>Ga0080004_1082727_pt1 | contig 61011 bp, 54 predicted proteins | sample WasSprMetagenome_FD_69207 | JGI IMG/M metagenome (GOLD analysis project Ga0080004, IMG submission 69207) | Sulfidic aquatic microbial communities from Washburn Spring, Yellowstone National Park, USA - WS (SPADES assembly) (version 2) | ecosystem: Environmental > Aquatic > Thermal springs > Hot...
AGGAGAAATAAAAGTTATATTTGATGGAAAAAGAAAGAAAATAGAAATTGAAAAAATTTAAACATCAAAATCAAAAAATATGCATGGAAGTTTTTATAATAGGTTCTTCTTGTGCAATTCCGACAGTTGAAAGAAATTTACCTGCTGTTGCAATAAGGTATCTTGGAAAAATTTATTTGTTTGATTGCGGAGAAGGAACACAAAGGGAAATGCTAAAAAATGGATTAAATATCGCAAAAATAAAAGCTATCTTTATATCTCACATGCATGCTGATCATTTTATTGGGGTTGGTGGTCTAATAAGAACCTTGGCTTTAACACAAAGTAGTGGTGGTATAAAGATATTTGCACCAGAACCAAAAATGCTTCAAAGCTTCTTATCTTTTGCACAAGCAAATTTTAATGTAGAAATTAAAAAAATTAAAACTGGGTTAATATTTGAAGATAAAGAATTTGAAATTCACGCTTTCAAATTAAAACATGTTGTTCCAACTTACGGCTTTATCTTTAAAGAAAAAGATAGAATAAAGTTTGATAAGCAAAAAATAAAAGAAGTTGGATTAAAAGGGGAAATGTTCAAAGAAATTTTAGAGAAAAAGAAAATAAAGATTGGGGAAAAAGAAATTAAATTGAGTGAGGTAAGTTATGTAAAAAAGGGTAAAAAAGTCGCTTATGTTCCGGATACTGCTTTTTCAAAAGAAATAGTAAAGTTTGTAAAAGATTCTGATTTACTAATTCACGAAGCAACATATTCAAAAAATGAAGAGAAGCTTGCAAAAGAAAGAAAGCATTCAACAGCAGAGCAAGCGGCAAAAATTGCAAAAATGGCAAAGGTAAAAAAGCTTGTGCTATTTCATATAAGCAATCGTTATAAGCAACCAGAGATTCTAGAAAAGGAAGCAAGAAAAGTCTTTAAAAACTCTTTTTTGGCTTACGATGGTTTAAAGATAGAAGTATAGAAGATAAGTTTTATATTGTTGTTTTTACATCTTTTTTAATGGAATTTATTTCAAAAAAAGGAAAAAAGATTGAAATAAGAGAGATTCAAGAAAAGGATTACCTAGAATTAAGAAATTTCATAAATTCTTTAGTGAGAGAGAACACATATATCCTAAAAAATCGTCCGATCGATAAAGAAGGAGAACTTAATTATGTAAGAAGGTGTTTAGAAGAAATAAAAAGAAAAGAAAGGGTGCATTTGGTTGCAGTTTATAAGAATAAAATTGTTGGAGCTGCTGAAATAAGAAGAAAAAAATTTAAAGAAAAACATGTTGGAGTTCTTGGAATAAGCGTAAGAAAAAATTATAGGAATGAAGGTATTGGAAAGGCGTTGATGAGTGAGGTAATTAAACGTTCAAAAAAATTAGGAGTAAAATTAGTTATCTTAGATGTATTCAAAGTAAATAAGCCAGCTATTGCTTTATATAGGAAATTGGGCTTTAAGAAATATGCTGAGTTACCAAAGGCATTAAAGCATAAAGGTAAGTATGTAAGTGCACTTTCCATGTATAAATGGATCGGATAAAATGGTGTTTTTTATTTCAAAAAAAGGAAGAAAGATTGAGATAAGAAAGATTCAAGAAAATGATTGGGTTGGATTAAGAAATTTAATGAACTCATTAGTAAAGGAAAACGCTTTTATTTTAAGAGATGTTCCAATTTCAAAAGAAGAACAAATCAAAAATTTAAAAAAACGCATTGAAGATATGAAGAAGAAAAAAAGAGTTGACCTGGTAGCGATTTATAATGGCAAGCTAGTTGCAAATATTTATATAAGAAGAAAGAAATTCAAAGAAAAACATGTCGGAACATTGGGTGTGTTTGTAAAGAAAAACTATAGGAATGAAGGCATTGGAAAAGCTTTAATAAAAGAGGCATTAAAACATTCAAAAAAGATAGGAATAAAACTTGTTGTTTTGGAGGTGTTTAAAGTAAATAAGCCTGCGATGATTCTTTACAAAAAATTAGGTTTCAAAAAGTATGGAGAACTTCCAAAAGCATTAAAACATAAAGGAAGATACATGAATAATGTTTTGATGTATAAGCGGCTAGGATAAAGCTTTTTTTATTTGTTATTTGAAAAATAAAATTATGGAGCTTTTGTATAAAAGGCTCGCACCAAAAAGCATAGATGAACTTTTGCTAAGACCAGAAGAAAAACAAAAACTTGTTGCTTGGCTAAGCAAAGCTTTAGAAGGAAAGGCGAAACCTTTGTTAATTTATGGAAAGCCCGGAACAGGAAAAACCGCTACAGCTTATGCTATCGCAAAAGAATATGGTCTTGAGCTTATTGAAATGAATGCTTCACAGGAAAGAAGCAAAGAGGAAATTACAAGAATTCTCATTGCTGCTTCTTCTTCATCTTCTCTATTTGGAAAAGGTAAGCTTATATTGGTTGATGAGGTTGACGAAATATTTAGAAAAGATGTTGGAGCAAAAAATGCTTTAGTTAAGCTTCTTCAAACTTCAAAATTTCCAATAATAATGACTGCAAACGATATTTGGGATAAAAAACTTGAATTTCTCAGAAAAATGGACATAGAAAAAATAGAATATAAGGGGGTAACTTACTACACAATGAGAGAATTTTTAATGAAAGTTGCAAAAATGGAAAAAATTCCAATAAGCAAAGTAAACATTGATTATATAGCAAGCTCTGCAAAAGGGGATATCAGAGCTGCACTAAATGACCTTGAAGCATTAAAAGATGGCAACATAGAAATTCTTGGAGAAAGAGAAAAAGAAAGAGAAGTGTTTGAAGTTTTGGATGCAATATTTTTTGGTAAGAATGCTCTTATTGCACTTAGCTCTGCGGATATTGATTTGGATATGCTGATTAGCTGGGTTGAAGAAAACATTACAAACGTAACAAACAACAAAGAAAAAATTGCTCAAGCATTTGAAGCACTTTCTAGAATAGATATTTACCAAAAAAGAATAATAAGAAGAAACTACTATGGTTATCAAAGGTACATTTACTCCCTTCTTGCGTTTGCTTTAAAAGTTGGAGAATTTAGAAAGCTTTATTCCTATCCAAGTATAATAAGGAAATTGTCTTCGACAAAAGAAAAAAGAGAGGAAGAAAAAGAATTGCTCAAAAAGATTGCAACTGCTTGCCATACTAATAGAAGAGAAGCAAAAACATATGTTGAGCTTTTTAAAAAGATTTTTGAAAAGGAAAAAGTAGATGAAATACTTGGAATTAAAAAAGAAGAATTTGAAGAAGTTTTTAGCTAGCTCTTTTCTTCTTTAAAAAGTGAAAAAGAGTAAGAAGTAGTAAAATTAAAAGAATTGTTGCTATTCCTTCTACTGAAAAAACAAAGCTTACTGTTGCTGTTTCTATCGTCCTTATAAATTCAAATATCTCTTCCTGCATTCCTTGTTTTATATAAAAAATTAAAGTGAATGAAGAAAGTGGCTCACCAGAGTTCCAAACTAGCGAAGAAACTGTAAAATTCTTTGCGAAAGGAATTGGATTATCTGGCATCGGAAATACCTCTTCTACTATCGCACCACTTGGTAAGAAAATTGTTAAAGATGTATTATCGCTTAGCACCGGGCCACTTTTTCCTAATTCAAATTTAAAAATCTTAGGATTAACAACATACTTAAACAATCTAGGAGCAACTAGCTTAAATGTTGTTGCGTTATTTATTGTATAGCTCATTCTTATTTTTGCTATCCCAAAACTTCCATAAGAAATAAGTGCTTCAGGTGAAAAATAAAAGTTATAATAACTTTTATCGAAAACGTGGGGCATCAAAAAATTGCTTCCCGTAAGTGCTTTCCAGTCAGCGATTGTTAAGTTGAGTGCTTTCTTTGCAATGTTATAATCTTTCATAGATGATCCGTTTACAAAAATCGTTACTACCTCAACAACGTTTGCACTGCCGTTGGTTAAGAGATAAACACTTGTGTTAAGGTAGAGGTCTTTAAAGGAAGCATTTATAAATAGGAAAGAATATAAAAGAAAAAAGATTAAATATTTTAGGTTTGGCATAAAAATTATTCACAAAATTAATATTAAATTCTTATGGTTGGTGAAAAAATGATAACCTCAACTAGAATAACAAGAGTTGAAGCTGAGAGAAAAAGTAACGAAGCTATAACTGGGGTAAAGTTCAATATAAACATACAAAATGTAAAAACAAGTGGAGAAGACGTAGAAGTAGAATATGCATTTGAAGTAACATATCAAGGTAAAAAAGAGGATGTTGGCCATCTAACAATAATAGGGAATCTACAAGCAAAAGAAGAAAAAAAGGTCGTAGCAAATATTGAAAAAGAGTGGAAAGAAAAGAAAAGGTTACCAATTGAATTTGCAGAGATGGTTATAAATACGATAAACTTTGTATGTGGGGCGAATGGAACCTTAGTTTCGCTACCAGTTGGATTAACTCCACCCATACCAATGCCACAGGCAAAGCTTCAACCACAAGAAGAAGGAAAAGCTTCCTAAAAGATTTTTTATCTTTTTTTCTAAATTTATTTATGCAAAAGGATAAAGAAGAAGAATCTAGAAAAATTGCAAAAGAAATAGCTGAGCTAATAATAAAAAAGAAGATAAAAACAAAAGAAGAGCTTGCAGAAGCTAAACAAAAGCTAAGTAAAAATAGGCTGGATGGGGTAGTAAAAAATAGTTTAATTTTTGAAGAGCTTTCTAAGATAAAAAAGCCAACAAAGCAAGAAATAGAACTTTTGAAAATAAGAAGTACTAGAAACATCTCAGGAGTTGCTGTAATTGCTATAATGTTAAATCCAAAAAAATCTTGCCCTTTTTCTTGTACTTATTGCCCTACTTCAAAAAATGCTCCAAAGAGCTATACCGGCGAAGAGCCTTCTTCTCTTAGAGCAAGACAATGTGATTATGACCCTTACAAGATAACAAAACTAAGGATATGGCAACTTACTGTAACCGGGCATAATGCTGAAAAATGTGAAATCATTTTCCAAGGTGGAACTTTTAATTATAGAAGCTTAAGAGAGCAAAGAAGGATTGTAAAAAGAACTCTTGATGCTTTAAACGGAGTAACATCAAAAACCCTTGAAGAGGCAATTAAAAGAAACGAAACCGCAAAACACAGAGCAATAGGAATAACTTTTGAAACAAGACCAGATTTTTGCAAGTTGGAAGATGTTAAGAATTTTCTTTCTCTCGGAGCAACTAGGATTGAGCTCGGTGTTCAAACTCTTGATGATGGGGTTTATAAAATTGTTAAAAGAGGACATACTGTAAAAGATGTAGTAGATGCAACTGCAAACTGCAAGGATAACTACCTGAAAGTTCTTTACCAGATGATGCCTGGGCTTTATAGCGATAAGAAAAAAGACATAAAAATAGCAAAGAAACTTTTTGAAGATCAAAGGTTTAGACCAGATATGCTTAAGCTATATCCTTTGCTGATTCTTGAAGGAACAGAAATATATGAAGAATGGAAAAAAGGAAAGGTTAAGCCATATAATGATGAAGAAGCTATCGAAGTTATAAAAGAAATTCTAAAAATTGTTCCAAAGTATTGTAGAGTAATGAGAATAGATAGAGATATTCCTTCAAAGCTAATCGTTGCTGGTCCTAAGCATACAAATCTAAGGCAATTGGCTGAAAAAAGATTAAAAGAAGAAGGATTTCAACCAAGAGAAATAAGAAGTAGAGAAGTTGGAATAAGGCTTAGAGAAGGCAAAAAAGTAAACTTTGAAAAAGTAGAGCTTCTTAGATATGATTATGAAGCATCTTTTGGAAAAGAAATATTTCTAAGCTTTGAAGATGTGGAAAACGATATTCTAATTGGCTTCCTTAGGCTAAGAATCCCTGGAAAAAAAATTGCTTATGATTTCTTAGAAGATTCCTCTGGTGTTAGGGAGTTACATGTTTATGGAGAAGCTCTAGGAATAGGCGAGCAACCCGTTAAAGAATTCCAACATCGTGGATTTGGAAAAAGACTATTAAAAGAGGCTGAAGAAATAACAAAGAAAGAATTCGGCTTAAGCAAAATTTTTGTTATGAGTGGCATCGGAGTTAGAGAATATTATAGAAAACTTGGCTATTCTCTTTTTGGTCCTTACATGTTTAAAAAGCTTTAAGCTTATCTTTGTTTCTTAAGCTAATAACTTTTTCGATTTTTGCTCTTTGTGGATCAACCAAAACCATAAAAGGTAAACCATAAACTATTGAAGAATTAATCGTAACCACTTTTCCAGAGTGTTCAAAGAATGGCTCTCCATCGCTTGCTTTATTTGGTTGATGGCTTCTAACTATAAGCTTTAAATTAAGCTTTCGAAGCACTTTGTTTGTTACGTCTTCTCCAAACTCTACACCCGCACCTCTTGAATTGGGTATTTCTCCTTCTCCACTATAAGGATCACTCCACAACAAAATTTCTTGGTTTTCTTTCTTAAAAAGGTCTTCTCTACTTTGAATTTTTTCGCTTATACCACCATGAACAAATAAAACTTCTCCAACAATATAAGCTGGTTCAAGATAAACTAGAAAGTTTTGAAAAGTATTTTCCCAAAAGGCTTTCCATCCCCCACTTACTTTTGCATTTGCCTCGTCTATTAAATCACAAGGGTAAAATCTTGGTTCTCCGTTTTTTGAATAATCTTCATGATTTCCTTTCAACGCCACAATATCTTTTCTTGTTTGGAGAAGTTGGTAGAGGTGAGAAATAATCTCAACTCCGTTTGGACCTCTATCAGCGTAATCGCCCAAAAAAATTAAAATATCACCTCCTTTTTTGTTTTTGTCAAAAAATTCTACGGCATTTTTGAAGCTTTCATAATCGCCGTGAAGATCACCAACAACAAAGATTTTCGGCATAAAAAGTTATAACAAAAAAAGTTAATAGTTTTATTGTTTTTTATTCTTCACAACAATTATATGGGGGACAAATTTTAAAAGGTTTCTAAGATTTTTAATTCCTTTTATCAATACTTCTTCTCTAACTAATTTTTCTTTTCCATCCCAAGGATCAAAAAGCTTATACATCTTATCTTTTTTCTCAAAAACTATGACAAAGTGTGGATAATGTGTTACTTTACTTATTACATAGTAATCGATATAAACTATTGGGTACAAATCTAACAGCTTATCTAAAAAATTTTTGGATACTCTTCTCAAATGTATTGAAACGGAAGAAGATTTATTTAACTTTTTAAGGAACTTGTGATAGTTAGCATTATCAACGTATGTTTCTACATTTACATCAAATTCTTTTGTAATAAAATTCAAATGACCAATAACAAAATTTTGTTTGGAAAATTTTAGAGCCTCGAAAAGCATCTTCAATTCAAGATTTTTGTTTATCAATTTTTTCTTTTTTATCTTTCCAGTTACTAATAACAAGCAAACCGCTAAACAAGATTCGCAGGTCTTCTGGGTATATCTAGGAAACATAAAAACATAAAGAAATTTTGTGAATTTAACTCTTCCGCCTTTACCTCCACCAGAAGAGATTTATTCTAATAATTTCAAAGAAAATTATATGGAAATAGAAGAGCTAAGAGGAAAAATTCCCAATGAAATATTCGAAAGCCTAAGCTCAAGAATAAAAAAGCTAACTCCACCACAAGAACTTGCGATAAAAAGGGGTCTTCTTGAAGGAAAAAATTTGGTTGTTTCTTCTCCAACAGCTTCTGGAAAAACGATAATCGCCGAAATTGCTCTTCTAAACAACATAATAAGAAAAAAAGGAAAAGGTGTATATGTTGCTCCAATGCGTGCTCTTGTTCGCGAAAAATATGAAGAATTCTCAAGAAATTATCCTTGGTTAAAGATTGCAATGAGCATCGGTGATTATGATAGTACTGATCCTTATCTAAAAAACTATGACCTTATTTTTGTATCAACTGAAAAGTTTGATAGCTTAATAAGGCATGGGGTTGATTGGGTAGACGAAATCGCTTGTGTTGTTTTTGATGAGATCCACATGCTAGATGATATAGAAAGAGGAACAACATTAGAAATTTTAATAACGAAGCTTAAAGAGCTTAATAAAAAAATGCAGATAATCGCCTTAAGCGCGACTATCGGAAATGCTAGGGATATAGCTTCTTGGCTAAATGCAGAATGTGTAGAAAGTGATTTTAGACCAGTAAAACTTTATAGGGGGGTTTATTACGATGGTAAGATATATTTTGAAAATTCAAAAGAAAATATTGGAAATCTAAAAGATCCTGAGCAGAACATAGCAAATTATGTATTAAGCAAAGGAAAGCAAGTTTTGTTTTTCTATTCAAGTAAAAGGAATGCTGAAGCTGCTGCAAAAAAGCTTAGCGAAATAACAAAGAAATTCTTAAAAAAAGAAGAAAAAGAAGAAGCTGAAGAAATAAGCAAAAGAGTGCTAAATGCTTTAAACTCACCAACAAAACAATGCGTTGAGCTTAGCGAGCTTATAAAGCGTGGTGTAGCATTTCATCATGCCGGACTTTTAAACTCACAAAGAAAAGAAGTTGAAGAAGGTTTCAAAAAAGGAGTAATTAAAGCAATTTGCTCCACAACAACTCTTGGCCTAGGTGTAAATCTACCAGCTAATACAGTTGCGGTTTGCAATTTATCAAGATTCGACGAGGAAGTTGGAGTTCAACCTCTTGGAGTAAATGAAATAATTCAACTGCTTGGAAGAGCTGGAAGGCCAGGCTATGATACTTATGGTGTTTCTTTACTCATTGCCAAGTCAAAATTCAAGCTCGAGGAGCTAAGAGAATATCTAAATCTTTCACCACAACCAATTACTTCTAAGCTTGGCTACGAGCCTATGCTTAGAACTCATGTACTCGCTTTAATTTGTAGCATGATAAATGAAAAGGAAAAAATTGTAAAGTTTTTTGAAAAAACTTTTTTTGGATTTCAATATGGAAGTGCTGAAGAGATAAAGGAAACTATTTTTGAAGTAATTGAAAAACTTAAAAGATGGAAGTTTGTTGAAGAAATAAACAATTATCTATTTGCAACAAAAGAAGGGAGAAGAGTAAACCAGCTCTATATAGACCCTTTATCAGCGCGTTTAATGTTAAATTCGATTGAAAAAACAAAGGGTAAAAATTGGGAAGAAATACTTTTTGGCGCAATAAATACTCTTGAACTAAAACCTTTTGTCTCTCCAAAAAATGAAAACAAGGCAATAACAAAGTTTTATGAACTAAAAGACCTTTTTGATGAAGAATATGAAATAGATGATCCAATAAAAATAGTTGCAACTGTTTTAATGATAGAAGATTGGATAAACGAAGTTGAAGAAAGCAAAATAGTTGAAGAGTATTCAACAACACCTGGCGCTTTCTTTACAAAGCTCACGAATCTTGATTGGATGCTTTATTCTTATGCTGAACTTCTAAAACTAAAAAAGTTAAATGTTAGAGAAGCTTTAAAGCTAAGGATAAGAGTAAAAGAGGGAATAAAAGAAGAGCTTATAGAGCTTACCTCTCTTGAAGGAATTGGAAGAGTTAGAGCAAGAAAACTATTCAATATTGGAATAAAAAACATAAATCAATTAAAAAAAGCTCTGCTTCTGCAAAAAGAAAGAGAAAAAATCGAAAAAGAAATTGGAAAAGAAGTAACAAAAAACTTAGAAAAGCAACTATTCCATAACTCAGTTATGCAATAAAAATAAAAACAAATAATTCTTAAAATTAATGTGATCAACGAAGAAGAAATCTTAAAAGGAAAGGAAAAGGAAAGAGAAGCCTTTCTGCTTACTTTTGAAAATTATTCAAATAAGATTGTTAAAATTCAAAAATATTTAGAAGAAGCAAAAGAAAAAGCTAGAAAGATTAGAGAAAAGAATATTGAAAAAATTTTTGAGCTTTTGAAAATTGCTGAAGAAAGCTTTCAAAAAAATAAAATAAATTTTTACTTTGCTAAAGATGCAAAAGAAGCAAATCAAAAAATCCTTGAGATTATTGGAAATGAAAAAAAGGTTATAAAATCAAAATCTAATGTCGCAAATGAAATCTTCTTAAAGCAAAATTTAAGAAAAAACGGAATAGAAGTAACCGAAACTGATTGTGGGGACTTTTTGGTTGAGATTTGTGGAAAAAAAGCCTCACACCCTGTTTTGCCAGCTCTTTCTTTAAGCCTAGAAGAAATGTCAAAGACATTAAAAGAAAAATTTGGAGTAGATACAAAAACTCCAGAAGAAGTTGCCAGTTTTGTTAAAAGTTATATAAAAGAAAAAATAAAAGACGCAAAAATAGGAATAACTGGAGCAAACTTCTTCACTGCTGAAGGCAGCATTGTATTAGTCGAAAATGAAGCAAACATTTCTTGGACTTCTCTTCTTGAAAAGCATATAGTTATTACAAGCATTGAAAAAATTTGCGAAAATCTTGAAGAAGCTACTTTTCTTGCAAAGCTTCAATCTTTATTTGCAACTGGTTCTTTACCTTCAAGAATAACAGTAATCTCGGCTCCAAGTAATACCGGCGACATACAAGAAAAAAAGATATATGGAATGTATGGAGCAAAAGAAGTAGATGTGGTTGTAGTTGATAATGGAAGAAGTGAACTTTTAAAAGATTTTAAGGAAGCACTTTATTGCATAAACTGTGGAAGGTGCTTATATTATTGCCCAGTGTTTAGAACGATTCTTGAAGACTACGGCTTAGAAAATTTCTTTGGTGGCATTGGGTTGATAAAAGCTTTTCCAATTTCAAAAGGCGATGAACTTTTTGAAAAAATTTTCCTTTGTTCAACATGTAAAGCATGCGAAGAAGTTTGCCCAGTAAAAATTAATATTCCAGAAATAATCAAAAAATTAAGAGCTAAGGCTATAGAAAATGGAAAAGGAACAGAAATAAACAAAGAGATGGTTGAAAGAATAAGAAAGTATGGAAATCCTTTTGGTGAGATAGGTGAAAAGATTCCAGAGAAGCTTTTCTGCTGCTAGTATTTTATTATTTATTTTGCTTCTCCAAATTGCTAAAGCAATTGATATTGGTTATAGCAACAATTTACTTTCTTATTTAAACAAAACAATCCAAAATCCATCTCAATATCCTTGCATTGTTGGTAATTTTTCCTCAGAAGGAAAGGTGTGTGTTATACTTTTTTATGGAGCTACATGCCCGCATTGTGCTCAAGAGCGAGAATTTTGGAAAAATATTTTAAGCAATCAACAATTCTCAAAGAATTTGAAGCTTATTGAACTTGAAGTTTATTACAATCAAACAAACCAAAAGCTATTTTTAGAGACTGCAAAAAAGTTTAACATTTCAGAAAATCAACTTGGGGTACCTTTCACAATTATTGGAGACAAAGCCTTTTTGGGATTTGCATACTCCCAAAACTCTCAAGTAACCTCGCCACCAACTTCAAGTAGCTTTATCTTAGTATTTTTGGCTTTGATCTTTGTTGCTGCTGTATTAATTATTTTTATATTACTAAAAAGGTGGAAAAGTGCTAGATAACCCTTGGATTGCTTCTATGGTTGTTGGATTAATGGATGGAATCGCAGACCCTTGTGGAATAAGCGTTTTGCTTTTTCTAATTTCTCAACTTATAGTAATGTCAAGAAAAAGAATCTTAATGGCAAGCTTTTTGTATAGTTTTGCAATGTTTCTTACATACCTTATTTTTATGCTTGGTTTGGTTAACGTTCCTTTAAGTGTAATAACAAGTATAAGAGGATTTTTGATAATTTTATTTATTATTTGGGGTGCTCTAGAAATTAAAGACTTCTTCTTTTACAAGGCTGTTTTTTCTTTAGAGATTCCAGATTACATAAAAAAATATATATTTAAATTTGCACAAGAAGCTACGATACCTGCGATAATACTTGTTGGTGTTCTTGCTTCTATTGGTGAAATGCCTTGTTCAGCTGGTTTTAGTGTTTTCTTCACTTTAGATTATTTACCAAAACATGGAATAACTTCTAATGAAGCTTTACCATATTTGGTTGTTTATAACATTTTTGGAGTTGTACCAATTTTAGTTATTGCCTTTTCAATCTATTATGGCTTAGGAAAAATAGAAAAAATCCAAGAAAAAAGGGAAGAAATAAGCAAAATAATCCATCTTATTGCTGGGGTGTTGCTCATTAGCATAGCTTTTCTAATGCTACTGGGAGTGTTTTAATGCTATTTGGAAATATTCTTTATTATCCTGGCTGCTTAACAAGATTTTATCTAAAAGATATAAAAAATAGCTATAAAAAGATACTAGAAAAAATTTGTGATATAATCGAGCTTCCAGATATGAATTGCTGTGGCTCACCCGTTTTAAACGCGGGCTATGAAAAAGACTTCGAAGAATTGAAAAGAAAAAACATTGAAACATTGAAAAAGCATAAAGTAAAAGAAATAATAACAAATTGCCCAGCATGCTTTTATACTTTCAAAAAAGTTTACGAAATAGAAAAAGAAGGAATAAAAATCGAGCACGCAACAAAAAAAATTTGTGAAGCTATAAAGAAAGGAAAGCTAAAGATAAAAAATAAGCTGGGGGGAAAAGTAACTTATCATGATCCTTGCTATCTTGGAAGGTATTCAAATATTTACGATGAACCTAGAGAAATCTTAAAAGCTATCGGTTTTGAATTGGTTGAAATTGAGTTTTCTAGAGAGAACTCTTTTTGCTGTGGTGGCGGCGGAGGACTTCAAGCAAACTTCACAAAAATCTCATCAGAGATTTCAAAAGAAAGAATAAAACAAGCTTTAAAAACAAATGCTAAAATTCTTGTAACCGCTTGCCCTCAATGCTATCTAGTTCTTAAAAGAGCTAGCTTTGGTGGAATTGAAGTGCATGAAATTTCAGAATTTATTGAAAAGAGCATAGCATAGGAAAGTTTTTTAATTTTTTCATTTCAAAAGAATATTGTGGAAGTATGGGAAAAATAAAGGAAATAAAGGTTAGGAAAATATTCGATTCAAGAGGGAATATTACTTGCGAGGTTAGTGTAAAAACTGATAAGGCTGAGGCTTCTGCTTCTTCTCCGAGTGGTGCAAGCATCGGAAAAAACGAAAAACCGAGCTTTCCTAAAAAAGGTGTAGACTTTGCGATACAAAATTTTGAAAAAATAAAAAAGAAGTTTATTGGAATGGAAAGCTCCCAACAAAAGGATATAGACCTTGAATTAGAAGAGCAAACAAACGGATTAGAGCTAATAGGTGCTAATATTTCAAATGCCTTTTCTTTTGCAATTGCAAAGGTAAGTGCAAAAGAAGAAGGAATGGAGCTATTTGAATACATTCATAAAAAGTTTAATCTTAAAAATAAAATTGCGATTCCAAAACCTCTTGGAAACATCTTCGGGGGTGGGATGCATAGCAACAACAGTACAACAATCCAAGAGTTTCTTGTTGCTTCAAATGCAAAAAGTTTCTTTGATGCTTGTTATGAAAACATTTTAGTTCATAAGGAAACCGGAAAGCAGCTTCAAAATCTATTAAAGAACCAATCAATTGGTTTAGAAGATGAAAAAGCATGGACAGCAGCAATAGATGATTTTACAGCGTTAACCTTAGTAAGAATAGCAAAAGAAAAAGTGGAGAAAGAAAGAAAAACAAACATTTCTCTTGGCTTGGATGTTGCTGCTACTTTCTTCTTTGACGGAAAGAATTATGTTTATAGAAACAGAAGCTTAGATAGCACAATGCAAATAGATTTCTTAGTTGCACTTGTAGAACAAAATAACATAGAAATTTTAGAGGATCCTTTGCATGAGGATGATTATGAATCGTTTAAGAAACTAACAAAAGCAATTGGAAATAAAGTACTAATTGTTGGTGATGACCTTTATGCAACAAATCCGAAAAAAATAGAAATGGGTGCGAAGAAACATTTAACGAATGGTGTGTTAATCAAACCAAACCAGGTTGGAAATTTAACAAGAACAGTTGAAGCATTTAAAGTATGCGAAAAGTATAAAATGAAAACAATAGTTTCTCATAGAAGTGGCGAAACTACCGATAATTACATAGCCCATCTGGCTGTTGCCTTTGGTTCTTCTTACATAAAGACAGGAACAATAGGCGGAGAAAGGGTTGCAAAATTGAATGAACTTTGTAGAATTGAAGAAATCCTTAAAAAGGGTTAAAGATATTCATAAATATCTCTTTCTTTAATTTCTTTTATCTTCCACGGAACCTTTTCTAAAACGTATAAAGATGCGAAAATGTAGTCATCGATTTTTATTCCCATCTCTTCGAGTTCTTTTTTATCCAACTGGTCTTCGCTAAAAATTCTTCTAAAGGGAAAAGAAACCTTACCATTTGTTATTTCTTTGATTATAAAGTTTTTTGAGCTAAAGAATTTTTGAAGTAATAAAAATTGGTGTTTTATACTTTCATTTCCAACGATTAAAAATGCTACACCTTCTTTCATTGCCTGGTTACCAAAATTAAAGAAAGTTTTAACTCCTGAAAGAGTATATGGTGGGTTTGTAAGAAAACCAAAAAAATTTTTTGTTTTAATTTTTGAATACCTTACATCACGCTTTTCTACTGAAATATTATTAAGACCAAACTCCTTTTTTATCTCATCTATGGTTTCTAAAACCTCAGAGTCGATATCAACTACTGTTATTTTCATTTCGGGCTCTAAAAGGGAAAGAAGAATGGAAGTAAAATCGTCATCGCCGATAAGAAGCAAATTCTCTTTTATTGGAAAGTAATCAAAAATTTTTGAAGCTATAAAAATCGATGAAGAAAGCGAAACTGGAATTTGGTCATATTTTCTTTTCCATTCAAATTTTTCTCTTCCTATTAAACTTTCTATAAAAGTAAGCTCTTTTCTCTTTAAAAATTTTTTAAGGGTTTTTTTTATCTCTTTTTCTGTCTTTCTTGGAAAGAAAACATCTGAAAAGTCTTTTAAAAATACCTTACTTTCCTTAACAACCGCTATTTCCTTTTTTAACAAAAATTTTAACAAAATCTTAGAAACCCAAATATCAGTATTTGGGTCTTTTTTAAACAGAAATTTGTTATAATAAAAAAGGTCTCTTAAAATTATACAAAATTGTAGAAAGGTTGTTTTTTGATAAGTAAAACTTTTTTCTAAAGTTGAAATTCTAACATTTTCTTCTACCCCCGTCCAATTTGGACTTTCTTTTACGTAGTTTTCTTCTAAAAACTCTAAGAACTCGTCGTATAATTCTTTTAGTTGCATGTTTTGTTTTTGAAATTTTTAAATAAAAAGTTTCCTATAAAAGTAAGAAAATAAAAAAGTAAAAAAAGAAAAGAATTCATGAAGTATTTGTTTGTAATTCTAGATGGCGCAGCTGATAGACCTTGTAAAGAACTAGATGGAAAAACCCCTCTTGAAGCAGCTGAAAAAAGAAACATAAATCAACTTGCAAAAAAATGCGAATATGGAATGATAAAGGTTTTACCTTTTGCTCCGGAAAGCGATGAAGCCCTACTTACTCTCTTAGGCTATAACATAGAAGGAAACTATACTGGCAGAGGGTTTTTTGAAGCTTTGGGACTTGGAATAAATGTTAAAAGAAACCAGCTTTGCTTTAGAACAAATTTTGCAACAGAAAGAAATGGAATAGTAATAGATAGAAGAGTTGGAAGAAGCCTGAGCTTAAAAGAATCAAAGATTCTTGAAAGAGAAATAAATAAAATAAAAATAGAAGATGCAAGTTTTAAGTTTAAGGCTTTTGGTTATAGGGGTGCCATAGTATTTAGCTCAAAGCATAAGCTAAGTGCGAATTTAACCGATACGGATGAAGCATATGCAAGGTATAAAGGCTTATCGAGAGCAAAAAGGGTTGAAAAAATTAAAGTAACGAAATGCAGAGCTCTTTCAAAAGAAGCAAAATTCTCTGCAAGGATAGTAAACTCTTTCCTAGATAAAGCAAAAAAAGTTTTGGAAAATTCTGAGGTGAACAAAATAAGAAGGGAAAAAGGAATGCTTGAAGCAAATACCATTTTACTTCGAGACCCTTCTCTTGGAATACCAAAATTTGAAAAAATAAACAAGATTTATAAATTAAAATTTGCTGCAATAGCTGAGATGCCTGTCGAAGTTGGTATAGCAAAGTTTCTTGGAATGAAAATAATAAAACAAAAGCAACAAAGCTATTCTAAGCTTGCTGAATTAGCAAAAAAAGCTTTAAAAGAGAGCGATTTTGTTTATCTTCACATAAAAGGACCTGATGAATTTGGGCATGATGGAAATGCGATAGGAAAAAAAGAATGCATAGAAAAAATAGATAGAGAATTCTTCTCAAAAATAAAGGATTTAAAGGTAAAAATTGCAATAACCAGCGACCACGCAACACCTTGCAGTTTGAAAGCCCATTCTTCTGATGCTGTTCCTTTCCTTATTTCGCCAGGAGATAAAAATTTAGAAAACTTTTGCGAAAAAGAATGCAAAAAAGGAATAAAAATGAAAGGAAACGAATTTCTTAAATATTTTATTTCAAAAAAATAAAAAACAAAGAAATAAAATTAACCGATTAATTATCTAACAATCAATTTATTGTCCTTCTTTCTTCTCTTCCTTCTTCTTCTTTGCCATTTTATTCACCCCCAATTTTTCTTTTGCATCCTGCTTTTTAAAGTTTTCGTTTTACAATTTTTACAAGCGAAAGATTTTTATTTTTTTCTTTCATTTTGCTAAGGCAAATTTTCAGAGGAAGCCATTTTCGAGAGAAAGCTATACTCTCAGCTCACATTTTACTATATCTTTTATTTCCTCATATACTTCATTGAAAAATTCCTTTGGATAAGGTTTTAGCTTTTCGAATTCTGGGTTTAAAGTACTCTTTGGCTCGAATTGTTGCAAAGCATATTTTTCTCCTTTTATATGGTTTGCTATTTCAATTATATCACTTTTCTCTACTATCGTTGGTACTACTGTTGTCCTAAACTCGTGCTCTATGCCACTATTCCTTATAAGCTCTATACTCTTTAGCACTCTTGGAAAAATTGTTTTTATAGCTTCTTCGCTGAGCCCAATTGCTTTAGCATATTTCTTTGGTTCTAGCTTTGTTTTTATATCCATAGCAATATAATCAACGAGCTTTTGATTTATGAGCTTTTCCAATATTTCTGGGTTTGAGCCATTTGAATCAAGCTTGATTAAGCCATATTTCTTTAACTTTTTTATTAACTCTATCAGCTCTTCCCCCCAAATTGTTGGCTCTCCACCAGTTATTTCTACCCCGTCTATAAAATTTTTTGCTTCGTCAAGTTTTTGAAATATCTCTTCATAAGTATAAACCCTTAGGTTGTTATAGTTTCTTAAAACTAAATCCTTATTTTGGCAAAATGGGCATCTATAGTTGCAACCAATTGTAAATATTATAGAAACTACCTTTCCCGGATAATCGATTAAACTTACTCTTTGAAAACCACCGATTTCAATCATTAATTCACTCTTGAGCCAAAAGGCTTCTTTCATATGTTTTTCTATCTGCAAATTCTTGCTGCTTACCTGGGTTCCATTGATTTACCGGCCTAAGATAACCAACAACTCTAGAATAAACTTCGCATTCTGTCTTTATTCCTTTTTCTGCACAGATTGGACAATGTTCGTGCTTTCCACTTATATAGCCATGTATTGGGCAAATGCTAAATGTTGGTGTAAATGTAAAGTATGGAAGTTTAAAGTTGTTTGTTACTTTTTTAACAAGCCTTTTTACTGCCTCACCAGAAGGTAGGCTTTCTCCAAGATATATGTGAACAACTGTTCCACCAGTATAACGAATTTGAAGATCATCTTGGTGCTTTAAAAGTTCAAATATATCATCGGTATAATTCACAGGAAGCCAAGAAGAATTTGTATAATAAGGCTCGGCTCCTTTTTTGTAGGCTTCTTCATTTGCAACTATTATATCCTTAAACTTCTTTTTATCCTTTAATGCTAAATCATAAGATGTACCTTCTGCGGGTGTAGCTTCTAGATTAAATATTTGCTGAGTTTCAAGTTGGAAATCTTCTAATTTCTCTCGCATATGGTCAAGAACTTTTATAGCAAATTTCTTTCCTTCTTCTGTTGCTATGCTTTCGCCAAGAAAGTTTAAGCATGCTTCATTCATTCCAATTAAACCAATCGTGCTAAAGTGATTTTTCCAATACTCTCCAAAGGTTTGCTTAATCGTTCTAAGATAAAACTTTGAATAAGGATAAAGTCCTTTTTCAGTATACTTCTCTAAGAATTCTCTTTTCACTTGAAGAGCTTCTTTGGCTAATTCCATTAGTTCATCAAGCCTTTCAAAGAATTGAGATTCTTCTTTTGAAAGATAACCAATTCTTGGAAGATTAATTGTAATAACACCTATGCTACCCGTTAAAGGATTTGCTCCAAATAAACCTCCTCCTCTCTTTTTAAGCTCTCTTGTATCAAGCCTTAGATGGCAACACATGCTTCTAACATCTTCTGGCTTCATATCGCTATTTACAAAGTTTGCGAAGTAAGGAATACCATATTTTGCTGTTGCTTCAAAAAGCTGTTTTGCTCCTTCGTTTTCATAATCGAAATCTTTTGTTATGTTTATTGTTGGTATCGGGAATGAAAATACTCTTCCATTTGCATCTCCTTCTGTCATTACTTCAAAAAGTGCTTTATTAAACATGTTCATTTCTTCTTGAAAATCTCCATAGGTTTCATCCATTAGCTTTCCTCCTATTATTACTTGCTCATTCTTCATAAACGAAGGAACGGTTAAATCTAAGGTTATGTTACTGAATGGAGTTTGGAAGCCCACCCTCGTAGGTACGTTCATATTAAAGATAAATTCTTGTAAAGCTTGTTTAACCTCTTTATAATCTAAGTGGTCGTATCTTATAAACGGTGCTAAATAAGTATCAAAGTTTGAAAAAGCCTGAGCACCGGCTGCTTCTCCGGTTAGAGTATATATAAAGTTCACCGCTTGCAATAATGCTACTCTAAAATGCTTTGCTGGTTTTGATGAAATTTTTCCTTTTACTCCAGTAAATCCTGAAACAAGCAAATCCCTTAAATCCCAGCCTACGCAATATGCCCCCAGAATTTGTAAATTGTGAATGTGGAAATCCCCATCTATATGGGCTTGTGCAATTTTTGGATTTTTCTTTAAATAAATTCTATGTAGCCAATATTCTGAAATCACTCTTGAGGAAATGTAGTTGTTTAAACCTTGTAAGGAATAAGTCATGTTAGCATTTTCTTTAACTAGCCAGGTTGCTTCATTCAAATACCCATCAACAAGCTCTCTTATTTGATTATGCAAAGCCCTATAAAGGATATAAGCTTTTGCTGTTTTATAATGCCCATTTTCAACAAGGATTTTTTCAACAGCATCCTGAACTTGCTCAACATGTGGAATCTCTCCTGGCTTAAGTTGTTTTTCAAGATATTCAACAACTTTATCCGCAAGCTCGTAGGCCTTCTGTTTATCCGTTCCACCAACACTTTGAGCAGCTTTCCAAATTGCTTCCGCTATTTTATTTTTATCAAATGGCACGATTCTACCATCTCTCTTTTGAATTTTTTCTATCATACTAAAACCCCATGGAATTATTACAAAGAAAAAAATAAAAAACTTTGCCACGAAAATTTTTTATGAAACCCTCGTTATTAATCACTTTTGTCATTTGTATTGTAGCCTTAATTTATTCTTATCTTGCTTCCTTGCCCCTTATAGGGGATTCTGCTCTCTATGCCCAAACGATAATAGAAGTTGAAAAAACTGGAAAAGCAACTTATCTAGGCTATAAAGAAACTTGGAAATCCCCAATATTCTTTTATATTTATGCATTTTTTTATAGATTTTTTAATTTTTTAAGCTTTAATCCAAGTTTAATGGTTTCTTTTCCTTGTGTTTTATTCTTTCTTATCTCTGTATTCTTCTTCTATAAAATTAGTAGGTTGTTCTTTGATGAAAAGTTTTCTGCAATTGCAACATTAGTTTTCTCGATAAACCCGCTTTCTGCATTTATTTTTTCAACACCCTTTAATGAAGCAGAGCTAATGGCCTTTCTTCTTCCTAGCATTTATTTTTATATTTTAGCATTAAAGAAAAGTTATTTTCTTGTTCCTGCGGGAATATTCTTTGCGATTTCTTTTGGAATAAAAACTTATGAAGCTTTAATTATTCCTCTTTTAGCGATTTTTTATTTTATAGAGAAAAAAGCAAGCAAACAAAAAATTTTTCTTTTATTTTGCTCTTTTTCGTTTGTAATAGTTCCTATAATTTTAAATTCTTTTGTATTTGGAATTGGGGAAATGTTTTTCTATGACCTTAGACATTTTTCAATAGGAATAGAGAACATTTCTTCTTTTATATATGATTTTCTTTTACTTCTTTTTCCTTTTTCAGTATTCTCGTGCTTTGGATTTTTAAAAGAAAAAGATACAAAAATTTTTGATTTTTGGTTTGTCTTCGCTTTTCTTGTTTTTATAGTAGATAAAGGTATGCCTTGGTATTACTCTCCAACACTTCCGGCGGTTGCTATTCTGGCTACAAGGTTTTTTAGAAAAGAAAATAGGTTGGATTACTTTATTATTTCAATGTTTCTTATCTTCATGGTTTTCTACTCGGTTTATATAGTTTGGGGTTTAAAAGGTAATGGTAGGGATGAAGCTTATTATTATGGTGGGGCTGATGAAATAAAAGCAGCAAAAATCTTAGCAAATAAAAATAATATTCTTCTTCTTTATTATGCTCCAACATTTGTTTATTACTATTCTTTTTACTCAAACAACTCTCTAAGCGTTTACTGGAAAATTTACTTAAGCCCTTATACAAAAGAAGAATTAGAAGAAGCTTTTTCATTTATAGGGAAGAATATTACAAGTTGGAATAAATGGTATTATCATGAAATTAAAGAGATTTACGCAAACCCAATAAAGAATATTAGCTTTATAGTTCTTCGCGATATAGACTATTCAGAAAATTCAGAATACTTCTCAAACAAAGGTTATTATCCTTACATTATTTTTTCAAGAATCCTTATTCTCAAGAAATATTGAACTTTTCTTCCAAAATTCTTCAAGCTCTTCAAAATCCTGTTTTACTTCAAACTGCTCAAGAATCGAAGAATACATTCTCCATTTATAACGCTTATCCATAAAAACAATAACCGCTTTATCTTTTTCACTTCTTATTGCTCTTCCTGCTGCTTGAACCGCTCTTATTATTGCTGGAATAATATAAGCATAATCCTTTCCTTTGCTTCCAAACTTTTTCTCATAAAAGTTTATTCTTGCAGTTGTTTCAAGGTTTGGTTTTTCAAGAGGAATTCCGACAACTATTATTCCTTTTAGTATGTTCTCTGGGTAATCAACACCTTCGCTTAAGCTTCCACCCATAACTCCAAAGAGTAGTACTTTTTTGCTTTTCTTAAGCTGCTCTAGGAGATTTTGAATTTCTTTACTATTCATATTCTCTCTTTGAACCAATACTTCTTTATTGTTTATGTAGCGAAGAACATTCTTTAAAACTTCATAGCTAGGAAAGAAACAGGCAACATTTCCAGGAATCTTTTCAAAAATCTCTTCTATTCTTTTAGCAATTTTTTTGTATTCTTCTACTGTTCTATTTTCATATTTTGTTGTTGTTGAATCATCTATTATAACAAGCTTGTTCTTTTTTGGAAATGGTGAAGGATAACTTTTTGTTATCGCTTCAACCCCAAAAAGGTCTTTGTACATCTCAAGAGGTTGAAGAGTTGCGCTCATAAAAATGTTGCAATACGCTTGCTGGAAAATTTCTCTTATTTCTTCAGGATAAAGGTTTTTTATGGCGATTTTTATCTGCTTTTCTTTGCTTATTATCCTAGCGACCTCTTCTTCAGCGTTATCCCAGAAATAAAAGAATCTAGAAAGCTTAAGAAGTGCAACCTTCTTCGCTTCAAATTTCTGAGCATACTCTAAACCAAGTTCTTCAAGTTCTTTTTCAGCTACTTCATTTTCTATTCCAAATACATTTTCAAGCTCCTCTTTTTTAAGAAAAGCTTCGTTGCCATCTTTTAACTTTTCTTTCGCTATGTTTTTCAGCTTAAATTCAAAAAAATCTAAGCTTATGTTTGAGTTTAGCTTTTTTAGCTCTTTCTTAGCTTTCGCAATTGTTCTTTCGCTTATTGTTGAGCTATAATATTCTTGAGCTCTTGGTATGATATTATGAGCTTCATCAAAAATTAGAATACTTCTACCTAAGCTTTTTCTTATTTTCTTTAAAAATTGAAAGCTTATCGGGCTAAGCATATGAGCATAATCGCAAATTATCGCTCTTGAATTTCTAGCTATTAAAGAAGCCAACTCATATGGGCAAATGTTGTTTTTTTGCCCTATTTCAAATAGGGAAATATGAGAATAATCCTTTAAGCTCTTTAACAATTCGAGCAACTCCCCTTCTTTTCTTTCAACCAATAAATAATTTTCAAAGAATCTACATTCGCCCTTTTTCATTTTTCTTTCGCATAGAGTATAGAAAGCGTTTGTATCTTTATCTAAAAGCTCTGGATTAATGCACATATTTTGTTTTCCGACAAAATCAACAAATAGAAAATCTAAAGAATATTTTTTCTTTATTCCTTCCAAAACTTCAAGAGCAATCTTATGCTGCGAAATCTTTGGAGTTATGAAGAAAACATCAAGGTCATTCTCTAAAGCAAAAGAAATTGCTGGGCTAATTGCTGCATCTGTTTTACCTACTCCTGTTGGAGCACTTATTAAAATATTCTTCTTTTCTTTAAGAGCGTTGTAAATATCATTTATCATTAAGTCTTGAAACTTCCTTGTTTCTTTATGGCGAAAGTAAATCATAAAAATATTTAGAGATTCTTGTTTATATGATTGATTCCCTAAAAATCTTGCTCTTTTGTTTTAAATCAGCTCTAAGAGGTTTTAGTTGAGTGAGAATCTTCAAACATTTTTTTAAGCAATCTATCAAATTCCTCTTCGGATAAGGAACCAAAATCAATCATTTCAATTGGTAGAAGACCATGTAATGCGAGAGATACCTCAAATTTTTCCATTAGTTCTTTCAAAGTATTTATTCCTTTATTTATCTGATTTCTTATTTTTTTCGTTACAGGTACAGCTAATCTAACTTGCTTGTCTTCCTCTACTTTTTCAAAAATGTTTGGTTTGTTTTCCTCTTTTTGCTCTTGTACCTGCTGTTTTGCTTTTTCTTTTCTTTCATTCATTGCTTTCTTTACCAACTCGGGTATCCATAGAAGAGTTATAAATATTCCTCCGCCAACCGCAGTAACTCCGACCGCAGTTGCAACAACGGCCACCGAACCAAATAAAGAACTTGCCTCAATTATCGCTATGCCAGATAGTGATAAAACTACTGCTGGTTCTAAAGGCACCATATATTTTCCCCAGAATTCCCCTATCTTTTCTGCTATCCTCTTCCAGTTTGACTTTTGTTCTTTGTTTCTTTCTAGAGCGTTCTCTGGGGCTTCTTTTTCTCTAATTTGGAGTACTGCTGGAATAACATTAACTTGTTTAGATGTTGTTTCTTCTTTAGGTTGTTGAGCTTGTTGTTGAGATACGTTTCCTTCTACTATCATCTCGGTAATTTCAACCGGTGGTTGTGTTTCTCTGAAAGTTGCCGGAATATTCTGAGCCTCTTTAGTTTTTCCTATGGGGGTTTGGGTTGTAGTTTGATTTTGAGATTTTTGAGCCTGTAACTCCTCTCTAACTACATCTTTCCATACTTTTATCTCGGCAACTTGGCTAGTTGTTTCATCCTTTTTTAGGGCTTGGGTTCTCACAGGAATTGTGTCCACCATTATTTCACAAATAAAGTTAGGAAGTGGTTGGGTTTAAAATCTTTTCTATTCTCTGTAGGTTAATTTTTTATTAATTATTAATTAGAAAGGTTTTTATTTTTCTTTTTTAAAGTTTAAGTATGCTAAAGTCTCTTTGCTATATTTGCGAGGATATCGCTTCTTATACTTGTAAACTTTGTGGAAGACCGGTATGCGATAAGCATTATGTCGCTTCTCTTGGAGTTTGTATTAACTGTGCAAAAGGAAGAAGATTTAAATTTGAGGAGAAAATAAAAACCAATTATGATAACAAAAACAAAAAAGAATGAAAAAGAAGCAGAACTATTGGCTTTAAAACTTGCAGAATTTATAGAAAAACTTTATCCATTTGTAAAAGATGAAAAACCAAAAATAGAAATAAAAGAGAAATACCCTTTGCTCTTTTATATTCTTTTTGGACCAACCGCCGGCGTAATCTACGATCCTTGGCAAAAAACATTCAGAATCTACAAAACTGAGCTATACAAAAATTTAGAAAAAGAGGGGGACAAAGAAGCCGCACTCTTTGGAATGGCGGTTCATGAGGTAACTCATGCTTATATAAAGGAGCCGATGTTTTTGCCAAAAGATATTAGCACTTCCCAAGGAATTGTAAAGGAAGCAATTGAAAAAGTAAATTCTGAATTTCACTATAAACCTTGGATAAGATTGGATTATTTTGATAAAGCAGAATATGATGCATTAGTAAGAGAGCATGTTGCAATGATCTTGTATAAAAAATTTAAAAACAAAATAAAAGAAGATGCTATCATAAAAATAGTTGCTGAAAAAGTAATAAAAGCCTCAAAACAAGATTTTTTAAAAATCGATTCTATTGAAGAATTTAAGAACCTGCTTCGCTAGTTTTTGTTTTCTTTTTGAAGGATAATGGATTTTTAACACCACAATCTTGAATGCATATTCCATAAGTTCTTAACACTGAACAATTTGGAACCATGTATTGTTTTTTGTAAAGGTATTCTACCTGGTAGTTTGTTATTTTTTCATTGTAATCCGGTGCGAATTTAAAGAGTTGTTTAACCTCTTCCTTGTTTACACCAATCTTGCAGAGATAAGCAACGAGAATCCAACGTTCATGATGAGAAAGATTTTCACTTCTTTTTAATCTTTCTATTAACCTTTGCATACAGGGGGCTATTTCTGTTTTGGATATTTTTATTTCCTTAGCTTCAACTTTAACTTCTATTCTTTTACTTGCATCAATAATTTCTTTTGGAATGTTTTCTTTTTTTATAGGCAATCCAAAAGAAACCTTATTTCTTATTGCTTCTTCTAAAAATCTTATAAACTTGTTTCTCGAAAGATAAACTTCCCCAAATTTTATGCGTTGATTAACAAGCTTATATTCTTCGCTTTTTGGCATGTTTAATAAATAAGAAGCAACGTTTACAATCCATTCATTTGCAAGTATTTTGACTTTTATCCCAAGCTTTTCAGAAACCTCAAGAACAATAGAATCCTCTTCTTTTGATAAAAGGTCTATAAAGTTTCTTGCTTCGTTTATTGCAAATCTTGAAATTATATAATTGCTAGAGGTTGCACTTACTAAGCTTCTTGCAATCGCATAAGTTAGTATTCCCTCTTCTCCAGAATAGTTAAAGCTTTTTTGAGAAAGGTCTAAGTTTACTCTTTTTAAACCTTCTTCTATAAGCTTTGGAGTTATTACAAAGTTTTTTTCTTCTAGATACTTTTTGCTATCTTCAATAAAGGGGTATTTTCCAAGAAGTTCAAGTTGCATGTTACTGCTCAACTATCGGAGCTAGATAGTAAACAAAGTTTGCTTTTCCAATAGCATATTCTATTTTAATTGGTTTGTCGCTCCCAAAAACAAGTTTAACATCCGCTTCATCAGGACAGGCTTTTATTATATCACTAAGAAATTCCAATGAAAATGTTGCTTTTGATTCTTCGCTGTTTATTTTTATATCTTTTATCGCTGTTTCTTCACCAGTTTCTTCTATTTCACCAGTTTCACTTTTTGCATAAATCGAAAAACTCTTGTTTTCTAATTTAAAAGTAACCTGCGATGAAAAAATTGAAGCATCTTTTAACATCTCTTTTAGATCATAAGCTACTATCGTAACTTCTGCATCTTTTCCATAATCCGGGTCTTTCTCTACTTTGTTTGTAGATTCTATTAAATTAAGCTTTACTCTCCCTCTTTTTCCAAAATGCATTACAAGCGAATTCCCTTCTTTCTTTACTTCTAATCTTTCGCCACTTCTTAGCCTTGAGGTTACTTTTTCTAAGTCTTCGAAGCTTACTCCAAGCTCTTCTGGTTCTTTTATTTCATATTCTTGTAAAGCTTCTTTTGGCAAAGTAAAAGAAACCATGCTTATTCCTGAAGGGTCTATAGCTTTTAATGTAATTCCTTCTTTTGTCGCTACAAATACTCCATCATCTACAATGTTTGCAATAGCACTAATACAGCTTTTCCAGAATCCCGCATCTTCTATCACGAACCTCATGCTTTCCCCCTTATTTATTTTTTGATTTTTCTTTTAAAAATATATGCTTTTCTTCACCACATTCACATTTTATTGCAACATAACCTTTATGAGTAACCCTAACAGTTGCATTATACCCAGGAATAAGAACACTTTTGCATTTTTTGCAGATATAATTCTTTATTTCTTTAGGCAACCTAACTTTGTAATGTTTAGCGATTAAAAGCAATCTCTCTACATATTTTCTTGAAAGTTCCTTATCCTCTTTTATAATCTTTTTAGCTTCTTCAAATAGAATTTCTATCCTCTCAAGAGCTATTTTCTTTATTTTTTTCACTTTTTTTATTTTTCATTACTTAAATAAATTGATTACAAAAAATAGCAAATAAAGAACCAAAAAGGGAGCAAAGAACATTTGTTGTGTGCTTGTTTCCAAAGCCTTTTTCTTCAAAAACTCCGAAAAGGCTATCAAATATGTTTCCAACTACTCCAGCTAAAAATATCAATAAAATTTTATTCTGAACTCCAAAAAGAAAGGAAGTTAAAGAAATCAAAAAAGATGCAAAAGTTCCTGCGATACTACCAAGAAGAGTTATTCCTCCACTTTCACCTTTTTTCACTTTCTTAAAATCTATAATTCTCCTTGGAGTTCCATTCAAAATTCCTATCTCACTTGAGAATTTATCGCTCGTAATTGCTGCAACAGCACCAAGATATCCAAGAATAAAAATTTGATTGTTTGTAAAATAGTAAAAAACTATCATAACAATAGGAATCGCTCCGTTAGCAAAAACATTTTGAATGCTTCTTTTCTTTTCGAAAGTTCCAAGCTTTTTCTTTTTTTCTTTTCCAATGTTTGTAACAATCCATGAGAAGATTAAAAATAAAAGAAGTGGGAAAAGAAAAAGATACCAAATTTCTTTTCCAAAAACAAAAATCAAAAAAAGAAGAAAGAATGCTGCAACTATTCCTTTCTCATCAAGAGTAAAAATTTGCAAGCTTTCACTTTTGTTTATATTTTTCTTTCTATCAGAAATGTAGAAAGTTCCTTAAGCTTTTGTTTTGCTTCGCTGTTTGGGATGTAAGGTTCTGCTTTTGCCCATCCTTCTTCTACGAGCTTCTTTGCAACTTGTTTTGCATATTCTATTGAGTTATATTTTTTAATTATTGCAATCGCCTCATTTCTAAGGTTTTGGTCTGTTGTATGCATTGAAAGAATTTCGATAAGTCTTTTTTTATCTTCTGGTGAAGCAACTTGAAGTGTATGAATCACCATCAAAGAACGCTTTCCTTCTGTTATATCTTCTCCTGGTCCTCCCTTTTTCTGTGCAAATTCTTCCCCTACTAAGTTTAGTATATCATCTTGTATTTGGAAAGCTATTCCAATTTTTTCAGCATATTCTCCTATAGCATCTATAGCTTCTTGGCTTGCGTTTCCAAGTGCAGCACCCATCTTTGCTGCCATTCTGGCGAGAGTCCCTGTTTTCCATGCGCACATTTGGAAGTATTCTTTTTCTGTTATTTCATTTGCTCTTCCTATATTATTGTGCCAAACAATATCCATAGCTTGCCCCATAGCAAGCTTTGTCATCTCTTCTAAGTAAATTTCTAAAAGTTTCAGCTTCATTCTTTTGCCAATTTTTTTATTCTGAACTATGCACGCTTGCGCTGGAGCAAAAAACGCAAATTCACTTGCGTTCAATGCTATATCTACCCCAAAAATTTTATGTATTGCTGGTTTTCCTCTTCTCATTTCACTTCCATCTTCTATATCATCCGAAATTAAGCTAGAATTGTGAATAACTTCTATTACTGGAAATAATGTTCTATAAACTTCTTTTTTTACTCCAAACGCTTCTGCCACCAAAGCTAATAGTACCGGTCTCCATCTTTTGCCTCCTCTATCTAAAAGCTCGTATATTGGCTTAGAAAGTCCTTCTTCATATTCTTGTAATGGAAATGCATAGTTTACTTTTCTCGCAAGTATTTCTATTGCTTTTTCTTCTCCTTTCCTCGGAAGCCATTTTTCTATTTCTTTATCTATCTCCTCCTTCATAGTAGAGAGAACTTCCTCTATCATTATACCCCCTTTTATATTAAATCACAAAAATATAAAGCTTACCAGTATTCCTTCATTTCCAGAATTTCAATTTCTTTTTCTTTAAAAGCCTGAGAAAGAGAAAAACCAAGCCTTCCATTTAATATTAAAGGAATATTCAGGTCTGCTGCTCTTCTTCTAATTTCATAATCTATTTCTTTTAGATAATTATCTGTAATCAAAATATCTATTTTTCCTTCGTTTATTAGCTCTAATGCTCTTTCTTTTCTTACAACTGCTGCTCCATCTATCGGTGCTTCTTCTAGAGAAAATACATCAATCTCAAGATTTCTTGATACTTTTTTTAGAAAATCTTTATTAGTCACTCCATATACAAGAGCTCCTTTTATTGGAATTTTGTTTGGAAATGCACCTAGCCAACTTTTTAACAAAGCTTCATTTAGTGTTTTTCCTAGTGCAGCACTCTCTCCTGTGCTTTTCATTTCAGGACCAAGATATGGATAAGTTCCCCGAAGTCTTCCCCAACTAAATTGTGGTGTTTTAACCCCAAATGCTTTATGCTTTGGTTCAAAAAACTCTTCGCTAAAATCAAAATTTGAGAATATTCCTTTTAACCCAAGCCCCATTAAATTGTAACCAACGGATTTCGAACAGAATGGCATAGACCTGCTTGCCCTAAGGTTGAGCTCTATTACATAAGGCTCTGAGTTCTTTGTTATAAATTGAATATTGAAAACTCCTTTAATAGAAAGTTCGTTTGCAAGAGTTACTGCTATTTCTTTCATTCTTTCATATATTTTTCTTTCACCAAAATAAGGTGTAACGATTGTTGCGTCCCCGCTATGAACTCCTGCTTCTTCTATGTGCTTCATACTTATTCCAAAAACTTTTCTAGAATCTGATGCACAATCTAGCTCAGTTTCTTCTGCATTTGTTATAAACTTAGAAACCACAACCGGATACTTCCTTGAAACAGAAATAGCGAGCTTTAAGTATTGATAAAGTTCATCAAAATTCTTTGCAATTTTCATCGCAGAACCACTCAAAACATAGCTCGGCCTTAAAAGAAGAGGAAAACCATAATCTTTTGCAAACTTTTCTATTTCCTTCTTGCTTTCTGCACTTATCCAAGGTGGTTGTTTTATATTTAATTTCTCAAGTAATTCACTAAACTTTTTTCTATTCTCTGCAATATCAACGCTTTCACCACTAGTTCCTAATATTTTTACTTCTTTTTCTTCAAGTTTTTTTGCTAGATTATTCCCTATTTGACCACCAGCAAAGGTTACAACATATTCAAAACCTTCTTTTTTGTAAAGTTTTGCAACTGTTTCTTGAGTTATTTCATCAAAATAAAGTTTCTCAACTCTATACCAATCAGTTGAAACTGTTTCTGGATTATAATTTATTATTGCAACCTCATCGAAATATTTTTTCAATCCTTCAACTAATGTTGTTGTGCACCAATCAAATTCCACGCTTACTCCTATTCTAAAGCAACCTGCGCCAATAACTAAAACTTTTCTCTTGTTTTTAATTTCTATATCATCTTCACAAGCGTTATAAGTTGTGTAAAGATAATTTGTTGAGGCTGGCCATTCTCCAGCTAGAGTATCTATTTGTTTTATATAAGGTGGTTGTGAGCTTGAAATGCTCAACTGCTCATCAGAAAATCCAAGTTTTTTAAGCATATTTATTTTCTTCTTGTGTTTTGATTTTTTGTAATCCTCAAAAACTTTTACAACTTTTTCTATTTTCCTCAAAAAGAATTCATCTATTCCCGTAAGCTCTGAAACTCTTTTTACACTTATTCCTTCTTTGAAAGCTTTCGCTGCATATAAGAACCAATATGGCTTTCTTCTTTTCAATGCTTCTTCTATTTCTTCTTTTGTTAAATTTGAATTATAGATTTTGCCGCCAACTAAGCCCGGTTCGTTTATATCAAGCATCCTTATAGCTTTTTGAAACGCTTCCTCGAAATTTCTTCCAATTCCCATAACTTCTCCTATGCTTTTCATTTCTGTTCCAAGCTCATTGTTTGCGTTTTCAAATTTTTCGAAGTCCCATCTTGGAATTTTTATTGTTATATAATCTAAGCTTGGTTCGAAAAATGCTGTTGTTGCTTTTGAAACGGAATTTTTTATTTCATAAAGTTTATAACCAAGAGCAAGCTTTGCTGCGATGTAAGCAAGTGGGTAACCTGTTGCTTTGCTTGCAAGAGCACTTGAACGAGACATTCTTGGGTTTGTTTCTATAACATAAAACTTATAGCTCTTTGGATTTATCGCAAATTGAACGTTACACTCACCAACCAAGTTAATAGCTCTTGCAACTTCTATTGCAACACTTCTCATTTTTTGATATTCAAAATTATCCAGAGTTTGTGCTGGAGTAACAACCACAGAATCTCCAGTATGAACTCCCATCGGATCTAGATTTTCTATGCATGCTGGAACAGCACAATTATCAAAAGAATCTCTAACAACTTCAAATTCTACTTCCTTCCAATTTCTTAAATATTCTTCAACCAAAACTTCTCCTCTACTTTGAGCAAAAGTTCTTTTCCATTCTTTTTTAAGCTTTTGCTTATTTTCGATTACAACAGAACCCCTTCCACCCAGGTTAAAACTTGCTCTTAGTATAACAGGATACCCTATTTCTTCCGCAGCTTCTATCGCTTCTTCTTCATTTTTTGCTGGTTTGCTTCTTGGTATAGGAATATTGTTTTTGATCATCGTTTCTCTAAATGCTTCTCTGCTTAATGCTTTCTTTATTCCTTCTATGCTTGTACCAAGAACTTTAACATTATATTTTTCAAGTATTCCTCTTTCATAAAGCTCAACTCCGACTTCAAGAGCTGTTTCACCACCAAATCCTACCATTATTCCATCTGGTCTTTCTTTTTCGATTACTCTTTTTGCATATTCGAAGTTTACTGGAAGAAGATAAACTTTATCAGCAATCTCATAACTTGTTTGAACCGTTGCAATGTTTGAATTTAATAAAATTGTTTTTATTTTTTCTTCCTTTAGCGCAATTAATGCTTGACTACCACTATAATCAAATTCCGCAGCCTCACCAATCTTTATTGGCCCCGAACCTATAACAAGAACTTTTTCAATCTTCATTCTTTTCAACCATTTTCTTAAAAATTTTGAATATAAACCTTGAATCATTTGGTCCAGGTCTTGCTTCTGGGTGGAATTGGGTAGAAATAAAGTTTTTTGAAATAAGTCCTTCTACAACTTTATCATCTGGACTAATAAACCAAACTTTTACTCCTTCAATTTTTTCGATTTCTTCTTTTTTGCAAGCATAGCCATGGTTATGAGTTGTTATATAACCTCTTCCTGTTAAAGTATCGATAACGACTTTATTTATTGCTCTGTGCCCATATTTCATTTTCTCTACTTTTCCACCAATTGCTAAGCTCAAAAGTTGATGTCCTAAGCATATTCCAAACAATGGAATTTTATATTCAAGAAGTACTTTTGTTGTAGAAATTGCATTCTTAAGAAGGTTTGGATTTCCTGGACCATTACTTAAAACTACTCCTTTTGGATTAAAGCTTAATATTTTCTTAGCTGTAAAGTTCCAAGGTACTCTAACTATTGAAAAACCAAGACTATAGAGTTCTTCAAGTATTCCATGTTTTACTCCAAAATCAACTAAAACAATTGTTTTGTTTGTTTTTCCTTTATAAAAAATCGTTTTCTTTGTTGAAACAAATTTTACAAAGTTTATTTTTGAATACTCCTTTTTGAAAAGTTTTTCGAGTTGTTTCTTCTTTAAATTTTTATTTGTTATAATTCCCATCATCGCTCCTTTTTCCCTAATTTTTTTAGTTAATGCTCTCGTATCTATTCCTTGAATTCCAGGAATTTTTTCTTCTTTTAGCCATTCTTCTAATGTTTTTGAACTATTCCACTTTTTTCCATTTGTAAGCTCGGAAACAACAAGCCCTTCAACCATTATATGCTCTGATTCAAAATTTTTTATTATTCCGTTTTCTTTTTGAATTTTTGGAATACCATAGTTACCTACAAGAGGATGTGTTATTACAAGAATCTGCCCTTTATAAGAAGGGTCAGTAAGACTCTCGGGATAGCCATTCATAGAAGTTGTAAACACAACTTCACCAACTTTTGTAGAAGAAGTATAACCAAAAGGAGTTCCGATGTATACTTCTCCGTCTTCTAAGTAAAGATATGCTTTCATCGTCTCACAAATAGGGGAAACCCTTCATTATAAAGAAAGATAGATTTATAAAAATTTTCCGAGTAATCAAAAAAAGAAAGATTTAAATATTAGTTTATCAAAAAAAGAAGAGTGAAAACATGGAACTAGATGACGAAGACTGGGAAGAAGAAGACGAAGAAGAGGAAGATTGGGAAGAAGACTGGGAAGAAGAACCAGAAGAAGAGGAAGAAGAGTAATAGCCTTAATTTCTTTTTTCTTTTTTAGTTTATTGTTATAATGAAAGCATAATGTAATGGTTCAAAAGTGGTGTTTTTCTAGCTGTTGCTGTTGCAAACACATCTACTCCTAAAGGCCGTTGAAGAAGATTATTTAACATGATCAGTTGAGTTGGATTAGTTCCTGCAGAAACTCTTGCCTGTGGTATGGCCCCGACAATAGCATTTTCTCTAACTTGTAAAGAATTTTTTGCTTCATTTAAATCTACGGGTGGCTCGTAAGACTTAGAAATCTCCACTATCTTTTTGGGTTTTGTTTTAATTTGAAAGCCCTGTTGAGTAAGAACTTCTTTTATTTCGTCTATAGTCTGGGTAATTACATACTCGTCTGGTATGCCCTTCGACACCACCTGTTGGTCTCTTAATACATGTGCAACACCAATAGCATATGCCCCAAACATTCCGCTTGTCTGCGATGAAGATGCTCCTATAGAAGTTGCTAAATTTATAAATTTTGAAGCTACTACTTTTGATTGTAATGGGGGATTGCCTGGTGCGGCTAAAGCAACGGTTCCGGCGGATCTTCCTTCTTGGTAGGCGTAAATTTCTAAAGCTTGTTGAATGGGTTTCGCTATCGGAAAATTTTGGACCTGCTGCTGAAGTGAGTCCTTTAAGTTTGTATATAACTGTTGGGGTTGAAGAGTAAGTGCGGTGTCTACTATAATATCTGTTAGGTTCTCTTTAATTTTAATATGGTAAGTTTTTTCTAATTCTTTAATTGTTTCTTTCACTACTTTTTCTGCTTGGTCTCTGTTACCAATTGCTTGCAGTGATGGGGCCACAAATGATGTAAATAAAATAGCAGAAACAGTTTCATCTTTTGAAGCACCGGTATTTTCTGCAAGTGTTGCAAAAGCATCAGCCAAATTTTGTGGAGTAGTTACTTTTTTCCCTTCTTCATAACCCAGAATACTCAATGCGGTTTCTAAAATTCTAGTTTCCTTCTTTTTGCCTTCTTCTTTTCTTCTTTCAATTAAAGAAGAAGAAATTTCTTGCGGGTGGGTTGTTATAAACTCTTGAAGCCATACATCTATTCCCTTTCCACCAATTTGGGCATTTCCAGAAAGAATCTGGCTTGCTTGTTGAGTTACAGCATTCAAAAATGTTTGTACTTGACTAATTTGCCTACCCCCAGAAAGATTTTCTACTGTTACTCCTCTTAAAAGGTCACTTGCTCTTTTTGGATCCAAAAGCATGAGAGGAATCATTTCTTCCGCTGTTTTGGCGCTATTATTGTTTCTTGCAAGTTCTTTCCCTTTTTCATAGGTATAAATACTTCCTCCCATTTTTAAAGCATCTGCTATCTCTCTTCCCTTTAGGTCAAGAAAGAGTGGTTCATATATTATATTTGTTTGTAGACCAAGTTGCTTTTTTAATTCTGCTAGTGCTATACCCATCACTCTTTCATTATGGACTTTTATAAGTCTACTTTGAAATTCACTATATTCATCAACTGCTTCCTTAATAATCTTATCTCCTCTGGCTTCCGTAGTACCAGCAGTTAGCAGGCCAAATTTTACACCGGCTAGGAAGGAGAGTGCAATTTCTTTGTTTCCCAACGGATGTTGAGCCATAACAATAAGGGCTCTATAAATTTCTTTACGAAGATTATTAGGTTGATTAGCATATGCTTTACCTAACTTTTCCCCATAAGCAAAAGCTGCTTTTTTACTATCCTCTCTTAGTAATCTTTCATAATTTGATAATTCTTCAAACTCTTTTGGAAACATAACCCCTCTTTTTTTCTTCTGAAATAACGTCTCAAATCTTTGTCGATTTAATCTCAAAGAAGAAAAAATCGCATCTCCGATTCCTCTTAGAGAGTTGGGTGTAGCACTATTTATATTAGTAAACCCTGCTTCTTGAAGGTACTGGGCCAATTGACGCCCAAGCTCTCTTGCTTCTCTAATGGATTTACCGCTAGCGAGTCTATAGAGATTCCTTGCAGCAGTATAAGTCGAATCTTTTCTTCCTTTTTTTTCAAATTTAAATTTTATTCCTTCCCTTACAATCCTAACTCTAGATCCTATAGTCCCTCCTTTTTTTGTCGTCATTAAACCATAAGAGTATTTTGTTGTTTTTCCATACGGGTTTAATCTTGTACTTAATGGTCTCGATATAGCAAAAGCTGATAAGCTAAACAATTTGAAAGGGGATTTACCTATGAGAAGAAGCGCACCCATTAAAAGCAGGAGTATTAAGAATATAAGCCCCATTCCTGAGAAAAAGCCTACTACAAAAATTTCTATCATGATTTTATTATGAACTTTTTTAAATAAAAATTTTTCTAAACTTTTTTCTATTTTTAAAGATAATAAACAAAAGAAGTACACTCAAGGTAAGCAATATAGGAAGTAGTGAAAGTTTTCCAAAATCTAGAGGAAGAACCCCATAATTAAGTGAAAGAACAGTTGTAGTTGGCATATATGCATAATTCTCTACATAAGTATTAGTTGCCGGATCTTTTGCGAAGCTTGGATACCCATAGTATTGTAGAATCACTTTTTCTCCGAGACCAAAACCATAAATATCAAAATCATATTTAAAGTTGCCATTTGCATCGATTATAGTTACTAAACCAATTTGAGAGGTGCAAAAACCTGTTCCATTGGAATAGATTGGCAAACAATAGTATCCTTGTTTTTCGCATTTCGCTGGATAGGTATTCCCATAGATATTGCAATATTTTTCCTCTTCAGGTTTTCCAGCTTTATAGTTTATTGTATTTGCAATGGGCTCCATGGACACCCCTTCTTTGGTAAAATTAAGAGGATTTGCTAATAAACAACCTACCCCCTGTATTGAACACTTTATTGCTTCTGGTGGGTCTTTTTCTGCCAGATTTTCAGAACAAACGGTGTATGCTCGACCGCTGTAGAAAATGCTACCTTTGCTACAATAATTTATGTTTCTACCTACATAAACATAAATTTTTCCAGCTAATGGAATATACTCAAATTTTTTAGTTTCTTTATTGTAAACAATTTTAGAAAGATTACCTTTTATAGTCACATGAGTTAAATCTCTATTAGTTTTGTCTAAGGAAAAGTTTAAAGTAGCATTTATTTTTGTGGAATAAGCAAAATCAAGTTTCATTGGTAAGTTAAATGTTGTATTAAACAAATCAATAAAAGTTACGTTTACTTTTCTTCTTCCGAGTATTTCCTCTTTATTAGTAATAATTGCAAGGTTAGTTGTTACAAATGAAATTGGCGGGGCTTTTCTATTTAATACGTATGGAAACGTTGGTGTAAATTTTAAAGAAGTGAATTCGGTACCTAATTTAAGTTCCGTCTTAAAATTATCTACAGCAGAAGGATCAACCTTGGCTGGGTTAAAGTAATAATCTTGCGAAAGATCTTTATCTGGTTCTGAACAACAAATTGCTATACCAGTCGCATTTAAAATTTCTCCGTTGTATTTCCATAGTTTTACTCTGTAGCCATAGTTTCTTACTTTTGCTATGGGGCTTCTGCTATTTTCATCCGTTACCGGTTCGCCATAGGAAGAAGTTGGGCTAATGTTAAGATAAGCTTCTCCAAATCTTCTTGAACCATATCCTTGTATCTGGAATAAAGAAAGAGAAACTGGTTGCTGTGGCAAAGATTTTTGATAGAGGAAAACTGGAAAAATAGACTCTTTCATTATAGAATAAACCTCAAAAACCATATTGGTGCTTTCAAATATTGTTGTAAGTTCTTGGGCGTTTAATGAAGCAAGCGCTACTGAAAAGGTATAAGTTGCTTCAGCCAACTTTGGATCGCTTCCACCAGGGTAATGCTCGATTCTAGAACTTGGTGGTGCATTCTTATCGATGACGTCATTGAGATTATCACATTGAAGCTCATTACCTAACCATTGCCGTTCATAAGTTCCTTTATATGCTATGTTTGCAGTTTGATTAAACAAATAAAGTGAATAAAATGGTAAAGCTATTTTTCCTTCTATACTTGATTTAAGAGTTGCTGATAAAGGCACATAATTAACTGCTTGTACATTTTCTCGCTTTTTATAAAATTCACTCCAAGAGCCCATCCCTTTGCTTATTGTTTCTTCATTTACAGCAATTCCAGCACCGGAATAAAGAAGCCCTACTGGCAAGGTAAGCTGATTCAAAAGTTCTATTACATTTGGTGCTCCATACAAATAAGTAATTTTATCAACATCTTCGCTACTATAACATTTTGGATTTTGTGTTATCTTTCTTGTTCCCACTCCTTTTTTCTCTATTATAATCTCAGTCGAGCTTCCATCAGAGTTTGAGATACAGGAATACAAGGAACCTGCACCGAAAGTTGAAACAGTATAATTATATGGTTGAAGGTCTATTATTGCCACGCTTTTTCCGTTGCTTGATGAAGTAACTAGATAAATTCTTCCTAGGTCATCAATGCTCATATTTGCAGCATAACCATCTCCTATCGGTGCTCCTATTTCGGGAAAACCAAACTTTTCGTCACTACTTGGATAGAAGGAATACTTATCTTTTCTTGTGCTTGCAAGCACCCAACCATAAGGTGGAGCTATTGTAGAATTTCCACAAGTATGTGAATCAACACATTTTATTCTATCATCCTTATCAAATGGGTTTATAACAAGGTCTGTTCCATTTCCTATACTTATAATTCTTAATCTTACTTCATCTATACCACATTGTCTTATTGTCCAATGGTCAACTAAGTAAATAAAACCATTGTAAGCGGCCATCGCAAGTACATTGTGGTATTCTGGTTTATCTCTTACATTATCTACGTGGAATAATGGGTAAGTACTTTTACAACTGCTTTTATATGCATACTTTGCATAAAGACTTATATTGAGGTCGTTATAGCTAAGTGGTATCGGGCTACCAATTTCTTTCAATTCATCGTTACCTTGTTCATTTTTAGATATTACATAATTGTGAATTTTTCCCTTAGAAGAGCTGATAAAAAGAATGTTCCCAAGAGCTGCTATTTTTGCATTTTCAAAATCTCCGGTGTAGTGTGGAATAAGAATGTTCTCTCCATTAGAATTAAAAATAAAATAAGAATAACTCCCCATATAGGCCCCGCCCTTAATGAGGAGATAAGCAGTATTTGTGTATTTATCAACAGTAAAAGAAAGAATTTTTTGATAATTTGGAATCAGTATTGAAGAAACCTTATAAAGATCATGAGTTTCTTCGTATATTGTTTCTCCAAAGAATTTAATCCAAGATTGGTTAGCTTGATTATAAACTTGTGTGAAAAATCTCTTCTTTTCATTTTCATTATTCCCTACAAATGGTCTTTCAAGGTTTCTTGTTTCGCTTGTTGTGGGAAGTTGTGAAGAAGGTAGCTTATATCCTATCGGAACAATTTCGTAAGTTGTAAGATTATGGGTGTTTTCTTTTCTTTCTAAAGTGAAAACTTTGTTTCCAGCACCACCAACTGCAAGAAGCTCTGTATTGAAAGAATCTCTATAATAAAACTTTGGTTTAGCATAAGTTGTTGTATTTATATACCAAAGCTCATAAAGTTGGTGTTTATTTGAGGAACTATTAAGATAAGAAGCAATAAGCATCTCAGAACCATTAAAAACAAAAGGATCTAAAAGATATTTTTGCCTTAATGGCCCCATATACCTTGGATCTCCGGCAGCTGCTATTTGCTTTGCCTTATCAAAATCATCTATGTGGGGTGGACTACCATAGCTATTAAGCATTCTTTCTATACCTTCCACTGCTTTCTTAGCTTCATCTTTGTTTCCTCCAACCTTTGAAGCTTCTACGACAGGATAGGTATGATAGATAAGATTTTTTATTCCAGCTATAACTTTCTCTTTTGTGAGTCCCCTTTCATTCTGTCGCGAAGCTCCCGCTCTAAGCCAAGAATAAATTAATCCTATTGCAACATCTTTTATTGTTACTTCTCCACACTTATCTGGTTGGTCTTGGCATTTCTTTTGTCCAAGAACATTATAAGGTGAAAAAATAAAATAGCTTCCAGAAACGCCAAATGGTTGAATTGTCCAATCATAAGAAAGCTTTGGAAAAACTTTCATTGGAATGTTGTGAGTTAATGCTAAGAATGGAACATTCACATAATCATATTCCCAAAGAGTAGCATTTTTTGTAATATACACATCTCCTTTATATGTTACTTTAAGAAGAGACCCGGTTGGTTGTTCCGGATACATTCCGGGGTATCCGGATTGTCCTGTTGAAGTTACTTTAAAAGTTATCTCTCTAATATTCACTCCATTACAAGTAGAATAAGTATAATTTGATACTGGAAGCTTAAAATTGTAAGAAAAATTACCATAAAATCCATAAGTAACCATTGGTGCTTTGAGTTCAAATTCGCTTTCTGGAAATCCTCTTGCATTATACACTACAGAAGAATTACCATTCATCGCTGGTGAAATAGAAAAAACTTTGGTTTCGAGATAGCCGGGGTCTGAAACTTGTGTTTGTCCGTCTATTGCAGTTATTTTTGTCGTCTTCCTCTCATTCTGATGCTGAAAAGATTCAAACCAAAAACCGTAAGGAGTAGAGAACTTAAAAACAGAAGAAAGACCACCAAGAAGACGGATGTTGTTCTCTTGATTGAGTAAATTAATCCCAGCTATATCCGGATACATAAGGGGTGGCTGTGTTTCTTCCGGTGGCTGTGTTTCTTCCTTTACTCCCCCAAAGTCTGGTGGTTTCGTTACTACAAAATCTTTTGAAGTTGAAACTGGTATTGGGCTGTGCTCCGGTGAGATATCCTGCTGCCTCTCAACTGAAAAACTACACGAATAGGCATTTACCAAGGTTATCAAAAGAATCGAAAGAATAAAAAATATTGCTATTTTTTTCATTTTCTCTAATTTTATTTTAAAATAATCAAATTTAAATTGTTTTCGCAAAAATTTATGTTACGAAAAACTTGGAAAGAAAGTCTCGCGAAGCTGCAACGAGGAAAAGCTTTTGTGAAAAAATCGCAAGTCTTAACAAGCTTGCTTGGAAAGAAGAACTTAAGAATATGCTTTGCTTAAAATCTTCAAGTTCTTGCTCATTCAAGAAAACAAGAATGTGCTTACAGCCTTCGATTAGCTTAAGATTTTTTAAGCTTTCTTGTGAAACAAAGAATGTTAAAAAGTACTTCTCTCCATTATATATTATTTCCATATCGCTTTGCTCACTTTGTCCAAGTTCAGTAAAATGAATACTTCTTGAAACAAAAAAGCTTCTAAGTTTTCTAAATATTGCAAGATATTTTTCATTATAAAGTTTAGTCCATTCCGCAGGCATATAAAGGTCTTCAACCTTTTTGATTTTCCCTTCTTCTTCAAGTTGTAAAAGAATAAACCGCAGATTAAGCTCATTAACAACCAACGGTTCACCAGCACGCCTTAGCTCTTGCATACAAATAGTCTTAAGTTCCTCTATTGTTATTGGCATGTATCTCCAACGATACTTTTGATTCAACTTATCAAAAAGTTTTAGAAATTCTTCTTTCTTTATCTTGACCTTCTCCTTTTCTCTTGGAAGAAAGTCTGGAATATCTATAGCATAAATAACAGCTTCTGGCCTTTTTGTTAAAACATAAAGAAGCAAAGCTACTGCGGCGGCGATACTTGGGTAAATAACTTCAGTTGGCAAAATGTATCCAGAAGGCTTTTCAACAGAGATTGGATAAATTAAACCAAGTATATTTACTTTTATAGTATATTTACCGCTTTCAAGTATTGCACCTTGTGGCAAAGTATAAGAAAGAACTCCGTTTACTATGCTTAGATTTCTTTGAGTATAAAGGTCAAGAAGCTTGCCGTCTTTTTCCATTGTTATACTCGTTACTCTACAAATTGGGCAACGAGTTGTATCAACCGGTAATCCTAAGGAAGTTATAGAAAAGTTAAACGTGTTGCGTTGCCAGTCTACACCCGAGATTCTTATTGAGAATTCTGGAACGGTAATGTAAGCACTTCCAAGAACTTCTCCGTTCATATTCATTAACCGAACCAGATATTCTCCTGGCTTAACGTTCAAAGGAATAGATCCAGCAAAAGTTGTTACTCTCTCAAGCCTTGCCGGTATTCTTTGAAGTGGGGTTCTATACACTTCATCAAAACTAAGGTTTAAAATTTGAATGAATGGAAAGAGCTCGTCCATTCCTGTCGGAACTGTATAATTCATATCAGCAACAGAAAATATTAAGCTTCTTGGAGGTAATGAAACTATAATCGCCCTTGGTCTTGGAATTTGAAGGTAAACTCTTTTATAGCTTTCTAAACCAGAAGAAAACACATAAAAATCTAGAAATGCTGAAACGTTTGCATCTCTTTGAATTTTAGTTAATGGCTTTGCAAAAAGATATATAACTCCCCTACCAAAAGAGGTGTAGTTTGAATAAGCAAGCTTATCTGCCCATGGTGCAAAAAATATAAACCTAGCAACATCTTGAGCTGCGATTTTTGGTGAAGGCCAGGAATCAAGAAGCGAAGGAATAACAACAAAAGTTCCTGTAATGTTTTTATCCCATCCAACAAAAAGGATTTTTCTATAGGAAGCTATATCAAAAGTATTTGCATTATTTAAAACAAAACTTCCATTTGTATGGAAGAAATTTCCTTTTATTCTTGTATTGGTATAATTTAAAGAAAATGAAGAAACATCAAGTCCGCTTAATCTTACCAAGTTGCCACGAGAAATTGCTGTATCAAAATCCAAACCTATATAGATTATTGTATTGTTTTTCTTAAAAACTTCTTTTAAGCTATATTGCTTCTCGTTTATCCCTTTATTGAGAAGGAATGCTGGGATTCTTCCCGTAGGAATTATAATTATGCTGTTGTTGATATTAGATATATCTTCTGTAACGTTTACGCCACCAAGAGTATAGTTATTTAAGTAGCTATTCAAATACTCATAAAAAGAGTTTAAGGAATTGCAACCTATGCATGAATAGTTAAAGAGATAAATTTTTCTTTGGATTGGAGAAGGAAGAACATAAAAATAGAATGAATAACTTGCATTCAGATATTTATTAATACCGACGTAGAAAACAGCGTTTTTGGCAAAATCATAATCAGCCCTACCGGTCTGGATAATTCCTATACTCGCATAACTCAGTTCAAGAATCATAAACAAGAGAAGAATCTTCCTCATTTTTTCTCCTTAAACAACATGCTTGCAATCTTTAAAAGGAATTTATCTAACTTGGAGGTTCCTATCTTCTCTTTTACTATGAATGGTTTCACATAGCTGAATTTTCTTATAATCTTTAATTTGTAAACGTTTCCCATTTTATCCCGGTTGTATATAACCTAAGCTTATCATCTTATTTAAAATTTCTTCTACCCTTGTTTCTGAAACTTTGTAAACTGCAGAAAACTCTCCAATATCTATAGTGCCATTATGTGTTTGAAGCCAGTCTTGAATTTTTAGCATAAGTACTTCATCGCTTAAAGTTTCGAGTTTTCTTATTCTTGCCTCTAGCTCTGCATTTTTTTCTAAAAGTTCTGTAATCTTTAAGCTAAGCATCTTATTTGAATTTTGGAAAGAAAGAAGATTCCTTTGAAGTTCTTTATAGCTTTCAAGCAAAGAATCATATTTTCCAAAAAGTGTTTCATAATTTTGTGGAATCGAAGATAAGAAATCTTGAATAGAAGAGGAAATGAAAGAGTAGAGCTTAGCAGAATCAACTTCTACATCTTCTTTTAATATTACAAGAATATCTAATAGAACCTTTGCAACTACAAGTCTTCTTTGTTTTGGGCTAATGTCCGGAATTACAGAATAATTTATTTCTATTCCTTCCTTTTTAAACTCAAAAATATAAAAAAGGTATGGTTCTTTTTTAATATCTTTTGTTTCAATGTTATAAACAACTAAAGAATCTTCTTTCTGCGAAGTACCAAGAAAGTTAAGTGTTTTAAGCTTTAAAGAGATATCATTTAAGCTGCTAACTATCTTTGCTGGGATAAAAAAAGAATAAACAACTGGCTTCCTTTCTTCTACCATCTATTCATTTTTCTTTTAGCTTTTTTATTTCTTACTTTTTATTTTTCTTTTTTCTCCTTGATTTTTGGAACGTAATATGGCAAAATAAGTATAAGGAATAAGAAAAGTAAGAATAGTAAAAAGAAAATTGCTGAGAGTATTGGTGATAATGATATCGGTCGAGATGAAAGTGAATAAACTATTGAAAAGAACATTACAACCAAAGAGTACACTAAGAAGATTATTAAAAAGTGTTTTCTTTTTGTTTCATATTTTTTTCTCATCTCTAAATATTTTGGATAACATTCTTTGCAAACAACAAGTTTGTTCTTTTTTTCTATCCCCAAAATTTTTTTAACCTCTCTTATCCCTTTTATAAAAATGTCCTCTTCTACTTCAAATCCCTTTTTTCTTTTTCCACAAATTATACAAACACTATTCAAGTTGGATCTCATAAATCTTACCACTTCCAACTTTAGCTTTTGTTTCATCTACTTCTATAAAAAGTCTAACAATAGTAGTATCATCTACTCCATTCATTTTTAAAAAATCTTCTATCTTTTCTTTTGGTATTCCGTATTTTGATAATGTTAAAATAAAGTTAACCGCTGAAAGGTGCTTGTGGTTTTTATCGAATGTTTGAATTATTTCATTTACTCTTTCTTCATCAAGTCCAAGCTTTAGTAATTGTTTTCTAAATTCTTTCTCTTCTAATTGAATCGAATAAGCCATTTGATCACTTATACATTTTTCAGAATTATAGCAATTAGCTCATCTTCCATTCCAAGTGTTTTGAAGAATGCAACAAGCCTTTCTTTGCTTATTCCTAAGCTCAAAAGTTGAGAAGCAAATTCTTTTATGCTAATTCTTTTTCCAAGAATATCAAATTTTTTAAAGAGGTTTTCTATTTTTTCTTTTTCTATTCCATACTCAGAAAGCATGGTAGAAAGTTCTGTTTTTTCAAATAAGTATTCTGTCTGATATTTTGCTGAAAAGTTTTCTATTGTTTTTGCTATCTCAGATAACTCAACGGTATATTCTTCAAGTGGTTCTTCACCATGAATTTTTTCAATTATGAATGTATCTGAAAAGTTTATACCAGATTGAAACGCCATATCAAATACTGCTTGTCCAACTCCAAATTTTGTTATCTCCTTTCGCATATAATCTGAGAAGTTTAAAGAACCTTGAACATAATCTAAGAACCTTTGAAACTTTAATCTAAGTATAACAACCGTTCCAACGTTTGAGAATATTGCCTCATTTATATCTGTTGGGTTCTGAGAAGCAACAATTAAAGCAAACTGATACTTTCTTCCTTCTCTTACAATCGTTATAGCATCACTTCTTTCATCACTTGCAATTTTCCAAGCTTCATCTAGAACTACGATTGCTTTTATTCCTTTTGTTGGAGCCCAACCTTCCATTCTCATCTTTTCTTTTAAGAATTGAAGCACAAAAAGCCCAGCAAGAGCTCTAAATCTCTCTTCTGGCAAACCTGAAAGATCGATATCAACAAGTCCTGAGGTTGTAAGTTTGCTTAAGTCAACTGTGCTCTTTCTTGCAAAAAAATCTTCTCCTTCTCTTGTAAACTGATTCAATCTAAAAATCGCTGCTTCAAGCTCGGCAGGAAATTCATATGTACCTTCTTCTAATCTATCTCTAAGTATAGCTACGACTTCTTTCAATGTTGGCACTTTTTCTTCCTCTTCTTTTGTTGGTTCTTTTGCTAAATCAAAGCCAGCATTTGCATAAGCTTGCTCGATTGCTTGTTGTGTTAGTATTTTTTGCTCTGGATAATGATCGATATCTGTAAGTATGCTAAGTGCATTCATTATTTGCTTTACTCTATTGAGTGGCTTTGTCCCTGCTAAGTCAAGAAGATTAATAGAATCTCCTTTTCCTAAGGCAACAACCTTACCACCACTTTGCTTTACCCATGCTTTATATTCGCCTGCCCAGTCTATTATTATTGCATTGGTTTTCCAAACATAGCTCGCTCTGAGCAAGAAAGTTTTGACAAAATAACTTTTACCAGCTCCAGTTATTCCTACAATAGCCATATGCGGGTTTGTAAGATTCATAAAGTTCCAAGTTAAAGGAACATTAAAAATCTTTGTTCTTCCAATATAAATCGAATTGGTTGGGTCATTCATCAAATACTCTGGTGGTGGCTCTGGTGGTCTTGAGATGATTGGTCTTTTTGCAATCTCGCTGCTCATAACATTTTGAATCGAAAGAACGGGCATAATAAAATTTTGAAAAGAGAATTAATAAAAATTTCTAAAAGTTGTTGTCCGACAATTAAAATTAACTAAAAAATTTTCATGCTTATTTTTAGCTTTTCACTCGAATTATTAACAACGCTTAAAGAAAAGCATCGAGCTCTTTTTCTGAAGGAGGTATAACATACTCAAACAAGAAAGCATTTCTTAAGTCCCTTCCAGATAATCTTGTAATCTTTAAATCAAGTGCATTTCCAAGTGTTACTGTTGCTTCTTTTATTGCGCTTTCTAAGTTCTTTAAAGCAGCTTCTTTGCTTAGCCCACAAGCATAAACAGAAGCATACATCAAAACCCCTAATGGTTTTTCACCAGCACTCATTCTATTTAGCTTAACATCTAAGATTCTTATTTTTCTTTGAATATTGTCGATTTCCATTGCATTTGGCATCGTTGCTTGCATTTCTTTGCTTAACCTGTATTCCCAATAATCTCTTTGCTCTTCAAGTTCCCTTCTTGCTGCAACAAGGTCCCTTTGAAAAGATATTATACTAAACTTAATAGGAAACTTTATACTTCCAATTGCTCTTTCCCATAGTTCTAATCCTTGGATAAACCTCCCTTCTAAGTTTTCTTCCGGTTCTTCTCTTCTAAGCACGTATTCATAAATGCTAGCTCCTAAGTAGCCTATTGCATAGTAAACTCCATTTATGTATTTTATTATCGCATCTTGTTTCTTTGTAATTTCGTAACCCTCTGCTGGTATTTCAACTATTCCAAAGATTGAAGTAAAGAAAGGTAAAACAAGGTAATCAAAAAACATTGTAAATGGAATAAGTGCTCCAAATGCAAGAAGGAGGAAAATATCTATAATTCCAAAAATTCCTAAGTCTGAAGAAAAGAGTGCCCACAAAGAAATAATTATCGCACCTTCACTCAAGAAGACTTTTGCAAGCTCTTCTTCGAATTTCATTTTATCAAAACCTCACTTGAAGGCATTATTTTTTCTGGCTCAATGCAGGTTTCTATTTCGTGCTGGTTTAATTGAGTTACTTCTACCCCAAGTATCGCTGAAAGATTCACAGCCAGGTTTGAAGCAACAGTTTTTACGTTCGCTATGGCTGCTTCTTCATTATCTCCTTTTTGTGTTACTACAACTATACTTAATTGATTTCTTGAAGGTACGGCTTTTATATGGTCGAGTATGTTTTTCCACATCGCAACTTCCCCTCTTAATCTTTCTAACTCTTCCTCTTTTGCTCCTTGCTGTTTTGCCTCTTCATAAGCATGTTGTGCTCTAAGTAATTTATCATTTATCGCAGAAATATAAGATTCTCTATTTATATAAGCGATTAAAGAAGAAAAGCTTACTGGTTGCTCAGATGAGCCAATTGCTTTTTCCCAAAGTCTGACAAATTCAACTTTTTCTTCATCAGTTTTTTCAGTATAAGAAGAATATGAGTGGATTCTCAAAAATACTGAAGCATAGAAAGTATTTCCAATTTTTGTAACTAACACATCGCCAGTTGGTGAAAACCAATACCTTTGGCCGCCAGTTTTAATTCTTTTATTTTTTTGAGTTAGAAAGGCCAGCACAATATAATCAAATTTAAAAGAGAAATATGCAAAAAATGCAAAAATCCCGGAGAGAAGAATTAAAATAAATTTCACAATTGTTGGAAGATAAAGAATAAATCCTAAAACTAAGAGGCTACATAAAAGAGAGAGCACAAGAATGGAATAAAAGAGAATGTCTCTTTTTTGCATTATAAAATTTTGATTTTGATAATTTAATTTTTTACCTTTACACTATCCTGCTAACCCATTTTTTTGCATAATCTACTGCGTTTTCACCAAATAAATCTGAAAGGAGTATCATAAAAGTAAATGCGGCTGTTCCAGCTATCAATGGAAGCAAACTAAGTACAAAGAAAAATGTCGGAAAGTAAGCTATAAACAAGTTTAACAACCCAATAACTCCACTAAGAACTGTAATGAATGAAATTAAATAGTCTACAAATCTATATAGTATACTAATCAAAGCCAAAAAACCAGAAGTTCCAGTAGCTGAAGAAAATGGGTAAAGTTTTGAATTTATCTCATCGAGCTTTTTATTTATATCATAAAGATTTCTCATCAAAATACCATAAATGCTATTAGGACCTGAAGGAAGATAGAAAATAAGGTAAGTAAATGGAAAGATGAAAAAGAAACTAAAAGCCATTGCTATTAGCATTCCTCCGGCTCCTCTTGTAGGTGGAAAGATTCTAAGCACAACACCCATAGGAAGGAAAACCATTAAAGCAGAAACAGCAAAAAACTTAAGTAATGCTCTCTGGAGAGATATTGCTCTTATTGCACCAGCAGTAAAATCAGCCAATTCTGCAAAAGGAGTTATAAAAGTATTAAGAAAACGTTGGTAAATGGTTAGCCCACTACCCAAAGCGGAACTTACAAGCGGCCCATATTTAAGAATAGCACTACTACCGCTGGCTGTTCCTGGTGAACCTAATTCAAAAGAGGATATCATAGTCAAATAGTATAAAGTAGTAGCGAGTGCCGTAAATGTTTTGTTAGCGGTTTTTTGAATTAGGGCAAGTTTCGCATCAAGATAAGCAAAAGGACCAATTTTAACAACTTGCTTTTGCTCAGGAGTTGTTCCACTTTCTGTTTGAGCTGGAAAGTAAAAAACATTCACCAGGATTTGTAGTGCGAGTAAAAAGAAAATTACCATTAAAAGACTTGCTGCCGACTCTAGAAATTCTGCCATTCCATAATTTCTTAATCTTTCGTTGTTTAAAATTATTCCAAATCCATATAGCAAAGAAGCAACCAAAAAAGAAAGTAAAACAGCAACCATAGCAACTGGTTGGTATGTTTTCCATATTTCTTGAAGTTGTTTATCATAATTTTCGTACCATTTTGGAATTTCTAAACTTTCTTGAGAGTAAGCACTACCTAAAAGAATTAAAAAAATTAAAAACTTTATTTTAAATGAGTTGTCCAACCAAACCAAGCACACTCACCTCTGCTCCGGCTAATCTTGAAAAATCTCTAATAAAATTATCCAAAACATAAAAAATGAGGGCAGGTACAACTAAAATACCTAAAATAAGTGATGCAAGAAGTTCTATCTTATAAAATATGTAAATTACCAACACGATTGTGCTAACGAATCCACCAATTAGTTGGAAAGCAAAAAAGATGTTGGAAATACCTGCTAATACGTCGGTTATTTTACCAAGTGGAAGCTGGGCCAAACCACCGCTTATTCCCGAGAGGACTCCGCTCAATACACTGAAAGCAGAAACTGTTTCAAGCCCCGTAGTTAGGGGGGGATAAGTTGCAGTAACATACCCATACCCAATTGCAACTAGAATTGGATAAAGTAAAGTCAACCCAATAGAAAGTGCAATTAAGCTACCACCAACTTTTCTAGTTACACCGAAACTTCTAAGCAACACGCCCGCTGGAAAGAAAAACAAAAACAAGTATGGTACAACATTTAACAAATAAATTTGAAAAGAAACAAACACAAAAGAAAAAACAAGTAGCTGATAAGCAGTACCTAAAGCACCCGAAATGTCGTTTCCCACATCTCTAAATGGTTGTATTTCTACTCCTATAGTTACATATGGTACTGTGGGTGGAATAGCTATTTCGCCTCCTATATATAACATACTCAAAGCACCAACCAATGAATCTACGCTGAAGACCAACCACAAAAAGTAAGAAAGATTGTTAAGAAAATTGCTAAGTTCACATTCGCATATTTGGAACAAATTACTCATACCTTTACATGCATCTGGAACGAGTCCTGCAGAAGAAAGTAGATCTCCAAAATTTTGGTTTAAAAAGAAATTTTCAAGAATAAATATTCCAATCAAACCAATAAATAAAGAAAGGAAGGCTTCATAAATCTGATCTTTCGCCCAAGCTTTAACAGAACCCATGTTTAAAATTTTTCCAAAGAAATAAGCAAAAGCACTAAAAACAAAAGTAAAAAGAACTATCAATGTAATTAAAGACATATTGTTTTTTAGTACTTCTACACTTTGTGTTATGGTCTCCTGACTCTGTGAAACTGCAAAAAGAAAATTCAAAAGAAGTATAAAACTCAAAGTTTTTTTCATCATACCAACCAAATAAACAACTTAAACGCTGAACAACCTCAACACCTTATCCATTGGTACATAGCTTCCTAAAAGCGCCCCTATTTCTTCTGCTAACATAATTGTCATTATAAAACATAACAATATTGAAATTAAATATTTTATTGCAAAGTTTGCAAAAGCATAGATGCTGCCTTCTAACCAGGCTAATAGCATTCTTATAAATGTACCGGCATCTGAAAGGCGTACCCACTGTAATATAGTTTCTAAAGGATTATCAAAGCCAGTATTTGGCTTTAGTTCAATATTCTGAAATGGCTCAAGAGAGAGTAAAAAGGAAAGAAGAATAGGGAAGAAAAGATAAAAGCTTATAAAAAGTGCTATTAGATAACCTCCAGCACCTCTTCCCCACGGAATTACTCTCAATATTAAACCAAGATACAAAAGAATCAAAAAAATGTTGCTGCCTATAAGATTAAGGAAGACTCTCATGGCTGCGAGAAAAATCCAACTTGCTGAAAAGAAGGAATATATTCTATCTACTGCATCAAAAAGAGGAGCAAGTCCTTCGGTCAACTGTATCTCTTCAAGGCCGAGTAGTATGTTTACAAACACACCAGTCACTGGTAATGGTATTGGAATTCTCACGGTTATAGAAATGGTAAGTGTCATAAGTGCAGAGAAGAGAGTATTATAAAAAACCGTCCAACCCGCATAATTCCATACTTTTAGACTATCATCGGCTATTCTTTGATCAAGAGAAGAAATAATATCTTTTATATTGGTAAGTGTAAAAGCAAATGAAATAAGGGCGATAAGTATTAAATTTGCCAATGCTTGAGTAAATTCCGCTTTTGAATAAGTTACAAGTCTGTTATAAGAAAAAGCTTTTCCTAATGCGTAAACTATCCCAAGAGCTGAAAGTTCTGTAAGTACTATAATTAAGCAAGTTGATATTACTTTGGTAGGTATGGTGGGGTCTGATAATTGCGGGGGTTGCCATTGTGGCATTTGCGGTATAAGGGAAGTTATCCCTCCAAAAACAAACTCAAGCAGAACTATTGAAAGAATAAAAATATTTATCTTCATTATCTCACCAATTTCTCTAAACCAAGTATTGTTCGGGATCCACCGAATAGGTAAGAAAGACCCAGAATATTTGCTAGTGTAACAAGAAAGGCTATAAGTGGGTAGAAGTAAGTCTCTAGTTGAATCCTACCAAAAAACTCAGATGATTCAAGATATAACACATAAGGTATAGCTGTATCTATGTCGCAATAATAACCACCTAATTCTAGTGCTGGAATTGGTATGGGCCAGAAATTTTCTATTGTTTCCGCTAATTCCCACCCGAGTATACCATTAATCCCCCCAAGTGAAAAATGAGTTGGTTTCCAATAACATCCGCAAAAACCTTTATAAGCCGGTGTTATTTTTTGTAATAATTCGTCAGAAGCTTGTGAAAGGTCCGGGCATACTGGTTGAATTGTGGGGTCTGGATTCATAGAAATTGGTGCAAACAGGGGTTGGGGTTGAACAGTAGTCTCATCTGAAGATTGCTGCGTTGTTTGTTGTGGCTGTGTTGTAACAATTTGTGGTGGATTGGTAATTGTACTATAAATTAGCAAATAAGTAAATGGTGTAATAAAAATTGTAGAAATTATCAAAGCAATAAGGAATCCCCCAAGTTTTCGAGTAAATGAAAAAGTTCTGAAGAAGATTCCTGCCATAAGAAGTCCGACCCAATTATTATAAATAAAAAGAAGAAGGATTATTGAAATAAAATTAAAAGAAATAGCATCTATTACTCCTTTTTCCAAATCCTTTACGGCGCTTGCTACATACTCCAAACCAGCATAAGGTTTAAACTGTAGGGTTACCACGGGTTCAACTGATACTTTTTTCTCTATTTTTTGAAAGAATGAAATAGTGGAGTGTAAATTATATAGTGAATTTGATAAGTTTAAAAGTTTTACTGTATTATTAAGAAGAATTACCTCTGTTGATGCTAAAAAATAATAAGGTTCGTTGCCTTCTCTTTCTTTAATTATTTCGCATATCGCGAGATTTGAGGGGGTGGTTGCAGTGTAGGCTATTCCATAAATCGCATCCAAGCCATATGCCGTGTGTTCGTCTGGTTGAGAAAGACGAGTGTTATAAGCTACGTTAATATTTTCACAAATCCCTTTTAAAGAGGATTGCGGAAGAACAGAATCTTCAAAAGATATAAGAAGGTTAGAACCCAACTCCAGAATAGTAATAAGTAGGATGCTAAATATTAAAGTTCCTATTACCTGGGGAATTTCGCTTGAAGCGTATATTTTTAATTTTTCTATATTAAATGCGTTACCTATGGCATAAACCATGGCGATAATGGAAATAGCGAGAATTCCTGCCACCATTATCGCTGGTAACCATTGATTTATTGTTTTTTTGTATGTAATTTTTTCTTCTTCTGTTTGGGAAATATCAACGCGAAAAGCAAATGGAATTAAACTATTCGTTTTTATTTGAGTAAGTTGAGAAAAAGCTGAAAATGAATAAGCAAAATTTATCAGAAGTAAAAGAAGGAATAATTTAACCTGGCGCATATGCCTCCCTCAATCGTGTTGTTAAGGAACCAAAGCCCATACTCAAAGCTTCGCTAACTGTTTCCACAAAAGTTGTTACAAGCATCGTATCCATAGTAAGTGCAAAAAATGCAAAAAAGTCGTATTTTGCAATTTGTTGAAGGAAGTTATTGAAGTTGAGAACTTCAAATATATTTAAAGTTGAAAGTGCTTGTTGCCAAATCTCAATCGAACTTAAAGGAGCAAGCAATTCTTGAATCGGTTGTGCTGTAGATTTCTCTATACTGAAAGGTTGAATGTTTTGATAGAGATAATAATTCATTATTAATAATGCCGGAAGAAAGATATATAAACCTATGCTCAATGCTATGAAGTAATCTGACGCTCTTCTTGTCTGTGGTATTACCCTAAAAATAATGCCGAGTGGAAGAATTATTTGAAGGGCATATTCTTTTACGAATTCTAGTATTATAAGCAAAACATAGAAAGATGAGAAGGCCACGGTTATTAAAGTGTTGAGAAGGGTATCTAATGTGGTTACCATATCAAAAAATGCTCCGGCCAGCGTTTGACTTTTAATTCCAATCTCAACATTTCCTCCCCACCCACCGGATGATTTCTCTATACTTAACAGTTCTATTTCTGGAAATGCTTCTACAAGTTTTCCTAAGATAAGAAATCTTATCTCATACTTGTATCCTTCTTCGTAAAGTTTTATTCCATCTACTAGAAGGGATTGTAAAAACAATTCACTTAACATAATTGGGTCTCCGCTTTGGCCAAGAAGCGCACCGACGTATTGGAGCATGCTACACAACATTGGAAGAATAAAAGCTATAGAAGAAATTAAAAATATAGTAATAGCAAGTTGAACATACTCTTCTTTTAATTGAATTTTCAACTTTACTCCATAACCTCCAAGAAGCGGTGAAAAGGAATACAAAAACGACAAAATTGTAATTACGGCGAGGGTTGTAAGAAGTGCTGGTTGTATCCAATCAACCATATACTTGCTTCCAAAACTACAGAAGGATGAATCTGCATAAAAAAGTCTAAGCAAAAATGCAACCAGAATAAAAATTTTTTTAAATTTGGAGGAATCCAAACCCACGTATCTCCCTTCCACCAATGGTAATTTTTCCACCTATAATATTTGCTAAATCAAGCAATAAAGTAAACATCACAAACAAATCTATCGCTACGATAACCATTTGGGCCATATTTGCCGCTACACAAGAGGTAAATAGATCTAATGGGATATAAAGAGAAGAAACAGCATTAATGAAATAAAAGAAAGAATCTCCCAATGCGGCGGCTATCGGAAAGACCGCTCCAAGCCCCATTGGTAATAGTTTTAAAATATCTGACAAACTAATTTGAATGTTATCGGTAATTGGTATCTTTATCTCTTCCATTGCTACCGTAAGACTTGGTACTTTGTTTGGATACACTGCTTTGTTGACAACCTTAAGAAAGGGATAATCAATAAACAAAACTAAAGAGGGATAAATTACTAATAACCCGATACTTAAAGCTATAAGAAAACCACCGACTTTTCTTACAATTGGAAAACTCCTTAGAAATATACCAATTGGAAGCAAGAATTGATATACAAGCACAGGAGTAAGGGTTAGAAGGATTACTCTACCAACACTTATCAACAAAGCATCTTCAATTCCATAAATGGGGTCGTTAACTATATAATTTATAAGAGTAAATTTTTGAGGAGGGAAAGACCATTCAATGATTGAAGATGGCATAAGAGTGGCTGTAATACTCCAACTTACTCCCCATATCACTCCAAAAGAAAATCCAATCCCAAAAGTAAACGTAAGGGGGGCAGTTAAGCCCAATGAAGCCGCATAATAAAAAACCTGATAAAGAAAACCCAATACGCTTGGAGTAGATGATATAGTTGGGTCTGCCGTACTTCCTTTTATCTCTAATGCTCTTTTGCATGCAGCATTCAATAAATCGGTTTCTCCTGTTAATGGAAGGATAATAGAATTTAATGTAGAAACAATCGAAAGAATTCCAACAACTAATATTGCGCTTTTTACAGCTTCAAAATACTCTGTTTTTACGAAAGCTTTAATGGATGGAGAAGCTGAAAGCTCACCAATAGCATAAATTATACCAAAAAGAGTAAATGTAAAAAGAAGAGCCAGTAAAGAAAGGCTTTGAAATTTTATGAAAGTATCTAAGTTGGGTTGTGGTATATCACAAGAAATTTGTTGCTGTGAGGATTGTGAATAGATAAACATAAGAAAGGAAATGAAAAGAATTAATGATTTTTTCATTTAAGTATTAATGCTTTATTCCTTTAAATTTTTTTATTTTTTAAGAAGTGGGTATTTTCTCAAAAAGCTTTCTGTTTGAAGTATTATAAGCAGTGGTGCAACAAAAAATGAATTAAATGTCAAGGCCAAGAATTCGCTAAGTGGAAAACCAAATAAAAATCCTTCAACTCCACTACAAATAAAAGTCACTATCGAAACTAAAAAGACCCCGAAGATTAACCAAATTATAAAGTAGTGCGGCTTCTTCAAAATAAATTTTATACTATAAATCAAGGAGTTTTTTATGCTAAGCTCATCTATAACAATCCCTGCCGGAGCATAGAAAACAAAAAGGGATATGATAAAAACAAGTAAATACATGATCTCTTGCAAATTATACAAGTAACCAAGCAAATTGAGAACTATTTGGAAGAAAGAAAATATCAGAAAGATCAAAAAAACCTTAAAAGTATACAAAGAAAATTCTTTTAACTTAGACTTCTTTGTTCTTGTATATGTTTTTTGAGCTTTTAGCAATAAGTTTATAGCTACGATTCCTATGCTTAAAAAGAAAAGTGAAAGAAGTGTTGAAAAAGCGATCACAATCGCATCTTCTATGGTTAATGTAAGAAATATTCCTCCTGTTCTTAAAAATATTCCTCCTAGGGCCATAAAAGTCGGCATCGCAGCAAAAAATGGGATAAGAAATGTTATCAAAAATGAAAATGAAAAGAAAAGAACTTGTTTTATGTTTTTGAAATATGCCAAAAATGTTGCTTTGATTACATTTGACATGATAATAGTTTGCTTAATAAAAATAAATAATTTTTGGTCTGGTAGTGTTATCCGATAATTAAAATTAAGGAAATTTTTATGTTTATTTTTGGCTTTCATTTGGAGTTATTAGACAACACTGGTTAAGTTACTGCTAAAGAAAATTTATTAAATCAGGTATTATTAACTCTTGGTGAATAAAAGGATTTATAAATTCAATTACTTCCCAAAAGAGAATAGTGACTTTAAAAAGGTGAAAAAATGAAGGCTGAAATTCTAGTAAAAGCAAAAGGCAATGAATGGAGCAGAATAGCAAACAAACTAAAAACAAAAAAAGAAATAAAAGAAGTATACCTAGCAGATGGGAAGTACTCACTGCTAGCGAAATATGAGGGTGAAGAAACCACACTCAGATTCATAAAAGAACTTCTAAAAGAATGCGGGGCAAAAGGAGAAATAGTAGTTTTACACGCTTCTATGAAAAGGGGAAAATTTAGGTATTTCGATTCCTTTCCTTTAAGATTTACTTCGAAAAAATAATTTTTGTTTTCTTTTTAGATTTTAAAACCAAAAATAGAAAAATTTATAAATAGGTTCTTCCTAAAATCAAAATAGAAAGATTTTTAAATCTTTCTGTGAAAAAATGGAAAAGAAAAAGAAAAAAACAAAGGGAAGTAGTAGTAGGGGCATAGCTATTACTATAGAAAAAGTAGAAGAAAAAGTAGAGGAAGAGAAAAAAGAAGAAAAGCCAAAAAAAGAAAAGGTAGAGGAAGGAATAAAAGCTTGTCCAAGATGTGGAAGTACAAATTTAATAAAAGATACTGAAAGAGGTGAACTTGTTTGCGGAGATTGTGGGCTAGTAATAGAAGAGAACATTGTTGAGTATGGACCAGAATGGAGAGCTTTCGACGCTGAACAAAGAGAAAAAAGAGTAAGGGGTGGAGCACCAATTAGTTACATGCGTCCAAACAAGGGGCTTGTAACTGAAATCGACCAATACAATCGCGATATTCGTGGTTCAAAAATTCCTTCAAAGAGACAAGCCCAGCTTTACAGAATGAGAAAATGGCATAAAAGAGCAAGTGTTGCTACATCAATTGAAAGAAATCTCGCAATTGCTTTAAGTGAACTAGATAGAATCTCAAGCTATCTTGGATTACCAGAAAACATAAGAAATAGTATTGCTCTTCTTTATAGAAAATGTGTAGAAAAGGGGCTTATAAGAGGAAGACCGCTTGAAACCGTCGTTGCTGCAGTAATATATGCTGTTTGCAGAGAAGAAGGGATGCCTAGAACGCTTGAAGAAATTGCTAACGTAAGTGGAATTTCAAAAAAGGAAATTGGAAGGGCTTATAGATTTATCTCTCACGAACTTGACATTAAAATACCACTCACAGACCCAATAAGTTATGTTCCAAGATACGTAGCTGCCTTAAAGCTTGGTGGAGAAGTAGAAAAGAAGGCCGAAGAAATTTTAAGAGAGGCTTTGAAGAAAGGATTAATCTCTGGTAGAAGTCCAACAGGGGTTGCTGCGGCTGCAGTTTATATCGCTGCTACAATGCTTGGAGAAAGAAGGACACAAAAAGAAGTTGCTGATATTGCTGGGGTTACAGAAGTAACAATAAGAAATAGGTACAGAGAACTAAAGAAATTCTTAAAACTAAAGGTTGAGGATCTTTGATGCTAGCTTTTCTCATTTTGCTTACTCAACTCCAAATTGAAGCAAACCAAACAATTTCAATGATTTCGCAAAATTCTTTTGGTTTTTTTTCTCCAGACCTTTCTAAAGCAATTCTCTATCTTCAAAAAAGTTTGAATTCAACAAATGAAGAGGAAGCTAATTATTATGCAAGACTTGCAAAGGAATATGCTGAACTTGAATACTCGAGGCTAAATTCTATTCGCGGATTTTTGTTTTTGCTTTATTTAGCAATAACAATCGCTTTACTTTTTATTTTAGTTTATCTCTCTTTACCGAAAGTAGACAGAAAAAGAATTAGTAGAAAGATTTAAAATATTTTCTAGGAAAAAATTAATGGGAAGGGGAGGATGGAAGAGCTAGAAGAAGGAGATGTTCTAAACATAAGAATAATTGCAAAAAATACAAAAGGGGAAGGAATAGGAAAAGTTGGGGAAAGTTTTGTTTTTGTTAAAAATTGTGATAAAATAGGAAAGGAATACAAAGTAAAAATCGTTAAAAAATATAGAACTTATGCTGTTGCTGAACCACTTGAGGAGAAAAAAGAAGAATCTCTTGCATTAGAAAAAGAAAACTTTAAAAATGAAAATTTGCAAATTTAATAATCTGTTTGTGATCCTATGAATCTAAACAAAATAAAAAAGGGTACTACCACTATAGGACTTGTTTGCCAAGATGGAGTTATACTGGCTGCTGATAAAAGAGCTACGATGGATACTTTCATCGCTAGTAAAGAAGTTAAAAAAATCTATAAGCTAGATGAGAATCTTGGAGTGACAATTGCTGGTGGCGTAGGAGATGCTCTTGAATTAATACGTCTTCTGAAGTATCACGTAGAATTATACAAATTCAACAACAATACATTGATGAGCCCAAAAGCAGCTGCGATTCTTCTTTCTAATATTCTTCAATCAAACAAGTACTTCCCATTTTTAGTTCAGATGCTTATTGGGGGAATAAATAATGAAGGTGAACCAGAGCTATATAATATCGATCCCCTTGGTGGTTATACAAAAGAAAAATTCACAGCAACCGGCTCTGGTTCATTAACAGCTCTTGGTGTACTTGAAGAAGCCTATAAAGCAAATAGAACAACAGATGAAAATCTTAAAATTAGTGTAAAGGCATTAAACATCGCGATGAGAAGGGATGCTGCTACTGGGGATGGAATAGACCTTGTGAAAATAACAAAAGAAGGTTATTTTGAATATTCAAAAGAGGATATAGAAAAACTACTAAAAGAAGAATAAAGGCTACTTGATTTTATGGAGCTAGAGGAAGTAGAAGAAATAGTAAAAAGAATATTAGGTAATTTCAAAAAAGTGGAATTCGAAGGTTCGGATATTGTTATTTATGTAAATGATCCAAACATTATTTATTCGAATGAAGCTTTGTTAAAACAGCTTGCAACAACTTTAAAGAAAAAAATAATTGCTAGAAGCTTAAACTTAAAGAAAGAAGAAGAATCAAAAGAAGAAATTCTAAAAATTGTCCCTCCAGAAGCAGGAGTAAAGAATATTACTTTTCAAGAAAAATTCGGTGAAGTTTATATAGAAGCGTTAAAGCCCGGATTGGTTATTGGGAAAAAAGGTTCTAATCTAAGAGAGATAATAAAAAGAACTGGTTGGGTTCCAAAACCGATTAGAACACCAGTAATAAATTCTGAAACGATAAACATTGTAAGAAGTTTGTTCTTTAAAACACAAAAAGAAAGAAAAAAATTCTTAACAGAAGTAGGGAAAAAAATAAACAAAAAAATTCAAGAAAAAAGTGAACACGTTAAAGTATTTGCACTTGGTGGATTTAGGCAAGTTGGAAGAAGTTGCTTATTAGTTCAGACAAAAAATTCAAAAATTTTAATAGATTGTGGTATATCACCAGAACCCGGAGTTTTGGGAGTAGAAGAAGCTGAAAAAGCTTTTCCATATCTAAACTCTCTTGGTTTTCCTTTAGAAGAAATAGATGCTGTAGTAGTAAGCCATGCTCATATGGACCATATCGGCTTTATTCCTTATCTCTTTGCTTATGGTTATGATGGTCCAGTTTATGCAACTCCACCAACAAAAGAACTTGCTGCTCTTCTATTGCTTGATTATATCAATGTTGTAGAAAAATCTGGCCATAAACCACCATACTCTTCAAAAGATGTCAAAAAAATGTTAACCCATTTTATAACAAGAGAGTATGGAGAAGTAACAGATATAACAAATGAAATAAAGCTTACTTTCCATAATGCTGGTCACATATTAGGAAGTGCAATAGTTCATTTGCACATTGGCGAAGGATTACATAATTTAGTTTATACCGGCGACATAAAATATGGCTTTTCTAGACTTTTTGAAACTGCAGAAACAAAATTCCCAAGAATCGATTCTTTGTTCATAGAAAGCACGTATGGTGGAAAGCAGGATATAATGCCAAAAAGGCACGAAGCAGAAATAAGGTTGATGAAAAGAATAAAAGAAACGATAGAAAGTGGTGGAAGTGTTCTTATTCCATTGTTCTCGGTTGGAAGAAGCCAAGAAATAATGGTTGTTATAGATGAATACATAAAAAATAAAAACTATGAATTTAATGCTCCTGTTTACTTAGATGGAATGATACTAGAAGCAAGCGCAATCCATACAATTTACCCGGAATACTTAAAAGAAGGATTACAAAGAAAAGTTTTAAACAACCGTTCTCCTTTTGAAAATCCAATATTTGAAATAGTAAAAAAGGATAAAAAGGAAATAGTTGAAAACGGAAGCAGTGTAATTTTAGCTAGTGGTGGAATGCTAAATGGTGGAACAAGCTTAGAATACCTAAAACTTATGGCTGAAAATCCGAAAAACTTGCTTGTATTTGTTGGTTATAACTCACCAACTTCTCTTGGTAGAAAAATACAAAATGGTGCAAGAGAAGTTGCTCTTCTAGATGATGAAGGAAAGCTTAAAAAGTATAAGTTAAACATGCAAGTAGAAACAATCGAAGGCTTCTCAGGACATAGTGACAGAGTTCAGCTTCTTAACTTTGTGCAAAACCTTCAACCAAAACCAAAGAAAATATTTGTAATGCATGGGGAAGAAGAAAAATCTATTCAATTAGCTCAAGCAATAAGAAACATAACAAAAGCACAAACAACAGTTCCAAACAACTTAGATATACTTGAAATCTGTTAGCTATCTTTTCTTCCTTCTTTTTCTTTTAAGGTAGAAGAGGAGAAATACCGCTAAAGCTATTATTACCGCAATAACGAAAAAGCCTATTATGCTGGCTTCAAATGGAGATGGAACAGAAACTGTAAGAGGAACTATAGCATAATAAGAAAATCCTGGGGAAACTACTATTAAATGATAAAACGTCTCATTTCCTACTTTTTCAGAAGTAACATTCAAAATGGGAAGAACCATACTAGAACCATTTTCGCTTATTCTCATTACTAATATTCTGTTTATCGTTGTGTTTGCTTGATTTAGCCAAGATTGATTTAGAGTTAAGTTCATTGTTATGTTTGCAAATTTTGTATCACTAACATTTGCATGTATTCTATAAAGTAAAGCATGAGCTAATGCTCTTTTTGTGAGCTCTGGCAATTGCGGTGGAAGTGAAACATTCTTTATTCTTGTTATGTTTACAACAACATTAGAAACATTTTCTTTAGTGTGAATTACAAAATGCTTAAATACTCCCCCTTCTCTTTTTACATCGATTTCATTTTTAACTCCACTTATAAGGTTGGTAACCATAACGTGGGTTTCATTTTTCGTTTTAACTATTGTTATAATAACAGGTCTATTCCTAATTTCTCTTACCATTGAACGAGAAGTTTCGTTTTCGATTTCTATTTCAGTATCATTTTTTATTCTAAGCTCTCCCAATCCTCTTATGAATGCTGTTCTATTTGTTGCATTCAGAGTAATAATAGTACCATTTGGTAATAGGATTTGAATTGTATGAGTACGTGGATCAAATATCGGGAAAAGAACTGGCATACATTCTTTTGGTGGTGGATAAATCGCTATGCAAATTCTGTGTTTTTCCCATTCCCTTTGGGCTATTCTGTAGAGGTATCTTCTCTCGAGTCTTTCCCAAACTTCTCGTTCTCTTTTCATTACTCTTTCTACTTGGTCTTCATAAGAAACGTTTGCTGGAAGAGAAGTAGACACATTCTTGATAAATTCTTCTTGAAATTCTTTATCTATTGTTGAATCATTTTCTCCATATATTCTATAAAGTTCTTTTACTTTTTCTATTCTCATATTTAGCCTAGCTTGTTCTGCTGAAATATTCAAAGCTTTGCTAATCGAAATGTTTTGTACAATATTTTTTGCAACATTTAAAGGAATGCTTTTAGTAGTTCTGTTTGGGAAAGTAACAACAATAACATCATGAGAAATCGTAATATTAACATTTCCAGGAAAGTTCTGCTTAAAAGCTCCAAAAGCTAATAGTTGAGCGATTGCTATAGAAAAAATCAAGAAGATCAACAGCTTTTTTTGCATGAATTTTATTCAAATTAAGAATTTAAAAGGATTTCGTTGAAAAAAGGTTGAATAATTTTTGAGCTAGAACAAAAAAGCATAAGAATTTTTGTCAATTTTAAGGATTGGACAACACTCATAAAACGAAAAATTTAAATATGCAAAATTGCTTAACTATTATCGAATGCTTATTTTAGGAATAATTTTCAGTATTGACCATGTGCTCGTACCTAAATTTAGAATTATGAAGCCAGAAGAA
>Ga0080004_1091190_pt1 | contig 61007 bp, 79 predicted proteins | sample WasSprMetagenome_FD_69207 | JGI IMG/M metagenome (GOLD analysis project Ga0080004, IMG submission 69207) | Sulfidic aquatic microbial communities from Washburn Spring, Yellowstone National Park, USA - WS (SPADES assembly) (version 2) | ecosystem: Environmental > Aquatic > Thermal springs > Hot...
ATATAGCCCATGCCTTAAAGAGAGGCATGGGATGGGGGAGATGTGAGCCCCCCGAACCAGCAGATGAGGAGATAGGCGCAAAGCCTACTCTAAACGCTGGAAGCTCCCGACTTTAGTCGTGGAGTAGCTCACCCACATTGTTGGTAAGCTTCGCCGTGTCAAAAGCACCCTTGAAGCTTGGTAGGCCTTGGCTGCAGACAATGAACAATAGAAAGACTACTACGAATGGACAAAAGGTTTGCTTGAATACTTTCCACATTTAAATCCTTCCATGTAAGTTAAAATTTACTTTCAAACCCCCTTTTTAAAATTCTGAATTGACAATCTGTATCAGTAATAAGCCGCAACAAAACAGTCCATTCCATGGAAGGAAACACGCAAAAATTGGATCTAACAAACAATTTTGTGTAAATGCATGCATGTTTTGTTGTACGCTTTGAATCAGACGGTTGCCCATTTTCCATCATGTTTAGCCGGCTGGTTTTAGACTAGAAGTGTGGATATTATTCCGCTTAGGAATATTCCGTCGAAGGTTCCGGCTCCGCCTATGCTTGCTATTTTGGCGCCTAGGCTTGGGATTTTGTGTAGGTTGGTTAGGTCTGCGCCTATTAGGGTGCCAAGCACGCCTGAAGTGTAGGCGATGACCGCTGGCGCTGTGGATGGCAAGATGTATGCCATTAACGCGGCGGCTAGGGGTGGAATGAAGGCCGGTGTGGCTATTCCTAAGCCTTTCACTGGTCTTGCAACTAGATGGGTTATAAAAGCCACCGCGATGGTTCCAGCTAAAGCGTAGGGCAATGCTAATGGAAAACGCCATAGGAGGTAAACTGAAACAATGATTGGAATTAGAGCTCCGCCCACGTTTAGGGCAATGGTTGTTGAAAACTCTTCGCACTCAATTTGAGGTATCCTAAAAACTACGCCGAAAAAGCTTACATACTCTTCTCTAATTACGGGGATTACTGTCTTCACCTTAAGCAATGGTATGTTTATGTAGCTTCCAACGAAGGTTGCAACTAGAATTAATATGGTTGTTTGAGGGCTGAAGCCTATCCGCCTAAAGGCTAAACCCACAAAGCCCACGAAAAGAAGGCTTGCCACAAGAACAAGAAGCCCAATCAAAAAGGCCAGCATCACGTAGCTGTAGGGTCTGTAAAGAATTCTTTTGCTCAAACATTACACCATACTCAAATGTTAATGCGCTTATATAGGTGGCTAAAAATAAAAGGCTTGCCTATCCTTGTTGCTCAGCCGTTTTATGGGTTGGCCTGAGTCCATGTTCTTGTCTAGTTAAATCATCTTAAGGAGTTTACATTTTAAGGTTGGCGAACTTCTCCAATTTTTCTATTGTTGGTTGGATTATGTTGCCTTTAACCATGCTTTTTAGAGTTCGCATTGGAGTGTGGGTGATGGTTATCGAAGTGTTCAGCAATTTCAATGCGTGTTCAAGTTTGGCCAGCTTCTCCTCTATTGGGAAAGCATGGTTGTTTTTCATACGTTCACCGAAAAGGAGTATCGTGTATTGCTATATAAGATATTTATTGCAGCCCCCAAATATGTCGGAACGAAAAACAAGACGATTCTAGGCTTGTTGAATAAGCGTCCTATGCACTTTTATCATGTGCTTTAGGAGTTCTGAACGGAATTCTCTAACCTTTATGTTTGGCGGGGCTGTTGCCACCAGAAGCACTATGTAATAGTTTTTGTCGCTTTGCTCTTCAAGATAAACCCTATGGTCGCTGATGTTGTTTTTGTCCAGCTCCTCCCGTATCCTTTTAAGCACGTCGTCTGGATCGTATTGCACTGGAAACTCGTAGCGGACTCGCACGGTTTTGGGCTCCTCCTTTTCTTCCATGACGACGCTGTGGGTGAAGGCGATGTTGTTTGGAATTTTCACGAGTTCGCCGCTGTCGGATAGGATTTTGGTGTGCATTAGGCCAACTTCAACCACTATGCCGCGCAGGGTTGGCATAAACTCGTCTCGGCTAAACATTTTGTAGGCTGGGAAAATCACGGTTGAAAGGGGCAAGCCTCCGGAAATCTTAACGTTTGCACCTGGCTTGAGGAAGCCTGTCCCAAGAATGATTAAGCCGGCGAAAAGGTTGGCTAGGATTGGCTGTAAACCCAAACCGATTACTAAACCCGAAACGGTGGCGCCTGCAACGGCACTAACGCCTGTAACCTCAAATATGGCTAACACTATGAGGCCTACAGCCACGTATCCCATCACGACGAAAACGTTTCGGACTAGATAGACACCTCTCCCCAAGTGTTTAAGCTTGACAGTGACAAGTGAAGCTACCAGCTCGATTATGAGGGCTCCGAGCATTATGGCTGTTATTGCCCGCACAATGGTAAAGTAGGTTAAGTAGGCTTGGCGAAGTTCTTCTGGCAAAAACCCCTGAATGGTGAAAGCCCAAAGTATGACGACTACTAAGGCGATTATAACAATGTAGACTAGACGCCACAGCTTTTTCAAAGCTTTGCACCGACAACTTGACAGTCTAAGCCCTCAAAGCGATAAAACTTTTCCTTCCACGAGTAGACGAAAACTTTAACCATATTACAAGACAAATTTATCATGGGGTTCAGATTGCCTTCATTGAGTCTGCCAGCATGGACAGCCTTAGCCGTCGTTGGGCTTACCTTGTCCGTTACGGGCTTACCTTTAAACAAAGTCGACATCGGAATCTTCGGCATAGCCATAATCTTTGCAAGCCTTTCCGGCGCGTTAACGTGCTGTGTTAGAAGCGACCGACCCGTGAAAAGGGCTTTGGAAGTTGTTTTAGCCCTCGCATCCTTCGGAGCCATAATGGGCGGATACTTTTTAACCGGTAGCATTCTCCTCGCAGTTTTAACCGTTTTTATCGCCTTTCTGGTTTTTGTTGGTTTTATGCTTTCATATGCCATGCCTAAACTTCGGAGTAAAATGGGCAAAGTTTAATGACTCAAAACTCCCCATTTGATTGTTGTAGTGCGTGAGAGTGGCGTGTTTAGGCTTGCATTTGCCAGTTATGAAGGAAGAAGCTATCCGTTTCCTCGACCCAAAGCCGGGCGAGGATTTTGTTGACTGCACTGTAGGTTTAGGTGGTCACGCCTTGGCTATTTTGGAGCGGAACAAGCCGGACGGCAGAGTTTTAGGCATAGACTTTGACCCGCAGATTTTGGAAGAGCTTAAGCAAAAAGTGAATGGCGCAGAATTTGAGAGACGTCTAATACTTGTTTGTGATAATTTCGCCAACTTGAAAGCAGTAGCTGAAAAACACGGCTTTGTAGGAGTTTCTGGCGTCTTGTTTGATTTGGGGTTGTCAAGCTGGCATTTAGAGGCAAGCGGGCGAGGTTTCTCCTTATGGAGGAATGAGCCGCTTGATATGCGGTATAACCCGCAAAAAGGCGATTTAACGGCTGAGACCATAGTGAACACTTGGAACCCCAAAGACCTAGAACGAATTTTGAGGGTTTACGGTGAGGAGCGTTTCGCAAGGCGCATAGCCAAAGAAATAGTCAACTCAAGGCCGTTGAGGACAACCATAGACTTGGTTATGGCCATTGAGAGGGCCACACCAGCGTGGTATCATCGTAGGCGCATTCATTTCGCAACAAAAACCTTCCAAGCATTGCGTATAGTGGTCAACAACGAATTGGAAAGCCTAGAGAAAGCCTTGCCTCAAGCATTGGACATATTACGCAGTGGTGGAAAACTCGCAGTAATAGCTTTCCATTCTTTAGAGGACAGGATTGTCAAAGGCTTTCTAAAAGCAAAAGCCAAAGAGGGCACCGTGAAAATTTTGACAAAAAAGCCCGTTAGGCCGTCAAAAGAGGAGATTGTGGAAAATCCGAGGGCTCGGTCGGCAAAGCTGAGGGTTGCTTTAAAGGTTTAGAAAACTTTCTTGAAGCAAACGTAAACTAAATATGAATGAAGCAAAAGTATAGAACAGTTTCATGGTGGAAATGAAGCTGCTTTTAACCTTTTTAGTGGCAGCTTTACTATTGGCAGCTACGGCCACAGCCAAGCCGAGGTTGTTTCAGCTGGAGACAATGAGTTTCCAGCGGAAGCTGAGTTAATGGAAACCGTCATGATAGACGTTAATTGTACAACAGCCAGTGTATCAGTAGGCTGCGGTGTTATATCCAATAACACGGAGCTTGTGCATTTTCCCGCCGGGATAAACATGAACGCCGCTGAACTGCTGAATACAACCGAAGTCAGAGTTGGATTTTCAACAGAGGGTTCTTTCCTATGGATTGTTTTTAACAACACCGAGGTAGGCGGAGCTGAAAAATATGCTAAGGCTATGGTGGAAACTTTTTTGAACTAGCTTTTAACCTTGGATTCACATATAATTCCACAAGCGTAAACGCCCCTATGTCAACGTAACGTTCACTGGAAACGCTGCAGCAAACCTAACGGAATATACCGAGTGGCTGATGACGGAATGCTTAGCCTCCGACTTGGAAGGTTTCTCTTTAACGTTTATTCCAATGACTTATGAAACAGGCGCCTACGCGCTTATAGTCGCCTACAAAGAAAGCGGGGCTTTGATTGGATGTACTCCATGGGAGTAATGTACTTCACAGTTGTTCAGACAGCTCAGAAGAACACACTATAGACGTTCTCAGCCTCTTAGATGTGGAGTCGCTTGCTCCGTCACCATATTCTGAAACGACATATGGAATTACCCGCGTCTACATGTCCATGGTGATAGTGACCATTAAATCAAACACGACGGTTACATTTGTATCTTGTGAGCCAGAACAAGCTTCGCCGCCGGCCAGAGGCTGGTACATTTACCAGCAAATCTCACCTACGCAGCTGCAAGCAATGTTTAGTTTCGGAGGTGACCCTTCCCCCGTTACCGCGTTGTTCTTGACATTTGGCGGCGTTATAATTCCAGAGTTTACGATGCCTATGCTTGTGACATTTTTAACATTTGCTACAGCTGTCGCAGTGACCTTTAAAAAACGGTTTTTCCGTAAATAGCTATCTTTTTTCTCCCTGTTTTTCTAATGTTATTTTAAGTTCGCTTATCTTTTTTATGATTATGTCTGAGTGGGCTGTTATCCATGGGCTTGGATTTTTAAGCCTACATATGCATATAGTCCTTTTTCCTTTCATTTTTGCGTAGAAGAGTTCCATGCATGTTCCGGCTGATAGTCTCGGCATGTAGGCGATTAAAACGTCGCACCGCTCAATGTCTTCCAAGTCTCGTCTAATAAAGTCTAAGGGCGGAACCTTTGTCCACCAGTCTGGCTCCGTCGCTCTATATAGTACTTTTTCGCGTTGCCAAGGGTCTATAGGCGTGTATCCGTAGCGGATGCAGATTCGCCTTATCTTTTCCCGGTAGCCCTGACGGTTTTCCATCCCTTGAATAGGACCTGAAATGAAGGCTTTTCTTTCCACAGGGATTCACCAAGGCTGTCCGGGGTGTGTTATGGAAAGTATTAAGAGCAAGAACATGTATTTTGGTTTTCTAAAATTGCTGGAAAAGGCGTATAGATTTGGGCTTGCTGGATCCAGTGGCAGCCATTGTGGCGGCTTTCTGCCTTCTTGGCGTGCTACTGTATAAAAGGGTAAATTTGGGGATAACGTTAACAGCCACAGCCATAGTGTTGGGTCTACTAGCCGTCAACTGGCAAGACATTCCAACAATCGCCTACAAAACTGTTGATCCTTCAACGAAAAATGGGCTGCTTGCGTTGTCGGTTATTCTCGCAACTTTTGGGATAATGTGGTTAAGCCAGCTTTACGAAGTAACGGGCCAGATGGTTAAGTTAAGTGAAAGTGCAAGCAGGCTTGTCAAGAATCCAAAAATCCTCTTGAGCGTGCTTCCGGCTATCCTTGGGCTTTTGCCAGTGGCGGGCGGCGCCCTCATGTCCGCACCCATAGTTGATGCTGAAGCTGAGAAACTGAAGTTAAAGCCTGAAAGGAAGGTTTACGTGAACGTTTGGTTTAGGCATGTGATCCTCCCAATTTATCCACTCAGCCCAATGCTCATAACAGTTGCCGGCTTAACTGGAACCCCAATTTTCTCAATAGTCCTTCTTCAATTGCCCATATTCGTTGCCATGGCGGCTGTCGGCTTTCTTCTAGGCTTTTGGAGAACAACTACTCCAAAAGAGGATAAGGCTGATGAAGCACCGGTCAAAAAGTCGTCGGATTTGAAAGATTTCGCTGTTGCATTTTCACCAATGCTAACAACGGTTGTCGTGGCAGTTTTAATTAGCGTTTCAGTCCATGGTTTTTCCGAGCTAGGCTTGGACGTTTTAATAGCAACCTTTGCGGGCGTAGTGGCTTTAGCCTTAATCTCCCGTTCAAGCCCTAGAATATTGATAAAGCCGCTTCGAAGTTTAAGCATCTATGGGGTAACGCTTGCGGTTTACGGTGCTTTTCTACTGCGAGACATTATGGAGGCTGCTGGCTTATCCAGAATTTTACAACCCCTAGTTTTAAGCGGAAACCTAAATGCCACAACATTGTTGATAGCTATTCCCATGGCTTTCGGTTTTCTCACGGGCTCACCGTCTGGGGCGATGGCCGTAGGCGTTTCAATACTGGCCGGTGTTTTAACGTTTACAACTAAGACATCGATGCTTCTATACATAAGCGCCTATTTGGGATATAACATTGCGCCAACCCACTTGTGCTTTACTTTTACGGCTGACTACTTTAAAACCCATATTGGAAAAGTCTACAAGTACATGATTCCCTCAGCCCTAGCAACTTTCGCAGTAGCCCTTATGGTGTATTTTCTGCCTTTCTCCATCTGAAACGCTTAAAAGCCGCGTTTTCCTCAGACGTAAAATGGACTAAAAATGGAATGGGCAATCTTCGCGTTTGATACAAGCCTTCTCTACAGTCTTGGCTTAATCATGATTCTAGTGGGCATAATAGTCGTCATAATTGCGGTCGCCCTACTCTTCATTTCAAGCGTAAAAAGCGGCGAAGCCAGAGGCGGCGGAGCGCTAATAATTGGGCCTTTCCCAATAGTGTTTGGCACAGATAAGGAATCCGTGAGGGCGGTGCTTTGGCTCTCAATAGCCCTCACAATAATAACATTTGCATTATTCATATTGCTCTATTTGTTGGGCAGGTGAAAAAGGGATGACGAAAGAACAAGTTGAAGCAAAGTGGTTTAAACGCTTCATAAAATTGTTCTTCGCGGGCTTCCTCCTAATACTGTTGGGTGTCATAATCTTAATGGCGGCGACACTGCTGTCGGGATCCGGAAACGCAAGTTTTGGAGGCGTTATATTCATATGGTTTTTCCCAATAGTTTTCGGCGCAGGCCCAGAAGCTCATTGGCTTATTCTATTCGCAGTGATTTTGGCTGTTTTAGGCGTAATAGTCTTTCTTGTGACACGAAAAACTGTTGGAAAAAGCGGGCTTTAGCTTTTCTTGCCTTCCTTGCCTGAAACCACGTACATGATTAGGAATATGAGGACTAAAACGACAAAAGTTGCAGTCATTAACACGTATTTCAATGTTTCAAAGTATGCTCCAATATCCATGGATGGTTCCTCTATCGTCTAAATTCTGCGCTTAAGTATTTAAGGTGTCGGTTTCAGCCATTCCTGCATCAATGTTTCGTAAAGCTCGTCGTCGCTTTCTATCTGCTCGTACCAGCCTAGGCTTTGGGCTATTTTCTGGGCGATGAGGTGATAGCATAAATGGATTTTTCTGTCTAGAACGCGGAAATAGAAGTCGTCGCACGTGCAGAACTCGGCTTCGGGCATTATCAAATAGTCGCGTTCCTTGCCAACCACAACCCAGACAACTCTGCCGCTGGGTTTGAAAACGTATTTTTTAACGCGGTTTTCTTTCAAGGCTTCGAAGGCCCTTGCAAAACGTTGCCCGAAAACCTCGTAAAGCCTTGTTAGGCTTTTACCGGTTAGTTTGCCTTCTGTTTTGGCTTCCTTGCACACTATGTTTAACAAGTCGGTTTCAGAGTCGGCGCTCATGGAGATACAAGCTTAAACCGCTAAAGGAAAAAGGGGAGATTATTCGATTTTTATCGGTTCGCCTTTTGGTTTCCGTTCTTCCTTTATCTTCGGAAGCTTTACCTCCAAGACACCGTTCTTGTATTGAGTTTTGGCTTCTTTCACGTTGACTTTGGCTGGAAGTTTAACCTCCTTATAGTATTTCCGCTGGGGTGTATCCACGCTTATCGTTAATGTGTCCTCTGTGCCGTGAAGTTTAATGTCCCCTTTCTCCACGCCGGGGAGTTCTGCCACCACGTGGATTTCGTTGTCTGTTTCAACAATGTCCACTAGGGGTTCGCGTTCCTCTTTAACTGTTGGTCCGAAACGGGTTGGCTTCACGTTGCCGAACTCGCGGATTTCAGGTTTGCCGTCCGGCCCTATGCGGATGCTGTAACCGTAGACGAAAGGTCCCCACTCGCGGATGGTTGAACCGTCTGGAAGTTTGCGTTCCCTCACATAGTCTTTAGGGATGCGGGAGGTAAAGGCTTTAAACTCTTCCTCCATCATTTTTTCCATTTCGCGGAACATACGGTCAATGTCCTCGAAGAACCAACTTCCGAAGAAGGGAAAGCGCCTGCGCCTAAACCATTCTGGAAAATCCTCTTCCTCTGGCATTTACAAACACCTCAAACTGTAGAGGAAGCCCCTTTCTATTAAAGGTTTATGGCTTGCCAAAAGCCTCAAGTTGGCTTAAGGAGCCGAGAAACGTTCCGTCTAAAAGGTAGACTTCGGCGTTTTTCAAATCTACGGCTTCTGAGCGTAGGATTGGCCCCAAAATTTTTTCGCTTTTGTTTTCCGCCCCGTCCTCGTTTAATGGTTTTCCGCCGAGGAACTCGTTGAAGGATGGCATTATGAAAAGCTGGGTGGTCCGCGGCTTCACCTTAAAATGTTTCAGAAATGTTTTCTGGGAGTTATCCTCAATCTTTATTCCATGCTTTTTCAGTAAAATTTCAGCCAGTTGGTCTGGGTTGCATTTGGCTTTAACCCAAACTTGCCGTGTTATTCGGAAGCCGGCTGGGTCGCGAAGAACTATAACTGGGTGAACATGGCCTATCACGAGGGTTTTGCATTTTAGTAGGGCTGGAGAGGGCCAGCGGTGTCCGTGAAAAAAGCCCGCGTCGCCTATCACTGTTCCTGAAGATGGGAGGATTTTTATGCCCTCTGGGAGTAGGGGGTCAAGGTTTCCGTCGTGGTTTCCATGGATTATCTGGATTTCGCTTATATGTCTTTTAAGTTCGTTGAAGAATTCTGGGATGTCTTGCCATTCGCCAAGCTCTGCGGTTGCCACAGTGTGTTTCACGTCGCCCAAAATCAGCAGTTTGTTCGGCTTGTAGGTTTTTATCAAGGTTTTTAGTTTTTCCAGAAGCCGCAAGGCTTGGGTTGGTACGTGGATGCCTTTTTCTGATAGGGCTATTTCCCATCCGATGTGGAGGTCTGCTACCAATAGTGTTCGGGTGTCTTTTGCCTTCACGAGGGCTGCGGGGTGGGGCGTTAAAGGTGTTATCATGGCTGTTTTCCTTTTAAGAGGCTTAAAATTGTTTTGTGGATTTTTCGGTTGGCGGAAGCCACAAAGGTCAGCTTCTCTTTTGGGTCGAGTTTGGCGTTTAACGGTTTGCCTTCTGGCGTTGTTATGGTGGCTCCAGCCTCCTTTATGATTAGCCAAGCGGCAGCCGTGTCCGTTGTTCTGAGTTTTCCCCTTATGTCTATGAAGGCGTCTATGGTTCCGTCAGCCACATAGCAAAGTTCCAGGGCGTTAGCGCCCAAGTGGCGAATGTGCTTTGTCCGCTCGATCAGATTTGTTATTTGGGGAGCTATTTCCCTGACCTTGTAAGTGTTTAGGTCTACGCCTATAACAGCTTCCGCAAAATCCACCTTTTCAGAAGGCTTTACTTCTTGGTTGTTGCGTTTCGCGCCTTCGCCTTTAACGGCTGTGTATGTCGTGTCGTGGAAGAGGTCTGCCACCAGTGCGGTATGCACTGTTCGAAGTTCTGGTTTGGTAGATACGGCTATGGATGTGGCGTAAAACGGTATGCCTCTTGTAAGGTTTGTTGTGCCGTCTATGGGGTCGGCTGTGATGTAGTGTTGTTTGGGGTTTGCGCCGTACCTCTTTATGCCAGACTCTTCACTTATAAGGGTGAACGACAAGCCTTTATCCAGCAAGATTTCAATTATGGCTTTTTCAGCCGCCAAGTCTATCTGTTTAATGGGGTCTCCGCCAGCACCTATGCCCAAGTCCGGTTGAGGCTGGTTTAGAGACGCCTTTAAAAGCGGCGCTATATGCTTTTTTACGTTGTCTCTGCATTCTTCTAGAATTTGAAGCCAGTCCAACAGTTTTCACTCGTTTGTATTTTTGAGACTTTCAAAAATAAGGTTGATGGTTTGCCACTGCGCTTTGACAAGTTTTCTAGAAAAGGCTTCTAAAAGAGTTTTTCAGAAGGCATTTAAACAAACAGCAAAAGGATATATCCGACGAGGGGATATATCACGAGCATAAAAATGGCAAAAATCTTAGACATGTTGGCTGACGGAAACTGGCACATAGAAGAGGAGGTCTTAGAGAAAACAGGGCTTAAACAATAACAGCTTGAGGCGATTATAAAATTTTTGAAGGATTACGGGTTTGTAGTGGAGGACGCTGAAAAAGGTTTGGTGAAGCTCAACGAAAACTTTAGGAGGCTTCTATCTCAAGAAGCTAATCAACAAACCAAACAATCCCTTCATTTGCGGAGATAAAAATGGAATGGAGAAAAGATGAGGGGAGGAAAGCCCTATCCCAAGCCCCTAAAACTGGCCCAGCTTCTCCAAAACTTTTTCAAGGTTGGCATTTTTCTCTGCGAAGATGCTTATCTTGTTGTCGCCAATGGTGAAGGATAAAACTTTAACTTCTTTTCCTTCAACGAGGATGTTTTTGACTTGGCCAAGGTTGAAGGTTTTTGAGAGTTCTTCTCCGGCTTCTAGGGCTGAGGATGATAGGATGGCGTATTCTATGAGTTTTGAGGGGTCTTTGAGGTCTATGGCCGCTGAGGTTGAGTTTCGGAGAATATATCCAATAATGCCTTCGTAGCCTTTTATCTCTTCAAGGCTTGCTCTAAGCTGGTCTGTGCTTGATGCTTCCTCTATGGCTACGGGTTCTGCGACGACGGTTTGTTCTTCTAGGGCTTTCTCCTTTTTGGTCATGGAGGAGTCTCCATTATTCGATTATGGGTTTAACCTTCACAAGTTCTCCCTTTTTGATTTCGAGGGCGAGCTGTGCCTTTTCTGGAATTTGAACTATTCCTTTCCCAGCGTACTTGCGGTCTTTTGTAGGTTTGACCTTGTAGCGGGCTGTTTTCCCATCGAAGGTTTCGATTTCCACATACTCTATCTTTTTGCCTTCAAAGGCGTTTTCCCAGTTGGCGAGGGTTTCACTGTCTACCCTTACAGTGTCTGATGGCACAAGTAAACCGCCAATGTTTTCTACTATAAGCTGGACGGCTGGAACCTCAAGTGGGGTTAAGGTTTCTTTGAAAGGTTTAGGCTCCTGTACAATTGGGGGTTTGGCTTCCTCCTCCCCAAGTTCCAGTTTTAGTTCTTCAACAGGTATCTCGGTGGGTATTCCGGTTGGCGTTGAGTCTTCCACTGGAGGCTGTTCTGGTTGGGGCGGAGGGATCGTGTTTTTGAGGGGGGTAGGGCTAAGCTTTTCCAACACTTTTAGAACTGTTGGAATTAGGACGCGGAAAATCGTGTCTATGTAGCCTACATCGGCTTTAGCGGAATAAACCATAATGAAGTAATGTCCGCTAAAGTTGTAAAGTTTGACGGTTCCCATGCTGCCGTTTAGGGTTACGGTTTCCACGCCGCCTATGGCTTCAGCCCTTTCGAAGATGTCATCAAAAGAGTCCATTACGCGAGCCATAACTTTCTGCGGAGTTTCTGCGTCTCCAGCGATTATTTCGCCGCCCTCGTTGTAGACGAAGGCGTGCTGAACGTCTGGACAAACCTTTCGCATCTCATCTAGGACATTGTATAAGGCTGTCGTGTAGATTTCATTATAACTCATGAATTTCACCTTCATGGTTTAGCAGGCTATGTTATTTTGAAGAGGATGCGCTCCGGCACGCCGTCGTTCTCCACCACGATGTATTTTAAGCCTTCAGTGTCGCCGAGCTGGTCAAGCCACTTTAAAGCTTCACGGGCCTTCTGCAAAACCAAAAGCCTTTCCTGGTAGCTGCGCACAACCTGTTCGATGGCCGTCAACTCGTGGAATGGGTTTGCATCCAGCACTATGCTCAAAGTGCCGATGGTGATTTCGCCTAGGCTTTCAGCAGCCATCTTTTTTCCAGCCAGCTTCATAACTACTTCGCGGATTTTTTTGGATTTCTCGGCTAAAGCCCTAATCTCGTCTAGGCGGCGCAGATACTCGCCCAACGTGCTTTTAGTTTCGGCAATCTGCTTTTCCAAAGCTTCAGCTATATCTTCAGCCGAAGCATACTCCTTTAACTCAACCACCATTACTCATTACACCTCCAACATCAAGGAAACAATAGAGGGAAATTAGGCGGAAACTAACACCCTACCCCCAATCTCAACGTAAGAAAATCTATGAAGGCGCGTTCTCTTGGGATGCACCAAGTGGGTTGTTACTGGCGTCAAATAGCTTAACCTCGTATGGATTTCCACTGACCCAGCCAACATTTTGTATTGTAAAGGTGCCTGTTTCGCCGGCGGCATATGTCAATTTACCGTTTGAGGCTATTTTCGAGGTCACATCAACGCCGTTTAAGTGAACTTTGGCTATTGTTACTTGTTTAGTTCCAGAGTTTCTTATATGAACTACAATGCTGTTGTTAGCGTTACCGGATGACCCAGAGAATTCAAGATCTGTGATTGTTAATGAGGATGTTCCCATGAATCCTATGGTTAGGGCTCCCATCCAGGCTGCTACGGCGATGCTGACGGCGACTGTTACGGCGATGAGTATGATGGATGCTACTACGGGGCTTAGGGCTTTCCTACTCTTCAGTATCTTCATTTTCTTTCATATCCCTCCTTATTTGTTGTCGTGTATGTAAGGGGAGGCTGAGGATTTAAATCTTACGACTTAATACACCATATTAACTATTTGTAAAACAAAACAACACCACAAAAACTAGAGAGGCTAGACCCCTATTGGCTGAAACAACAACCAAACCACATAAAATTGACTTCCAAGCGGCAAAACTATAGAGGGGTACTGTATTTGTGGTTGCCGAAGCTTTACAAATATGACCTAACCCAGCAAAATTGATTCTACAAAAAGGGCAGAATACTAAACCTGCAAATCGAAGCCCACTGGCATGCAAGGCAAGGCGAAAACGGCTATTTTTCCAGTTTCTCAAAGAACTCCAAGAGAAGCTTTGCCACTTTCTCGCCAAACTCAGTCTTCTCATACTTCTTCTTTAACGGGTCTAGACGTTCACTTTTAGCCAAGCCAAGCTCCTCGATTTCAATCATCCTCGCCCTGAAAGTGCCATCGCTCAAAGTCAAACCATTAGCCCTCATGAACTCTTTGGCCTCCTTCCACTTCCCCCGCCCCAGATACAATAGGAAAATGCAGTCTATGGCGTGGTCCTTCTCCAACATAGCTTTAATCGCCGAAAGCCTAGGATCCGTCAATATACGCCGAATCTTCTCCTCTTCTCCACTCCTAACCATACAGCCAACCATCCACTATACTTTCACGCTTACTGTTATAGGCGTATGCTACTTAAAAGATTTAACCTATATTACGATTCATGACTTATTACTGCGGAACACAAATTCAACCCTCAGAATCATTCTGACTCGTGAAAGAATCTCCATCCATAAGCTAAGCCTAGGAAATAAGGGGCCAAAATGTTAAGGCAAAAATAATGGTTACTAAAGCGCCAACGATATCCAAAAGCAAGCCGGCCTTTACCATCTCCCTCACCTTCACCTTTCCAGTGCTATATGCGATTGCGTTTGGCGGAGTGCCCACAGGCAACATAAAGTCAAGGCTGGAGCACACCGCCACTAAAACGGCTGAAACCACTGGGCTTATCCCGATAGCTAGGCTTACGGATATGGCTATGGGGACGAAAACGTTGGCACTGGCGGTGTTGCTTGCAACCATAGTGAAAAGCAATGCGGAAAAGCCCAAAACCAAAAACAAAATGGCTGATGAACCTCTGCCCACGGCTACAGCCAAGCTTTGGCCAACCCAGTCCGTTAGCCCCGACGCTTCCATAGCTGCACCCAAGCTTAAACCCCCTCCAAAAAGCAGAACAGTGTTCCAGTCCACTCTGGGTATGTCGTGTTGGTTTAGAACCCCCATTAAGAAAAGAACAATTGTTACGAGTAAAGCCACCAAGCCAGAAGGGAGCCCATGTCCCCTCCACCCAAAAGTGGCTGCTAAAGGCTCAGGTAGGCTGCTTGTAACCCATAAAGCCGCAGCCAAAATGAAAACAAACAAGGTAAGCTTCTGCTTAACGTTTAATACAGCCGTTTTCTTTTCTGGTTTTTGGACAATGGTTGCCTCCACGGGAAACAACCTAAAAAGAAGAACCCAAATCAAAAGAACAAAAATAGCTGTTATAGGAAGCCCGTACAACATCCAGCCCAGAAAAGTCAAATTATATCCAACCAACTCTTGAAGCATCCCAGCTGCCACCATGTTAGGCGGTGTACCTATCAGAGTGGCGATTCCACCAACGCTAGCGGAATAAGCTATGCCGAGAACCGCCACCTTATAGAAATTTTCCCGGTCCTTCTCTTTTTCGCACTTAACTGTTAAGCCTAGGGCTAACGTCACCATGAGGGCAGCCGTTGCGGTGTTACTCAACCACATTGAAAGAAAAGCCGTAGTAAACATTAAGCCCAAAACCAGCTTTTTGGCATCCCCTCCAATACGCATAACTAACCTATAGGCTAGGGCTTCGTCCAAATCCTGTTTCTCGAAAGCTAACGCCAAGAAAAAGCTGCCCAATATAAGGGCAACCGTCGGAGAAAAGAACGGTGTCAAAGCCTTTTCAAAAGTTTGAGCACCTAAAAGGGGCTGTGCAACAGCAATTATAAGCCCCGTTATACCCATCGGAAGAAGCTCTGTAATCCAAAGCCCAGAGGCAAAAACTAAAAGGGTGAGAGTAACCCGCATCTTTTCTTCAAGGGGTGAAGCTAAAAAATATGCTATTAAAACTGAAGCAACAACAGCCAATAGCTTAACTGCCTTTTTAAAATCCATCAAAACTTCCCTAACCACATTTAAAACTCGCGAATCGATACTATTTCACAGTTTTCCGCGCATACAAACTCTTTCAAAAGCTTCTCAAATTGGAATTTATCCTCAATATCCACCGTTACATGTAGCACACAAATGGATGGGTGGCGTTTCTCAACAGCCTTTAGAAAGGGTGGAACCACTATTGAAGCGGTGAAATCTGCCCTCAACTTGGTCTCTCTAAGTTTCCTTCCAAGCTTTAAAACAAGGTTTTGCTCTATAATATCTCCCCGTATAATAACTTCCAAAGTTTTAAGCTTACCCAAATAGACACCATAGCCATGAAAACCACAAGTTTCCCACAAAAATAAGACTTTTGGCTCTACAAGCAGAACCCTTTGAGCTTTATGAGGAAATATGTGTTATAAAAGTTTCAGGCGTGTACTGCAGTATGCCTCTTGCCTGATATGCAAATCCTCTAGCGACAAGGACCTTCACTATCTTCTCTGGAAACAAACGTTGTTTAATGAGGAGTTCAAGGGCGTGGGTGTAGTTGCGGTTAAGCTCTCTGACCGCTAAGATTTGCTGTTTACGGGATAAGGAGTAATCCTTGCATTCAACAAGGTACGCTAACGTCATGTCTGGCTTAACCGCTAAAACATCACAGTGGTTTTGCCTTGTGAAAACTATGAAGCCCTTTTTCCGAAATGCTTCTGAAACAGTGTCTTCAAGCACTGTGCCGCTCATCGCAAGCCCGATTTAAATGCTAAAAAGCATTTGTTAAGTGTTTTTCGGTTCCAATGGACTAGGAAAGTTTAAATAAAAAGCGGTTTACTTCTAGTTTGCTATTAAAAGGCATGGATGGCGTTAAATGGCAAGTCAAACAGCCAGAGAGTTCCGTCACATACTGAGAATAACGGACACAGACGTAGATGGCACTCTAAAAGTGCCCTATGCCCTCAAAAAGATTAAGGGCATGAGCCTGAGCCTAGCCCACGCCATACTGAATAAGGCGGGAATAGACCCACACATGAGAGCCGGCTTTCTAACAGAGGAGGAAATCGAAAAAATAGAGGAAATAATAAAAGACCCGGCGAAACATGGCATACCAAGCTGGCTTCTGAACAGGCGAAAAGACTTGGAAACGGGAAAGGACATGCACCTTATAAGTGCAGACATTATTCTGAGAACAAAGATGGATATTGAAAGGTTGAAGGAGATAAAATCTTGGCGGGGATACCGCCACGCCTACGGACTGAAAGTTAGAGGGCAGCGGACAAGAACAACGGGCAGAACGGGCAAAACAGTTGGGGTGAAAAAGAAGGCGGCAGCCAAGGGCGGTGGAAAGTAGCATGGGCGACCCTAAAAGACAAAAAAAGAAATATGAGACCCCCCGTTTCCCATGGCGCACAGACGTACTCCAAGAAGAACTTAAGCTTTTGGGACAGTATGGCTTAAGAAACAAGCGGGAACTTTGGCGCCACAAAACCATGCTCTCAAAGTTTAGGGGCATAGCCCGCTCCCTTATAGGCAAGCCGCCCGAAGAAAGGCAAAAAATGGAGGAAGAGCTTCTATCCCGCCTCAAAAAGCTTGGCATAATCCATGAAACAGCAGTTTTAGACGACGTTTTAGACTTGACTGTTGAAGATATTCTTGAGCGCCGCCTCCAGACAATCGTTTTTAGGAAGGGACTAGCCAAGACATTCCATCAAGCCCGCCAACTCATAACCCATGGACATATATCCATAGGAAACCAACGTGTAACAGTGCCAAGCTATCTGGTAACCAGAGAAGAAGAGGAACTGGTAAACTATGCGCCGGACAGCCCGTTGGCTAATCCAAGTCACCCGCTACGCCAAATGATTGCAGTTGCTCCAGCAGCCACTGTGAAAGAAAGTAAAACTAGGGAGACAAAAAGAGGTGAAGGGTAAATGAGCGGTAGTAGCGGTAGCGGAACATCCTCCACGACCAAGAAAACTGAAAAGTGGGGAGTAGCCCACATATACAGTTCCTATAACAACACTATAGTTCACATAACAGACCTTTCAGGAGCAGAAACAATAGCTCGCACTTCTGGAGGAATGTTTGTAAAAGCCGATAGGCTGGAGTCTTCGCCGTACGCCGCCATGCGCGCAGCCACAGCAGCCGCCGAAATAGCCAAAGACAAGGGAATAACAGCCATCCACATAAAAGTGCGAGCGCCAGGTGGACCGGGTCCAAGAACACCTGGACCAGGCGCCCAAGCAGCTATACGAGCCCTTGCAAGGGCAGGCTTCCGCATAGGTAGAATAGAAGAGGTTACGCCTATACCCCATGACGGCACACGTCGACCAGGCGGCAGAAGGGGCAGAAGAGTATAGCCTTCATATTTGTGCATAGGTTTCAAGCTATTCATAGAAAAATTGAAATAATGCACCAGTTTAGTAAGTTGATAATCTTTTATCCACGTATCAGTCTTTAGATTGAAGGGCTCTAACAACAGCCTCTTTAACACCTTCAATACTTGCGTTAGTTAAAGTATATTGTTCCACCAATAATAAGCCAAGACTGTTAATTAAGCAATTGCCTATCTATTTTTAGTTTTGTATTTGGGGGATCAAATTTTTATGGGCGCTCCACATTCAAGACCACCTTAAAAACTAATAGCATAGCTATTCTTTTAGCGTCTCTTAACAGCATATTGTCAAAGAAGGATGTAGGGGTTAATCACTTTCAAGTGAGTTACAGCTTAACGCTTACTTCAAGACCACTCCAACCTGCTGATATATATTTGCTTAAATATTTTCCTGAATACTTCACATAATCTAGATAGGATGGTGCTTGCTCCACGTTGTCTGCAACTACAACACTTCCTTTATGAAGTTTATCCTCGACTAACTGCAGATATTCCAAATACTGCCATTTATCAGCGTCTATGAAGACAATATCAAACTCGCCCTCCAACTTCGGAATTACCTCAATAGCGTCGCCTACTAAAACTTCAACTGTAGGCGGTATTTCAGCTCTCCTTATGTTATTCACTGCAATCTTCGCAACAGTAGGGTCGATTTCTATAGTAATTAAGCGAGCATTGCTGTCCAACTCCTTTCCCATAAGAATGGCTGAATAACCTATTAAAGTCCCAACTTCCAAAACACGTTTCAGTTCAACCTCACGAATAATTCTAATAAGATTTGACCCTTATAAGGCCCCACGATGGGAAGAAATCTTCTTCTTGCCAAACTTTCAATTTCCTTTAAAACCATGTCCGCTTTGCTAGAAAACATTCTCCACCTAAGTTCGCCTAAAATTCAAACTTAGGATATACTCCAGTCCCAACCTATGCTGCGCGCTAGGATGTTGCTAAATTCAGACTAAAATGGACAAAAATGATTTTTATTTGGCTTTATAATTAGCCTACAGTTTTGTTCTGTGCATGTGTTTTTGGCTAGTTTACAGTGTCCGCTTTTCTCGTATTTGCAGACTTTTCTAAGTTTGGAAAACTCTATAAGAACGATGCTGGGCTGAATTGATGGTTTAGAAGCTTCATTTACAAGTCGGTAATGGAATTTAGGTCTTCCCCGTCCTTCACGTGGCCTTTTCCCCTCAAAACAAGCCCTTCAGACATTAGCCTCTCAATATGAATGATTACTGTTGAACGGGCAAAACCAGCATCCCTAACCAAATCGTCAAGCGTAACGGGCTCACTCCTTACCCTAAAAACATCAACAACTTTACGGTCAAAAACATCCAAAGGCATAACATAAAATTGGCAAACAGATTAAAATCTATTTTTGTCCAAATTTAGCAACAAGCTAGCGCGCAACCAATCAAAGAGGGAGATAAGCTTCAACGTAACAGGAGAAGACGAGACAACAGGCTTCTGTAATGTAACGCTTCCAAAACTCTGGTTCAAAATCTCTGGCATGGCAACTTCACCATCCTAGTGGATGGACAACCGCCCACAGACATTAGTATACTATCCGATGAAACATACACAACATCCATTTCACCTACACCCACTCAGAACACGAAGTGATTATAATCCCAGAGTTTTCACCGCTGATTATTCTTCCACTATTAATTGGAACAACTTTAATAGCAATAATTAAGTCATGGTCTAAACCTAAAAAACTACACGTGAAAGCATAGCCCGTATTATACACCACTACCATTTTCTATTTCATCGTTCACAGAAGGTTGGAAATAAACTCTTGATATGATAATTTGGATTTAGAATTCGTAACTGATAAGAATTTTGAAGATTAAGTGGAAAAGTGTGAAACTTTCCGGTGTATTTGGGTTTGGGAGGGTTAAAATTTTTATCTACTAATCGTTACAAAAAATGAAACACACCTATCTTCTAAATGACTTGTAAAGGCTAAAACCGCAGAACTTCACCCTAATAAGCCGAGCCCACCATTTTAGAGGGTTCCTAAAAGATTTGTTTTGTAGGGCGGCACGGAAAACATAAAAAGGTGAAATGGGCGGGAGAAATCGCCAAATTTATATAAACCACCAGTATTCTATTCAACGGCATCCATGGTTAAACCTCGCATTTAGGTGGTTAACGTATAGTGGAAATAAAAGTGTTGGAGAAAAACGAAAACACCATGCGCCTCTTGATAAAGGGAGTGGACGCACCGTTCATTAACGCTTTAAGAAGAAATGTTTTGGCGGAAGTCCCATGCATGGCAATAGACGAAGTTGTAATTATTGAAAATTCATCCGTTCTTCACGACGAAATCATAGCCCACAGACTTGGGCTTATCCCGCTAAAAACAGATCTTGACAGCTATAACCTCCCAGAAGAGTGCACGTGTAAAAGCGAGTTTGGATGCAACCTCTGCCGGGTCACCTTCACCCTAGATAGAGAAGCGAAAGAGGGAACGATAACAGTATATTCTGGTGAGCTTGTTTCTGAAAACCCGAACATTGTGCCCGTAAGCGACGCAATCTCAATTGTTAAACTCGCTAAGGGACAAAAGTTAAGGCTTGAAGCTTACGCAAGGCTTGGGAGGGGAAAGGACCACGCTAAGTGGCAACCCGTCTCCACATGTGCATACAAATATTTGCCTAAAATAAGTATTGACGCCGAAAGCTGCGACGCTTGTGGAAAATGTGTGGAAATATGCCCCAAAAAAGTTCTGGCAAAGAAGGAGGGTAAAATAGAAGTTCGCGACTTATTGGCTTGCACGTTGTGCCAAGACTGCTCGGATGCTTGTCCCAAGGAACCACCAGCCATAAAAGTAGGCTGGGAAGAAAACGCCTTCATATTCAGCCTAGAATCCACCGGAGCGCTCCCACCCGAAAGAATAATGGTCGAAGCTGTGAAAATTTTGAAGAAACAAGTGAAAGAGTTTGCATCCCAAATCGAGGTGCAGGAGACTTGAAAGAGCTGAAAACGACAAACCCACAGCTGGTCGAACTCATTCGATTTTTGAAAAAGCAGAGCCGCGAACAAAAAGCGCCAATATGGAAGGCTGTCGCTGAAAAACTAGCAGTCTCTAGGAGAAGACGTATAGCCGTCAATATTAGCCGCATAAACCGTTATACAGAAAAAAATGAAACGGTTGTTGTTCCCGGAAAAGTTTTAGGCGCTGGCGAACTAAGCCACCCCGTGACGGTTGCCGCTTTTGCCTTCTCGGAGACAGCCGAACAAAAAATAAAGAAGGCTAAGGGGAAATGCCTAACCATACCTGAACTTGTCAAGAAAAACCCGAAGGGTTCAAACGTCAAAATTATAGGGTGAAAAGAATGGAGGAGCTGAAAGATTTCACGGTGATAAATGCTGAAGGCCTCATTCTTGGGAGAATGGCAAGCGTGATTGCCAAACGCCTATTGAAAGGCGAGAAAATAGCCGTTGTAAATGCTGAAAAAGCCGTGATATCCGGCAAAAAGAAGAGTAGAGTAGCGGAAGCGAAAGAGTTTCTTGAAGTGGGCCATCCGTGGAAAGGCCCCTTCCATTATAGGAGGCCGGATAAGATTTTGAGGAGAACCATTAGGGGCATGCTTCCCTATAAGCAGCCAAAGGGTAAGCAAGCCTTCAAAAGGCTTAGGGTGTTTATAGGCATCCCAGAAGAACTTAAAGATGCGAAAATGGAAACCATAGAGGAGGCTCAAGCCAAAAAGTTAACATGTCCCTACTTCACTCTTGGTGAACTTGCAAAGGAAATTGGCTGGAGCGGAGAATAACATGCCAGCAGCAAAAAAGGTCTTAGTTGTAAGCGGTAAAAGGAAAACCGCCATAGCAAGAGCTGTGGTTAAACCTGGAATGGGCAGAATAAGGATCAACAAGATACCCTTAGAAATTTATGAGCCGGAAGTCGCCCGCCAAAAAATAATGGAGCCCCTTATACTTGCTGGAGACGAAGTTTGGAGGCAGTTGGACATAGACATAAAAGTTTGGGGAGGAGGCTACATGGGACAAGCAGAAGCCGCTAGAATGGCTATTGCAAACGCCCTGTTAAAGTGGACGAAAAGCACACAATTACGCAATGTCCTTGTTGAATACGACAGGACAATGGTTGCTGGAGACCCGCGGAGAAAGGAGCCTAAAAAGTTTGGAGGTCCAGGTGCAAGAGCCAGAGACCAGAAAAGCTATAGATGAAAAAGGAGGAGTTTGCGGCATGATTATCCCTGTCAGATGTTTTACGTGCGGCAAATTGATTGGCGATAAATGGGAAGAGTTTGCGAGAAGGGTGAAGACTGGAGAAGATGCTGGCGACGTTTTAGACAGTTTAGGAATTAAAAGGTACTGTTGCCGGCGCATGCTTCTTTCCCATGTTGAAATCATAGATGAGATTTTACGCTTTTACGAGGAGGCTGAGAAAAGGAAAGAGGCTAGAAGCTACTACTACCAGCAATAAGCAGGGGAAATGGCATGTCCACAGTTATTGAAGATGTAATTGCAAGGAAAGTTTTCAACAGTCGAGGCGAAGAAACAATAGAAGTTGACGTTATTACAAATTCAGGTTTTGGAAGGGCTTCAGCCCCCGCTGGAAAAAGCCGGGGGAAAGCTGAAGTTGTATATTTCCCCGAGGGCGGTGTGGACGAAGCGATAAAAAAGGTTGAGGAGCTTATAGCCCCAGAACTTATAGGCTTGAACGCTGACTTTCAAGAGGATATTGACAGGACCCTCCACGAAATTGACAGCACAAAAGACTTTAGGGTGATAGGAGGCAACACCGCCTTCGCAGTCTCCATGGCAAACGCGGAAGCCGCAGCAAACTCTTATGGAATTCCGCTGTTTCAATATTTGGGCGGTTATGCTGCCCGTGAACTCCCGTACCCTCTGGGAAACGTTATAAGCGGAGGAAGCCATGTCGGCGGCAAGGCTCCAGACGTCCAAGAGTTTTTGGTTTTGCCAAGCGGTGCGGAATCCTTTATAGAGTCAGCTGAAGCAAACATCAAAGTCCACATGAAAGTTGGAGAACTTCTAAAAAGGAAGGATAAACTCTTCAATTATGGGAAAAGCGATGAAGGCGCATGGACAGCAAACATAACAAACCTAGATGCACTGGAAATTTTGGCCCGTGCATGCGAGGAGGTCAGCAACGAAGTCGATTTCAATTGCAGTCCAGGCATAGACTTGGCCGCATCCACATTATGGAATGGCAAGATCAAAAAGTATGTTTACAAAAGGGAAGGTAAAGAGCTAGATTCTGGTGAACAGTTAGAGTTTGTCCGCCAAATAGTGGAGAAATATCATCTGGCGTATGTTGAAGACCCGTTCCACGAGGAAGATTACGAAAGCTTTGCGGAGCTGACGAAAAAGTTGAAAAATTGTTTGGTTTGTGGAGACGACCTTTTCGTGTCAAACAATGAAAGGCTGGCGCATGGAGCCAAAATGCGCGCAGGCAACGCCATCATAATAAAGGTGAATCAGGTTGGCACTTTGACAGATGCTGTGGAAACCATCGAAACTGCCAAAAAAGCTGGGTACATCCCGGTGGTGTCCCATCGTTCAGGAGACACTTGCGACTGGCACATAGCCCATTTGGCTGTAGCTTTTAAATGTCCAATTATAAAGACTGGGGTGGTGGAGGGCGCCCGGATAGCGAAGATAAACGAGTTAATAAGGGTGGAAGAGTTTTTAGGAGACAGAGCCAAAATGGCTGAACTTCAAGTAATATAGCGAAATGGAGATGAAATCTTGGCTAAGGAGGAAGAAGCTAAAAAAGAGGGACGAGACGAAGAAACAAGCATTAGTGCTGAAGAAGAGCTTCTGTTGCCCAGGGACACGTTGTTGTCCGCTGGAATCCACATAGGAACAAGAATGAAGACAAAGGATATGGAACAATTTATATATCGTGTCAGGCCGGACGGCCTCTTTGTTTTAGACGTTAAAAAAACGGATGAACGTATAAGGGTTGCCGCTAAATTCCTCGCAAGGTTCGAGCCTTCCCGAATAGCAGCTGCAGCTGCGAGGCTTTACGCTCAAGAACCTGTCAAGAAATTCTGCGAGTTAACCGGTGCAGTGCCTGTTGTGGGGCGTTTCATTCCCGGATTGTTGTCTAATCCGCTTTACCCAAACCGTATCGAGCCGGACGTTATCATAGTTTCTGATCCTAGGGCAGATTCTCAAGCTGTTAAAGAGGCTGCCTCCGTTGGCATTCCAGTGGTGGCTTTATGCAGCACGGACAACGATTTTTCAGGAGTGGATCTAGTGATTCCGACGAACAACAAAGGAAGAAGGGCTCTAGCAGTCATATACTGGCTTTTGGCTAGGCAGATTCTCCGCGAAAGAGGTGAACTTCCACCGGATAAAGATCCGCCTTTAACAATTGAGGATTTTGAGGCTAAGATTTCTAAGGAAGAGGAGGAAGGCTAGTGGATGGTGAAGGTTAGGCATCCATGCCAAGCCGGAGCCTTCTACGCTGGAACAGCTGAAGCCTTGAAAAGGCAAATCGAAAAATGTTTTCTACACGAGCTTGGGCCGAGAAAAATTCCGTCTGTTGCTGAGACCGGGCCTAGACGAATAGTCGGGCTTATTTGTCCCCACGCCGGATACATGTATTCAGGTCCAGTTGCAGCCCACGCCTATTATAGTTTGGCGTTGGATGGAAAGCCAGAAATAGTGGTTATTTTTGGGCCTAATCACACCGGTTATGGAAGTGCATTGGCTATTATGAATGAGGGTGTTTGGCGCACTCCTCTTGGCGATGTTGAAGTTGATGGTGAAACAGCCAACCAGATTGTGGAAGAATCTCGCATTGTGGACGTTGACGATGTTGCCCACCGTTACGAACACTCAATAGAGGTTCAGCTTCCCTTTTTGCAGTATCTTTTCGGTTCGAGGTTTAAGATTGTGCCCGTCTGTTTTCTGATGCAAGATTTGCATTCTTCTATGGAAGTGGGGCAAGCCACGGCTAAAGCTCTGGTTGGGAAAAATGCTGTGATAATAGCTTCTTCGGACATGACTCATTACGAGCCCCACAAAGTGGCGGAGCGAAAAGATAGGCTGGCGCTTCAAGCTGTCGAAGAAATGGATGAAACTAGGTTTTATTCGATAATCGAAGAACATCGAATCTCCGCGTGTGGTTACGGTCCTATAGCCGCATTAATAACGGCTGCTAAAGCTTTAGGGGCGAAAGAGGCAAAATTATTATGCTACAAGACCAGTGGAGATGTCAGCGGCGACTACTCGGCTGTTGTTGGGTACGCCGCCGTGCAATTCACAAAATAGTGGTTTGGAATGGGGGTAGCTGTCGCTTCAGCTCCGGCTAAAGTGATCCTTTTCGGAGAACACTTCGTCGTTTACGGCGAACCAGCCATTGTTCTAGCCATAGACAAAAGAGCTTATGCAAAAGTGGAGACCCGCCAAGACAAAAAGCTGTTTATACAATCACAGAACTTGGGCTTATCAGCCTCCTTCGAAAACGGCAACATCAAAGTGGAGAAAGGCGACATTAAAGAGGCGCGAATAAAACTTGAACCAATAAAGTGCGCCGTAGAAAAAGTATTGGAAAAAGCCGGGGAAAAAGTGGGCTTAAATGTTGAAGTTAACTCAACAGTGCCCGTTGCCGCTGGGCTTGGCTCATCAGCAGCTGTAGCTGCAGCTGTGGCGGCAGCCGTGGGCGCAGCATTAAACATTAAAATGTCGAAGGAAGATGTTTTTCGCGTAGCCTTCGAAGCTGAGAAAATCATGCATGACACCCCTTCCGGTGTGGACCCGGCAATATCAACTTTTGGCGGAGCAATGCTTTACCAGTTAGATACGGGTTTTAAACCCCTTGAGGTTAAGGCTGAAGTGCCGCTTGTCGTTGGCAACACTGGCGTCGAAAGGTCAACCCGTGTTCAAGTTGCAAAGGTTCGTGAACTGACAGAAAAATATCCACAAATTGTCGAGCCTATGATGCGGGCAGCCCGCGAAATAGTGCTGCAAGCAATGGAAGCATTAAAAAAAGGCGATCTGGAAACCATTGGAGAGTTGATGAACATAAACCACGCGTTGTTATATGGGCTTGGCGTTTCAGACGAATCTCTAGAGTGGCTTGTAAACGCTGCTAGAAAAGCCGGGGCACTTGGCGCTAAATTGACAGGAGCGGGAGGCGGCGGATGCATGATAGCTCTCGCCACAAAGGATAGGCTTGACAAGGTTTTGGAGGCTGTTCAAAGGGCTGGAGCCGGTGCTTTTGTGGCTAAAAAAACCGATGAGGGGGTTAGAATTGAGTCAAGTTAAACCAACTGTTCTAAAAATCGGCGGTTCGGTCATAACTGATAAGAGCAAGGAAATGGAGGTACGCATGGACGCTATAAGCCGTCTAGCCGACGAAATTCTTGAAGCAAACCCAAAAAACCTCATAATAATACACGGCGGTGGAAGTTTCGGGCATCCATTGGCGCAAAAATACGCCATAAAAGAAGGGTTTAAAGACAAGTCCCAAATAGTGGGTTTTGCTGAAACTCATCACGTTATGACTGTGCTTAATGGACTTTTCATGGACGCCCTAATATGGCGAGGCATACCTGCAGTAAGCATTGCGCCTTCTTCCTGCATAATGACTAAGAATGGACGGATAGCGTGTTTTGAGGAAGCACCAATGAGAAGACTATTGGAAATGGGCTTCATTCCAGTCCTCTATGGGGATGCAGTTCTTGACACCGAATTAGGTTTCACAATACTTTCAGGGGACCAGTTAACATCCTTTCTAGCCCTACGATTCAATGCAAAAAACATTTTAATTGGTGTAGACGTGGACGGACTTTACGACGGGGATCCGAAAACAAACCATAAAGCGAAAATATTTGAACATTTAACGCTAGAAGAACTTAAGAAAATTCATGGTTTGTTAGGCGGCTCGAATGCTTGCGACGTAACTGGAGGTATGGCTAACAAAATTGCGGAGCTTATACCCGCCGTAGAACGCGGTATCCCAGTTTTGATTGTTAATGCTTCTAAACCTGGGTACATTTTCAAAGCCCTTAAAGGGGAAAAGGTAAAAGGCACACTTATAGAGAAGGAATGACCGTTGGCTGAAAAAACACAAAAGCGGAAGGCAGACCATATTCGAATAGCCGCAACCTACAATGTTCAAGCCAAGAGGAATACCACGGGTTTTGAAGATGTTCACTTTGTTCACAAAGCCCTGCCCGAAATTGATAAAGACAAAATCGACTTGTCAACCGTTGTTTTTGATCATAAGTTTTCGGCGCCAATAATGGTGAGCGCCATAACTGGCGGAACAAGCGAAGCCAGAAAAATTAACGCCGCTATTGCAATGGTTGTCGAAGAATTTGGGCTTGGGATGGGTGTTGGAAGCCAGAGAGCCGCCCTAGAAGACAAACGTCTCGAAAAGACCTTTGCCGTAGCCAGAAAAAAGGCGCCTACAGCTTTCTTGGTGGCTAACATTGGCGGGGTGCAGCTTGTCCGCGGATACGGCATAAAAGAGGTGTGTAAAGCTATAGAAATGATTGACGCAGACGCCATTGCAATACATTTAAACCCCCTTCAAGAGGCTGTTCAACCCGAAGGCGAAACAAGCTTTCATGGAGTGCTTTCCCGGATAGGGGAAATCGCCAAAGAACTTGACAAACCAGTAATAGTGAAGGAAACCGGTGCTGGAATAGCCGCAGAAGAGGCTAGAAAGCTTGAGGCTGCTGGCGTAAAAGGCATAGATGTAAGCGGTGCCGGTGGCACAAGCTTTGCAGCGGTTGAATTTTTCCGTGCAAAGGGCGAGCGAAACTTTCACCGTAGAAGGCTTGGAGAGGTTTTCTGGGACTGGGGCATACCAACAGCCATAAGCCTAGTGGAGGTTGTTCAAACAGTGAACATTCCAGTCATAGCTTCCGGAGGAATACGTAGCGGAATAGAAGCAGCCAAGGCAATAGCCCTCGGAGCAAGCCTCGCAAGCCTAGCCCAACCAGTTTTGCAAGCAACTATTGAGGGAGGCATTAAGAAAATAAGGAAAACACTAAGTTTGCTTATCGAAGAATTACGGAACGCCATGTTTCTAACCGGAGCTGAAAACCCGAAACATTTACAGAAAGTGCCCGTAGTTATAACTGGAAAAACTGCTGAATGGTTAAAGCTCAGAGGGTTTAATGTTGAATCTTATGCCAGAAGGAGCGCTGTTTCTCAATGAATATTGAAAAATTGTTGGAAGAAAAAGCTCCACTGATAAACAGGGCTATTGAAAAATATATTCCACGATTTTTCTCCAAAAATGCTGTTCTTTTCAAGGTAAACCCGCCAAGATACGCCTATAACATTGAATCTTTAAACAAGGCGATCGCCGAACCATTCTGGGAGTTTTTGGACAGAGGTGGAAAACGTTGGCGTCCAACCCTCTTTCTACTCATATGTGAAGCTTTAGGAAAAAACCCGGAGGACTATTTGGACTACTCTATAATTCCGGAAGTCGTCCATAATGGGACCTTAATAATTGACGATATTGAGGATGCCTCTGAATATCGAAGGGGAAAACCATGCACCTACAAGATTTACGGGTTGGACATAGCCATAAATGCTGGAAACGCCATGTATTATCTGCCGCTTTTGCCGCTCATGGAAAACCGCGACAAAATTGGCGCCGAGAAACTGGCGAAAATCTACGAGATCTACGTGCAGGAAATGATAAATCTAAGCCTTGGGCAAGCCATGGACATAGCGTGGCATAAGGGCTTGGCAAACGCTGACCAAATAAGCGAGGAAGACTACCTGCAAATGTGCGCCTACAAAACTGGAACACTTGCAAGGATGGCGGCTAAAATCGCCGCGGTGCTCGCCGATGCAAACGAAGAGCTTGTTGAAAAACTCGGATTTTTCGCCGAAAGCATAGGCATAGCCTTCCAAATTCAAGACGACATTTTAGACCTGACTGGTGAAGAGTTCGCTGAAAAGAAAGGTGGACGTGGACAAGACATAACTGAGGGAAAGCGCACTTTAATTGTAATTCACACGTTAAAAGTTGCAAACGCTGAAGATAGAAAAAGGCTTATCGAAATTTTAAGGATGCACACTGCAGACCAAAAACTCAGAGACGAGGCAATCGCCATCATGCAAAAGTACGGCTCAATAGATTACGCTAAAAACTTTGCAAAAAGAATTGTTGAAGAAAGCTGGAGAAATGTGGAAAAGCTTCTTCCACCTTCAAGTGCAAAGGAAAAGTTAAACGCCTTCGCAAAATTCCTTATTGAAAGGAAAATATAACCAATAAGCGAGAGCACAAGCCTTGACCGAACAATCCAAAGAAATAGAAGAGCTAATCCGAAAATTCGCCCTGTTAAACGCCATTAAACATGATGGAAAAGCCCAACCTGGACCTGTTATAGGCAAACTTTTAGCTGAAAAGCCAGAGTTCCGCGCACAAGTGAAGGAAATAGCCTCTCTTGTGGATAAGATAGTTAATGAAGTTAACAGTCTCCCATTAAACGAGCAAAAACGCATAGTTGAAGAAAAGTGGCCTGAAGTCCTTATAAAAGAAAAGGTGGAGGAAGAGAAAAAGCTTCCACCCTTACCCAATGTGGATAAATATCCAAAGGTTGTGACGCGTTTCTCACCGAACCCTGATTGCGTCCTCCATTTAGGTTCAGCTAGGGCGATAGTTCTTTGCCATGAATACGCCCGCATGTACCGTGGAAAGTTTATCCTACGATTTGAAGACACGGACCCCAAACTGAAAAGGCCTGTTCCAGAGTTCTACGACCGCATCCGCGAAGACCTCGTTTGGCTTGACTGCAAACCCGATGAAGAACATATTCAGAGCGACAGAATTCCAATCTATTATGAATATGCTGAAAAACTGCTCACGGACGGCAATGCCTACGTTTGCACGTGTCAACCTCAAGCTTTCAGAGAAAAGATTTTGACCCAAAAACCGTGTCCTTGTCGCGACTTGCCACCCGAAACTCACATGGAAAGATGGCAACGCATGCTAAATGGAGGATACGACGAGGGCGAGGCTGTAGTGCGCATAAAAACGGACCTGAACCATCCGAATCCAGCGGTCAGAGATTGGCCAGCATTGCGCGTCATAGACACAGAAAAGTTTCCCCACCCAAGAGTTGGAAGTAAATATTGCGTTTGGCCCCTCTACAATTTTGCATGCGGCCTTGACGATCATTTAATGGGAGTAACCCACATAATTCGCGGCAAAGAACATTTGACAAACATGGTTCGCCAAGAATACATGTACCGCCACCTAGGGTGGGAGTACCCAGAAGCAATACACTATGGTAGGCTTAAGATTGTGGGAGCCTATCTCAGCAAGTCAAAGATAGTTCAAGGGGTTAGAGAAGGCGTCTACAAAGGCTGGGACGACCCTAGACTAGCAACATTTGCAGCGTTAAGGAAACGTGGAATAACTCCGGCAGCCATAAAAAAGCTGATCATCGATGTGGGACCCAAAACTTCAGATGTTGTCTTAAGCTGGGAAAACCTTTACGCATACAACAGAAAAATTCTGGATCCCTATGTGAATCGCTACTTTTTTGTGGAAAATCCAATCCAACTAACAGTGCATGGGCTGCCTAAGGCTTTCAAAGTTAAGATTAGGCTTCATCCAGAGCATCCTGAGAGAGGTTTTAGAGAATACTACATAAAAACCTCGGAAGGGGACAGCGCTCTTTTCTGGATTTCTAAGAGCGATCTGAAAGGTTTAGCTGTTGGAAAAGCTGTTCGCCTGATGGAGTTGTTTAACATAAAGATTGAAAATGTTGAGGAATATGCTGTTGAAGCCTCCTTTTTAAGCGAGGCCTACGAAGACGCAAAAAGGATGAACGCACCCCTTATTCACTGGGTTCCCATAGGCGACGATGTGCCATGTCAAGTAATAATGCCAGACGCCACAATAGTTGAGGGAATAGCTGAAAAAGCATGTAAAAGTCTTAAACCGGAAGACATCGTGCAGTTTGAAAGGTTCGGCTTTGTGAGAATAGACAAGGTTGACGGGAAAATTTTAGCTTACTTCGCCCACAAATAGAAAAGGGGAAGGAAAGCCGCAATGCGTAAACAGGACAAGGTAATATTGTGGCCCGCGTATTTTGATTCCACAAAATCTAGAGGGGAAGGCAGAAAAGTGCCAAAAAATTTGGCTGTGCCTTCGCCGAAAGTTTCCGAGCTTAAAGAGGCTGTTGAAAAGCTGGGTCTCGAGCATGAACTGGTTTTGGATGTTTGTTATCCCAAAACACCTTGGCTTAAAACTGGCATGCTTTTAGTCGCCAAAAAAGAGCCGAAAAACTTGCTGCTGAAAAAAGTTGCCAAACAGCTGCAGAAAATTCGCACTGCAGCCGTTAAGTAGCCTTCTAGTCTGCTTCTTCCTCACTGATTAAAACAGCGTTTATAACACCGTTTTGTCCTGGACGAGATGTCACCCTTGCAAGTCCCAAGCTGGTTTCTATGATGGTGCCCTTGGTTATTACGCCTCTTCTGTCATAGTCAACGTTAGCGGGGTTTTTAACAACACGGAGAATTTCAGCTCTTTCAGTTTTTCCAGTTTTCATGTTGGTTACGCAGGCATATTTGTCGCTTAAAACTCTAACCTTTAAGTTGCCTCCCCTTCTTCTTTCAGTTTTTCTTTTTGGTTCGCCGAGAACAGTCTCTGTTGGGAAAGAGCCCTGCTCAATTTTTCGTTTACCCCTGTAAGGTTTCCTTTTGCCCCCCGTCGGTTTTCTTTTGTGCAGATCGCCGTGCCAAACGGACATGTCGATCCCTTTTAGGTTGGTTCACTATCATACCGCTTAAAATATAAACCTATCCATCAAAATTCTGAGCCTTCAAGGGCTTTCTCTGAAATTCTGTCTTTTTCAAGAATCTTTCTGAGCTCCCTCTTCATTGCTGCAATGTCGTGGCTTAAACCAAAATAGTCTGCAAAATAATCGGTGGTTTTTAAAACTGCTGAGCGGCCCTTTCTTTCGGAAGCTATAAGCCCCATCTCTTTAAGCAGCCTAATATGCCCATAGGCATGGTGCCCCCGCACTTCAACAACGCGTTTCTGTGAAACCGGCTGTCTAAGGGCAATATACGCTAAGGTTTTAAGTGGACCTACTGATAAAAGTGGTCTTTTGACAAGTTTTTTGACGTAAGGTGTGAATTCGGCTTTTAATTGAAGAACATACCTTTCATCCTTTAACTCCAAAATCTCTAACGCCGTGTTTCGGCTCGCATACTCATGCATAAGTGTTTTCACAAGAATCTTTACCTTACGCTGAGACCTTGTTTTCAAAACGGAACAAAGCTCTGATAGTGTTAATGGGCGTCCAGAAACATATAACGCTGCCTCAATGAGGGCAAGCTCGTTAATCCTATTTCCTTTTCCAACTTGAGAAGTGGTTTTTGAATCACTTGTCAAGCTTTTTGTTTCCAATGTTTAGGCCTCCAATGGTTATGTATATTTCTTCGGTTTCTTCGTCCTGCCAGAGGCTTACCTTTTCATTTTGAGCTAGGAAAAGTAGGAGAATGAATGTTCGGATGGCCTCAAGCCTCGTCATTCCTTTGATTAGTGTTGAAAACTGAATTATCCCTGCACCTTTCACTTTTTCATAGAGAAGCTTGTAAAGCTTCTCCATTTGAAGTTCAATTTCCATCAAAAAGTAGTCAGCCTGTGGAAGGATCTCTGATGGGGGTGGAAGAACTTGTTCAAACCGTGTTTTCTGCGGTCTGAGAAGCATCTCGCTTTTTAAAACGTCGTCCAAAACTTCCAAGAGGTGTCTTATCGTTGTGGATGTTAACTCGTATCTAAGAGGAAGGAAAAGCGGAGGGGGAAGAAAATCTTGGACAGCCTTAGGCGTGGGTGGGGGTTCTTCAAGTTTTAAAAGCAATTTTGACTTCATCAAATATATTAGGGCTGAAGAATCTAAGGCTACACCGGAAGCTCTGAAATCTATTTGTCCGGTTTTTTCCATCTCCTCTAGAAAAGTGGAGAGCAAATATGCGATGTTAATATTCCATGGGGAAAGCTTCTCAAGCTTATGAAACTCGAAAAGTATGTTCCACGGTGGATGGAGATAAAAGGGCTTTTTAATGCTTGTAGCCATTTAGCTCGGTGCCTCTAAAAATTTGGCTGAAACAACATTCGAAACTCCGTTACGCCCGTAAACCCCGTACACCTTCTGTGCTTTGTTAACCATTTCGGGCTTTAAAGTGATTATGATGAACTGGGTTTTCTCCGACTCTTCCAAAAGAAGGTCGGCAAGCTTTGAAACGTGGAAGGCATCTAAATGAGCGTCCACCTCGTCCATAATATAGAAGGCTGCTGGTGTAAACTCTTTTATGGCAAATAGGAAGGCTACAGCTGCTACGGAGCGTTCTCCACCACTGGCTCCGCTGACAGTTATGGAGGGTTTGTTGGGGAACTGAACAATCATATCTATTCCGCCTGCAAAGGGGTCTTCTGGATTTTCAAGTTTAAGAGTGGCTGTGCCTCCGCCAGTTAGTTTAGAGAAGTACCTTTGCAAGTTTTGGTTTATTTTTTCGAAGGCTTCAAGGAAGACTTTGCGTTTTTTGCTTTCTATTTCCTCCATGAATTTTATTATTGCTTGTTTTTCTCTTTCAAGCTCGTTCATTCTTAGGGATAATTCCTTATAGCGAGCGATTTGTTCCGCATAATGTGACAATGCAAGCTGGTTCACGGCTTCTATCCTTTCAAATTCAAACTTAAGCATTTTCAAAACGGCTTCAACTTTTTCAACTTCTTCGGGTGTAACTTCCAATGGTTTTTCGTATCCATATTGTTTTAGTTGGTTTTGCCATTGTTCAAGCTGGATAAGAGAAGCTTGGATGTTTAGTTGACACTGGTTCCATAAACGGTCTGTTTCTTCATATTCAATGTCAAGTTTGCGGAGCACCTGGTCAATTTCGTCTATTTGCGAGGTGAACTTTTGCGCTTCCTCCTTTGCGGACAGAACTGTTTTGGAAAGCTCGTCGCGGCTTTTCTCTAGATCAATTAATTCCTGCTTCAACTTTTCCCTTTCTTGCAGTGCCTCTTCAACCTCGCTTTCGACTTTCTTGAGTTGTTGCTCAATTTTAGCCAGCTGAATTTTGGCGTTTTTGTATCCGGTTCTTAGAACGTTGTCGTATTGGGACTGAAGGGTTGAAATTTCGGTTTGAACGGTGCTTAGCTTCTGCCTTAAAGTGTTTATTTCCTCGGAGATTTTCTCCCTTTTAGTTTCCATTTCTTGAATATGTGCTGGATCTACCTTTCGCCTCAAAACAGCCAGTTCGCTCTGAAGTTTGCGGTTTTCCTTTTGTAGGAGGCTTTTCTCTGCTCTATACGTCCATATCTTAGCCTTCTCAGCTTCAATCTCGCTTTCGATCTTTTTAATGTTTGTTTCTATCCGCTTAATGTTGGACTTTGTCCTTTTCACACTTCTTTTAACTCTGGCTATTTCTCTGTCAAGCATCGTTATGGCTTCTGACAAGCGTGCAATTTCGACGCGGGTTCTGTCTATTTCCTCTTTCAGAGCGGCTACATCGTTTTCTCTCCTCATAAGGTGCCGCTGTAAAGCCGTAACAGCTTCATCTAGGCTTTTTATGGCTGCCTCGCTTGGTATTATGGCTGAGAAATCAATAGGCGCCCTATAATAACCGCTTTCTAGCGCACCACCCGGCTCGTACAGGTCACCGTTAACAGTCACAACTCTGTAACCTTCATTGGATAAAGTTAGAGCGGTCTTATCGTCTTGGGCGACCAGCGTGTCTCCGAAAACGAAGTAGACAGCTGTCTCATACTGTTTCGCGCATTTTATGAAGGAAAAGGCTGCTCCGTTGACGCCTCTAATCTCTGGTATTTTGATAGGCTTTACGTTGGAAATTCCCTCGAGGGGTATTATCTTAACGCGTCCAAGCCTCATTTTTCGCAAGGTTTCGGTACATGTGAAAGCCGCATCAAAATCCTTTACGATAATGGCGTCTAGCCAACCGCTGGCGGCAACCTCTATCGCTTGCTGGTAAGCCTTGTCTATCTTTACTAGATTACGTAGTCTGCCATAAACTCCGGGTATTACGCCTAACTCGCCAAGCTCCTCTATGCTTTTGAGGGCTTTTTCTTCAGCGGCGATTGTCTCCGCAAGTTCTTTTTGAGTTGCAAACTCCACGACGGCTTTGCGGGCTGAATCCGCTATTTTTCCAGCTTCAGCGATTTCCCGTTCTATAGCCTCTTTTTGAGCTATTCTTCTTTCGAGCGTTCGCTCTAAACTTTTAAGCTGGTTTTTCTGTTCTTTTTGCACTTTTTCAAGTTCGGTCAGCGACTTCGCCAGTTCCGTGAGGGTTGAAGTGAAACGCTCTTTTCGCTCATTTAAATCTCTGAGCCTTCTTTCGCGGATTTTTATGGCTGTCTGGCTTTTAGCGTGTTCAGATCTCAAAAATGCCAGTCTTTTGTAGTTCTTGTTGAGTTGTAGTTCTATTTCTCTAATTTTTTTGCTGTTTTCCCCTATACTTTCCCAAAGTTGTGTTGCCTCTTGTGCAAGTGCATCGTGCTCTGCCTGCTTTTTGTTGATTTCGTTTTGAATGCGCTCATATTCAACTTTCAAGCGTCTTATTTTGAGGCGGTTTTCGCGAATCTCATTCCTAATCGACTGATACTGTTGGAAGCTGTTTTCCCAAATCCTTCTAAGCCCGTCGAGGTTTGCCTTTCCAGAGCTTATTTTCGTTGTTAATTCAGTGATTTTGGATTTAAGCTCCCCAATCTTCATTTGAACCCTTAAAACTTGAGTGCTTCCCTCTTCGACTATTTCGGAGCTTAACTTCCGCCATTCATCTTCAATCGCTTTGCGTTTAAGCCTATACTGATCGCGGACAGCCTTAATCTTTTCAAGTCTGCTTTTAATTTTCTCAGCTTCTGCCGTTTTGCCTTTTATCTTTTCTTGAATCTGCGCTATATCATGTGATAGTTTGATGGCTTCAAACTTTTTAATTTCGTTTCTGAGGAAATTATAGCGGAGAAGCTCGTTGCGTTCTCTTTCAAGGTCTTCGACGCGTCTTTGCACTTCGTCTATCCTTCCCATGGCCGTTCGTATGGAGAGGTCTGCAGCCCGCAGCTTTTCTTCAGCTTGAGCTTTTTCAGCGTCATATTGGGCTATTCCAACAAGATCCTCGATTATTTTTCGCCTTTCCATTGGGGAGACATCTGCCAGCCGGGTTATCGTGCCTTGCAGTATTATGTTTTGGCTTGTGGAGCTTATGCCAGCCATGGAAAGAATTTCCATCAGATAGGCCCTTGAAATCCTCCTTCCGTTAAGCCTATACACGCTTTGTCCGTTACGATATACTTCACGAGAAATGGTGACGGTGGCTGTATCTACAGGTATACGTCCATCAGAATTGTCAAACTGTATGACTACTTTAGCCATCTTCGCCCTTTCTAAACCAGCCTTTTCAGAGCCTTGGAAAATTAGTTTTGCAGCTGTTTCTGCTCGAAGCCTTTTGACGCTTAACTCACCCAGAGCGAACAAAATGGCGTCAACAATGTTTGTTTTCCCGCTGCCATTGGGGCCGGTTATTACTGAGAAGCCTTTATCCAGAAGAATCTTAACAGTCTGCGGTCCAAAGGATTTGAAACCCTTAAGCTCTATCTTTTTGATATAGGGCATTAAACCGCGCCCTCACCCCGCATGAAAGCCGCCAGCATACATTTTTGATTCAATTCTATATGATTTCTCTATAAAAGTGTTGCATCTTCATGTTTTAACGGTTTTGCACTTTTAAAAGGCTATTTCTCGGCTTTTAAACTGTACTTTGTAGCCATTTTTTTGACAAATTCTTTTACACGTTGATCTTCGCCGTAAACAAGCAGATAGCCATCGCTTTGAACTTCATGGGAAAGGTTTAAGTCTTCAGCTAAACTCTTCAATGTTTCTAAGGGCATTTCTTCAGACGGCTTAACCCGGACCCAACGTTGTTCTCTGGGCAACCCCGGGACAAACCTTGAAACACCTTCGTCTTCATCGATTCTTCTGCTGGCTTCCTCCAGTTTCCTAATCCATTCTTCAACATATTTATCTCCGAATCGTTGTCCCTCCGAGATAAGGTAAGATTCCACGTTGTTCAAGCATTCTTCAATCTTCTGAACGGTTTCAAGTCGCGAAGGGTCAGCTTTCAAGACGTTAATTAAGGTTCGTGCATACTTTAAATCGTCAATGACGTTGGATGGGACGGTGACCCCTCTCCTGCGAAAATCTGTTGTCATTTCCTCAAGAACTTTCCAAATGGCTAAATAACCCATCTACCTTCCCAAACACTATGAAACTAACAAGCATTATATATGGTTATCATAATTAAGCCGGAATTATTCACGATGTACGCTCTGTTATTAGGAAAAGGTTTTTAGTTAAGTTGTTATATGTGTGTTCAGCGAGTGGTGCTAGTGGAGTTGATGTTTGATGTCTGTGTTTGCAGCTCCGGGTGCGTATGACCGTGCTATAACTGTTTTCTCACCTGACGGGAGGCTCTTTCAAGTCGAGTATGCCATGGAACTTGTTAACCGTGGAGCTACCATTTTGGGTATAAAATGTCCAGAAGGTGTTGTTTTAGGCGCTGAGGAAACTATCGAACCCCTTGAGGAGTCTGAAACTTCTTGGAAGATTTTTAAAGTTGATGAGCATATTGGTGTAGCGATAGTGGGCTTAAGCTCCGACGCAAGAGTTTTAATTGACAATGCTAGGATTTATGCTCAAAGCAACAGGCTGACATATGACGAGCCGATCGACGTTGAGGTTGTAACGAAACGGGTTTGCGACATAAAACAGTTATACACCCAGCATGGTGGTGTCAGGCCCTTCGGCGTTTCATTGTTATTTGGCGGTGTGGATAAAACTGGCTGTCGTCTTTTCGCAACTCATCCAAGCGGCACTTATAGAGGACATAAAGCCGTAGCCGTAGGTGCTGGAAAAGAAACAGTGATGAACATTTTGCGGGAAGAATACCGCGATGGCATGAGTCTTGAGGACGCCGTAAAACTTGCAGTGAAATGTCTTGTTAAAGCCCTTGAAGCTAGGGGGCTTCAGCCTAGAATAAAGATCGCGGCTATACCTGCAGCCACAAGGAAAATGGAGATGCTCAGCGACGAGGTTGTTGAGGGTTATATAAGGAAGCTGGGACTTGGCAAGTGAAGTTGAAATGAGCGAAAAGTACACGGTGGCCCGCATAACAAAGGGGAATGAACACTTTGAGGTCCTCGTGAAACCCGATAAGGCTTTAGACTATCGTCTGGGAAAGATTTCCGCTATAACCGATGTGCTTGTTACGGAAACTATCTTTTCAGACGCAAGCAAAGGTACTAAAGTTTCTGAGGAAGCTCTTCGCAAGGCTTTTGGAACCACTGACCCCCTAAAAGTGGCAGACATAATTCTTAAAAAAGGCGCATTGCAGTTGACCACACAACAGCGCAGAAAAATGATTGAGGAGAAACGTAGGCAGATAATTGCCTTCATATCCAAAAATTGTGTTGACCCAAGAACTAATCTTCCCCATCCGCCCATGCGCATTGAACAGGCCATGGAGCAAATCCACTATTCAATAGATCCCTTCAAGCCAGCAGAGGAGCAAGCAAGGGAAGTTGTCAAACTTCTCCGACAAGTTTTGCCGCTGAAAATGGAGCAAGTTTCAGTTAGTGTTCACGTGCCAGCTGAATATGCAGCCAAAGCCTATGGAACAATAAAGGCTATGGGAACCATAAAACGCGAAGAATGGCGAGCAGACGGCTCATGGCATGGAATTCTAGAAATGCCAGCAGGCCTTTACGGACCGTTTCTTGAAAAGATTGGGGAAGTTACTAAAGGGAACGCTGAGGCAAAAATAATATCCTAAAGTTTATAATATGGGATGTGTGTTTTATGCCTGCATTCTTTGAAAGAAGACAGCTTGTGGTTCCCGGCGACTTGCTGGCTGAGGGAGACTACATTGCTGGTGAAAACACCTTCAAGCTAGATAACAAGATTTACGCTTCTAGAATTGGGCTCGTGGACTATGAGGATAAGAAAGTGAATGTTGTAGCCTTACGAGCGTTTTACATTCCGAGGGTTGGGGACACGGTTATTGGAACAGTTGTTGAGGTTGGTTTTAACGGCTGGGTCGTTAACATAAACGCGCCTTATCAAGCCCTTTTAAGGGCTTCAGACGTTCTTAACCGACCTTTTAAACCTCAAAAAGACGATTTGACACAAGTTCTCGACGTGGGAGACTTGGTTGTGGCTAAAATAGCTTCTTACGATAGAACGCACAACCCTCAATTAAGTGTGGACGAGCCGGGATTAGGGAAAATAACTCGTGGACAAATTGTTAAAATAACGCCTACAAAGGTTCCCCGCGTGATTGGAAAGAAGGGTTCTATGATTTCAATGATAAAACAGGAGACTGGATGCCACATAATCCTTGGCCAAAACGGTGTTATACTTGTCACTGGAAAGAATCCAGAAGACGAAGAGTTGGCGATTATGGCGATACATAAAATCGAGGAGGAAGCCCACACAACAGGGTTAACAGACCGTATATTACAGATGATTAGAAGGGAGAAGGAGAAAAAGGGAGGAGGTTGAAAACGTGAGTCAAAAGGTTGAAAAACTGATTGATAAAAAGGGTTTAAGGCTTGACGGGAGAAAGCCAGATGAGCTTAGGCCAATAAAAATTGAGGTTGGTGTGCTTTCAAATGCTGATGGATCAGCCTACATTGAACAGGGTAAAAACAAGATTTTGGCTGCCGTTTATGGGCCGAAAGAGCTTCATCCAAAGCATTTGGCTTTACCCGACCGTATGGTTTTAAGGTGCCGCTATCACATGGCGCCTTTTTCAGTTCAAGAACGTAAGTCTCCAGCCCCATCGAGGCGGGAGGTTGAGCTTTCGAAGGTTATACGGGAGGCTCTTGAACCCGCAGTTTTCGTTGAGTATTATCCGCGAACCGCTGTGGATGTTTTCATTGAGGTTTTGCAGGCGGATGGAAGCACAAGATGCACAAGCATAACAGCAGCTTCGTTGGCTTTGGCCGACGCTGGCGTTCCGATGCGGGATTTGGTGGCGGCGTGTTCTGCAGGCAAGGTTGAAGACATGATAGTTCTTGACTTAATGGATCTTGAAGACAAGGTTGGAACAGCCGATGTGCCAGTGGCCTACATGCCTAACCTAGGCGTTATAACGCTTTTACAGATGGATGGAATCCTAACCAGCGAGGAGTTTGAGAAGGCTGTGAACCTTGCCATTGATGGATGCAAGAAAATCTACGCCATGCAGAGGGAAGCTTTAAAAGCCAAATACACAAGCGTTAAGGAGGTTGAAGAGTAATGAGCGCAACAACAACTGTTGTTCGAGTTAAACAGAAACAGATCGCCCAATTGATTGCTAAGGGAAAGAGACTGGACGGGCGAGGCTTAACCGACTACCGCGAAATAAAAGTTGAACAAGGGATCATTGAGCGGGCAGAGGGCTCTGCGAGAGTTTTACTTGGAAAAACAGAGGTTATGGTTGGAGTCAAAATTGAAACTGGTGAGCCTTTTCCAGACACTCCCAACGAGGGAGTATTAACCGTGAATGCTGAGCTAGTGCCCTTGGCTTCGCCGACCTTTGAGCCTGGGCCGCCAGACGAAAACTCTATAGAGTTGGCTAGGGTTGTTGACAGGGGTATAAGAGAGTCGAAAGCCATAGACCTTGAAAAGCTTTGCATAACGCCGGGCAAAAAAGTCTTTGTCGTATTTGTTGACATTTACGTGCTAAATCATGATGGAAATTTAATTGATGCGTCGGCGCTTGCTGCGATGGCTGCGCTTCTAAACACAAAGATGTTTAATTATGAAGTCGAAAATGGCGAAGTAAAGATAAAGCCTGGCTACACGCAGTTGCCAGTGAGACGACACCCAGTGGCTGTCACCTTTGCAAAGATAAATGACAAGCTTGTGGTTGATCCATGGCTTGAAGAAGAGCAAATAATGGATGCGCGGCTTACAATAACGACAGACGATGACGGTAACATTTGTGCGGTTCAAAAGGGTGGAAGTGGATATTTCGCTCCCAAACAAGTTTTTGAAGCCGTTCAAATTGCCAAGGAAAAGGCTGCGGAGATAAGGAGAAAACTGGGATGGTGAAAAGTTTGGGTAAAAGAACAAAGAAGGTTGGTCCGACAAGAGGGTTAGGTGCTCGTTACGGCGCAACCGTTAGGAAACGGTACGTGAAAATTGTTACCGAGATGAAGAAGAAGCATAAGTGTCCCCAATGCGGTCTCTCCAAGGTTAAAAGGGTCAGTGTTGGCGTCTGGAAATGTGGGAAATGCGGTTTCACATTCGCTGGTGGAGCATACACGCCTACAACAAAACTTGGGCTTGTTGCTAAGCGTGTTGCTAAGGGTGCGCCGGTAGAGGAAGTGGAAGCTGCAGCGACGGAAACTGAAGAGGAGTAGGTTGAAAACGTGTGATCCTTTTAACCACTTCGCGTAGGCCGACTAGGAGAATTAGAACTTTTTGTAAGGAGCTCTCCTACAGCATACCAAACGTTACAAGGATAAATCGTGGAAAATTAAGCCTTGAAGGCTTGGCTGCCAAAGCCTTAGAACTCAACGCGGAAAAAACTGTAATTGTAGAAAGGTGGAAGGGCGACCCCGGAAAAATAGAGCTTTTTAAACTTGAAAATGGTAGGTTGCAGCCTGTGCCTCCTCTCATTTATTTAAGGGGTGTCAAGCTTCGAAGGGAGTTTGGAACTATGCCGAGAGGTAGACGGATCAAGTCCACCGCGATATTCGCTTCGTCTGAGCCTTCCGAAGAGATTGAAAGACTGGAGAAGACGCTTTCAGATTTTTTTGACCTTCCAGTGGTGCATAGATGGGAGGAGTGCAAGCCTTACAACGCCTTACTGTATGTTAAATCGGATCAAAGTGGCGAAATTGTTATGAGTTTTAAGCTTCTTCCCGAAAATGTTGAAATAGGTCCAAGGATGAGAATGTCCCATCTTATCTGGGATTTAACCTATGAAGGCTAATGCGGTTGTACGCCTAGAATTCCCATCCAAAGAATGTTTAGAAATAGTTTACCGGGCACTCGTCCCAGAGGCAGCGAAGCCAGCGACAACTCGTTCTAAAGCGCAGTTAAAAATTGAGGATGGTTTTCTTGTTTTGGTTGTTGAAGCAAAAGACACTGTGGCTTTGCGGGCGGCTTTAAACGCTTATTTGAGGTGGATTTCGAGCCTTCGCAGAGTCCTTTCGGTTTTAGACTCGCTTAGCTGAAACCGGTTTAGCGTTCCCTCTTGCCTTTTATGAATTCTTCCACCCACTCTTTTGCCACTGGGTCTGGAACTTGGACTGGTGGGTGTTTGAAGGCGTAAGCGGATATGCTTATTAATGGTCCGGCTATCTTTCGGTCAAGTGCCAGTTTTACGGCTCTTACTACGTCGATTACTACTCCGGCACTGTTGGGGGAGTCTTCCACTTCAAGCTTGACCGATATTGTTAGGGGTCTGTCGCCGAATTTTCTGCCCTTAAGCCAAATATAGCATATCTTCTTGTTTCCAAGGAATGGCACATAATCGGATGGTCCAATACGTGTGGGCAAATCGTATGGCACTAGGCTTGTTACGGCTTCGGTTTTGCTTACACGCTTTGTTTTAAGCCTCTCCTCCACAGTCATGTTCAGGAAGTCTGTGTCTCCGCCTAAATTCAGTTGGTAGGTTTCGTCAACAATAACACCTCTGTCAACGCAGAGGCGTACAAGGTTTCTGTGAAGTATGGTGGCGCCAAGTTGGCTTTTAACGTCGTCGCCTGCCACTGGAAGCCCTTTCTCCTCGAATTTCCGGCTCCACGCTGGGTCCGAAGCTATAAACTCTGGAATACAGTTGATAAAGGCGCATCCCGCTTCTAAGGCTGATTGGGCGTAAAACCTTGTTGCGTTATGGCTTCCCACGGGCAGATAGTTGACAAGGATTTCTGCTTCAGCCTCTTTTAATGCGCTTGCGACATCCACCGGCTTGGTTTCGCTTTCATTGTAGACGTGGAAGGCTTCTTTCATGTGTTCAGCTACACCGTCAAGAATTGGTCCAGGCTGGACTTTTACGCCTAGTTTTGGGACTTCGGCGAATTTTGCACAGCAGTTTGGCTTGACGAATATGGCTTCAGACAAGTCTTTTCCAATCTTGTTTTTGTCCACGTCGAAAGCTGCCACAAACTTTATGTCTCGAACGTGATATCCGCCGAATTTCACGTGCATAAGCCCGGCGACTGTTTCATCCTCTTTAGCGTTCCTATAGTATTCCACCCCTTGGACTAGTGCGGACGCCGAATTGCCGACGCCAACTATCGCCACACGGATTTCAGCCACGTTGTTTTCCCTCTCGCCGAGATTAGTTTAAAGGGTTTTAAGCTTATGCTATTAACTTTTTCTAGCTCACGCAACGTTAAAAAGGGAGCTTCACAAACTGTCAAGCGTGAAAGCCTATGGATGAAGGCGTCGTAGAAGTGAGGTTTGAGCCTTTTAGGGAAATAGTCATTATGGAACGCAACTTTTTCGCATCTCCGGAGGACATTGCAAGATTCGCCTCTATAATTGCTGGTGGAAAAACCGCCGGGCTATATTGGGCTGAGGGTGTTGTTTTCCTTTATTTTCCGCTTCCAGCTACAACGGAAACAGCGGCTAAAGCACTTGTGGAAAACGGTAGAGTTTACTGGACTTTTGTTGGATACTCGCTTATGCCAAAATACCAGCCGCTAATCGAGACAAGAGAGAAAATAATAGTTCCAGTTATAGACATGTCTTCAAATCCCATGTTTAGAAAGGTGGCAAAATGGTTAAAGGAACAAAAACCCAAAGCAAACCCCTGAGAGAGCGCATACTCTATGGAAGGGCAATCAAAAACCGTTCAGGTGAAGGGTAAAGTTTTTTCTGGAAAAGGCGAAGGTTCAAAGTTTATTGAGCTTCCATGGGTGAAAAGCCAAATAAAAGAAAAGCTTGGTTTTACACCATTCAAGGGAACGCTCAACCTTATACTTGATGGGAACGGCTCAAAAATTAGCGAAGCCTTGACAAAGGCGAAGCCAATTATAATTATGCCTAAACCCGGATATTGCCAGGGGAAATGCTTCAAAGCCAACGTTATGGGTTTAGTGGAGGGTGCCATTGTAATTCCGGAGGTTGAAGATTATCCAGAAAACGTTTTAGAGGTTATTGCGCCGGTGAACTTAAGAGAGAAATTTGGACTTAAAGACGGGGACCTTGTAGAAGTAAGCGTAATTATTGAGTAGGCGTTTTATCTTCGAAAGATTGAACAGAGGTATTCCTCTAGATCTTACTTGTGCTTGCCGAACAACCACAAATACGCTACCCCCTCTAGGTTTTCCACGAATCAGAGTCTAAAACATGTGGAGTGGTTGCCCAACTTATAGAGTCTTTATAAAGAAAAATAGGGTGTGATGCAATCTACCGAACCAACAAATTCAAGTTCGTTGAAAATCTAAACTTTAGCCTTTACTCCATAGGTTTATCTTTTGATGTTTGGTTTTGCGAAGGCTTTATATTTTTGTAATACTTTTTTGTTTAAAGGTATTACTATGATTTCGGCCATGTCAAAACTTATGCTTTCGAGAAGTTTCTCCAAAGTCAATTTTACATTTAAACCTCTAAATTGGTTTGACCAAGACTCTGGCGGTTCGAGGTTCGGCTTATATATACATGTGCCTTTTTGCAAGATGTTTTGTTCTTTTTGCCCTTTTTACAAGGTTTTGTACGACGAAAAATTGAAGGGAAAATATTTAGAGGCGGTAAAGCTGGAGATTGAAAAGCGTGGTTTGGAAGGAAAGGCAAGTTGGCTCTACATTGGTGGCGGGACACCAAACTTGTTGAAGGCTGAGGAAATATGCGAAATACTGTCATGCCTAAAAGGGTTTGTTGAAGTTGACGAGGCGGGGATGGAAGGAAACCCGTTTGAATTCACGCCGGAATACCTCGAAAAAATTGGGGATGCAGGTATAACCAAAATAAGCATGGGAGTTGAAACCTTTCAGTCGGATTCTCTCAAAACTGTGAAAAGGGCGAAAGCTAACGAACGCTTAATAGAAAAAGTCGTAGGTGAGGCGCAGAGGCTTGGAATCTTGGTTAACATTGATTTAATGGTTGGATTGCCCCAACAAACTCCCGATGGATGCCTAAAAGACGCTGAAACCATCGTGAACATTGGACCAGACCAAGTGACCATTTATCCATACCTCATAATTTCAGGGGTTAAAGCAGAACCAGGCATGGATTCGCAGAGCATGTTCACCGTTATCGAAAGTGCGTGGAACATTTTTAGAGAACACGGGTATAGGCGAGACAGCGTGTGGGTGTTCTCCAAAAGCCATAAAATATATGATTCGGCAAAGGACGAGTTGGTCTGCGATTATTTTGGCTTGGGTCCAGCGGCTTTCAGCACTTGTGGAAACGTTCAAACAGTCAACCCACCTATTGAAATTTACCTTCAAATGATCAACTATGATAAAAGACTTGCATTTCACACCGAACTTGACGGTAAAGCCAAGGTTTGGAGAGCTTTCGCCCATGAGCTTTACAAGTTGCAGTTAGACCCAAAAGTTTGTAGTGAAATGCCTCTGAACATAAAAATGGTGCTCCAAATCTTAAGGATGACAAGATACATTAAAGGCTTCACGGTTACCGACAAGGGTAGATATCTTGTTCATGAAATTACCAAAACCGTGGTTGAAACGCTTCCATTCCCTTTAAGCAATCCTAAACGCATAGAAAACTATAATGAATACGTGGAAAGCTTGAAGAAAATTAGCGCCCTAAACGTTTAGTCTGCTCTTTAAGGGGCATTTTACGCACTATTACTATTGGTTTATGTTTTACTTTTTCAAGCATTTCCCAGCTTACCTCTGTTAATCCAACTTTGAATTTTTCAGCCATTTCCCAAACAGTTCTGCCAGCACCGTATCCTCTGGCGCGGTTCGCCGTCTCCGCAATTGTTAAGGCTTCCTCTACTGAAATGTGATATCCAGCCACAGCTATTGGCGTTGCTCTTCTTTTTAGTTTAAGCATTCGTCCCACAACGTAGGCAAGGAGACCGCCAAAGCTATGGATGCCTCTGATTGGTTTTGGTCTTGGCGTGAAGTGAAAGTTTTTAAAAGTGTATGTTTTGTCTGTGTCGGCGATTATGACGCAGACTTTTCTCTTCAATGTTTCGAAAATTTTTCTTTGGATTTTTTCGGCTATGGTTTGGGCGTTTTTTAGTGGGAGGCCTACATATGCGTATGGAAGGTTTGTTCCGTCTATGCCTCCTTCAGAGCCAAACATCAAGGCTTGGAGCAGACCTGCATGTTGAAGGGCGACTTGTTTGTGGCAGCTTCCAGCATCCCATGGATAGTTTCGCAGTTGTTGTATGAGTTTTCGCCTTAAATGGCAGAGCGGTCCAAGGATGTAGCCCCATACGATGGGCATCCATATTTTGGCGATTATTTTTGCATTTAGGCTTGGCTGCACGTGGCTTTCATCTATGATGTTGCCAAGCGCCACTGCAATGGCTTTTTCGGAAACGACTACGAAGTCTCCGTCTAAAACTTTTCCAGCGATGCCCTCGATTATTTGTTGTAGGTAGTTTTCGCCTGGACGCCAATATTTGGTGGTTATGGCATAAGCCTTGAGGCTGGTTTTCACGAGGGTTTACGCTCAGAGGTTTTTGAACTGTTTTTTGATTTCTTCGATGTTGCATTCCGTCGGCTTCAATTTGCCTTCTGGACAGTAGCCGAGCTCTACGCATGTGGGTCCAGCGTTTTCGAAGAGCGAAGGCGCGACTCGTTTTACTTGCTTAAGCATTTCGATGGCTACTTCGCGGAGCTCCCATTGGGAGCGCATACAGCAGCGTAGGTTGAAGAAGTGGCGGAGTTCACGGGCGTTCATGGTTACAACAATGTTTGTTTTAGCCGCGTTTGGAAGAACATAGCGAGCATCCTCCTTTGGAATTCCCATCTCCAAAAGCTTGTTGTAAGCTTCGGATATGTGCTGTAAGGTTTCGTCGAACAGTTTTTTGGCTTCGGGGTTAGCGTCTATGGACGGCGGAACCACATAGCTTTTCAATGTATTATATTGCACATAGCGTTGGCTTTGCTGCGTGTAGGAGGCGATGCGGTGGCGCACAAGCTGGTGGGTTAAAGCTCTTGAAACGTCTTCTATGCTGAAAGTGAAAGATGCATGTTCAATAACCGACATGTGCCCGTAGCCAGTGACGCGCCTAACAATCTGCCTAGCCTTTTCCAATTCCATGTTCTCAAGCATTTCGGAGGGGTACCCGCTTTTAGACGAAGTTAGGGCTGCTGCTCCACAGAGCAGTTCTGGATCCGCCGTATAGCGGAGAAGCTTAACTCTCATTTTGAGCCTCCTTTTTACGCTTAAGCCACGAAGGTAATAAATTTGGGTTGTGATAAAAGCTTTTGGAAGTCTTTATGGCACGTTTAAAGAAGGCAGCAGACTACATCCATGAACTTTGCACAAGCAAAAGCGAGAAAAAGCGGGCGCTTGGAGAAAAGCTTAAGGCTCAGTATGAAAGGTGGACGATAACCCTCGCCATAGAAGATTTTCTAAAGTTTAATGAGGTGATAATGGCGAACAAGAAGGAAGTCGGCACAGCCCAGTTTTTCGGAAAGTTTAGGGCTTACGCCTTCGAAGAATACATTTACCGCCTTTTAAAGGCGAAAATTCGCCTAATAAAGCCTCTAGAAGTCTTTTGGGCTGAGAAATGCTTGGTTTGGCGTGAAGATGGCGGGGAATACGCCATGGAGTTTGATGTTTCAATAGGCGCCCGAAAAGATGCTTTTGTGGATCCGGTGGTGGTTTTGGATGCTAAAGTGGAATTGGATTCTTCGAGGCTTAAGACGGCGGTTGCCTCGTTTGCCATGCTTAAACGGTGGAAACCTCAGGCTAAGTGTGGGCTTGTATATGTTAAGAGGGAGTTGGAAAGCAGCCTTTTGAAAATTGCGGGAAACTGGGCGGATGGAATATTTCAACTAAGCCTACAAAACAATGAAACTGCGGCTTTCCTCGATTTTGTTGCCAAATGTTTAGCCTAGATTTTTTCGTATATGTGGTCAACAGTGTATTTTCCGCTTTCCATTTCCATCTCTATTTCACGCAGTAATAGTATGCGTTTGAAGGTTGGCGGATGCGTGGAAAACCATGTGTTTATTTTTGTCCATGTGGATTGAGCTTCCCTTTCCATGGCGAGTTCAAGTTCCCGTTCATCTAAAACGCCGTCCTTGTCCAAGTCATATTCCGCCTTTTTCTCCATTATCGCGGAGATTTCCAGCTTCGCCGTCGCCGGATCCCCTATGTAGAAGGGTCTTGCTCCGGAGGGCGGTTTAGGCGAAAGCGACAAGCCATAAGTGATTTTTGCCAATGCGCTTTGTAGGCTTCTAGGCGAGCCGGTTAGGTAGGCGGAGTAGGCGTCTGCATAGTGTTCGCGGAGGCGGCTTAACCCCCTAACGCACAAAAGCGAAACAATGTAGACTATGTAGGAGATTATGGCTGCGGCGAAAAAGGCTGCTTTGATGCTGCTTCCCTCCTCCCTTTTTCTTGACGCTGGCGTCCATCTTCCAGCCTCCCATGTGGCTCTGGCGATTATGTAGGCGATGAGCGGCAACGCGGAAAGCACCGTCATAACGATGAAGTCTCGGTGTTTTATGTGGCCGAGCTCGTGGCCTATCACGCTTCTAACCTCGTCCTTGTTAAGCTTCTCCAAGAGGCCTTCATGAACAGCCAGCGTGGCGTCTTTGGCTGTTCTGCCAAATACGAAGGCGTTGGGCGTTTCTTCTGGCACTATGGCGAGTTTAGGCATGGGCAACCCAGCCTTTTCAGCCAGCTCCTTCACGGTTTCTTCAAGCCAAGGGTTTTCACCCTTCTCCAAATAACAGAGCCTCGTGGAGCTAGCCACTATGGCTGGACCTATGAGGTACTGGATGAGTATGAATAGAATTGTGCCTATGACCGCGTAAACGAGGCTGACTTGGAAGATGATCATGATTGCCGACAAGAAGAGGGCGAATATGAAGGCTGCAAGGAATATGGATGTGCCCATGGCAAGCTTAAGTTCAGCCAGTCTTCCCAAGATTCACCAACAAAGATTGCAGTAACTAAATCGAGTTAAGGTTTTCCCCTAAACACTGCTATTTCGTGTATTTCTTTGGATTTCTCTTAAACTCTTCCTCACACATCCGTGAACAGAAGTAAATGACGCGGCCTTCATGTTCGATTTTGCTGTAAGCCGTTTCCAGGTCTATCTTCATGCCGCAAACTGGATCTGTGACTAAATGTTTTTTCTCCATTTCCATTTTCACCCCCTCCGGTTCATACCTCCTTAATGTTTGACTGTTTAAGGCAACTATAACTGTGCTTAGGGACATTATTATGGCTCCTATGGCTGGCGGCAAGCTTACGCTGTAGCCGGCGAGGACGCCTGCCGCTATGGGTATTGTCACCGTGTTGTAGCCGGCTGCCCACCATAAGTTTTGAACCATTTTCCGGTAGGTTTTTCTGGAAATGTCTATGACTTTAACCACGTCTCGCGGGTCGTTTCGCACTAGTATGATGTCGGCGCTTTCTATAGCCACGTCTGTTCCGGCGCCTATGGCTATGCCAACATCCGCCGTAACTAGTGCTGGCGCATCGTTAACGCCGTCTCCAACCATGGCGACGCGGCGGCCCTCTTCTTTTAGAAGCTTTATTTTTTCAGCCTTTTTGTCTGGCAAGACACGGGCATAGTAGTGGTCTATTCCGAGTTCTCTGGCTACCCAGCGGGCAACCTCTTCAGAATCACCAGTGATCATGTAAACGTTTAAGCCTCGCCTCTTAAGTTCGTTGACTGCTTCGCGGGATTCGGGTCTTATCATGTCAGCTAAGGCGAAGGCGCCTGCAAGCTTGCCATCAACTACTGTGAAAACAACTGTTTTGCCCTGCTCATGCAACGCTTTTACTTGCGGATCGTCGAAGTTTATCTCCAATTCTTCTAGTAGGTTTATGCTTCCAACGTAAACCTCTTTTTTATCAACTTTTGCGTAGGCGCCTCTTCCCGGCAAGGCTTTGAATTCTTTGGCTTTGGGGATTTTTACACCATTGTTTTTGGCGTGGTCCACTATGGCTTTTGCAATTGCGTGTTCAGAGTTTAGCTCGACGGCGGCAGCCAAACTTAAAAGTTGGCTTTCTGGCATGTAGGCGACTGTGTCGGTTACGCCGAACTTGCCGAGGGTTAAAGTGCCGGTCTTGTCAAAAATAATGGTGTCCACGTCTTTGACAGCTTCGAAGGCGCGTCTATCCCTTATGAGAATGCCGTTTTTCGCCGTTATAGAGGTGGAGAGAGCCACAACCAGCGGTATTGCCAAACCAAGCGCGTGGGGACAAGCAATAACAAGCACTGTTACGGCCCTTTCAAGGGCTACATCTGAACCAGCCAACAAACTCCAAACAGTGAAGGCGATTACTCCGGCGGCAAGCGCCACATAAAAGAGCAAGGCTGCAGCTTTGTTGGCTAAATCTTGCGTTCGAGATCGACTTTCCTGGGCCTGCCTAACAAGCTTTATCACCTGCGCCAAGTAGGTTTCTTCGCCTATCCGCTCCACTCGCACTTTCAGCATGCCTTCGCCGTTTATGGAACCTCCCACCACTCTGTTGCCAACCGTTTTGCTTACTGGTTTGGACTCGCCAGTCAACAAAGCCTCATTAACAGATGATTCGCCTTCAATAACGACGCCGTCAGACGGAATTTTCTCGCCCGGTCGAACTAATACAATGTCGCCTTTCCGCAGTTGGGAGACTGTTACGTCTATGATTTCGCCGTTTTTGACTAGGTGGGCGGTTGTGGGCATTATGCGGACAAGCTCTTCCAATGCCATGGAGGCGCCCATGACGCTTTTGGCTTCTATCCAATGGCCCAAAAGCATGACGTCGATTAGGGTTGCAAGCTCCCAGTAGAAGTCTTTCCCGCCGCCGAAGGCGAAGACCGTTCCAAGCGAATAGAACATGGCCACAGAAATAGCCATGCCAATAAGCGTCATCATGCCAGGCTGTTTGGCCTTAACTTCTTCAGCCAAGCCTTTAAGGAAGGGCCAGCCGCCGTAAAAGTAAACGATAAGCGATAATAGCGAAAGCACCTCTTTTTGGAATGGAATTTTCAACCATTCAAGCCCAAACCACATTTGAATCATTTCTGAAAGCAGCATGATAGGCACGGTTAAGGCTAGTGAAACCCAGAATCTTCGTTTAAACTCTCCAACGTGGTGGGCGTGGTGATGGTGGCTGTGACTGCTCAAACTTTTTCCGCCTTCAGCCTTTAAGCCTTTCAAGGATTATTGCTGGGCAAATCTTTTTAACGCCCTCTATGGGGCCAATTTTCTCCGAAATAAGCCTTGTAAGTTCCCGTCCGTCTTCGGTCCATATTTCAGTCATTATCATGTGGTCGCCTGTGGATGTTGCAACGCAGCGGATTTCTTTGAACTCGCAGAGTTTTTGGGCGACCTCCAAAAGTTTTGGCGGATCGACGTCTATGCCCACTATCGCGACTGTGTTTAAGCCGATCTTGGCTGGGTCGATTTCTATGGTGAACCGTTTTATTACGCCTTTTTCTTTTAGGGCTTGAACCCGTTTTCGAATTGTGGACTCGCTTACCTTTAGCTTTTTTGCTATTTCTAGGAATGGAAGCCTTGCGTCCTCTTGTAAGAGCTTTAGGATTTTGTGGTCAAGTTCGTCTATTTCCGCAATATTTTTTACCATTTTTCGCACCATTTTGTACGTTTTTAGCCGAATTTTATACGAAAAATATATAAACATCGAAGGATAAAAGGATTGTGGTGTACGAAAATCGAGGAGGAATGAAATTTTGGAAGAAAAAATTGAAGAGAAAAAACCGTTGCTAAGCCTCGGCGAAGTTGTCCCAGACTTTGAAGCAGTAACAACCCACGGCAAGATTAGGCTTTCAGACTTCAAGGGCAAATGGGTAATCCTATTTTCGCACCCAGCCGACTTCACACCCGTCTGCACAACAGAGTTTGTGGCTTTCGCCCAAATCTACCCAGAACTTGCAAAGCGCAACGTCCAACTCATAGGATTAAGCATCGACAGCGTATACTCGCATATTGCTTGGGTTAGAACCATCAAGGAGAAGTTTGGCGTAACCATACCCTTTCCAATAATAGCCGACTTGGACATGAAAGTTGCCAACCTTTTCGGCATGATTCATCCAAAACAGAGCACGACCGCCGCTGTGCGCTGTGTCTTCGTGATAGACCCGGAGATGAAGCTTAGGGCAATGATATACTATCCGTTAAACGTGGGAAGAAACATGGATGAGATTTTGAGGCTCATCGACGCCCTGCAGACAGCCGACAAGTATAAGGTGGCTTTGCCAGCCAACTGGAGACCCGGCGACCCAGTTATAGTGCCGCCGCCGACCACGCAGGAGGATGCTGAAAAACGCATGCAAGAGGCTGCGCAGCAAGGCTACGAATGCATTGACTGGTTCCTATGCAAGAAAAAGCTTCCATAGTCCTTTTCTTTTTCTAATGTTTGGAGGTGAAATATCTTGGTGCAAAAACTTCGTTCCACAGCTAAACTTGTTAAAGACTTACGCATAGCCGTTGACAACGGCAGAGCCCACAGCGTATGCCTCGACCTACCCCCTGAGCTTGGATCAGACATGGGGCCGACAGCCCTTGAATTGGGCGTCATGAGCTATGCCGGATGCTTCGCAACAATTTTCGCTTTGATGGCTAAAAAAATGAGGGTTCAACTCAAAGATTTGGAGGTTAAGCTTGAAGCCATAAAATCCGAAGAAGCTGGAACCGTGACGGAGGCAGCCTTCAACATTCTGGTGAAAACAGACGCTTCTGAAGAGACTATCCAAAGGCTTTTCAGACTAACCGTGGAGAACTGCCCCGTCGGGAAGCTTTTCGAAAAAGCTGGCGTCAAAGTCAGCTACAATATTAAAACGGAAAAGTGAGAGGGAACAGCTTTGGCAAAGTGGGAATGTTTGATTTGCGGATACGTGTACGACCCGGCAGTTGGAGACCCGGAAAACGGCATAAAGCCTGGAACGCCCTTCGAGAACCTACCCGAAAACTGGACGTGTCCCATCTGCGGCGCCCCCAAAGACCAGTTTGTTAAAAAGGAATAGCCTTTACATGGAGGAGCATTTTATGGAAGCTAAAATGTATGTTTTGCCCCAGCTGCCGTACGGCTATGGGGACTTGCAGCCCCACATGTCCGAGGAACAACTGCGAATACATCACACCAAACACCACCAAGCCTATGTTAACGGCGCGAACGCTGTCCTCCAGCGGCTGGATAAAGCCCGCCGAGAAAACTTAGACACAGACATTAAAGCCACCCTCAAAGAGCTATCATGGAACGTTGCTGGGCACCTGTTGCACTCGCTTTTTTGGGGAAACCTAGCACCGCCAAGCAAGGGCGGCGGAAAACCCGGCGGCAAACTAGCCGACAAGATAGTCGAAGATTTTGGAAGTTTTGAACGTTTTAAGAAAGAGTTTTCGCAGGCAGCCGCAAGCGTTGAAGGCTCTGGATGGGCAGCCCTAACCTTGTGTAAACAGACAGGTCGCCTAATGCTGATGCAAGTAGAGAAGCACAACGTGAACGTTTACCCAGCATTCCCGATTCTAATGGTTCTGGACGTTTTTGAACACGCTTACTACATAGACTACAAAAATGATAGGGGCAAATTTGTTGAAGCCTTCTGGAGCATCGTGGATTGGGACGCTGTTGGCAAACGCCTTGAACAAGCACTGAAATAGGCTTCTAAGGCGAGGCTGAATATGCCGAAAATCTTAATCCTATACTATAGCAAGACTGGAAACACCGAGAAGATGGCCAAGGCAGTGGCTGAAGGCGCTCGGACGATTCCTGGCGTAGAAGTGGAGCTAACATACCATGTTAGGGCTGAACAGCTGAGAGATTTTGATGCAATAATTGTGGGTACGCCCACATATCACCATGACACCACTATTGACATCAAAAGACTGTTCGAAGAAGCAGCTGTGAAAGGCGTTGACTTGAAAGGTAAAGTAGGCGCTGTTTTTGGATCTTATGGCTGGAGCGGTGAAGCCCCGAGGCTTGTCCTAGAAATAATGAAAAACCGTTTCGGAATGGACGTGGCAGAGCCGCCGCTTCTTGCAAAGTATACGCCGGACCAAGCTGCGCTCGAAAAATGCAAAGAATTAGGGCGAAAGATCGCCGAAAGACTCACCAATAAATAGTCTTTGCGACAAATACTTTGCGTAATGGAGATTTGGTTATGTCTTCGAAAAATACGCTTTTAGACTTCATCAAAAGGCAAATTGTGGTTGAAAACAAGATTGTGGACTCGCTTAACGAAGCCCTAAAAAGCATAGGCAACCCGTCCGTAAGAGGCGTTCTGAAGGGGATTTCGCTGGATTCCTTGAAGCATGCGGAAATGTATGATGCCGCCTTGAAGCTTTTAACCACAACCCAGCAGGCGCTTTCTCAGGAACATCTTGACAAGCAGAAAAGCCTTGTTGAGAAGCATATCCGGGTGGAGGCTGAACTTATAAAGAAGATTAGCGACATATTGCCAACCGTTGAAAACGAGAAGGTTAAACTGCTTTTAACGGCAATCCTTGAAGACGAGAAAAGACACCACATGCTCCTAAAAGCGGTTTTAGAAATCATTGTGAGGGGCGAAACAATAACCGAAGAAGACTGGTGGGAAATCCTCTGGAAAAACGTGCCATTCCACGGTGCGCCAGGCGGATAACATGAATGTGTACGCCCCAGTTTCCCATTTTCTTTGGATTTACGCATGTTTTGGCAAGCCTTTTAAACATTCCAAAATAGAACTGTAAAAGGAGGTGAAACGTTTTGGTGTCTAAAAAGTTGTTAGAAATGTTGAACGACGCCATAGCAAGAGAAATACAAGTTTCCATCCAGTACATGTGGCAACACGTTCAATGGAGCGGGGTTAAAGGCTTCGCCGTCCAAGAAGAACTCAAAAAAGTGGCGATAACAGAGATGAAGCATGCTGAAGCCATAGCAGAAAGACTGGTCTATTTGGGCGGGACACCCACAACAAAGCCAGCTGAAATATTTGTGGGCGAAACGCTTAAGGAGATGATTGAACGCGACATCAAAGACGAGGAAAACGCCATAAACCTCTACAAGGAGATCATAGCCCAAGCAAGGAAAGAAAATGACATAACAACAGCCCGCATATTCGAAGAAATCCTAGAAGACGAAGAAGAACACCACGACCTATTCACAACTCTATCAGAAGAAATATAAAAGACGCCCATCCTTCATCCTCGTTGTTAACCCTTTTTATAAGCAATACCCGTTAAATAAGCAGTGAAAAATCTCGAGTCGAAGTGCACCTTTCTCCATTTCACAAAAATTATCGGCTATGAAATTATAGAGGGGTAGGGGAGGGAAAATAAACTGTGCGGGTTAACCATTTTCCAGTTCTACACTACATAAAAGGAAAGTTTAATTTGTGTTGAGGGTGCATTTGGCTATTAAACCTTCCATTGGAGGTGAAAAGGGATGCTTTCACAGATGCCAATTAAAGTTGAAAAAGTTTCAAAGAAGCTTCTAGACTGTGAAGTCTTGAGGGTTGCCATAATCGCTGAGCTAGACGCCGTAAACCTTTACGAGCAGTTGGCAGCAGCCACCGACAACGAGAAAATTAAGAAAGTGCTTTTAGAAGTCGCCAGAGAAGAGAAAACCCACGTGGGCGAGTTTCAAGCCCTACTCCTAAAAGAGGATAAAGAGCAAGTCCAGGAACTGGAGAAGGGCAGGAAAGAAGTCGAAGAATTAACCGAATAAACGCTCTAACAGTTTAATTTAAACTTTCAAACAGCAACCCTTTTATTTTTCCACAGCAAACATGCAGAACATTAAGTGATTGGAAATGATGCGGCACCAATTAATCGCTATGTTCACGCAGTTGTTATTGGCCAGTGCCAAGCCAGACTGGCGGTGGGGGATACGGGAAGGCTTAACACTGCTTTTTGCCCTCGTCCTGTTTGTAATCGAACTTTTAGTGCTGGCGGTTGTGCTATACCTTGCGGGGTTAATCGTCGTGGGCAAAAAACGCGCATTGCTATCAGACGCCTTCACTATAGCATTACTTGGAACAGTGTTGTCCACGCTGTTCATTATTCTTCTCCCAAACCTGTTGGCGGTGATTCTCAGCATTATAGTGTGGCTGATATTGATAAAACGCCTATTTGAAACCGGATGGCTTGGCGCCATCGCTGTAGGCATATTGGTAATCATAATCTACCTGGCAGTTCTCGTACTGGTGGCTCTTGTCCTTGGATTTTTGGGGTTAATATCCAAGTGGCTTACCACAATACCGATCTAAGATAACAGCGAGGACTCAACGGTTGCCGGAGTCTAAAAAGCGCACGGCCCTGTTGGGCTTAGCTTTCCTCGCCTTTTTGTTTCTTTCATCCTACGAAAACACCGTCTTTTTCAGCCTTCTATTGGGCGAAATCCTAAAAAACGAGTTTTTGGCTGTTGGAATGTTGTTTTTACACAACATTCTTGTTGTTTCGCTTATTCTTTTAGGCATGAGCTTCTACGTCAGCCTCGTTCAAGCGGGATTTTTCAGAAGGGAAAAGTACTCCCACATTGTTTTGGAGCATCCCGGATCCTTCGCCCTAGCCTTCACCATAGTAATAGTTTTCTTGAGCATATTGCGGGGCTGCACACTCATATATGGCGGAGTAATTCTCGAAACATTGCCAATAATACTGCTGATAAGCACACCCGTCGGCATGGTGGAGGGCTACGGCATTTATATAACGATAAAAAAGACGCTGAGCCAAACTTTGAAAACGCGGGATTTAGCCGCCATCTACGGCATTTTCCTAATTGCAGCAATAATGGAAGTAGCCTTCATAAACGCCCTGATAATGGCTTTAAAATTATCCGCTTGAACCAGCAACCGCAACCTGTGTTTCCCGAAGTTTTTCGCTTAACTCTCTGATCAGCTTCCTAAGCTTCGGACTAAGCCTAACAGGGTATTTGGCAGCACCCCTTAAACGCTTGTACTTTTCCGGAAGTCTGGCCAAATTATCCAGAGCCCTTTTCCGGATCTCCTCAAGTGAGGGCAAATCATAGACTATTTTGCCCTTCTCCATAACTTTAACCAGCAAGGGCTCCCCGCCAACTTCTTCGCCTTCTAGGGCTATGATGTCCTTCACAAAGTTGCCTTTCTCATCTTTGAAACGGAAAACCTGTTTTCTGCCGGGCAACGTAGCTTTTCCTTCGCTAAGCTTCATTATTGGGACAAACTCGCCCTTTTCGTTGGCTCTTTCGCAAAGCTTGTAGATTATGTCGACGTAGGGTCTGTCGGCTGAAGTTCCCATCTTGGTGCCCACGCCGAAGGCGTCGATTTTCGCCCCTTTGTTGAGCAGCTCTTCTATTCGATATTCGTCTAGGTCTCCGCTGGCGAAAATCTGCACATATCCCAGCCCATTTTCGTCGAGTATTCGCCTAACTTGACGGCTTACTGCCACCAAGTCACCGCTGTCGATGCGGACGCCTCGCAGTTTAAAGCCTTGCTTTTCCAGTTCTTTGGCGATTTTTACGGCGTTCTCCGCACCTTTAATGTTGTCGAAGGTGTCTATGAGAAGCGTTGTCTTGTCCGGGAAGGTTCTGGCAAAAGCCCGGAAAGACTCCAATTCATTGCTGAAAAACATGACAAAGGAGTGCGCCATAGTGCCAAAAACAGGTATGCCGTAAACCATTCCAGCAAGCACGTTTGAAGTGCCACTGCATCCGGCTATATAGCTTGCCCTTGCAACCTTCATGCCAGCATCCGCACCGTGCTCGCGCCTCAAACCAAACTCGATGACTGTTCTGCCCTTAGCCGCATAAACAACTCTCGCTGCCTTCGTGGCGATGGTTGTCTGCAAATTAATTGTATTTAAAAGGAAAGTTTCTATAAGTTGAGCTTCTATTATTGGGGCGGTTACCCTAATCAAAGGCTCGTTTGGAAAAACCACAGTGCCTTCTGGAATAGCCCAAACATCACCGTTAAAGCGGAAATTTCTCAAATAGTCTAGAAAGTCCTCTTTAAACCCTAAACCCCTCAAGTATTCGATGTGTTCCTCTGTGAAGTGCATTTTTTCGAGGAATAGGAGAACCTGCTCTAAGCCGGCGAAGAGGAAGTAGGAACGGTTTGGCGGCAGCCGCCTAATGAAAAGGTCGAAGGTGGCTGGCTCAGACTTTTTATGGTCAAAGTAGCTGGCGCACATAGTGAGCTCGTAGAGGTCAGTGAGCATGCTCATGTTGTGCTCGTCCACGAAGCCCAACGTGCCTTTCATAGGCTTTCACCGTGCAACAACCGATTAATCTCTTTTTCTATCCGGGGAAAGGACAAGTTTTTGTTGGGCATCCTCCAGCGTATTCGGATTCAGCCGCTACAAAAGTTTTTTCCGCAGTTTTAACTTCGCCTATGTAAAGCACTTGTTCCGGTTTGCTTCCGTAACGGAACACTGTTATGCCTTTACACTTAAGCTGCCAAGCAAGCTCAAACACTTCTCGGACATCTTCAACAGTTGCCTCGAAAGGCATGTTCACCGTTTTCGAAACAGCGTTATCCGTATACTTTTGGAAGGCAGCCTGCATCCGCACATGCCACTCCGGCGCAATATCTAAAGCTGTTACAAAAACCCTTTTCACGTCCTCCGGAACCTTGTCAATTTTCTGCACAGAACCTGTTTTGGCAATTTCTTCAAGAAGCCCAGCATTATAGAAGCCTCTTTCTTTGGCTATTATCTCGAAAAGCGGGTTTGTCTCAAAAAGCCTTGTGCCGTCTAAAACGTTTCTTATGAAGGATATGGCGAACAACGGTTCAATTCCAGAGGAGCAGCCGGCGATGATACTTATGCTGCCCGTTGGCGCTATGGTGGTGACGGTGGCGTTTCTCATAGCCTTGTAACGGTCTTTCCAAATGCTCTTGTCAAAGTTTGGAAACGAGCCCCGTTTTTCGGCTATTTCCTCAGACTTTTTGTGGGCTTCCTCATCTATGAAGCGCATAAGCTTCTCGGCAAGCTCCAAGGCTTGCTCCGAATTGTAGGGGATTCCAAGCTTTATCAGCATGTCAGCGAACCCCATGACGCCCAATCCAATCTTCCTGTTTGCCTTCGTTATTCGCTCAATCTCTTTTAATGGGTACTTGTTAGCGTCGATGACGTTGTCCAAGAGGTGAACGGCGTTCCGTACTGTTTCCCTAAGCTTTTCCCAGTTGATTCTTCCGTCTTCCACCATGCGGGAAAGGTTTATCGAGCCAAGATTACAAGACTCGTAGGGGAGAAGGGGTTGTTCACCGCATGGGTTTGTTGCCTCTATCCGTCCCACTTCCGGTGTCGGGTTATGCCTATTAACCTCGTCAATGAAGATGACGCCGGGGTCGCCGCTTGCCCAAGCGGACCGCGCCATCAAATCCCAAACTTCCCGGGCTTTAAGCTTGCCTACTTTTTCCTTGTTTCTTGGGTTGATAAGCCAGTACTCGCCATCCTCCTCGAGGGTTTTCATGAAATCATCGGTTACCGCCACTGAAATGTTGAAGTTCTGGAGGAAGCCGGGCTTCTGCTTGGCGGTTATAAACTCCAAAATGTCTGGATGGTCAACGCGTAAAATTCCCATCATGGCGCCTCTTCGTCTACCTCCAGCCTTAATAACCTCGGTGGCCACGTCGAAAACTCTCATGAAGCTTACTGGGCCGGATGCTACGCCTTTCGTGGACATCACCACGTCGCCTTTTGGCCTAAGCCTTGAAAAGTCAAAGCCTACGCCGCCGCCCGTCTTCTCAATTATGGCCATGTTTTTTACGGCTGTGAAAATGCTTTCCAACGAGTCTTCAACTGGCAAAACAAAACATGCAGACAGTTGCCCCAGCCTTGTTCCAGCATTGAAAAGCGTAGGCGAGTTCGGCAGAAACTCAAGCCTCGCCATCATCCGGTAGAAGATTTCTTCGCTTTCCTTCGGGTTTTCGCCGTAACGTTTATCAACCCTCGCTATGGCTCTGGCAACTCTGCGGAACATTTGCGCCGGAGTCTCAATAATATTCCCGTTTTCGTCTTTCAGCAAATAGCGTCTCTTCAAAACTTCAAGGGCGTTAACCGTCAACTTAGGCTCTTCAATGCCAAGCTGAGCCCTAAGCCGCCTAATCTCCTCCTTCTTCTTCCTATAGGCTTGGTATTCAGCGGCTACTTCTTCAAAGCCGTTTTTCCTCAAAACCTCTATAACAGCGTCTTGCGCATCCTCAACGGATGGAATCTTCTCCTTAAATCTTTCCTCCAGAAGGCTTACAACTTCCCGCGTGAGTTTCTCGGCTTTTTCGCCGTTTTCAAGCTTAACAGCCACAAAAGCCTTGTGGATGGCGTTTCTAATCCTTTCTAGGTTAAAGTCCACTATGCGGCCGTCTCTTTTCCTAATTTTGGTTATTGGCATGGCTTTTCAATAGAAAAGGAAACCGTTTTAAGATATAAAGCATGTTCTAAAGTATAGCCTTAAATTGCCCAGCACCGTAAAAATTTTAAGCAACTGCGGTTGCCCATGATCTCATACGCGGTAAAGCGGTTGCTCCGCTCCTTCGGGCTTTTCGCCGCATTATTCTTAGGAGTTATGCTTGCAACAACATTTTTCGCCGGCTCAACATAGGCGCAGACACAACAGCGAAAGCTACGCTCTTACAACAGTTAAACCACATACCCATAGATATAACAGTCTATAGCTCTTCAACCCTAAAGTCTAACAAATGGAAAGAGGCAGCCCAAGCAGTTGGACAAGTTGAAGGAATTATGAAGGTTGAGGTTGTTTCAAGAGCCACCCTGCTCGATGTTGTGGGCGAGAACTACACCGTAGTTATGGTTTCCGCCATATCCGACACTTCAAAAGTTTATGACGGGCTAAACGTTGTAAATGCTGGCAAAAACCTTCTAGGAGCAAATGAAACCTATGTTTGGGTTGGTTCTAAAGCAGCCAATAAAGTGGCGCTAAATGACACAACCACCCTAAACTTCACATATTATTCCCACCGCGACCCGCAACCGGGGGAGAAATCTCTCGGTGTTTCCCTGAAAATAGTTGGCTTTGTCGAGCTTGACGACAAAGCTTACTCAATTACTACTGGAATAATGGAAACCCCTGCGATAATGGTGGTCGTGCCTGAACAAAAACCTGCCGTTTTCTACGGAGACTTGCTCCTAATCGCCAGTTGGGAGAAAACTTTCGCAAGGATTTTGGACAGCATCCCAGAAGATGCGAGTGTCATGATTTCAACACAGATTCTAGCCTATATAAATAGGGACAAACGTATGTGTTTAGCTGTTTTGCCATTTGAGTGTTATTGTTTTTGGTAGCGTTTCTGTTGGGTTTTGTCCCTGCTGTTTCCATGTTGCCAGAACTGTTGTGATTGTTTCATGTATGAATGTTC
>Ga0080004_1234728_pt1 | contig 60838 bp, 55 predicted proteins | sample WasSprMetagenome_FD_69207 | JGI IMG/M metagenome (GOLD analysis project Ga0080004, IMG submission 69207) | Sulfidic aquatic microbial communities from Washburn Spring, Yellowstone National Park, USA - WS (SPADES assembly) (version 2) | ecosystem: Environmental > Aquatic > Thermal springs > Hot...
GTGCGAAGAATAGGCTATGCAATAGACGGGAGACGCGAGTTCACAACAGTTGACCACCATTACAACCGCTTCATAGAGTGGCAGTTCCACAAACTCCGCGAAAAAGGCTACATAACAAGGGGAAGCCACCCAGTGGGCTGGTGCCCCAAAGACGGCAACCCAGTTGGACAGCATGACACACAAGGCGATGTGGAACCAGAAATAGGCGAGTTTACACTGATAAAGTTTAGGCATGGCGAATGGGTTCTTCCAACGGCTACACTGCGCCCAGAAACAGTTTTCGGCGTTACAAACATCTGGCTTAACCCGAAGGCAAAATACGTGAAAGTCATAGTTGACAGCGAAAAATGGATAGTAAGCCAAGAGTGCGCTGAAAAGCTCACATACCAAAATCACAAAGTGAGAGTTCTTGAAAACTTTGAAGGAAAAGAGCTTATAGGTAAAACTGCCAAAAACCCAGCCACAGACCAAGACATACTAATTTTGCCGGCGGAATTCGTTGACCCTAAAAACGCAACTGGCGTAGTGATGTCTGTGCCAGGCCACGCCCCCTACGACTATGTTGCTTTGGAGAGCATTAAAAGCCAACCGGAAAGGCTTGCGGAATACGGGTTGCCGGCGGAGGCCGTGAAATTCATAAAGGTCATTTCCATAATTGAGGCCCATCAATATTCTGAGGCTCCGGCGGCAGATGTTGTTAGACGGATGGGCATAAAAGAGCAGACAGACCCCAAACTTGAAGACGCCACAAAAGAGGTTTACAGGCACGAGTTCCACAACGGCAAAATGAAAAGCAACGCTGGAAAGTATGCTGGCTTGTCAGTGGCGGAAGCAAAAGAAAAGGTTAAGCAGGATTTAATAGCCGCTGGAAAAGCCACAACAATGTATGAGCTACTAAACAGACCGGTGAAATGCCGCTGCGGAGCAGAATGCGTCGTGAAAATCTTCGAAAACCAATGGTTCATAGATTATGGGAATCCAGAATGGAAGGCCTTAGCTCACAAATGCCTAGAGAGAATGAGAATACTTCCAGAAGAACTTCGCGCACAATACAAATATGTGATAGACTGGCTCCATGAAAAAGCATGCGCAAGGAAGTCTGGCTTAGGAACCCGACTGCCATGGGACCCAGAGTGGATTATAGAGTCCCTATCAGACTCAACAATTTATATGGCATACTACACAATAGTCCGTCACATAAAAGAGAGTAAAATCCAACCAAACCAACTGACAGACAAAGCTTTCGACTACATTTTCCTCGGAATCGGAAACGCTAAAGATGTAGCGAAGGAAACGGGAATAGACGCTGCAGTTTTAGAGAACATGCGGCAAGAGTTTCTATACTTTTATCCTCTTGACAGTAGGCATTCAGCCCACGAGCTAATCTCAAACCACCTAACATTCATGATATTCAACCACACGGCAATATTCCCAGAAAACCACTGGCCACGACAAATAGTGACAAACGGGCTTGTCACGATGGAGGGGGCCAAAATGAGCAAGTCCTTTGGTAACATAATACCTTTAAGGGAAGGCTTGAAAACATTCGGCGCAGACCCAATAAGGCTAAGCGTGTTGGCAACAGCGGAACTTTTACAGGATGCAGACTTCAGCCCGGCTGTTGCTAAGGCAATGCGCGATAGGCTAGAGCGGTTTTATAGGCTTGTAGAATCAGTCAAGGCGGAAGCAAGCCAAAAGACTCAGCCGCCAGAGGAAGAGTTGACAGCCATTGACCGATGGATGTTAAGCCAGCTGCAAGAGCACATTAGAAAGGCAACGGAAGCCATGGAAGAACTAGCAGTGCGTAAAGCAATCCACACAATCTTATTTGAACTAGAACAAGACCTACAATGGTATCTGAAACGCTCAAAAACGACACCGAAAGCCGCTACAACCTACATACTAAGCGAAGTCTTGAGAAATCAAATATTGATGCTTACGCCTTTTGCACCGCACATTTGCGAAGAGTTATGGGAGAAAATGGGTGGAAAAGGGTTCGCCTCTCTGGCACAATGGCCGAAATCAGATGAAACTAAGATTGATATTAAAGCTAGAGAAAGCGAAACACTCATAGCGACACTGCTTGAGGACACAACACACATCGTAAAGGCAACTGGCATGGCGCCCAAAAAAGTGTTCTATTACACGGCGTCCACGTGGAAGTGGAAAGTGTACTTAAAAGCTGTTGAAAAATCCGTGGAAGGAAAACTCGAGCAAGGCAGCCTAATAAAGGAACTATTAAAGGATGCGGATTTGAAGGGAAAAGCTAGGGAAATAGCTAATTTCGCAGGCAAAATTATCGAAGAAGTTGATAGGATGCCCCGAGAGAAAAAAGAAAGGTTAATGCTTGTTGGATACGTGGACGAAGCCAAAATATTGGAGGAGGCAAAGGAATTCTTGAAAGCAGAAATCAACGCCGAGATAACAATCTACAAAGAGGAAAGTGTAGAGCTTTACGACCCGAAAGGCAGGGCGAAGCTCGCTAAGCCATGGCGGCCAGCAATATACATAGAGTAGCGTAGCGTTACAGGAAGCTTTTCAAAGTGTTTAATGTTCGGTGATTAATGCGAATGTGATAGTTTTTCCTACCACCACTTGTAGTTGTGACATAGAAATCCTTTTCTTCTTGAAGTTTAGAGCCATACAGAAGGGCTAAAATTGTTCGACAAATATTTACTGTTGTCACCTTCTCGCTCTTTACCCGCTCTTCAATAGCCTCTTGCAACATTCTAGGATTAATTGTGTAGATAACTTCAGATCCTTCTCTCCCGGCTCTTGCGTAATGCATCTCCATCTCCATCAAAAGATGTTTAACAATGTCATAATAGGGTGACCTACGATATTTGATTAAGTATATGTAATTTATAAGGGGGATAGGAACCTCACCTATCCTATTCTCAGACAAACTTGCCCTCCCCCTCTAATAAAAGAGGAGAAAAATCGCCCTTAAAAGTTTTAAGTAAAATTTTTCTATCAGCACATATAAGCCCAGGTAAAACTATATCTTCAACACTTTTCATATGAGAATCAGCGGAGGGTCCGTGGCGCAGCTTGGACAAGAAGGCGTGAGGCTTAATCCAAAGAGCGCGTCGGCCTTCTAAGCCGGAGATCCCGGGTTCAAATCCCGGCGGACCCGCCATTAAATTCCCCTTTCGGGGGGAGCGGCTCAGAATGGGCTGCTTTGCTCGTGTGTCGTTGGGACTGTCCTGGGACAGTCCCCGGGGATGTTGGTGGGACAGTCCTATGGCCGAAGATCTCTTAGAGAGTTTGAAGAGGCGTGTGGATGATCAATGCTGAGTTCTGTAGTCTTTGGCTTCTGGCGGTTTTTCCAGTGGAAAAATTGTCATTTAAACTTTATGAAGGGCAGACACTTATGCGCCTTACACTACGCTTTTGTTGGCAGGTTCAGGGTTGAAGTAGGCCATCCTACGAAGACATGCTATATAGTCGAGGCAAGGATTAGGATTAAATCTGATAAGGTAGACATAGGGCTATTGCTGAGCTTCTGAGGCTTAAGGTTAGTCCAAAGCTATATGCCTCCTTCAGAGATAGTTTCATAAGCAGCATTATCATAGAGCTCAATTAGCGCGCTAAAAAGATGTGCGCGCGGCGGTTATTCCTAAAAATTCTCTGAGAAATTTTGATATGTTAGAGAAAGTTATTCCTGAGTAATCATAATCTGGATTTGCTTCCACGATATCCAAGGCTTTTATGTTTAATTCTTTTAGGTTGTAAACTACTTCTATAAGGTTTCGTGACGTAATTCCTCCACCTTCTGGATTGCCAACCCCAGGGGCGAATGCTGGATCCAAAATGTCAACGTCTAAGGACACGTATATGTTGTCAACTTCATCCAAAGCTTCAGTGATGAGGGAGGAAAATTTCTCAGCATTCTTATAAACCTCAGATGCTGTTACAGTTTTTATTTTGGCATATTTAGCGTAAGCCGTCTGTTCAGCTGTGGATGCTCTGATGCCTATTTGGATTATGTGCTGAGGATTAACAATGCCATCTTCAACTATTCTTCTCGCGGTGCAAGCGTGAGAATATGGGTCTCCATCATAACATTCATATAAGTCTGGATGAGCGTCGAGATAGATTAAACCCCAAGAGCCGTTTAAGGCTTCTTTTAAGGCCTTTAATGTAACGTATGTAATGCTGTGGTCTCCTCCAAGAAAGATGAGTAAATTGAGATGCTGATTTCCACTAACCACCTCTCTCACTACTTGAAATGCCTCAAAGAGGGAATGGGGAACTACGTTGCCTAAATCGTAGATTTTCCAGTAATCCTTAATGTTTATGTTGTTTTCAGCGTAAGGATTGTAAATTCTTGAACTTGTATATTCTCTAATGGTGCTTGGAGCTTTGGCTGAACCTTTCCTAAAGGATGAACTTTTATCCCAACATAAACCAAGGACGATGGCATTCGCTTCATCTCTGTTTTCTGTTTCGGCGCCAAAGAATAAGCTCATAATATTCCCTCGTCAAACGGTAAACTTTGCGCTTGCGGCATGTTCACGAATTAGTTTGTTTTAAAAGTCTTTTTATCGCTTCAATATCAAGGGGTACAGAGATCGGATTTTTAGAGATTTTTCTTCCGCTTCTAGGATCCTTGAGCCCATTTCCTGTTATTAGACAAACCACTTCGTCTTTTTTATCGATTATTCCTGTTTCTACGAGTTTTGGAAGGGCGGCAATGCACGCTGAACCAGAGGGTTCTGCAAATACTCCTTCAAGGCGGGCTAAGGAGCTCATGGCTTCCAAAATTTCCTTATCAGAAACGTATTCCGCATTTCCTTTTGATTCTTTCAAGGCTTTAAGTGCTAACGGAGCGTCATAACTCCATCTTCCAATTAATCCTTCAGCTACAGATTCTCCGCAACTCTCTAAAGGTTTAACTTCACACCTTTTGAAACCATCAACTATAGGTGCTCCGTTAACAGGTCCCGTTGCAACCATTTTTGGCAAATTGTCTATTAAGCCTAAATTGTTTAGCTCTTTAAACCCTTTCCACATTCCATATAAATGAGTGCCATTGCCAACGTTATCTATGATCCATTCTGGCGCTCTCCATCCCAATTGTTCGCATATCTCGTAGGCAATTGTTTTATCCCCTTCCACTCTAAACCTATTGTGGCCCGGGCAAGCCTCGAAAATGTCCAAATTTTTAACAGCCTCTAAATAGACTTCAAAGATCTCCTCGTAAATTCCATCCACTAGAAATGTTTTGGCGCCGTGAACTGAGCATTGAAAAATCTTTCCTTTTGAAGCTGTTGAAGGCATGAAAACGAAGCAGTTCAATCCAGCTCGGGCTGCATAAGCTGAAAGTGAAGCAGCTGCATTTCCAGACGACACACATGATACGCTCTTTTTTCCAAACTGTAAGGCTTTGTTTACGGCTAAAAGGCTTTCACGATCTTTAAAAGAACCAGTTGGATTTTGAGCTTCAATTTTTAGTAACAGATTTTTAACTTTGAACTTTTTAGCTAGTTTTTGGCTTTTTAGTAGTGAGGTTCCCCCCTCCCCTAATGTTATTAATTTTTCTTTCTTCTGGAATCCCAACAATTCCCTATATCTTAAAGCATTAAAGGGCCTTTTAGAAAACAACTTTTTACTTACTGCTTCCTTGATTTCTTCATAGTTATACACTACTTCTGTTATGCCTTTAAAAACGGTCATTCCTCCTATCTTTTCAAAGCCGCATTTTGGGCAGACAAAGAATTTTGGCTCTTGAGGAAATATTTCGCCACAATTTATGCATTTCAAACCTTCGATTAACATGTTCTCACCCTTTCTTTTAACTGGGTATTGGCATGTTCTTTCCATATAGCATTTTAGATTTTCGAATGGCAAACGTTATTAGGAAATTTGATAAAACATCCTTTTCTTTAAGGATGCGAAAACAGGTGGAAGACTATGCCCTCGCTTAATTTACTTTCTAAGAGGCAGAAGTATGCGGTGCACTTGACAAGCTTAGATATTCTCCAAGAAGTCGGCATCATAGTTCCCTACGAAGAAGCCTTGAAAAAACTTGAGGAAGCGGGAGCTGAGGTTGATTATAAAAGTCAAAGAGTGCTAATCCCACAGTACCTTGCTGAAGAAGCCATTCAGAAAACGCCCCATAGGTTCAACGTTTACCATAGGGACTTAAAAACAAAGAAAACTTTGGGTGGCAACGAGACCCATTTTAGCACAGTGGGGTTTGCAACTAACTTCTTTGACGTGATGTCAAGAAGTTACAGAAGAGTTACAGTGCAAGACTTAGCGAATGCAACGAAAATTGCTGATGCATTGGAAAATGTCGAGCTTCAAATGTGTATGGGTTCCCCGATGGACGTGCCGCACGAAATTGTAGACAGGTATATGTGGGCAACCGCCTTCGAGAACACAAGCAAACCAATAATTAATGAGGCTATGCGGAAAGAAGGCGCTTTAGACTCCATTGAAATGGCTTCAGCAATTGTAGGCGGGTTAGAAGAGCTGAGAAAAAAGCCAATAATGCTCTTACTGATATCCATAACAAGCCCGCTTACATATGACAGAGCTACCCTTGAAGCTTTCATGGAGGCTTGCAAACTCGGCATTCCAGTGTTTGTAAATTCTGGCCCAATGGCTGGAGCAACAAGCCCAGTAACTTTGGCTGGAACTCTAGCCTTAAACATGGCTGAATTCATAAGCGCCCTAGTGATTCGTTACTTGGTCAACAAGAATGTCCCACTTATTATTGGAAGTTGGGCTAGGGCCATGGATGTAAGAGAAGCTTCAGCGGTACTCGGAGGACCGGAATTTGCTCTGTTGCATGCATGCGTCGCCAATTTGGCACATTACTATGGGATTCCAAGCGCTGGAGGCGGCGTTTTGTCTGACTCCAAATCTTTAGACGCTCAAATGGGATATGAAAAGGCTTTAACCGGGGTGCTTCCAGCCCTAGCCGGCCTCAACCTAATATGCGGCATGGGCTTAATCGCCTCAGAAAACACCATGAGCCTAGAAGGCCTCGTCATAGACAACGAAATTGTCAGCATGATAAAGAAGATTGTAAATGGCTTTGAAATCACGGATGAAACCTTAGCGTTCGATGTCATTAAAAATGTTGGACCTAAAGGCAGCTTCATAAGAGAACGGCACACCTTAGAACACTTTAGAAAAGAAATTTGGATACCAAAAATAACTAATAGGGCCTTCCCGGAGGTTTGGGTTAAATCAGGCGCCAAGGATTTGTGGGTCAAAGCTAAAGAGGAAGTTGAGAAAACATTGAAAGAGCACCATGTTCTTCCACTTTCAACAGACGCAAAAAATAAGATTATAAACATTATCAAGAGAAGGGAAAAAGAGGTGCTAAAATGAGCGCAGAAAACATTATTAAAAGATTAAAACGCTCAGTTTTAGACTATAATACAGACGAAGCTGTTTCCGCCGCCAAAGATGCTGTGAAGCTTGGAGTTGACCTCCTCAAGGTTATAGAAGAAGGCTTAGCAAAGGGAATAAGAGAGGTTGGAGAAAAATTCGCAAACGGAGAAATCTTCCTTCCAGAACTAGTGATGGCCGCAGAAACTATGAAAAGGACATTGGAAATTCTGGAGCCAGAATTGAGAAAAGAGAAAAGGGAGCGTAAAGCCCTTGGAAAAGTGCTTTTAGGCACTGTTGCAGGAGACATTCACAGCATAGGAAAAACTATAGTTGCTTCCATGTTAACTGCAAACGGATTTGAAGTCTATGATATCGGAGAGGATGTCCCAGCAGAAAAATTTGTAGAGAAAGTTAAAGAGTTAAAGCCAGACGTAGTTGGATTATCAGCCCTCCTAACCACGACATTACCGGAACAAAGGACAGTTATCGAGGCTTTGAAGAAGGAAGGCTTACGAGACAAAGTTAAAGTAATCATAGGTGGGGCTCCAGCAAGCATGGAATGGGCTGAAGAAATAGGTGCTGACGGATACGGGGCAGATGCAGCTGAAGCCGTTGAGGTTGTTAAAAGGCTCTTAGGATACTCAAAGTAAATCTTTCATCCAAAATAGGCGGGGGGGGACCCTCAATGAGTAAAAAATTGAAGCTTTCAAAACGATCAAAGAAAATCCCAAAATCCGGAATCCGAAAAATGTTTGACCTAGCCCAAAAATATGAAGGCCTAGTGAATTTATCGATAGGAGAACCGGATTTTGACACGCCACCTCACATTATTGAGGCAGCTTTTAAGGCCATGAAGGAAGGCTACACCCACTACACAGTGAATGCCGGTTTTCTAGAATTCAGAAAGGCTGCTTCGGAAAAGCTATGGAAAGAAAACTGCATAGAGGCCGACCCGGAAAAAGAGATTATGGCAACGGCTGGAGCCATGGGAGGCTTATCTTTGGCAATATTAACTTTAATAGATCCCGGTGATGAAGTGCTTATTCCGAACCCAGGCTTTCCAAACTATGCTGCCCAAGTTGTTCTTGCCGGCGGCAAACCAGTTCCGTATCCCCTTAAAGAAGAAAATAATTTTCACGCAAATGCCGACGATATAGCGGAAAGAATAACTCCAAAAACCAAAGCAATAATCATTAATTCACCATCCAACCCCACAGGGTCTGTGCTTAAGGAAAAAGAGCTAAAGAATATAGCTGATGTTGTGTTGGAACGCGACCTTTTTTTGATTTCCGATGAAGCTTATGAAAGCATTTTATATGATGGAGTGAAACAAATAAGTATAGCATCTTTTCCAGAGATGAAGGAAAGAACGGTAAGCATATTCACATTTTCAAAAACGTACGCGATGACAGGATGGCGTATAGGCTTTGTAGTGGCACCGGAAGAGATGATGGAAGTCATGCTTGAACTTCAAGAGCACATTCTCGTGCATCCCAGCTCCATTTCCCAAATGGCAGCAATAGCAGCTTTACGCGGTCCAAAAGAATGCGTGCAAAAAATGCTTAGGGAATATGCAGAGAGAAGGGAAATCATAACAAAAGAGCTAAACAGCGTGCCCGGATTTACCTGCTTAAAACCGGAAGGCGCCTTCTACGCTTTTCCAAACATAAAGAAAACTGGTATGTCATCGACCGAAATCGCAATGTATCTTTTAGAGAAGGCGAAAGTAATAACTGTGCCTGGAACAGCCTTTGGAGATTGCGGCGAAGGATACATAAGAATTTCCTACGCAACGTCAAAAGAGAAAATAATGGAAGCCATGAACAGAATGAGAGCAGCCTTGGAAAAGTTAAGCAAATAAAAATGTTTTTTATTTATCTCCTCTTTTTTATGTTCCACAGCGATTTCATTTTAAAAAGATTAAGGCGTTTTTGAAAACTTACTTGAATATTCTAAATAGTGGATGATCTTTTGTTAATGGCCTTAATCCAAATTCCTGCGACATAGAGTAAGCAACGTAAGCATCAGCTAAACCGCAGTAGAAGTATGCATGGGAAGCATTTTCAATAGGCCCATACAGTACAAAGTTGCCTCCCGCGATTATTGGGAAAACATTGGCTACAGTGCTTGCAAGCAAATACTCTGTTGTATCGAGTTTTCGTCTGCTAGTCCACCTCTCAACCGCATTATGCGTTCCGGCTCCCGCAGGCAATCCATACTTTTCCTTAACTAAGTAGATGGCTTTACTAACAGGCCCTGGATCCGGCAAGTCGAGAACCGTTGTGTCAACTAGGAATTTTTCTACCCCTGCTTTTTGAGCTATAGCTAATAACTCGTCAAGCACTTGCAACCTTCCAGAAATTGTGGGATTTTTAGTGTTAAGTGTTAGCAGAATAGCGGACTTAATTTTTGCATCTTTAATGGCCAAAATCTCTTCCTCTTTAATATGGGGCGTTATGGAATTGTAAACAACTCTGTCGGATAAGCCCACCTCCCTCACGTATTTCGCTCCAGCAATTCTAACATCGGCTGTAGCGCCATCTATTGCAAAGGGCCCATCAATATGATTTGCTGCAAAATCTAAAAATTTCTCAAAGGCTTCAGGCCATGAACAGCAAACATCAACAATCCTAGGATTTCCGGTTTTAGCGGATATTTCCTCCTCTCTTTTTAGCACTTCTTCTGCTTTCTCCTTGTCAAACTCGCCTTTAAGCGCATCTTTCACAATTTTATGTTTATGATAGAAGATGCTTCCAATCAATACCGTTGGAAGTTGTCCCGGCTGTCCTCCAATTTTCACGTTTGCAATGTCGAAAATTTTCTGTTCCCTTTCGAATTTGAACATTTTAACCACTCCTTAGAATTCGCCTTATTGATGGAAATCTATTTAAGCTTTCATGAGGGATTAGGGTGGCTTTCAAGAACTCTTTTTCGAAACTTGGATCTGCAGCCAATTCTAAGTAGCGCACCTTTATGGCTATCTCATCCGCCTTTTTCCTAGCTTCCTTAGAGATAAGAGCCATTTTAGCGCCTACTATGGCGGTATTGCCCACAAATTCCACTTTTTCCAACGGAACGTCGGGTATTAAGCCAACAATTTTAGCATTTTCGGGATTTAGGTAATTTCCAAAAGCTCCGGCGATGAAGATTTTGGCGATATCCTTCTCCTTTAGTTTTTTCCTTTTCATCAGTATTGAGCATCCAGCGTATATGGCGGCTTTTGCCAGTTGTACTTCACGGATGTCCTTTTGCGTCACCGTTATGTCCTTTTTTGTTTTGGTTTCGTCTCTCCAAGCAATAACGAATTCTAATTCCCCGTTGCTTTTTCTTAACCTAGGAGTTTTTATATCCCGATTTATCTTTCCGCTCCTATCTATTATTTTGTGCCTAAACATTTCAGCAACAGCGTCGACCATGGCTGAACCACATAAACCAACGGGTTTTTCCCGCCCTATCGTTTCATACTCAACCTCCAAATGCGGGTATATTCGAATTTTTTCTATGGCGCCGGTTACAGCCTTCATCCCATGTTTGATATGGAATCCTTCAAAAGCTGGACCTGAAGCACAAGAACATGAAAGCATATCTTCCGAATTGCCGATGAAAATTTCGGTGTTCGTGCCTATATCAATTAATAGAGAAATTTCGCTTGAATCACATACACCGGTAGCTAAGACATCTGCAACAGCATCAGCTCCAACAAATCCTGCTATTACAGGTAAAACTGTTACGATTCCAGAGGGATTTATGCGGAGGTTTAATTCGTTGGCTTTAACGCTTAATCGCTTTTTTATCGCGGGCGCGAAAGGCGATAACGCCATGTACTTTGGTTGAATTCCGAGAAATAAGTGGTGCATGGCGGTGTTGCCCACAACCACTATTTCGTATATTTTGTCGGGTTCCTTTTTCGTCCTTTTGCATACCCCATTTATAATTTTGTTTATGGCCTCCACCACAAGCGTCTGCAGAGATCTTAAATTTTTGGGGTCAGCGGTTGCAAAAGTTATCCTTGTTATTATATCTTCGCCATAGGCAAGTTGAGGATTTTCCAGAGATTCTATATCTAAAGTTTCGCCAGTCGCCAAATTTACAAGATGACCAACAATTTTTGAAGTTCCTATATCCACGGCGAAGCCGAACAGTTCCTCTGAAGTATTTCCGGGTTCTACAGCAATTATTTTGCGCTTATTCCAGAGGGTTGCGGTTACCTTAAAGTTTGATTGGCGAATAATCTCTGGAAGACCCCTGAGAACATCATAATCGATTTCTAAACCCTCAAATTTTTTAATAGCTTCTAGCGCGTTAAGAAGACGTTCATAGTCGGGTCTTATATCGGATAGCGTCGGCTTTGGAAGTGAAACAAAAATTTTTTCCACAGCTGGTTTTGGCTCTAAAAATCTTTCCTTCCCTGTAGCTTGAATTCTTCTCGATTCAAAACTACTTTCTGGGGGAATTATAACTACCGTGTCTTCCAACACTCTAGCCTGGCAAGCTAACCTGTAACCTTCATCAATCTCGGACTTGGATAAAAGCCGCTTTTCAGATTCTGTTAGTTCACATAAACTATCTTGTTTTTTAACTATAATCTTGCATTTTCCACATAAACCCTTTCCACCACATTCTGATCTAATCTTCACACCCGCATCCTTAGCTGCTTGAAAAACCGTTGTCCCTTTTAAAGTTCGAATTTTTTTAGCTTGCGGTTCGAATAAAATAACTAAATTTTTGGATGAAACCATTCTATTTCTACCTAAAAAATGTAAGGGAAAGGGGGTTCAGCATTTTTTAATAAGATCTTTCACGAAATTGTCAAGGTTTTCTTGAACATCTTTAGGCAAGGGTTCTGGTTTATGTTCTCTCAGTTTTCTCTCAACAACTTCGTGTGCCCGTTTCGTGATGTCTTTTCCACCAGAGTCTTTCCAAGCCTTCCATTCTCTACGGTCAATGATTTCTGATGGTATGAACTGCTCTTTTCTGATCCATTCCAAAGTGTGCCTCTCAGCCAAGTATACGCCCCCGGGACCTACCTTTTTTATCAAGTCAAAAGCTATGGTTTCATCCTCAACTTTCACGCCTTTTGCCATCCTCAACGCCATACCGCAAAGTTCGTTGTCTATAACAAGTTTTTCGAAACTTTGGCAATTTTCAAAGTCTAACATTCCAGGCCCTGATATCACATTTATTCCCGCCAACGCCCCTAATACTAAGCCGATTCCAGTTTCAAAGCCGCACTGCGCGTCTATTACTTTTGCATCACTAAGTCCAATGTACATGTGAGTTGGCAACTTATAGTACTTTGCAATTTGTATGTAAGAACAGCCCAATAGCATAGCTTCCATAGCCCCAAGACAAGCCGTGGCACATTTCTGATCAAAAACTGTCGGTGAACCGCCATAAATCACCGGTGAGCCCGGATTTGTTAGTTGAACCATTACTAAACCGCTTAAAAATTCGGCATTATGCTGCACAAGGGAGCCAGCTATCGTCACTGGAGCAGTGGCACCCAGCTGGAGAGCTGGAATAATTTCAGCGGGTAGGCGAAACTTGGCGCAGTCAATTAAGTTTTGGGCGTCAATTTCGCTCCATTTTAATGGGGAAGAGGGGCAAACATCAAACACAGCCATAGGTTTTTTAGCTAACTCTTTCTCGCCGCCCGCCACTATTTCCAGCATCCGTTTCATGTCGTAAAGTCCATCAATGCTGAAAGCTCCTGTGATTATCGGTTTTGTTGAGTTTTTTAGCACTAGGTAAAGGCGGTAACGATCCACTATGGCTTGTGGAACATCTGAAACAACCATGGCGGTGCTTTGCGCATGGATATAGTCGAGGGCGTCGGCAAGCCTCACAAAATTTTCCAAATCCTTCGAAACTGGTCTTCTGATCTCATCCGTTTCATAGTCTAAAATGTACAATGCTGATGAGCCTGGATCAAATGTAACATTGTCGCCCTCTAAAACTCTGTCATGCTTCCTGTTTCGACCGTAAAGTTTGATAGTTGAAGGCGCCTTAGTTAACGCTTCTTTAACTAGATGTTGCGGGATGTATGCTGTTTTCTTGTCAAAATCTACTTCAGCTCCGCCATCGCTTAGCAGTTTTAATGCTGTCTCGCTGTATATTTTCACACCAACCTCTTCTAAGACTCTGAGAGAAGCTAGATGTATTGACTCAATATCATTCTCGGATAATGGCTGAAACCTTGGGAGGGAGAATTTAGGCATAAAATTTCACCACCTTTTGAAGTGTTCAACTAGCAAAGTTTTTAATAAGCTTTTAGTATGATGCAACTAAATCTTTTTCAGCTCTTTTAATGATGTTCTTAATTTCTTTTTGAACGCCCTTTTCTAAAGGCTGGACTTGATGCTTTTGAAGGATCGCTTTGACTTTCTCTCTAGCTATTGTCACTAAATCTTTTCTGCCATCTTTAAGCCACGCCTCAAAGGATCGCCTATCCGTTAATTCTGGAATAAAATGTTCCTTTCGCAGGTTTGCAAGGGTATGCCTTTCAGCAAGGAAATTGCCGCCTGGACCAACCTTGTGGATAATATCAAGCGCCAGTGTATTGTCGTTAACCTCTATTCCTTGGGCGATTCGAAAAACTATTTTCGCAATTTCAGCATCGATTAGAATCTCTTCAAATGCGAGAGTTGTGCAGTCATCGAGCAATCCTATTCCGGCGATCATGCCACATCCAGAAAAGACTGGAGGAAATCCGCTTGCAAACTTTTCGTAGCATGCTTGAGCTCCAGGCGTTTTAGCCGTTGAGACAAAGCCTCCTACGATGGAAGGCATGCCATAATACCTTGCTAATTCAGCGGCAGCGGCGCCGGTCAACCCGTGTTCTGGTCCTCCTCCGGCACGTTTTAAAGTTTTCATATCGAAAGCCGCTATGCCCGCACCGTAAATGACAGGTGCTCCGGGACAGACAAGCTGAGTAAGGGCGAGACATCCTAGAACTTCAGCATTATTCACAACTAAAGAACCGGCAAGTGTTACAGGGCCGGTAGCTCCGGGTTGAGGCATCCCAAAAAACATTACTGGAATACCAGCTTTAGAAAATTCTAAGGCAGCTTCCATACTGTTTCCATCCATTTGGAGAGGTGCACTTGTGCAGTGCAGGGAAGAGATTAGAGGCCTCTTTCTTAGTTTCTTTTCATCGCCAAGAATTGCCGCCGCCATTTCTATTTGATATCTGGCTTCTTTAGGCGACATTGTCGTTTCAAAGGTTACATGCTTTTCCGTGTTAGCTAAAGAAGCCTCGAGATCGTGGAGATGTCGAACGTGAGCTGGATAGTCTTGGGCGCTTACCATGGGCCAATATATGTCCACCACATCAATGGCGTCTGAGATTATGGCTGATTTGGCTATATCTTCCTTTGTTGATGACCGCCTTTCTCCCGTTTCTAGGTCAAAGGTTTGAGTCCCATTTCCGTCCGTCGTTATATAGACATGATTCCCATCTAAAATCACATCGTATTTTGGATTTCGGGCGCAGAGAGTTATGTTCTTCCCAGTTTTTTTCAATGCTTCTTCAACTAGGTAAGAGGGAAATAATGCCACTTGCCGTTTATAGTCAACTTTACAGCCTTTTTCCTCGAGAATTTTGAGACATTTTTGACTGGTGATTTTGAGTCCTGCTGCCTCTAAAACATCAATTGTGGCTTTGTGAATTTTCTCTAAATCTTCTCTAGAAAGTACAGAGAAATTTACCCTCTGATTTTCTCTGGGAAAAACCATTTAGAGCTTACCCTACCTTCAGCGGCTTTCAAAATTAAGAGGCTTTTAATAGTTTCTTTGCGACTTCAACGGCCTCTATAGCGTCTCCACCGTGGCCATCTGCTCCTATTTCTTCAGCCCACTTCTTGGATGTGGGGGCTCCGCCGATTATAACTTTAACTTTTTCGCGTAGTCCTTCACGTTTAAGGGCTTCTATTACGTCCACCATTTTTGCCATTGTGGTAGTCATTAAGGCAGATAAGCCAACTATGTCTGGCTTGACCTCCTTAACCTTCTCGACGAATTTTTTGGTAGGGACGTCAACGCCCAGATCTATCACTTCGAAACCTGCCACCATGAGAAGCGTGCTTACGATGTTCTTTCCAATGTCGTGGATGTCTCCTTCCACGGTGCCTATGAGAACCTTGCCCAATGTTTTCTTTTCTCTTGCACTTTTCAGAATTGCTGGTTCAAGAACTTTTATAGCTTGTTTCATGGCTTCTGCAGCTATCACAAGCTCTGTTAGGAAGGCTTCTCCAGCGCCAAATCGCTCTCCAACAATTCTTACACCCTTGGCTAAACCCTCTTCAATAGCCTCCACAGGATCTATACCTTTTTGAAGGGCTTCTTCAGCGGCTTTAGCCGCGGCTTCTGGATCATAATTTAAGACCGCGTTCATTAACTTGTTTAAGACTTCCTTCATGGGAAACACCAGCATTTGAGATTGAAAGGATACGTATAAAAATTTATTGCATCGAAAAATGGAAAAATCAAGTTAAGGCAGTAAAGGCGGTAAACTAGTAATTCTGACAAGAATAAAGTAAATATACTATTGGTATAAATTGTTATCTGGAGCTTGCAATGGTTGGCAAGGTTAGGCTGTTTCACGCCGTAGATATCCATGGAAGCGAAATAGTCTGGCGGAAGTGGCTCTCAATTCCTAAAGTGCACAAGGCAAACATTTTATTGTTATGTGGCGATTTAACAGGAAAGCTTATAATCCCGATAATCGAAGAAAGTTCCGGTCGGTATAAAACCATGATTTATGGACGATGGATAAACGCCAGCGGCGAGAATGAACTCCAAAAGTTAATCGACAAAATCACGTTCAGCGGATTTTACACTCATGTTTGCAGCCCATCCGAGTACGATGAACTTATGAAAAATCCGAAAAAGGTTGACGAATTATTCCGCAATTACATGAAGGAGAGACTTCAAAGATGGCTAAACATGATTGACGAAAAACTACCCAAAGACGTTACCGTTGTCATGATGCCTGGAAATGACGATTCTTTTGAAATTGATGAGCTTATAAAAGCCCACCAAGATCGCGTGATATACCCTCTGGGGAAAGTTGTAGATTTATGCTTTGACTATAAAATGCTGAGTTTTGAATGGGTTAACCCCACGCCATGGGATACGCCGCGAGAGGCCCCGGAGGATGAATTATGGAAAAAGTTGGAAAAAATGAGGGACACGTTCTCCGGCGATTGGAGAAAAGTTATCCTAAATTTCCACTGTCCTCCCTACTGCACTAAACTGGATTTGGCTCCAAAACTGGATAAAAATTTAAAACCTGTTGTTTTCTTAGGGCGAATAATTTACGATAATGTAGGAAGCAAAGCTGTAAGACGCTTCATCGAGGAAAATCAACCCCTTTTAAGTTTACATGGACATATCCACGAATCCTATGCCTCCGATTACGTAGGTAAAACTTTAGCAATAAACCCCGGCTCGGAATATAGTGAAGGGGTGCTTAGAGGTTTCATCATCGACCTCACCAAAGACGGCATTGAAAAATGGTGGAAGGTTGAGGGGTGATTAATGGAGGAAAAGAAGCAGCAGCTATTAGCAGAAGAAATTGTAAAAATTGCCTTAGACCTCGTAGAAGAGGCGAAAAGGGAAGAGCTCACGTTAAGGTTGATAGGCGGCCCTGCCATTAGGGTCCATTCCTCTCCAATGGCGATAGACCTCCATAAAAGACTCAAGAGAATTGAGGGGCAGGAATTTCCAGACATAGATTTTGTGGCTCCAGATAAAGAGAGAGGGAAAATTAGAAAGTTTTTTGAAACTAGGGGTTGGAAATTTGACTCTTACATCTTTTTCTTCACAAGTGGTGTAGGGACTAGGAATCGTCAAGTTTACAGGGGAAAAGTAGATGTGGACATTTTCTATGACGCGTTGGAATTGTGCCACAAAGTGGATTTTAGAAACAGATTTCATTTGGACTATCCCACAGTATCATTAGTTGACTTGCTGCTAACAAAGTTGGAAATTGTCGAATTTACAGAGAAGGACGCCAAGGACGTTATAGTCCTTATAAGAGATCATAAGATTGGAGACAGCGATGCGCCAGAAACAATTAATGCAAAATATATGGCTAAACTTTTTGCGAATGATTGGGGATTCTGGTATACGGCCACAACCAACTTAAAGAAGGTTAAAGCTGCTTGTCCCATGTACAAGCAACTTTCTGAAGAAGACATTGCCGATGTAACATCAAAAATAGATCAAATCTTAAAGTACATAGATGAGGAGCCTAAAACTAAGGATTGGCTAAAGAGAGCAAAAATTGGAACAAAGAAGAAATGGTATAAGGAAGTTAGGCTGTAAGTTTTAAACGTACCCCAAACTTAATTATCTAAAGGTACTGAGATCTGATAAGAGCACAGAGTTGGTTTAAGGTGAAATGGACTAAGGAGGATTTAAAAAAGGCTGAGAAAATATCGAGCGAGCTTGTTTCTGTAATTAGCTATTTTGACGGGTTAAGAAGCGCATCGCTGCATGATCCAAAGGAGTTGATTATAAAAACTAAAACCTCTGGCTTAGACTCAACCTATTTGAAATATTTTAGTAAGGAAACCCAGAAAGTTTTAAAGAAGGTGGGGCAGTATGGCAAGGTTAGAAAGATGATAAGAGTGAACAAGATTCTAAATTTTGTTACTCTAATTTATTTTATGATTGTAGTTGTTCTGGCCATTTTATTTCAGAGGGGTGTTAAGCTTTCTTCAATGTGGTGGTTGTATCCTACATTTTTGTCATGGCCAAGCATAATTTTGCTCTTTATTCTTGCGGATGTAACCTTGTTTATGCTGAGCCTAACCAAGTACGAGCTTAAAAAAATTGCCGAGGAAAGCGGCATCAAGGAGGAGGAAGCCACAAAACAAAGGTTGAAGGAAGCTGTTCAGCACCATATTGATAGGTTGAAGGCAAATATTGAGAAGTACGGTTTAAAACCCGACGATTATAGGTTTAAGCTGCAAAGAATAGATTACAAGGGAATAAAAATTCTCAAAAAGCCAAGTATTTTGCGGGGATATTACATTGCAGTGGTGGACGCAAAAGTTAAAGAAAAAGGGATATTGGGCGTTTAAGCTGGCGGTATCTCGCCATAAATATCTTGTAACGCAATTCCTATTCTTCTGTTACGCTCGGCGAAGGCAAACCATATTAGAGAGCCTAAGAGAACCCAGAAAGACAAATACAGCATAGCCCAAGCATTTAGCCAAGAGGCACTGACTGCTAATCCCCAAACCCAGAAGAAGATCGCTAAGGCACCACAAATACTTATCAATGGTATGCCGGCAACAACAGCCTTAAACCCTCTCTCCCAAATGTCTGGACGTCTATATGGTAATACTACACCTGCGAAGGCTATGAGGAGTTGACTAAGAATGAAAATGAATGTTGCATCCACAGTTGCAAAGAAGACGTTGCCGATAGCCATCGGTATAAACATGTAGGCAAGCACTGCGCATAATAAAACAGACCAGTGGGGTGAGTGGAAACGCTCATTCACACGGTTGAAGGCGTCTGGGAAGAATCTGTCAAAAGCCCATGCGAAGGGTTGTCTCGGACCCACAAGCAGGGTTGATCCAGAGCAGTTGGTAATCCACATGGCTGGGATGAAAGCAAATATTGCTTGAAGCCACACTTGCCCGTGTGCCAATGGTACTGTGAACAGCGGAAGGCTTGGGTCCAACATTGTCATATTAGTTACTTGGTCTGCATATCCCTCCCCATAGACATAGCAGTATTGGCTGACGAAATCTCCGTAGGCGGTGTATACGCCAATAACTGTTAGAACATACCAGAACATTACGAAAAGCGTGGCGGCAAATACGCCAACTATGAAGCCTGTCTTTGGAGATTTCATTTCTCCGCCGAAGTAGCATGCAGCTGTAGTTCCCCAGTACGCCCAGAAAGTATCTACGAAATTAAGGATTGTTGCTCCTCCGGTGCCGCCAGCCTCTTGGGTTTTGCTTGCCACATATTTATCCCAGCCGTTGTCAATGGCTACTTGCCGCACTTGTTCCCATGAGCCCGGGCCATAAGTTAGATTCCAAGCTTCTTTCACATAGGCAGGGTTCATAATTCCGTAGAATGTGGCGGCAACTCCAATGAAGCTTCCAACTATGCCTATGGCAACTAATCCGGCAACATACCATTTAAACACTCGTATACCAAGCAACGATAGCAACGTATAAAGGGTAACTATCGTAAAAGCAACTAAGGCTATCCCTGTATTATCAAGTGTAAATGCAATCCAGTCAGGATTTTTGGTAGCATAACCCAACAAGTTAATCACTTTATTCCAGAACCCAGCACCGATTACCGCTAAAACTCCGGTGGCAAAGTTGTTGGCTACAAAATACAACCAATCTCCGAGAAAGCCTATGTGTGGGTCCAGCACCCGTGATACATATATGTAGCTTCCTCCGGACCTCGGCATCATTATACCCATTTCCGTTATTACATACGCCAAGAAAATTGCTGGCAGAGCGCCGATAATATAAGCCACTGGAATTATTGATCCAGGATGCCAGTACGAAGCCTGCACAGACCAATAGTTTAATCCGCTGCCAATGGTGTAGCTTAGCGAAATCGAGAACGCTGACCACCAACCCAGTTCTCTGATAAGCCCGGTTGCCTTCCTTGGAAAAGCAAACTTGACTTCAGCCAAAGCTTTCTTCTCCCTCCAGTTTTATGATACATATGGGTTTTCTTTTTAAGCTTTTTTACTCAATCAAGAATCTGATGCAGAAAAATCTGAAAGGGAGCTATAAAGTATAGACGCAATCCTTAAACTGATGCATGCAATGAAATGCTGAATTACATTTTAAAACATATCTTACTCGTAAACTGGTGTTCCAGTTTTTTGTGTTAACTTTTCAAATTGCTCTTTAATCCTTATGAATACTGGCCCTGGTTCGCCCCTTCCAATTTTCCTTCCATCGATTTCTATAACTGGCACTAATTCAATGCCGGTGGCTGTCAAAAATACTTCATCTGCATTGTAAAGATCATGAATAGTTATGTTTCTTTCTGAGACCTCTATTTTAAGTCTCTTTGCGATATCAATTATTGTTTGCCTAGTAATGCCAGGAAGTATGCTGGCGTATATGGGAGGCGTGACCAACACTCCATTTTTCACAATAAATATGTTGTCGCCGGTTCCTTCACAAACATAGCCCATCCAATCTAGCATTATAGCTTCATCAACCCCTGCCCGGATAGCCTCAAGTTTTGCTAAGATGTTGTTTTGATAATTTAACGATTTAACCATGGGAGGGAGACAAAATGGAGGGTTGCGCCTTATAGACGAAACTATTGCCCTAACAGCTTTTTTGGCAGCAACTGTTAGGGGATACTCCTCCAATCTTTGAGGAATAATAATCACTGTGGGTTTTTGGCAGTGCCTAGGGTCTAATCCTAATCTTCCACGTCCTCGCGTGACAATGGGTCTTATATAGGCATCTCTTAAATTGTTTCTCCTCACCGCTTCAATTATAGCCATCTTAAACTCTTCCTTCGAAAGCGGAACTTCAATACCAACGGTTTTGGCTGATTCATAAAGCCGCTCAATATGCTCATCAAGTTTAAATACTCGCCCTTTGTACACTCTTATACCTTCGAAAACTCCATCGCCATATAATAGTCCATGATCAAAAACCGATATCTTCGCTTCGTTTTCAGGATAAAATTCTCCATCGATGTATATTAATAACTTCCGTTCCTCTTTCAATTATACCACTTCTTTCAGCTCTTACCTTACCCACGTTTTCCCAAATAAATCCCTTTAGGATCAAGCTCCCGAAGGGTCAAAAGTTCCTTTTCCGACGGCTCTTCGGTGACCTTTAAATCCCTTGAAATTTTAAGATTCCAGCCAGTGTTTTTCTTCACATCCTCAACGCTTACTCCGGGATGCACCGACTCAAGCACCATTTCACCAGTCTCTTTGTCAAATCCAAGAATTGCCAGATCAGTAATCACCTTAACGGGACCCTCACCTTCCAGTTTAAGTTTCTGTCGCTCCACCTTTCCGCCGAGGAAACCTGGACTTGTAACAAAGTCCACTTTTTCGGGAAACCTTCTAATTTCATGTGGTGTTATAATTAAAATTCTCTTTGCTAGCAAGGCTATATCACAGCCTCCACCGCTCCCGGGCAATCTAACTTTCGGTTTCTCATAGTCCCCTATAACTGTGGAGTTAATATTTCCATATTTATCGATCTGTGCGCCCCCAAGAAAACCAACATCTATCCTTCCAGCCTGCAAATAAAGGCTGAAAACCTCAAACATCGTGCATACACTCTGAGAGCCTGTAACCAAACAAGGATCACCTATTGAAAGGGGCAATCTTGAAGGGTTAGCCCCAACAACTCCAGCCTCGTATACCATTACGAGATTTGGCGCATGCATTCTCTTCGCTAGATTGGCAGCGAGATTAGGCAAACCAATTCCTACAAAGGCTATTTCCCCATCCTTCAGTTCCCTTGCCGCCGCTATTGCCATAAGTTCAGATCTAGTATACTCCAATACCTTTCCCTCCATTCTAATATAGCCCATAATTAATTGCGATGCTATAGAAGTTTTTAGGCTTCAATTTTATCAATTTCTCAGCCCCCAGCTTTTTGACATATTCAGCGCGGTTCTCAATACCATAAATCCACTCTTCCAGGTATTTTTCAAGCAGGTTTACATCGCTGGATATTTTATCCCACTCTATGTAGAAGTCGTTATCTCTGTCATAATAACCCTGCGCGTAAGATGGGTGGGCAGCCCACGGCTCCTCAACAAGTGCGTCAACAACAAAGTATGGTATCAACGTTCTATTTGGGTCGCTTCTAACAACATATTCATCCACTATTTCCTCAACGCTGACAATGACTCTCTTAGCCGCAAATGCGGCTTCCTTATGATCTCCTATAATTCCCCAAACTTGAACATTTCCATCTCTATCTGCCCGTTGCGCGTGCAGAATCGCAACGTCCGGGTTTAATGGGGGAACAACGCAGACCTCCTCTCCTGTGTAGGGACACTCAATAACCTTTATTTTCTGGTTATATTTCAACAGGTCAGATCCCCTTATTGATTTAATTGGGAAGAATGGGACGTTCATCGCACCTGCTAATAAACTGGAGATTAAGGCAAAATGTGTATACTCCTCAATCTCAATTTTGTTTGGATAACCCTTTTCGACAGCCCTCCTAAACGCGTGTAAAGAGCCAACTCCGGGATTTCCAGCCCAGCTAAAAATCAGTTTTTTTGCACAGCCAGCCGCTATCATTTGATCATAGATTAGATCTGGAGTTGGTCTGATCAACGTTAAATTCCTTATTTTTTGCCTAACTATCTCGTGTCCCGCTGAGAACGGAATTAAGTGCGTGAAGCCAGCCATATAAATTGTATCGCCATCATGAACAAATTTTTTAATAGCTTCCTTCATGGTCATTAACTTGTCATCAACCAACATTTCATCACCTATCTAATATTTTCACACTCCATCAGTCGCGTCGACGTGTTATTTCAAGATAAGTATGTGAAAATTATATATTTTATCATGTTAAGATGAAAACAAAAAAATCAAGGCGATATTTATGAAACGTGTAGCCATCATAGGGGTAGGAAATTCAAAGTTTGGGGTGCGATCTGACGTAACATACCCTGAACTTGCTTTTGAAGCATTTAAGGAGGCGCTGGAAGACGCTGGAATAGCACAAGAGGACATTGAAATGAGCGTTGTGGGCACCGTGGGGAATAGACTTTATGATATGTATCCCGCTCCACTCATTAATGAGTATATTGGACTGGCTTCTAAAGGGCCACTAAGGGTTGAGGCTGCATGCGCATCTGGTAGCGCCGCCCTATTCACGGCTTACGATGCAATTGCTTCTGAACGTGTTGAAACAGCAATAGTGATAGGTGTTGAGAAAATGTGTGAAGTGGATACCCAAACATCAACTGCCATTGGGGGGCGAGGATGCTATCTATGGGAGTTCCACATGTTTGGCACAAGCTTCGCCTCTTACTATGCATTATTCGCCACTGCTCATATGGCTAAATACAAAACGACAGAAGAGCAGCTAGCTAAAGTCGCCGTCAAAAACCATTACTACGCCTCGAAAAACCCGAAAGCCCATTTCCAAAAAGAAATAACCATTGAAACTGTACTTAAATCAAGAGTGATCTGTTGGCCTCTTAAATTATATGATTGCTGCCCAATAAGCGATGGAGCAGCCGCTCTCATATTGGCTTCCGGAGAAAAAATTAAAGATCTAGGTGTTCAAGACCCTGTATGGATTGAGGCTATTGGATTCGGGTCAGATACAGGCAATCTTACACGCAGAGAGGACTATACTTCTCTTAAGTCCACGAAAATGGCGTCCGAAATGGCATACAAAATTGCTAAGGTTAAGCCCGAAGACGTCGAGGTTGCTGAGGTCCACGACTGCTTCACCATAGCTGAAATAATGGCTTATGAAGATCTTGAATTCTGCAAAAAGGGTGAGGGAGGAAAACTGATAGACGAGGGGCAAACATGGATTGGTGGAAAAATCCCCACAAATATTGATGGCGGGTTAAAGGCCAAAGGACACCCATTAGGCGCCACCGGATGCTCAATGGTTTACGAGCTTACGAGACAGCTTAGAAATGAGTCTGGCAATAGGCAAGTTCCTCTTAAGAAATATATAGCTCTCGCACATAACGTTGGCATGACTGGGCAATATTGTTATGTAACAATACTTAGAAGGTGAGGTGAATGTACAAAACACCAGAGCAGCAAACTTTAAAGAGTAGAGCTTTGACGCTAACACATGAAATCCCCATTTCCAGAACAAAAACGTACTGGGAAGGGTTAAAAGAGGGAAAAGTTTTCGCAACTAAATGCAAGAAGTGCGGAAAGGTTTATTATCCACCCCAAGTTGATTGCCCTCGCTGTCTAACATCAGACATCGAATGGATCCAATTATTCGTCGGAAGATTAGAAACCTTCACTCAGGTCTATTTAAAACCACAAGGCTTCACCCAGTACGAAGACAACTATATAATTGCCATAGTTGAGACGAAGGAAGGAGCAAAAATTATGGGGTGGCTTGAAGAAAAAGATATAGGAGTTGCTAAGATCGGAATGCTTGTGAAAGTATCGGCTAAGACAATGTCAGATGGTTTTCCAATAATAATCTTAAAACCAGCGGTATAGAATTGCTTCATGCATGCACTTAACGATAGCAAGAGGAAAAGAAAAGTTATTATTAACAGTCTCTTACTTTTCCGAAGTTTTTGGCTGCTGCGAAATAGTCTTTGCGCGCGCATTAAAAGTGACCTCACTTCAGTCCATAGGAGGTTATGAACCGCCCTGATTTTTCTCGTTTGGATTTCCATAAAACTTAAATTAAAACTAAAAATAATCTTCTTCAATGAGGAAAAGAAAATGTGTGAAGGTTGTTATAGGAAAACGCTTTTAGTTTTAATGCTTGCGGTTTTGCTCTTAAACTTAACTTTGACTCCTACTCAGGCTGAAGAAGAAACTGTTAACATACGGGGGCCAAGGGTAAATCATCTTCAATTGATAATTTATCAAGGATATGATCAGGAGTATCAAGCGTTTAAGCAAGGTCAAATCGATGTTATGGATTGGCCTCTATCCTACGAAAGTTGGCAAGAGTTGCAAAATAACCCTGACTTTGTTATAGAACCTTTAACGATGTGGGATAGTTACTGCCTTGACTTAAATTGTCTAAATTGGCCGACTAGCGATTACCGTTTTAGAAAAGCAGTAGCCTACCTGGTTCCATACGAAAGCTTTTACATAGATAAATTACACGCTTTTGCTGGCGAGTTAATGGACAGCATGGTTTGGTCGGAGCCGGAATGGTCTGACTGGTATAATCCAAAAGCCCCAAAATACTATTATAATAGAAGCCTTGCAATTCAGATACTCGCCGATGCAGGTTATCAAAACTGGTATACCGACGATGATTGGTTAGAGTGGAAGGCTCCAAACGGAACAATCTTTGATTTGCCGCCACTGCAATATTATGCGAGAAGCGATGACCCGCTCAGAGAAGCATTAGCGCGATTACATGCAGCTGAATTGAAAAGTGTGGGCATTCCGGTAGATTTACACGTTGTTGACAAGGACGTATGTTGGCAGCATGCCTATTGCAAACCCTATGATTACCACATATACACCGAGGGATTAGGACCCTACAACAATCTATTGTTCTTCTATGACTACTGGCACAGCCAATTTGCAGATCCTACAATAGACTGGGCATGGAACAACGTGTTCTTTATGAATGACACATATGACTACTGGATTACGCAATTTAAATATGCACCAGACCTTGAAACAGCAAAATATGCGTTTAAGCAAGCCCTAGCAGTAATGATGGATCAAGTCCCCCTAATCCCGGTGTACCACTCAGCTGGGGTATCAGCCTACCGAAAATATTACGGACACCGGTCAGGTGAAGAAGCCTACTGGGGCATGCCTTGGAAAGGCTTTCCAAACGTGAAATTCGCCGTAGTCACAGCAGGTGTTTCTGACTGGTGGACCTTCTTAAATGCACATCCGGACGACGTGCAAAGAGGCGGTGTTTTAAGATTTGGAATGCTTTCAGAACTTGACCACATAAACCCTGTGACGCAATACTCCACATGGGACATGTTCCTCGCAAGCGCACTCTATGGCACATTAATTCTAAGGGATCCATTTACGGGAGAACACATTCCATATTTTGCAAAAGATTGGATAATCGAAACATGGGATAATGAAGGGAAAAATGCGACAAAAATAACATTCCACCTCTTTGAAAACCTCACATGGTCTGATGGTACCCCGTTAACTTCGGCAGACGTAGCATTCACCATGAAATACATGTACGATGCGGCAGGAAGCACATTCCATTCATATGTCGAAATGATTGATGGCATAGACATGGACACACCCCACATAGAAACACCAGACTCACATACCCTAACCATCTACTTCAGCGTCCAATCCATATGGTTCCTAGAAATGGTCGGATTCGTCCCGATACTACCAAAACACATATGGGAAAACATACCACCAGGACAAGTTGAAGATCAAGGAGAATATGTTAAAACGGGTAACCTCACATGCTCAGGACCATACGTAATTGCAGGACATCAACCAAACGAATGGTGGCTTTTAAGAGCAAACCCGTACTTCTTCAGACACATCCAAGCCGAAGAAGTTGAGGCTCCTGCACAAAAGCCAGACATCACACCATACATAGTTGCTGCGGTAATAGTCGTTGTAGTCGTGGCAGCTGCCGTTGTTCTCGTCGTCAGAAGGAGGAAAGCAAGGCAGCCTAACCTCCCCCCCATTTTTAGTTTATTTCCCTATTATAACTCAACAATTTACCTTCTGAGGAAATTGTATAAAGCTAAAATTTAATAGAAACAAAATAAAGTTCAATTCCTAGAAATTAATGAAGGGTCAAAGGTTGGGACTTCGGACATACATCGTTAAAAAGGCCATCTATTCCATAATTCTAATTTTCGTTGTAATCACGATTAACTTTTTCATATTCATGGTTAGAAATCCCGTGCAAATGTTAGCTGGCGGAAAGAAACTGCGGCAAGAACAAATTCAAGAATTATATCAACGCTTCGGACTGCTTGATCCCCTCCATGTAAGGTACTTAAAATACATTCAAAACCTTTTAACTTTTCAATTTGGCTACTCCTACCGTACGGGGCAAGCCGTATCCCTTGAAATTTCTTCACGCCTCCAGAACACCCTTACATTATGCCTCACTGCAGAAATAATTGCAGTCATGATTGGTTTAGCCCTTGGAGTGCTAGCAGCATATAAAAGAGGTGGAATCATAGACACATTTATCTCCGGTTTTGCAGTAATTACACAAGGATTACCAGTCTTTTGGGTAGGAATGCTTCTACTCCTGATATTTGCATACAACTTACGCTGGTTCCCTCCAGGCTTTTCATTCCCTCCAGAGTGGGCTATTCATGGAAAACCCGAAAACTTCTTAGTAGAACTTGCAGTACGCTTGCACCACTTATTCTTACCCGCCCTAGCACTGGTATTACTCAGTGGGGGAGGATATGTTCTCTTAACAAGAGCATCAATGTTGGAAGTTTTAAGCGAAGACTATTTAGTCACTTTGAAAGCGAAAGGAATTAGCACCAACAAAATACTCTTTAAGCATGCATTAAAAAACGCTTCACTGCCAATAATAACACAAGTTGGAATAGCATTTGGCCTCACTTTGTCAGGGGCGATGTTAACAGAAACAGTTTTTCAATATCCAGGATTGGGAATGTGGATTTGGCAGTCCATTGAGAGTTGGGATTATCCAGCATTACAGACAATATTTTACCTTGTAAGTTTATGTGTTATTGCCGCCAACTTCCTAATTGACATAATCTACGGAATTATCGACCCGCGGATAAGATACGGGTGAAATCTAATGTCAAGCTGGTATAGGGCAAAAATAGCATTTCGCCTAAAAGGATTCATTAACGTATTAAAAACCATCATGCGAAACAAGAGGGGAGCGTTAGGTGTAGCTATACTAACTCTCTTCGTTTTTATAGCCGTTGCAGCACCGGTAATCGCCCCCTATGATCCCATAACTATACCAAAAGAGGTTATAGCTAGTCCCCTAGCCATGCCCTCCTGGATAATATACATTCCAGGCTACGAAAAGGTAAGCGAAAACCTAAACCCCATTGAAGACCCGGGATTTTCTACAAGCACTTCAATACAACAATGGAGGTTTACCACAAACGCAACAGTTCAATGCGTCTCCTTAGAATACTCAAATAAAGAGGGAAGCCCCAAAAGTGGCCCCGGCTGTATAGCCATTAATCTGGATCGCTCTGAAATCTCGCCAATGGGAGGGGTAAAGGCCGTTTTATCTAAAGAGTTTGTTTATCCCTACGGAGACCCGCCAGCTAAATGGGCTGGAACAATTTACCTTAAGGTTGACGCCCCCGAAAATATTAATATAACAATATACAACCTTAACATCACAGTTTTCATCGAACAACTTGATGGAAATAAAACAGTTTTGTGGTCCCCGCAGGAAGGCCTTAGAAGGCGAGGAGGAATCTACGAAATCGGAACATGGATTAAGCCAAGCATAACTGGGCTTAACCCGTATCCCAAACTCATAGATTCTGATATTCTAGATCCAAACAGAAAAGTATTCTCAAAACCAACAAAATATGCCTACGGTGTTGAAATTCTTTTCAACAGTTCTTTGTTGAACGTTACAATTTATATAGACGACCTTAACCTGAAATTATTTGGAGAAGCCTTTGGCTTACTTGGAACTGACAGATTCGGACGAGACATATTCTCCCAACTGTTATACGGAACAAGAATATCTCTTCTGGTTGGACTTCTCGGGGCGCTTTTCTCCACAGGAATAGGGCTAATTATTGGGTTATTCTCTGGATATTTCGGCGGGTTTGTAGATGAAGTTATGATGAGAATAACAGATGCTTTTCTGGTGATACCCGAGCTTCCTTTACTTTTGGTATTGGTGGCTGTCATCGGGCCGTCATTATGGATTATAATCATAGCTATATCCCTTCTTGGATGGATGAGTTTCGCTAGAATAGTAAGGTCTCAGGTTCTTAGCCTCAAAGAGAGACCTTTTGTTGAGGCGTCTAAAATTTTAGGTGGAAGCAAATCTTACATAATTTTTAAAGTCTTAACTCCAAACGTCATGAATCTGGTTTATGTCACCCTGGCAACATCAGCACCAGCAGCCATTTATTCAGAGGCCTATCTCAGTTTCCTCGGGCTATATCCAACGGAAGTAATGACATGGGGAAGAATGCTCCATGATGCCTTATTGGCTCCTGGAGGGGTTCAGAAATGGTGGTGGGTGCTCCCACCTGGTTTATGCATAGCAGCGATTTCAATAGCATTCATTTTCATAGGATACGCTCTAGATGAAATATTTAACCCCAAACTTAGGGAGAGGTACTAAAACGTCTCTGCTAAATGTTGAAAACTTAAAAGTATACTACTTTACAAGAAGAGGACCTGTAAAAGCTGTAGATGGCGTTAACTTAGAAATTAAACGAGGACAAGCTATAGGATTGGCTGGAGAATCTGGCTGCGGCAAAACCACGGTGGCTTTATCAATAATGAAGATTCTGCCCACAAACGGCAAAATAGTCGATGGCAAGATTCTTTTCAACGGTGTTGACATCGCAAAACTCCCTGAAAAACAAATGAAACAGTTTCGGTGGAAAAAAATAGCACTGGTTTTCCAAGGGGCTATGAACGCGCTTGATCCACTCTACAGCCTCGGAGATCAAATTGTGGAAGCCATTCTTGCGCATGAGCCAAAACTTAGCAAGAAAGAGGCTTCACATAGAGCTGAAGAACTATTGGAGCTTGTTGGTATGGAAAGGAAAAGAATTAAAAGTTATCCCCATGAGTTAAGTGGCGGCATGAGACAGCGAGGGCTTATAGCGATGGCATTAGCATGCAATCCAGAACTTTTGATAGCTGATGAGCCTGGAACAGCCCTTGATGTAATCGTTCAAGCACAAGTGCTCGGTGTCATGGAAGAGTTAAGGAAGAAGCTCAACCTATCAGTAATGCTTATAACACATGACCTATCTATAATAGCTGACACATGCGATAAAGCCGCTATAATGTATGCAGGTAAGATGGTTGAGTACACAGACGTTGTAGACTTATTTGAAGAACCCCTTCACCCTTACACTAAAGGTCTAATCCACGCCTTCCCAAACATAAAATCTGCCAGAACAAGAATCAGCTCAATTCCAGGCTCTCCACCCAACCTCTTAGATCCCCCAAATGGTTGTAGATTTCATCCACGATGTATATATGCCAAAAGCGTTTGCCGTGAACAAGAACCACCATTAAGAGAGGTCAAGGGAAAAGATCACTTTGTTGCATGTCACTTGTACGAAAATCTTTGATACGGAGGAATGGAAAATGTCCCGAGATAAAGTGATAGAGGTGTTAGATCTAGAGAAGTGGTTCCCTGTAAGAAAGGGTTTTCTAAAGGCTTTGTTTTCAAGAAAGGAGTCCTATGTCAAAGCTGTGGATGGCATAAACTTTAATGTTAAATTCAAAGAAATTTTCGGTTTAGTGGGAGAAAGTGGAAGTGGAAAGACAACCACCGGTAGACTAGTTGTCAAAATGATCGATCCGACAAGTGGAAAAATTTTCTTTAAGGGCGAGGACATAACTCACCTGACTGGGGAAAAAATGAAACACATCCGGCGGAAATTGCAAATGGTTTTTCAAGATCCCTACGAGTCACTAAACCCCAGAAAGACGGTGTTTGATATTGTAGCAGAAGGCTTGCGCATACAAAAAATTGTAAATAGCGAAAAAGAAATCGCAGAGAGAGTAATAAAAGCCTTAGAAGACGTTAAACTCGTTCCTCCAGAAGAATTCCTATATCGATATCCGCATGAACTTAGTGGAGGGCAGAGGCAAAGAGTTGCCATAGCTAGAACATTTATAGTTAATCCGGAATTCGTAGTTGCAGATGAACCGGTTTCGATGCTTGATGTATCAATAAGAGCAGAAATACTTAATCTATTCATAGAATTAATTGAAAAATTTAATGTTTCAATCTTGTATATCACACACGACTTAGCTACAGCCCGCCATATGTGCCACAAAATTGCGGTAATGTATCTTGGCAAAATAATGGAGATGGGAAGCGTCGAAGACATCGTGTATGAACCCTTACACCCATACACTAACGCACTCTTATCTGCTGTGCCAGTGCCTGATCCAAAATCGCGGCGCACAAAATTAACAATTAAAGGGGAAATTCCAAGTCCGATAGATCCGCCCCCGGGTTGCAGATTTTGCACACGATGTCCCGCTGTGGAAGAGATTTGCAGAAAAGAAGAGCCAGAACTAATTAATGTTGGAAAAGAACATTATGTAGCTTGCCATAAAATAAAATAGAGGAATCACATTTTTCCTTAAGTGCTAAAGTTAAATTTTTAAATGGATCCATCGAATATGGTCTAACCTTAACAAAGGAGTGAACATTATGTTAAAACTCCTCACCTCCGACCATGTTGAGCAAATACACACCTCAAGTTTAAGAATACTAAAAGAAGTAGGCGTTCTGATCCACGATGAAGATTTTTTAAAATTCTTATACGATAATGGGGTAAATGTAGACTTTAAAGGCAAGAGAGCTAAATTTCCAGCTAGTCTAGTCGAAGAGTGCATAAAAAAGGCGCCTAAACGGGTATTGTTGTATGCTAGAGAACCAAAACATAACATTACACTTGGAAATGGGAAAATTTACACTCATCCCGTGGGTGGAGCAGCTAACGTAATTGATTTAAATTCAGGTAAGGTGCGCCCCTCCACAAGGGAAGATGTAGAAAACCTAACGAGGATTGTGGATTTTCTTCCAAATATTCACAGTCAGACGATGATTGTTTATCCAACGGATGTGCCAGAACATTTAAGAGACATTTATGCTGTGGAGGCAATTATCAGAAATACTGGCAAAAATTTTGATGCCACTCCGTATAACGACACTAGTTATCAATACATGATTAAAATGCTTGAGGCAGTCGTTGGACACGAGGAGCTAATGAAACATTCAATAGCAACTACGAGCATTTCACCAACAAGTCCCCTTCAATTTTCAAAGGATGTCACAAAAGTAATGGTTAGGGCAGCCAAACATAATATCCCCATCGCAGTATTGCCATGCCCACTTTCCGGAGCAACTAGCCCGGTTACATTAATTGGAACAATACTTCAGCAAAACGTTGAGATGCTAGCTGGTATAGTGATGATACAGATTCTAAACCCAGGTAATCCCGTCGAATACTCTCCGAGATGCATACCGCTTAGCATGTCCACAGGTCAAGCATGCGATGGAATTGAGGCGGCATTGATGTCTATTGGCTGCGTACAACTTGCCAAATTTTATGGACTTCCTTGTGATGTCTATGGACTTGATACCGATTCAAAGTTATTGGATGAACAAGCTGCCTTCGAGAGAGCTCTAAATGGTATTTTGCCTGCATTGGCTGGTGCCGATTCATTATCTGGCGCAGGTTGTATCGAAAGTGGTATCACCGTTAGTTACGAACAACTTGTTATCGATGATGAAATATTTGGAATGATATTTAGGGCGGTCAAGGGCATAACTTTTAACGAAGAAAAACTTGCAGTAGATGTCATAACGAAGGTTGTAAATGAATCGACGAACTTTCTCCAACAGAAGCATACGTTAAAGCATTATCGTGAGGAGTACTTTATTCCAAAACTTGTAGATAGATCTTCAAGGTCTCAATGGGAAAAGATGGGCAGTAAAAACATAGTTGAAGTTGCAAGAGAAAAGGCTAAGAAAATTTTATCGGAACACGAACCTCCTAAGTTAGATAACGACATATGCAAGCAGCTTAAAGAAATATTAAAAGAAGCTGCTAAAAACTTACCAAGTTAGCTGCTTCATAAGAACCAGCTGCCACAAAATCTAAGCATTAAAGTGCTTACTAAGCGAACTTTTTGGTTTATGACGAAGAACTTTTCCTGGAAAACAATTTCTTTGCCTTCCTTTCTCAACTACAATTTCCCCATTTACAATCACATAGGCTATGCCTTCAGGGTATTTATGCGGATAATTTTCCAAGGGAAATTTGTACGGAAAACGATTTGTTGCCCTATCCCTAATTGTGTTGGCATCAAAAATTACAATGTCAGCCCACATACCTTCCCTAAGTAGGCCCCGATCTCTCAATCCCAATTTTTGAGCTGGGAAAGACGTCATTTTCCTAATTGCCTCTTGAAGCGACAAAACTTTCTCTTCCCTAACAAATCTCTCCAAAATGTAAGGATATTCACCAAAGCTGCATGGCGAATACCCTGTAATCTTTCTTAAAATTCCACGGTTGGAAGATGCAACACCATCACTACAAAACATCATTAAGGGATGTTTCATTAGAGCGCGTATGTCGTCTTCTTCCATGTAATTAAAAAGAGCGCTTACATCACCTTTCTCTTCAACTATCAAGTCGAGGAAAACATTAAATGAATCCATCTTTCTAATTTCTGCGATTTCTTCAATGGTTTTCCCAATCAAATTCTTATTCTTTTTGCAGTGGAAGAGGAAAATTCTATCCCAGCAGCCGTGTTTCACGAGTCCAACATATCCTGGACCAGGATATCTGTCCTCAATAATTTCTCTTTTAATTCTTTCACGAATTTGTGGATCTTTCAATCTTTCTGCAATTTTTTCTTTCCCGCCCACCTGCGCCCATTGGGGCAGTACTTGGCACAAATTCGCGTTAAAATCCGTGTGCGCATCGTTGTCTAGTGTGACTTCAATTCCCCGGGCCCTTGCCTTCTCGTAAATTTCAAACATCTCTGATAATTTTCCTTGACCACCATATTTTGGACAGTTGTGCGATACTTGAACTGGCACATGTGATTTCTCACCTATCTCTATTGCCTCTTTTAATGCTTCAACAATAGATTCCCTCTCTCCACGTATATGAGTTATGTAAATGCCTCCGTATTTAGACACAACCTTACAAAGTTCGATTAATTCTTGAGTTTTAGCGAAGCATCCGGGAAGATAAACCAACCCACTAGATACGCCAAAGGCACCAGCCTCCATGGCTTCTGCAACTAGGCGTTTCATATCCTTCAACTCCTCTCGAGTAGGTTCTCTATTGTCTACTCCAATAACAGCCGTTCTGATTGTGCCGTGTCCAACAAGGGGTGCTACGTTAATTGCTATTTTTCGCTCCAACCGTTTCAAGTATTCGTCAAACGTAGTCCAATCCCATGTGACTTCCTTAGCTTCGAAACCCCATTGATCTTTAAGCAAACTCAGATTCTCCCTTCTGATTGGTGCGGCGCTCATACCGCAATTTCCAATCACTTCTGTGGTGACGCCTTGTCTGATTTTGCTATCTGCACCTGGGTTGATCAGAAGGGTGAGGTCAGAGTGTGAGTGAATATCTATAAATCCTGGTGAAACCACAAGTCCCTTGGCGTTTATAATCCTTTCTGCCTTAGCATTAATTTGCCTGCTAATTTCGACTATTTTTCCATTTAATACTCCTAAATCTGCATTAAACCAAGGGTTGCCAGCGCCATCAATTAAAAGGCCATTTTTAATAAGTAGATCAAGTTCCATTTAAGTCCCGTGTGTTATTTGTCTCACGTTTTTAGTCTTAAATATTTCCTTGATCTAATGGAAAATATTTTTATAGAAAGTTCGGAAACCCTTCGAAAAGGTGAAACTGAAAATGGTTGATTTTGAAAAAGTTAGTAAGTATATAGATGCCCACATTAAAGAGCACATTAAAAGGCTTCGGGAGTTTCTGCGCCAGCCCAGCGTTTCAGCCGAAAACTATGGTGTTGTGGAGTGTGCTGAGCTTTTGAAAAGTTATCTGGATGAACTTGAGTGCAAAAATGCGAGGCTAATTGAAACAAAAAGTTTTCCTGTAGTCTATGGCGAATATGATGCCAACGCAGAAAAAACCTTGCTCGTTTACATGATGTATGATACGCAACCGTTCACCAGTGAGAAATGGTCTAGTCCCCCTTTAGAGGCTAGGTTAGTTGACATCGAACCCTTTGGGAAATGCGTCATTGCACGAGGAGCCATAAACACTAAAGGACCCCTAATAGCCTTTCTAAACGCCCTTCAATCAATTTTGGCTGTTGGAGAGGAAATTCCTGTAAATCTCAAGTTTGTGGCTCAGGGAGATGAAGAATTAGGGAGCACAGCATTTGCAGAGTTTGTAAAAAGTCACAAAGAAATGTTAAAAGCTGACGCCGTCTTCGGGCCGGACGCTTGTCAAGATGAAAAGGGAAAAGTGATTATGGGGTTGGGCTATAAGGGTATAGAATACGTTGAACTTGAATGTAGCGGCAAATTGTGGGGTAGAGGACCCCAAGAATTTGATATCCATAGCAGCGATAAGTCTTGGGTCGATAGCCCAGTATGGCGGATGATTCACGCTCTGGCTACCATGACAGCGAAGGATGGAAATAAGATTCTAATTGAAGATTGGTATGAAAATGTAAAACCACCAACAGAGGAAGACCTCGAATTAATCGACAAACTCGCAAAAACATTCGATGAAGAGGCAATAAAACATGAAATGAGGGTCGAAAAGTTCATAAATGATCTACATGGCAAGGAACTTTTACTACAATACCTCTACTCTACAATACTAAACATTGATGGAATATATGCAGGATACATTGGATCAGGCTCAAAAACAGTGCTTCCACACAAAATTATAGTGAAAATGGATGCCAGACTTGTCCCGGACCAGAAATCGGAAGAAGTTATGAGAAAAATTCGAAGACACCTTGATAAGCACGGCTATACAGATATAACGGTTAGATCATTGGATCCATACGAATGGGCCAAAACAAGTGTTAAAGAACCAATCGTGCAAGCCACAATCCAAGCATACCGTAAATTAGGCTATGAACCTGAAATTTGGCCGATGACAGCTTCAAGTGTTCCATATTATCTTTTTAACCGCGGACCATTGTATTTGCCATTTATAGATGCTGGACTTGGACATGGTGGGAGAGCGCATTCGCCTGATGAATATTTTGTCATCGAAGGGAATCAAAAAGTTCAAGGCTTAGCTGGTTGCGAAAAATCATACGTGGTTATACTTGACACTTATGCTAAATACCCAAAAACAATGGAATAATTGGCTATGCCAAGGCATAGGACCTTTTTATTTCTAATTGGCGGATGGTGTTAGTTTGTAAATCCATAGATTGCCCAAGTCGGCAACAACGTACGCTGTTTCAACGTAGAAAGCGAATTCCTTGTAGTCTACTCCAATGACTATGTAGACAGACTCTAAAAGCCCGTTTCACTATGTTACCCAAGCGTTTCATGCCATCATGTCAAGTTAAATTCGTAAAGTCCCCGCTCAAGCGGATGGAATCATACTTGAATTCTACAGGTCCTCGCCTTTAAAGATTATTTCCTCCGTTTTTGATTACTTTTAGAATGGTTTATGTCGTAATGTTAACATCTCGACATATATGTTCACAGCAACAATTATCGTCTGGCTTAGGGGAACCCTTGAAAAGTCAGCTGCAGCCCAGTCAAGCCACCATGCGCGCGCATAGTCTCCAGCTTCGTATCTCTAGTCCTGGGACAGACCCTGGAATGTTGGTTTGTCTTAAAGTATTTAAGTGCTTATTCAACCTAATCGTTAAGGGGAAGTTAAATGATAGTTGCCTTTTGGTTGTTGGATGTGAATTATGAGGTTAAGAATCATGAGCCTGAAATGTGGCTTTGGGGTGTGGATGCTTCTGGAAATAGGGTTTTGATTGTTGATAGAAACTTTGTGTCCTATTTTTATGCTGTTGTTGAGGAGGGTTATGATCCCGCCGAGGTTGTTAAGGAGATAACGTCTAGGAAGGCGGAGTTTCCATTCGTTGTTAGGGTTGAGGTTGTTGACAGGAAGTTTTTTGGCAAGCCTGTTAAGGCTTTGAAGGTTTATTGTCGTGACCCGGAAGTTATTGCAAAGTATGCTAAGGCTTTTGGGAAAATTAGAGGCGTGAAGGAGTGTCTTGAGGATGATATTCGCTATTCTATGCGGTATCTAATTGATAATGGTGTTGTTCCGTGTGGTTGGCATGAGGTTGAGGTTGGAGATGAATTGAAAAATGTTGATCTGCAGGTGGACCACGTTTATGTGGCCGCTTCTCCTCCAAAATTTGTTGAAAGGGCAGAAGTTCCAAACTTGAGGGTTTTAGGTTTCTCAGCAATTTGTTATAGTCGTGAGGGAACACCAAAGCCTGACAGAAACCCCGTTGTCATCATTTCTGTGGCAACTAACAGCGGTGAGAAAAAACAGTTTGTTGCTGGCGATGATAGGAACGATAAACCTGTTCTCGAGGCTTTTATGGATTATGTTCGAAGCTTTGACCCTGACATTATTGTTGGTTATGGGGTTAATAGGCAGGATTGGGCTTACCTTAATGAGCGTTGTAAGAGGCTTGGTTTGCGCCTTACTATTGATAGGGCTAAAACTGAGCCGCACACTAGCGTTTATGGGCATGTTTCTATTACTGGAAGGGCTAATGTTGACCTTTTCGATTTTGCCGACGAGTTTCCAGACGTGAAAGTTAAGACTTTGGAGAATTTGGCGGATTATTTAGGGGTTATGAAACTTGAAGAACGTGTTTTGATTGAGGATGTGGATTTTGCTGATTACTGGGATGACAAGGCTAGGCGTGAAACTTTGAAGAAGTTTTCTATGGAGAATACTCGTTGTATTATGGGTATAGCCAATGCCATTTTGGATTTTGCTATGCAGCTTTCAAGTCTTGTGGGCTTGCCCCTAGACCATGTGGGGACGGCTGCTGTGGGCTTCCGGGTTGAATGGTTCCTAATTAAGCACGCTCAGAAAATAGGCGAGCTTGTGCCTAAAAGGGTTGAACAGCCTTACAGGCCTTATGCCGGAGCCATAGTGCTCAGTCCTAAGCCAGGCTTGCATGAGAATATTGCTGTTTTGGACTTTGCTTCTATGTATCCAAACCTTATGATAACTTACAATCTTTCGCCGGACACTTATGTGGCTCCCAAGGAGGCGGTTCCGCCATGCGGGGTGTATGAGGCACCAGAAGTTAAGCATAAGTTTAGGAAAGAACCGCCTGGGTTTTACAAGGAGGTTTTGTCGCATCTTATTAGTGTCAGAAACGAAGTTCGCTCACAAATGAAGAAGTATTCACCCAACAGCGTTGAATACCGCGTTTTGGATGCAAGACAGAAGGCTATTAAGGTTATTACGAATGCCTCTTATGGTTATGCCGGCTGGATTGGTGCGAGATGGTACATTAAGCCCGTCGCTGAAGCTGCCACTGCTTGGGGTAGACACACAATTCTGAGCGCCATAAAAATGGCTGAGGAAGAAGGCTTAACAGTTGTTTATGGCGACACTGACAGCATATTCATAAAGTATGAGCCAGAAAAGGTTGAGCGTCTCGCCGAGAAAATTTATGAGAGACTTGGCTTGGAAATTAAGCCTGACAAGGTTTACACTCGCATATTTTTCACCGAAGCGAAAAAGCGTTATGCTGGGCTTCTTCCTGATGGACGACTGGACATTGTTGGCTTGGAGGTTATCCGCGGCGACTGGGCTGTTGTAGCCAAAAAGGTTCAAGAGAAAGTGTTAGAGATAATTTTGAAGGAGCAGTCACCGCAGAAAGCTGCAAGATTCACCCAACAGTTCATTTATGAAATGAGGCAGAGGCGTGTTCCCTACCGTGACCTAATAATTTGGAAGACTTTAACAAAGCCTGTTGAGGAATACGCTGTTAAAACGCCCCATGTTGAGGCTGCCAAGATGTTGATGGAGAAGGGTTGGAAACTTACCATGGGCGATAAGGTTGGCTATGTTGTGGTTGTTGGAGCTGGACGCTTGTATGAGCGGGTTAAGCCCTACGTGTTCGCCACATATGACGAGGTGGACGTAGAATATTATGTGACTAACCAGGTTGTGCCTGCAGCCGCCAGGGTTCTCGAATGTTTTGGCATAACCGAAGAGCAGTTGTTGACGGCTAAGGCTAGTGATAAAGAAAGGGAGACTAGGAGGCTTACAGACTTTTTCTAGGCTATTCTTCAAGGATTTCTGAGAAGGTTGTGAGTTGCACGTTTAATGGCGGTTTTATGGCTTCGGATATTCTGGACGCGATTATGTTTCTTATGTTTTTCTCGCTGGCTATGTCCACTATTCTCTGAGTTATTATACCGTCGAAGATTACAGTGTCAACGCCGCTTGCCTGCTGGAGTTTTTCGGCTAGTTGACTTACTGGAAGCCTTTCTATGGGCTCGAGTTTCTCGTTTAGGAGAACAGCCTCAAAAGTGCCGTCCAGTTCTTTGGCTATTTGAACGATTTCCTTTGGAAGCTCCACTCGGCGTTTTTCCCTTTTTGGCGGTTTGAAAAGCTCCTCCACGGGAACTTTGGCTGCAAGAGCGTCGAAGATTTCTTTGCAGTTTAGCTCTTCAACCTCCTTTCCTCTGGGGGCTCTGGCCACATATTTTATGTTAGTTACTTGCAGTAGCTCTTTTAGGATTAAGTCTCCGCCCCGGTCTCCGTCTAAGAAGGCTGTTGCCTCCTTCTCTTTGCACAGCTTCTTTATTGTTTCTGGAACCTTTGCTCCCTCTAGGGCTATAACGTTGTGGATTCCGCAACGCAGCAAGTTTATGACGTCAGCTCTTCCCTCGACTAGGATTATTTCCTTTGCACTGTCAATTTCTGGTCCTGCTGAAAGCTCTTCTGGACCGTACTTTTCAACTTTCGCAACTTTTAGGGTTTCAGCCAGCTCCTTGAAAACTTCGTCCACTGTAGGCATGGCCTCTATGGTCCATTTGTGGAGGATCTCCTTGGCTCTGTCAATTATGGCCTTTCGGCGGGCTTCTCTTACATCTTCAATTTTTTCAAGGGTTACTTTTGCAGCGCATGGTCCAACACGGTTTATGCTTTCTATGCTTGCCGCAAGAAGAGCTGTTGAAACTCTGTCTAGGCTTGTGGGAATTATTATTGTACCTGTGGTTCTATCATTTTTTGAGTGAAGCTCAATTTCTATTCTGCCTATCCTTCCGGATTTTTGGAGTTCTCTTAAGTCTAGTTCTGGTCCGAAGAGGCCTTCTGTTTGTCCGAAAACTGCTCCTATAACGTCTGGTTTTTCAACTACTCCTTCTATTTCGAATTTTGCGCGTATGACATACTTTATTGTAAGGGTTTGTGATGAACCCGTAAGCGTCACCTCCATTCATGATTTATGCCTTATTAGCCTAATTATTGTGATGAGAGAACCGGCCTCTCAACACGAGATTAGTTAATAAGATTTTTGATATATATTACCTTTATGAATTTCCAGTCTTACTTTTTAGTGTTTTCATGTATTTTGCTAAGCCTTCAACGTCTTTGACTTCTCTGCCAACTAGGCTGGAAAGCTTAAGCCAATATTGCATGTTCGCCTTTATGCCCATTTTTTCTATGTGGCTTTTTAGGCGTTCTGCTAGTTCTCTGCCTCTTCTGTCAAAGTCTAGAAGCATTAGGATTTCGCTTGCGCCAGCCACCTCAATCTCTGAAACTACGTCTAGGAGGCTTTTTCCGCCGGTTTTGGCGAATATTATTTGCCCATTTATGCCCAAGTTTTTTAGGGCTTCTGCGTCTTTCCGTCCTTCAACAAGTACTGGTTTTCCACTTTTGTTTTCTTCGACCAGTTGTTCCAAGACTTGTAGGATTTGTTCTTCCTTCTCTTTTAGGCGGGTTGACAAGGCTTTTACCTTGTTACTTCTGCTTTTTTCACAACTTCCAGGCTTTCTCTGGCTTCTTTATCTGTTTCGAAATATCGCCTTATGGGCTCTAGCATTTTGGCTAGTTCTTTTGCCACAGCGTTTTTCAAGTCTTGAGGGTGTAACTGCCCAGTTCTATACGCCTTTTCGAGTTCTTCATAGTTTTCGAAGGTTATTGTGCCTCCGTATTTGGATGGGCGTTCTATGGTGAAGGCTTCGTTTTCATGGAATATTACGTATTTGACTATTTCTAGGACTGGGTTCATTTCCGTCTGCTTTTCTGGGCACCATGCCCTTTTCAATTTAGCCTTTATCTGCTCTTCGTTGTCGTGGATGAATATGGCTGTCCAAGGCTTTGACTTGCTCATTTTGCTGGCGATCACCTGTTCCAGCTTGTCCTTTGTTTTGAGTTTTGCTGGCTCCGCTATTCCCATAAGCAGATGGTGGTGCAAAGCCACAGGCTTTTTCCATCCCATTTTTGGGAAGATTTCGCGTGCTAGAACATGCGCTTTGCGTTGGTCCATTCCGCCGTGGGGTATGTCTGCGCCTATGGTTTTTATGTCCACGGCTTGCATTGGCGGGTAAAAGTACTGCGACAAGTCAAGCTTTTCGGTTTCGCTCCTTCCCATTATGGTTAGACAGCGCAGCGTACGGCTTAAAGTCATGTGTTTGGCAAACTTTAGCAGGTTTCGCCAGTACTCGTCATTGTTGTGGTATAGCTCCGAGCCGACAACGATTTTTACGCCTGGACAGAAAAACTGGAAGGCTTTGGCGTAATACTTTGTTGCTTGGAGGATTTTTTCCCAGTCTCCGCCGAACTTATTGTTTATGAAGCTGTGCCAATCCGCCAAATAAACTTGGCAGCGGACACTAGCCTTCAATAAATCGTTTATCTTAAAGCCTGAAACCACCAAGTTTCCGAGATGCAACAAGCCAGAAATCTCAAAGCCAATGTAGTGTCCTGGATGCTCGTTAGTTTCTAAAAGCTCCCTTAACTCTTCTTCTACCAAGATTTCTTCGGTTGGCGGTCTTTTAATTAGGTCGATTTTTGTTTCTATGTCCAAGACTAGTCAAGCCTTCTACATTTACGCCAAACATAAACTTAAAAGTTGTTTCGCGGGCGCTTGTTGTCTCCCACGTTACCTATCACTTAACTTCATCGTGGAGCCATGCGCTCCCCTTGGTTAAGCTCTCTCCGGCGCGGGAGTTTTTGCGCCCGCGCCCGCCGGTGTCCCATGCTTGGGTAAACCCTCCTTCATAGCAACAAGCGTTTATGGAACGCTGGCTCTGTTGGGTCCGTCGGCATGGATTTATCCCGGCGGGATTCGAGAAGGCTCGCGTAAAAGGTCATTGCCGAATAGTTTAAAATCCTTTTACGGAATTAAACATTGCTATTTTTAGCAGATAAGAGTGAAGGTTATACTTTGTGCCTGCTGAAAAACCACAAATACATTGCCCCTCTACAGATTTTGGCGGTGTTGTTAAACCTTTTATGGCTGATTAACCTTAATGTATCACGATTGCAGCGATGGGTTACGTCAGGGTTCGAGGTTTTATTGCCAATCCATTAGACCGTGATTTGAAGGCGGAGTTGGAGTTTATTGTTGACACTGGCGCAATTTATACTGTCATCCCTAAAAGCATTGCTGAGAGGCTTAGGCTGAAGGAGTTGGGAAGACGTAAATTTAAGACCGCTGATGGAAGCGTTGTGGAGTTTCCAGTTTCAGAAGCCTACATAACCATAAACGGTGAAGGCGTAACATCGCTTGTTGCCATTGCGGATGAGCGCACACCCATTCTATAGGGCGTGACAACGCTGGAACTGTTGGGTTTGCAGGTTGATCCGGTAAGCGGAAAACTTGTCCCAATGGAACTCATGATTCTGTAAAACATCTCTTTTTGGAAATTTGAGCTTATTTTCTCTACCCCTCCTCCTCTAGAATTTAGCAGAAGGTTTTTGTGCATGGGTGCTGTCAATTGTTAGGAAGGATAAGGGTATGAGTAAGGAGCAGGATTCTCGTAGAAAAGCCAAGGAGGGTGCTCGCCGCAACAGGGCAAGGGGATATCAGACCAGAAGAACCCGCGGTGGAAAGAAGCAGAAGAGAAGGTAAAATTTTCTTGAAGAAACTGGCGGATATTGCGAAGGTTGCCTCTAAAATTGTTCAGATTAAATATTTTAAGAGAAGGATGCCTGTATTTGGTTCTGCGGACATCACGAATTTCTGTAATTTGAAATGTAAGCATTGTTATTGGTGGCTTAATAGAACATTTCACAAAGAGTTAAGCGCCGATGAATGGCGAAATGTTGTAAGAAAGAAGTTCATAGAGAATGATGTGGTAGCCGTTAGTTTGACAGGGGGTGAGCCCCTTCTGCGACCGGAAGTTGTTGAGGCTGTTGTTGAAGAGATGAAGGGGCGTTATGTTACTGTGGTGACAAATGGAACAATGCCCTTAATTGATTTTGGCGTGGGATATTTCATTTCAATTGATGGAACTGAAAGCGTTCACGATGCAATCAGAGGCGTTGGCGTATACCAGAAAGTTAAGCGAAACGTTAGGGAACATCCAGAGGCGAAGGTCACAATTAACATGACCATTAACAATCTGAACTGGAAATGCGTGGAGAAGGTTGTTGATGAATGGTATAGCCTCGCAAGAGCCATAACATTTCAATTTCACACGCCTTTCTCTTATGATGATGGATTGTGGCTGCCTTATGGAAAGTTGAGAAACAGCGTAATAGATAGGTTGCTAAAAATAAAGGAGAAATATCCAGATTTTGTTGCCAACACATCGAAGCAATTAAACCTCTTTAGGAGTGGCGTGTGGACTGCAAGATGCCCCACATGGTTTTTCATAAATTTGGACAGTAGCGGTAAAATGAAGCAGCCATGCGTTATATCCAGCATAGACGGGAATGGTGCTAAACCCATATGCGAAAGATGTGGGATAGGCTGTTATGCCGGCGTATATTCGGGATTATTTCTATCTGACACAGAATGGCTTAGAATGTTAAAAGTTGCAAAAAGGGCCGCGCCTCTCAAGATGGAATTAAAGCATTAAAGGTGGAATGTTAAAATTTAGGGCTCGTTTGGCTGTTAAATTGGATACCCCTCTCTAGATAGTTTTTCTCGTCAGCAGCCATTCTAGGTCTATTTCGAGGGCTGCCGTTGGGTTTTCGATTTCAAAGTTGTTTAGAACTTGTGGGTGGACTTCGCCTAGAACCCCAATTTGCCTTTTGCCTATGCTTATGGCGGCTGTTCTTCCACCTAGAAAGCTTGGGTGTTTAGCCGCTTTTATTTGCCAGTTTGCCACTCCCATGTTGGCTAGAAGTGCCTCGCCTATGGATTTTATTTCTGTGAAGTTCGCTGTTGAGTGGGACGTTACTGCTGCCAAGTGCAAGCGTCTTTCACACATGGTTTCAAGGCGGCGGTTTATTTTCGCCACATCAGACACCTCGAAAAGCCTCTGCGGATAGCTTTCATGCTTGTTTTCGGCAAGGTTCTTCAAAAGCCCGGGTAGGAGCATTTCCCTCATAATGGTGTATTCGGCTGAAACTGGGTTTGCAAGGCGCACTGGGTTTTTGGGTTTAAGCCTCATAAGCTCATAGTGGACCCGCTCGTTTGTCAATGTGAAGTTCATAACTTCCAAGAAGCCCAAACCAGTCATGATTTGGCGGACAGTATCTGCCAACCGGTTGGCTGGGTGTTTTTCGCCAACCGTTACTGTGGCTTGTATTGTTGGTTCAAGCTTGTAATAGCTGTAGCCTATGGCAACTTCCTCAACCAAGTCTATCTCGTGCATTATGTCAATTCGATATGGCGGAATGGAAACCTCTAGAACACCCTTCTCTACGATTTCAGCGTCAAGTCGGCACTTTTGTAGGCACTTTATGGCTTCAGCTTCTGAAAGCCTTAAGCCCAGCATCTTGTTTGCATAGCCTAATCTAAGCTTCATCTTTTCCGGTTCAAGGTTTGGCGAAACCATTGTGCGGTCTGGATAGTACACTGTAACGCTTTCTATTTTGCCTCCCATGTCGGCCAGGGCGGTTGCCAAAACCTTTAGGCTTTTCTCCACAGCCTCAAAGCTTGGACCAGTAACATCCAAAAACAAGTTTCTTGTGCTGGCGTCCACCCTTGTTAGTTCGCCATTTATTATTGGCGGCATTGATAAAACCCGCCCATGCCTGTCGATTAGAAGCGGGTATTTAGGCGACCAGTCTACTAGGTGGCGGTAAGCCACCCCCTTCTCATGTTTCTCCAGAATCTCTTTAGGCGTCATCTCTTCAGCCTTACCAAGAGGCACAAATTTGACGCTTGTGGGCTCCACGGCAGTATAAGTGAAGGGCGGCTCAACGGCGTCCAAGTTGTGGATGCCAATAGAAGCCTTCTTGCGGTCTCTGCCCACTCCCCAGTGGAGGTCCTCCTGCATATCCATAAGCTCAACAACAGCCTCCTCGTCCAGCCTTATGTCGCGAACCACAGCGGCAAGCATATAAGGCCTAACAGTGGCAACGGCACTGTCAATGTGAAGGGTTGTTTTTGGCTGTTCCGCATGGTATTTTGGCATTCCAGTCTCCATTTCCAAATAGCCCTTCAAAGCGCGAGCCACACCGGCGTAACTGCAAAAGTCTATTCGGTTCGGGTTGTATTCGGCTTTAACATAGTCCTCGCCGATTTCCTCTAGGTCGAAGCCTATCCATGGAAGCCACCTTGTCAAGTTTTCAACGGTCACAGGTTTGCCTAAGAACCTTGAAAAGTGTTCCACATAAAGCGTTATCACTGGCATATGGGCGTCCTCCTAAGCCAACCCAAATTGTTAGCATACAACAATCTAACATCATCCAAGCCAAGCTCAATCATGGCAAGGCGTTCCAGTCCGCCACCCCAAGCCAAAACTGGACATTTGACGCCTACTGGCGCCAAAACCTCTGGGCGGAAAATTCCCATACCGCACAATTCTATCCAACGCTTAAGCCGTGGATGATAAGCCACAGCTTGGGCTGAAGGCTCTGTGTAGGGGAAGTAGCTTGGCCAAAACTCTATCTTCTCAATGCCAAACTTCATGTAGAACGTTTTCAGCGTTCCCATCAAGTCGCGAAGTGTAACCCTCTTATCGACAACTATGCCTTCGATTTGATGGAATTCTGCCAGGTGCTTGTATGTGACCTGCTCGTTTCTGTAAACCCTATCCACGGAAAAAACTTTAATTGGTGGCTTCTTATGGGTAGCCAAATACTTTATTGTTTCAGCTGTTGTGTGAGTTCGCAGAACAAGCCTTTTGGCTTCTTCGCTGCTCCACTTGTAGCGCCAGCCCTTAGAACCCGTAACCCAACCGTCCTCATGGGTTTTAGCCACAGCTTCAACAAGCCTTTTGGCTGGAAGCCTCCCAGTTTGCGGATTAGCCAAATAAAAGGTGTCCATCATCTCGCGGGCTGGGTGGTCTTGAGGCTGGAATAGGGCATCAAAGTTCCAAAAGGCCGTTTCCACCAGTGATCCACGAATCTCCGTAAAGCCCATCTCCAAGAAGATTTCGCGGGCACGCTTGATAATCTGCTGCAAAGGATGCATCTTGCCAGGATAAACCGCTGGTCCAGGCGCAGTCACATCAAACTTTGTGAGTTTAACGCTTTTCCAGCGTCCACTGATTATGAGTTCTGGGGTTAGCTGCGTCACTTCCTCAACAATTTCCAAGCCCTTCTTGACTGTTTTCCAGCCCTCCTCTGTAAGCTCCAATTCGCGGTGGACTTTCTCCTCCAAATCAACAAGCTTCCGCCTAAGAAGAGCATTCAAAGCTTCCTTCAACTCTCTGCTTAAACCATCAACCGCAATGGTGCGGCTCTCAAAAATTTTGGCTAAAAGCCTCTCATCATCCCCAAGGGGCGGCTCGGCACTCACGTTTAAGGCACACTTTTTCCCCTTTATGACTCCCAAATTCTTCTTTTTCAACCATCCCAAAGCGATTGGCACAAGGCCAGCATCTAAGCCAGCCTCGCGGGCAGCCTCATCCACATCTGCCTCACCTCCAAGCCTCAACACGGCGCGGAGAAGTCGCCTTTCTGGCAAGCCGTATTGGGCGTAGTTCTCGCCCTCCTCGTTTAATGTGGCAACATTCCATTTCCGCTCATGAACCTTCACAAGATTGCGGGCAGAAAGTGTTAGGGCAGCTCGCATGACCGCGGCATGTGCCAAACCACTTTTTTCAGCTATATCTTCAACAGAGGCTTTTCCACCAAGCCCATGCAACGCCATCAACGCCTTCCTTTCATGAAGCCTTAAACCAGCCATTTTCAAACACCTAAATCATAGTTTAAGCCGCTTAGTGGGCTGTGATGCTTACATAAGAGTTGTTGAAGGGTTTTTAAACTATACCATTTAAAGGAGAATTCAACGCCGCTCTTTATGGAAATTGGCGGGGCATCCCTTCACCAGCAACAATTAAAATGGAAATGCTAACCGCATATTTATAGCTTATTCCCATATGGCGTTTCTCACAAAATTTAATACACTTCATAAGAATTGTATAAGGAAGCCAACAAAGGCTTGGAAAGTGCAAAACTTGGTCGGCGAAGAAAGAAACGAAATGATTGTCACCCCGTGGGAGGTTAGGGGCAAAGTCGACTACGAACGTCTAATCCGCGAGTTCGGAACCCAACCCCTAACAATGGAGCTAATCCAAAAACTGGCAAAATACACATGCGGGCTTCATTTACAACTGCGGAGGGGCCTCTTCTTCTCCCACCGCGATTTAGACGTTGTCCTAGACCTATACGAGAAGGGCATAAAATTTGTGCTCTACACTGGTCGAGGCCCATCCGGCCCAGTTCATTTGGGGCATCTCGTTCCATGGATTTTCACAAAACACTTGCAAGACCATTTTAAGACTAGGCTTTATTTCCAAATGACGGACGACGAGAAATTCTTGGTTAAGGACGAGCTGGAGCTTAAAGAAGCCACAAATTATGCCTATGAGAACGCCTTAGACCTAATAGCCCTAGGCTTTAAGCCGGAAAACACCTTCATAATTTATGATGTGCAGGACATAGATTTGCTCTATGACATAGCCCTGGAAGTTGCCAAACGCATAACATATTCGACGGCAAGGGCCACGTTCGGCTTTCAGGAAAGCACAAACATTGGTTGGGTTTTCTGGCCAGCCATCCAGGCGGCTCCATGCTTTATTCACGCAAAATTGACTGGTGAAAATGTTCCAGCGCTGATTCCGGCAGCCATAGACCAAGACCCATATTGGCGGATAACCCGCGACGTGGCGCCTAAACTTGGCTATTATAAACCAGCGCAAATCCACTGCCGCCTCCTTCCGGGCTTAGGCACGGGCGGGAAAATGAGCGCCTCAGAACCGGAAACATGCATATTCACAGTAGACCCGCCAGATGTGGTTAAGCGTAAGGTTTGGAACGCTTTTACTGGCGGCAAGCCAACGGTGGCTGAACAGCGGAAGATGGGTGGAGACCCCAGCATATGCACAATATTCCAGTACTTCCTATTCATGTTCGAGGAGGACGACGAAAAGCTCAACGAGAGGGAAAGAAAATGCAAGGCGGGAGAGATTCTATGCGGCGAATGCAAAACTGAATTAGCAAATAGGATTAACAGTTTCCTTGAAGACCATAGGAGAAAGCGAGATAAAGCCAGAAACATAATAGAAAAGTTCGACATAAAACGCTAGAAAATAGGAGGCACACTGGTATGAACGGGAAAGAAGTTGTAAACGTCAGCCCTTCAAACGCCATGAGGCTTATTCACCCAATGCACACAGTGCTTGTCTCATGCGTGGGCAAGGATGGAAAACCAAACATTATCACTTTGGCTTGGGCTATGCCAACATCCATCAATCCGCCCCTTGTGGCTGTAAGCATAGCACCCCGCAGACATTCCCACAGCCTAATAGAGGAGACAAAAGAGTTTGTTGTGAACATTCCGACAGTGGAGATACTGGACGCCACCTTCTATTGTGGAAGGGTTAGCGGAAGAGACCATGACAAGTTTAAAGAGGCTAATCTAACGCCAATGCCAGCCAGAAGGGTTAAGCCCCCAATAATTAAGGAGTGCATCGCCCACTTGGAGTGCAAGCTTCACAGCCAATTCCAGACCGGAGACCACACAATATTTGTCGGCGAAATAGTTGAAGCCTACGCCAACAAGGAATGCTTCACAAGTGAAGGAGGCTACAATTTAGAAAAAGCGAGGATGATTTTCCACTTGGGCGGAGACGAGTTTGCAACCCTTCAGCCAAAGATTTTCAAGCCAAAAGCCTAACTAGAACTGGCAGCTTTCCCCGGGATTTAAGACCACAACCTTGACTTTCGCGGCTTTCCCCTTCACTTTTTTGACAAAATCTTCGGCTGACTGGGCTAAAACTGGAAATGTCTTATAATGCATTGGAATCACAGCCTTAGGCTTCAATAGCCTTACGGCTTCAGCTGCCTCTAAGGCGCCCATAGTGTAGAAACCGCCAATAGGCAGTAAAGCCACGTCAAGCTTGTATAACTGTCCAATAAGCTTCATGTCTCCGAAAAGTCCAGTGTCGCCAGCATGGTAAACCCGTTTGCCTTCAGCCTCAACAACAACTCCTGTTGGCGAGCCCCTCGTGCACGTGTGGAAGGCTTGAACCATATAAAGTTTTACGCCTTTAACTTCTGCGCATCCACCAATGTTAAGTCCAACAACGTCTTTTACGCCGTTTTCGCTGGCATAATTGCCAAGCTCAAAGGTTGAAACGAAAGTGGCGTTTGTCCGATTGCAAATGTCTACAGCATCTCCAAGATGGTCGCCGTGGTCGTGCGTAACATAAACAATGTCAGCCCTATCAATTTCTGAGGCTTTTATTGGTGAGGATGGGTTTCCATCAAGCCAAGGGTCGATTAAGACAATTTTGTCGTTGATCTCAATTTTGAAGGAGGCGTGCCCAAACCATGTGATTTTCGCCAAACAGCCAAACCTCCTTTTTAAGCCAAATCTTTAAACCTTAATACTGTTTAGTTTATAAAGTTAAAGTGCATGAAATGAATGGCATAGATGACGAAGCCTTCGAAAAGCTTCGATTGTCTGGGAAAATTCTCCGTGAAACAAGAGAAGAGCTAAAGAGTTTTGTACGCGAAAACATGCCAATAATTGAAGTCTGCGAAAAAGCCGAAGAGCTCATTAGGCGAAAGGGTGGAAAACCAGCCTTCCCATGCAACGTCTCAATAAATGAGGTAGCAGCTCACTACACCTCGCCGCCAAACGACACGAGGAGAATCCCTGAAAAATCCCTTGTGAAAGTGGATATCGGAGCCCACGTGGATGGTTATGTAACAGACACTGCAACAACAATATGCTTCAACCCAGAATACCGCGAAATGGTTGAGGCAGCCGAACAAGCCTTGAAAAGGGCTGTGGAAACCATACGTGCAGAAACGCCAACATCAAGGATCGGCGCACTAATCGAGCAGACAATAAAGTCGAGGGGCTTCAAGCCCATTTCAAACTTGGCGGGGCACAGCGTTGGCAGATATTTGATTCATGCCGGTACATCCATTCCAAACGTTGCCCACCTATCCTTTACAAAGCTTAAGGTTGGAGAAGCCTACGCCATAGAACCCTTCGTAACAGTTCAAAACGCTGTTGGCAAAGTGGAAAACAGCCCAGAAGCCACAATATTCCGCTTTGTGAAACAGAAGCCGCTCAAAAATGCCTATGCGAAGAAGCTTCTAAAATACATCGAGGAAAACTTTAAGACACTGCCCTTCACTGAGCGTTGGCTTCAAGGCGTTGTCCCAAAAGAACATTACAAGGAAGCCTTCCAAGAGCTTTTAACTTCAAAGGCTATTATGAGCTATCCAGTCTTCATAGAAGCCAGCAGAAAACCAGTAGCCCAAGCAGAACACACAGTCCTCATAGTTGAGGATGGATGCCTAGTCCTAACCTAGCCTAATAGGGGAAGGAGGGCGTTTTACTCTTCTCCCGAACTTCACGGTAAATGGCGGTAATAATCATTTTCTCGTTGCATTTCTGGCAGGGCTCAACCTTTTTAAAAACGTAGTCGCCCCGCTGGAACTCCCTAACGCTCTTAAAACCGCACTTCCTACATTCAATAGTTGTGGTAATCGGCGGAGTCTCAATCCTTAAACGTAGTATGCGCTGTCGCGTCTGGAAAAGCACATATGTGGATAGGGCTAAACCAATAAAGCCTAAAAGAAGCCAGTAAACAGCAATTTCTGGAGCCGTATTGTAAAGGTAAATTGCAAGCACAAGCGCTGCCAAAGCCAAGGCTAATGTGACAAATATTATGAGCAGGACGAAGGATGAAACCCTTGTTGCCGCAGAAGACTTGTTCTCACTTCTGCTCATGCCATCATTCTCCTTATTGCCCTATGCCTATGGTGTTTCCAACACCTGCAATAATAACCTTGTCGCCCTCCTTTGTTCTTTCCAGTATCACCTGTTTAATCCTCTCAATGGCCTTATCGGCAGCCTCGAAGATCTCCTTACGCATTGGTGAAACCGCGTCGCCAATATCCTCCTTAATTATGACGGCGTTTATCGGAATGCGATACTTCAGAATAGTCTCCTCAATCTTAAACTGGTCAACGCCTGGTCCGCCTATCGCGGCACCCACACCCTCAGCCACTTCTCCAACCTCTTCGCCTTCAAGCTTCAAAGCAGCATCAATCATGATTATGTTAGCAATTTTACCCTCATTCTCCTCAATAATAGTTTTAATGGCGTCTCCTGGTTTGCCAACATTTCCGCCTGGACCCTCAGCCTTTATCACATAGGCTGTTCTCCCCTCAATGAGAACCTCTGCCACGACACAATCCTTTGGAAGCTTTCGGATGGGACGACCATGCATGAGTTTGGCTGCAACAAGCGCGCCGACACCGTCTCCTATGGGTTGGCCATAAGCAAAAGCCTTAAGGGCACTTGCATAGGCTTCAGCTTCCCGCATAACCAGCGGAAGAATCATCTGAATCTGCATTATAATGTAGAGGCTTAACGTCTTCTTGCCAAGCAGATAATAATGCCTTATAACCTTGTAAATATAGTTTAAAGCCATAGCCGCCTCAAGAGTGTTCTCCAAATTATTAGCTTGAGTCTCATCCGCTGCCGGGGCAATCAATTTAACCTCATCCTTGAAGCGTGCATCCCTAACGTCCAATATGTGCTCAAGCTTCCAAACAACACCAGCCGGATCAAGACTCTGGGGAGCAATAGTGAAATATTCTAGGAAACGGTCAACCCTAGCCGTTGGGTCTGTCTGAGGTTTCCCAATCTCCTTTATAGTTTCTATGGCTATCCTCCGCCCCTCGTCACGGATATACTTCAACTTGTAAAGGGAACCTTCAACCTCTCTAAGCATGATGTAAAGCTGAATACGTTGACCGTAGAATATGGAGATGAAAATGAAAGCGTAAATTATTAGGGTTAAAATCTGCGAGAAAATGTCCCCTCCAGGCAGTTGGAAAAGTTGACTTCCAAGAACTGTCAGCGCTGCCATTATATTCACATACTCACCTTCCCAAAAACTAGCAAAAGCCTAGTTATAAATTTTAGGATATTCCAAGCTTACTCGCACAATGAAATCAAATATAATGTAGACTCTTCAATATCATGTTTATGCTCGCCACAACCAGCATGGCGGCAAAAACTAGGCTTAAGCTTCGGCTTGAAAGCTTCTTGCTAGTGTAAGCTCCAACTTGGGCTCCAATAACGGCTCCTATTCCAAGGTAAACCGCATATAAGGTGTCCACGTTTCCATGCTGTATATGGTTGGCCACACCGGATATTGAAGTGAAAATCATGATAAACATGGATGTGAGTATTGAGAAGTGAATTGGAAAGTTAAGGGCGTAACACATTACCGGAACAAGAACGACGCCTCCACCTATGCCCAGCAAGCCCGAGGCCACACCGCTGAAAAAGCTTAAACATAAACCGTAAAACATTTTCTTGCCGTTCTTAAGCAGCCTCCTTTCAAAAGCTGGGTCAACTACGCCGCAGCCCTTAACTGACTTGGTGGACAAAGCCTTGTAAACCATTTGAGCAGCAACAAGAATTAAGAAAGCACCGAAAATGACGCCTAGCCACATTTTAACAATGGGAACCGCCGTGATGGCTGCACCAACATAACCTCCGGGTGCGGTGGCGCAAGCCAAAACTAGTCCAGCCTTAACATAAACACGGTTCTGCCTCAAGTAGCTTATTGAAGAGGCTATGGATGTGATGATGATTGTGGCTAAACTTGTGCCCACGGCCACAACGGGTTCAAAACTGTAAATAAGCGTTAGCAATGGCACAATGAATATTCCGCCGCCAACACCGGTTAAAGCAGCAGCTATGCTTATCAAAAAGCCGAATATTGGAAGAAGCAATTCCCACATATTGAAGTCTACCAATTCACGTCCTTCGCAGAAAAGTGACAATGTTATATAACTATTTAGGTCTAGGCTCAATAGTTTAAATGTTTAAAATCATAAGCCGAGAGTGGGGCTGCCAGCTTTCCCGGGTTCGCGTGGCCGAAGACCACACTACAACCGGGAACGGAGCGCGGTTTAACTTCCGAGTTCGGAATGGGATCGGGTGGAACCCGCGCCCTATGGCCGGCAAACCCCACAATACACCATAAATCATTATTCATTAACTTTTCGCTTCGCTTAGTTAATGTGAATGGCAAAGTTTTATGAGTAAGTTTCATGCTTCTACAAGGAACAGATTAAAGTGGTGGTTATGATGAAAGAAGAATGCATTAAACCAGAATTCTTTGACATAATTAACTACGCAATATGCCAAGCCGCTAATGAATATTTGCATGGGAAAGTTATTGACTTCTTCAGAAGAGTTGGCGAGTACCACCTAGACGAAGCCTTAAGAAGAGGTCTCCTTAAAATCGACAAGGAAGATAGACCCCTTGATGTACTAATAAAAATTGCCAAGTATTTGGAATCGGTTGGTTATATGAAGAAGATAGTAATTCAAAAGCTCGGCGAGGATGAAGCCTTCGTTGAAATGTATGGTGTTTCAGTAACCAAGTCTTCAGCCAACATCATAAGAGAGGGAAAGCAGCCATCCCATTTCATGACAAACATTATGGTTGCCGCATTAAAAAGGTATGGCATTGAAGCAAAACTTGAGGATGTGAAATTCGACGAAAATGGAAGACATTTTAAGGAGCATTGGAAAATCCTCCGGGCGAGTGGAGATTATGAAGAAAAAGTTTAAAGTGTTTATCCCAGAGCCGGAATGGGAAGAATCACACAAAATCCTCGAGGAAATAGCCCAAGTAAAAGTTGGCGCTTCCGGTGTAACGTACACTGAAGACAAGCTTATCAAGGAGATAAACGATGTTGATGCCTTAATAATTACATCCCAGCAGCATGTCACAGAGAAGGTTATAGAGGCAGCAAATAAACTGAAAGTGATAGTCAAGTACGGTTCAAAGCCCGGGATGGACAACGTGGATTTGGATGCTGCTACCAGAAAAGGGATTCTCGTTTGCTATACTCCATATGCAAATTCCGACAGTGTGGCTGAGCATACAATAACACTAATTTTAGCCTTGATGAAAAAATTGTACATTACATGCTCCCAACTGAGGCAAGGAAAGTGGAGGGAGAAAGGCCTACTTGGATACGAGCTTTTAGGAAAAACCGTTGGAATCATTGGAATGGGAAACGTTGGACGCAAAGTCGCAGAAAAAATATCGGAGTTTAACGTGAAACTGCTTGCATATGACCCCTATATTGACCCTAAAGTGGCTGAAAAAATCAACGTGAAATTGGTGGATCTAGACACGCTGTTAAAGGAATCCGATGTAGTGACCATTCATGCAACTTTAACCGAAGAAACCAAACACTTGATAGGGGAAAAAGAGCTCAGATCCATGAAAAAAACAGCTTTTATCATAAACACTGCGAGAGGTGCAATAATAGACGAGAAGGCTTTGATTAAGGCGTTAAAGGAAGGATGGATTGCTGGAGCAGCATTGGATGTGTTTGAACAGGAACCGCCGAGTTCGGACAATCCTCTTCTAAAAATGGACAACGTTCTTGTCACTCCCCACTTCGCCTCCTGCACTTATGAAGCATACCAGAGAGAAGCGTTCATGGCTGCCGAAGAGGTTTTAAGGGTACTCAAAGGAGAAAGCCCAAAATTCATTGCAAACCCAGAAGTCCTAAACCAAACTAACAGAAAAAATCCATAACACTCCGGAATCACCTTTTTCTACATGCAGCAACTCTTACTGTTTTGCCTCTCAAGGGAATAACGTATATATCCACATGCCTTTAGTAAATTCTAATGAGTTTAGCGGAAAGGGGCCGTAGTCTAGGCAGGTATGACGACGGGCTCCAGAACAAGCCTAAACGGGTTTGCGGACCAAGGCGGAATGAAGAGGTTCTGGAGCGGTCAATAGAGAAACCCGTAGGTCGTCGGTTCAAATCCGGCCGGCCCCACCAATCAATAAAAGTGAAAGTTCCATATCGTGTGGACGTGTGCTTGGTTAAGAAAGTGTTTATGATGAAGTTGAGCGATATTCAGCCGAGTCAGCTGTATATTTGTTTTGAAAAGTTCTTCAAAGCTATGAAAACTTTTAATGCCGATGACCCTATACCAGTTAAGAAGTTTGAAAATGATGTTGTTTTTGTAGACGGTCACACAAGGGCTTTTGCAGCCTTTCTTTGCGGCTTTTCAGAGGTTCCAGTTAATCGAGAAAAAGAAGTAGTAAATTCAAATTTGGCTAATTTGCTTTGATAAGACGTAATACTTTTAACTTATTCTGCCCTTTCTAATTGTGGGCGACCAAAATGAGGAAGTTTTGGTGTTTAGCCTTAGTTGCCTTGGTTTCGTTGTCCATTTTTTCGATGTTCTGCATCTGGCTTTTGCTGAAGCACAAACCCGCTTGATGGTTGTTGAATGGTACAGTCATGGCCGTAGACGTGTCGTTCTCCTCGAAGTGCCAGCGGAAGATAATTCTATGAGAATTCCGATTACAAGCTTTTGCCCTACTATTGGCATACTACAATAAAGTATTGGATTTTAACCCGAAAAATAGTTATGGCTTCTCAACAGCGGCTGTTGTGGGCACCATAACGGCATCAGCAAACGCTTGGGATGAGCAGACAAGCTTTACCCTTTTCGCTTATCAAGGCACAACACAAAGAAGCGCTGGAGTTAGAGACGGCTACAACGTTGTTGCATGGGGCTTATATTCAAATCCAAATGTGATTGCTGTTACCTACATCTGGTATTCTGGAGACACAATAATTGAAACAGACACAGAATGAACACTTGGTTTAAGTGGAGCCTAACTGGCGAGACTGGAAAAATGGATGTGCAGAACATTATGACCCACGAGTTTGGACACTGGTGTGGCTTAGCAGATCTATACAATGACGTGGATTATTGGCTTACAATGTATGGCTATTCAAGCTATGGAGAAACATACAAACGAACCCTTAGATTAGGCGACATCCTCGGTTTGCAGACAAGATATGGCCAATAAACCTTTAAATCCTCTCCTTTTTATCGAACCACCGCACTAGTATCCAATCATAAATTTAAAGAATGGAAAATTAAAAATCTTGAAACGGTTTTCTGCTCTGCCGTTTATTCTTTTATTCTTCTGCGGCTCCAGATTCTACAACTTCGGCTTCGGCGAATCTTCGGCTTATCCTTGTTATCTTTATTTTGACATGGTCTCCGGGTTTTGTGTTTGGTATGAAGGTTACTAGTCCTTGGATTCGAGCTATTCCTTCGCCTCTTCTGCTTGTTTCTGTTACGTCCACTTCGTATTCTTTGCCCAACTCAACTGGTTTTGGAGGGAAACTTCTTGGTCCTTTTCCGAAGTCTCTTCTTCCGCTGAATCTTCTTCTTTCTTCCATACGTTTTCACCTCTCCTTATTTTCGGTTCAAAATTTTCCGCGCGTTTATTCCACTGTAAGTTTTCCGTATTTTCCGACGTTTAGCTGGATTTCTCCCTTGAAGCTTGTTACGTAGCCGTTTTCCACTTTAACCGTGTCGTTGATGTTCACTTGGTTTATTTGGTCATTCCATAGGGTCAACTTTATAGTTCCTGTTTCGTCTGCTATTATGGCTGTTGCCACCTTGTGGGTTGTGTCGCTGAATCTTGAGAGAACCTCTCTTGGGGCAGACTTCTCAACGACTTTGGCTTCGACATTTACTCTTTTCATTCCGTTTCGCAGTTCCTTGATCTTCAAACTTTTCACCATCCCCCTTTAGGCTATTCTTTCCGCGACGGCGAATTTTCCGCCAACAGAAACTATGCGCACCCTGACACGTTCACCTATCTTGCTGTTTGGAACAAAAATCAGGTAGCTCTGTATCCGGGCTATTCCGTCCCCTCTGCTTCCAATGTCGTCTATAACAACCTCTAATTCCTGGTTTTCCTTGACCGGTGCCGTTTGGAAAAATGGCTTTCCAGGGTTGAAGCGTCTGCTACTCCCAAACCTTCTTGGCTTTCTCTGGATGTTTTTTGTTTTTTCTGGAAGCCTTCTTGGCATACTGTTTTTTCGTCCTTATCGCGGAACCAGCCTCAAAAGCCAAAAACCCAAGTGTTCCCCTTTTTGAACACCGAGTTTCCAGCAGAGGCTAGTTACAACACAAACAGCAACCATCCATATAAATCTTGCTAAGAAACTATTCGTAACGCAAAGCTTCAACAGGATTCAGCTTCGAAGCCTTTCTTGCAGGATATAAGCCAAAAATTATGCAGATGATTATGGCAAACATGAAGGCTATTATCATCCAAGTAATGGAGAGCGCAGGAGTCAATTTAATACTTTGGGTCTCCGGTCTCTCTAGCAACTCTGTTTTATTTGGTTGCAAGAAATTATTTAGAATCTGAGCTAAACCATAGGAGAAAAGGCAACCGGTGAATTCTCCAATCAAACCACCTATAATACCTACCAACAATGCTTCTGTTAAGAACATACCCAGCACTGTTCGATTTTTCGCTCCCACAGCCTTTAATATTCCAATCTCGCGGGTTCTTTCCATAACCGCCACGGTCATAATATTCATGATGCCAACACCGGCAACAATAAGTGAAATAGACCCTATAGCGATCAGAAACATTTGAACCAAACTTAATATGTTATTAACTTGACGCGTAAAAGCCGTAGGAACAAAAACTGTAACCGAGTAAGACCCAAAATACTTTTCTATTTCCTTAGCAATCCTGTCAGCATCCTGAACGTTGGAAACTTTTACAAGTATTATTTGATAAGGCTTATCCTTCTTAGTTATTATGTTAAGAGCATCTTCTATAGAAATGAATGCCCAATAGTCAAAGTTCGTTATTCCTGACGTCCCACCCTTAGCTAACACTCCTGAAACTGTAAAATTAAAGTTTGAAGTTGACATGGTAGGTAGTGCGGGCATGCTTAATGTTACATTGTCTCCCACATCTGCAACGATAGTTTCGTTAACAACGCTTGCTTTATAACCTAGAACAATCTTTCCCCTCTCATTTTCCCTTGGAAAACGCCCCTTCGTTAAAATGAATCTTTGAGGAAGTATTTCCATCATCTCTGTAAAGTTTACAGCACCGATGGTAAAAGCGCCAAGCTTAGTGCCGGTTTCGTTGCATAACTTTACTTCCTCTGTCAAAGGTATGGTAATAAGAGGAGTTGCGTGGGATACTCCCGTAACATTTTTAATATATTCAATATCTTTTTGGCTAAAGCCTTCTCTTAACCCAGCTGTAAAGCTTCCGGGAAAAACTATTAAGACGTTAAGTTCAAAGCCCTGTTCCATTCTCTGTTTTATCTCTCCTCTAAAGCCTTCTCCCAGAGAAGCGACAGCGAAGATTGTCATTATGCCAATTACAACCCCCAATGTTGTGAGGGACGTTCTCAGCTTTCTTTGCTTCAAGTTCATCCAAGCCATGCTTAACATTTTACTTAACCTCATTGTCCCTCACCTTGAAATGCTTTTTATTCCCTCTATTAGACCATCCTTAAGATAGATTATTCTATCCGCAGCTTCAGCGATTTGGGGGTCGTGAGTGACTACAATGAATGTTTGTCCAATGTCCTCATTCAATTTTCTCATCAGATTAACTATTTCCCAACCAGATTTCGTGTCTAAATTCCCAGTAGGCTCATCAGCCAAAACAAGCTTGGGATTATTAATTAAGGCTCTGGCAATAGCCACTCTTTGCTGTTCTCCTCCGCTAAGCTCTGAGGGCCTATGATTTAAACGTTTTCCAAGCCCAACCAGCTCTAAAAGTTTTCGAGCCCTTTCATCAGCCTCTTTATCAGAGATTCCAGCTAAAGCTAAAGGGATTTTAACATTTTCTAAAGCAGTTAACCTCGGTAGCAGGTTGAAGAATTGGAAGACAAAACCTATCCTTTTAAGTCGAAGCTCAGCCAACTCATCATCGTTTAAAATTAAAACGTTTCTACCCTCAAATAGAATTTCGCCCTCATCAGGCCTATCCAAACAACCAATAAGATGCAGAAGTGTAGATTTACCACTACCTGAAGGACCCAAAACAGTCAAGAACTCCCCTTCTTCAACGTCAAAACTAACGCCTCGCAAAGCTGGAACAACAACCCTCCCCATATGATAACTTTTTTTGATATTTTGAACTTGAAGGATTTTTGCCAACCAGATCCCATCGCTAAGACATGCATCAAATCATGATTTATTTAAAGGTTTTCGCATCAACAAAACGAAATAATTACCTAAATCTTTTGATTCTAAGAACGTTTATATGCGCGCTGTTATTAACTATAAACCATCCGTCAAAGCCGAAGCAAGTTAAAAATTGAAAAGAGAGAAATTAAATCGATCATAAATTCTTGCTAGAGCCAAACTGCTCCATAAATTAAAAAGCGAAATGCTAACATGCTTATCACGCTGCTAAGGAACGAAATAGAAACGCTTCTTGTCCATGGAAATTCAAACAACAAATGAACAGCAATACTGCACAAGGCTACAATCCAAATATAATAAATTATTCTATCCAAGACGTACCATTGTATGATGATGATAGATATGTAGTTCTGCCAATCTGCTGTCCATCCTAGAGATAGATGCATTTCAGGGTAAGCAAGAACAACTCCAGTAAGAATTAGATTCTGCATAAAGAAAGTTATCAGAACGTAACCAGAAATTGTAAGAATGGTTTTCCAAACTGGCTGCGCCCTAAAAAGCTTTAAAAACAAATATAGAATAACACCAAGAATCACCCATTGTATAGTGAATTGCATAAATCCGCTAATTAAATAATAAATCATTATCGCACTCCCGGACATCTCAAGCACGGATTTATAAACATCACCATAGAAAAAAATCCCGTCAATTAAAACAGTTATGTTTTTGTTGTTGGTCCACGTAATTTCAAACTTTAAACTAGTGATGTTGCGCCAGTTACCATTACCATCAAAACTATGTAACGGAAGTGTTATATTATTCCAACCACCAATTTCTATGTTATCATCTAACATCGAATGAAAAAAGAACTTATTCGTTGTATTTTCTGAGAATAAATAGATGCTAATGTTAGTAGGTTTCTCTAACGGCTCAACTATCTTCATTCTAAAGGATAGTTTTGTATAGTTATTAGGCTCGATGCAATTTAATGATTCTGGAATTTTTAATTCCATATAAATCTTGGAGGCATTCTTAAAATTAAATTGAATACTTTTGTCTCCATAGTAATAGCTGCAACTAATATAATCGACGGTATTTAAAGATTTGCTTGCATTTGAGAACCAAAAGCTAAGGTCTTCTGTCCATTTATCCTTATCTGACAGCGGCGGATCCGTTTGATCATAAAAGACCCTGGCGAAAAAGACATAGTAAAATCCGGAGAAAGACAGTACAAATAATAGCATGATTATTAGTGGTCCTTTGTATCCGGGTTTTTGGATTATTTCCTTGAATGCCTTATGAGGCGCGTATAGGATTCTGAACACTTCACGCATTGACATTCGCGTTTTGCTCCGCTTAAGCTGTTCACTCAATCATTATTAAGGGTTGCTTACATCCCAGCCTTAAGCCTTCTATAAGTGGTGTAGTCCACATACTCCAAGAACGGGTTTTCCGCTTGATACTTGACCGTTAGTTTTTGGCGTTGCCTTTTCTCTATTATTTGGCTTGTCGTCATGAAAGAGTAGGCGTCACTTCCAGCAC
>Ga0080004_1161816_pt1 | contig 60782 bp, 65 predicted proteins | sample WasSprMetagenome_FD_69207 | JGI IMG/M metagenome (GOLD analysis project Ga0080004, IMG submission 69207) | Sulfidic aquatic microbial communities from Washburn Spring, Yellowstone National Park, USA - WS (SPADES assembly) (version 2) | ecosystem: Environmental > Aquatic > Thermal springs > Hot...
AGGGGGGAGGTTGGAGTGGAAATGTAGGGGTGTCTTTATGCGTCTTCCTCGAATATGTCAGGGAATAGTTCTTCAGCCCGTTTTTTCTCGTCTTCGTCAAGTCCGATGGGATATGGTATACCTGCCATTTTAAGCAGGAACTCTTTTGCTTTTGGTTTTAGGAAATCTTCTGCGTCCTCTTCGTTGTCAAAAAGCTCTGCCCCGCACTCTGGACAAGTGAATTTTATGCCTTTAACGCTGTCGCCGTAGATGTCGCTTGCGAATTCGTATTCAAGCTCTCCATGACTGTTAAGCCGAACGCTACCTATGTCGATTACTTCAACCGTTAATTCATTGATTTCTTTACCACATTTTGGACATTTAGGCATGAAAACCACCTCAACTGTATATGGTTATAGAGTAGTCTGGTGATGTTTCGTAGCATAGTTCTCCGTTTTCTTCTATCCAGTTGGCTAGATTCCACCAGTCTTCTTCGGCTGAAGGAGAGCTGATAGAGGTAGTCGTGTCGTAGAAGGCGTCGGCATCCACTTCGTAAATCCTTATTTTGCCAGTTCCATCTTCATTAACAATATTTAAAGCAACCTTCATGTTAATCCCTCAAAAGAATAGCCTTACGGTTTTGCTTTGTGTGTTTTTCAATTTCTATTGTTCTTTCTGTGTGGTATGTTTCAGTCCATTCGCATCCGCATTCCTCGCAGATGTAGTAGTGGGTTTCCCATTCTTCACGCCAGTCGTATGCGTTTCCATCGTCCCGATATTCTGGATAGCCGTCTGCCTCTCTAACATTGTGGCTGTGGCATTCTGGACATCTGGGCATTTTATTCACCTTCGAGGGCTGTTTTTATTGCGTCTTTAACTGCGTCCCAGACTGTGTATGCTCCATCGTAGCAGTAGCTTTCAAGGAACTTCTTAACCATGTAGATGACGTCTTCCCTCTTTTCTTCTGGAATCTCTATGCCTTCGTTTTTGGCGTATTCCCAAACGTCTTCCTCTGAAAGGGTTATTAAGTGCTTGTCTGTGGGGTTCTCCAGTTTGTGAGAGAGCATTTCGATAGTGTCTAAAGCTGTTCCAAGCCTGTCTTGAAGTTCCTCAAGTTTTTCCAGAAGCCTCATAGCTTTTTCATTATCTTTTCTAGCTTCTAGGATTGCTTGGTAAACCCATTCAACCTCATAGCGTATAGTTTCCAAATCTTCTTCCCAATCTTCCATAGACTAACCCTCATAATAACGGCTTATGGTTTTGCTTCAAAAACAGAAAAAGGGGGGAGGTTGGAGTGGAAATGTAGGGGTGTCTTTATGCGTCTTCCTCGAATATGTCAGGGAATAGTTCTTCAGCCCGTTTTTTCTCGTCTTCGTCAAGTCCGATGGGATATGGTATACCTGCCATTTTAAGCAGGAACTCTTTTGCTTTTTCCTCGCTGATAAGCTCGTAGCTGCAGGTTTCACCTTGCCACATGCTCCAATGGTAGAAGTAGTAATACACGTTGCCTTTGCGACTTACATGGCGGTATAGGTCTGTGCCTCTTGTAGTGTCTATGCCTATGTTGATGTTTTTGGGGGCTTTGTATAAGCACTCATCCGTTTGTCGGTTTACGACTACTTTTTTTCCGTCGGGCGTCCTCAACACTATCATGTTGGCTACCTCCGACCAATAATATATCTTAACGGTTTTGCTTAAAAAAGAAAAAGGGGGAGGTTTGGGTGTGGTTTAGTTCTCTGTCTGAAAGTTTCTCCAGCTCCATGATGCATCACTTCTCTTTTGCTTCTCCTTTAAGGAAGGCTACTGCTTCGCTCTTAACGTAGAATTTTGTCATTATTGTCATTATACAAAATGAAAATGAAACTGACCTCCTCCCCGCCCTAAAGGGCGAGGGTTCCTGCTAGTGCGGGGAGGTTTGGGATTACATCCCCTCTTCCCGAGGTTTAACCCCGGGCCGGGTCTCCGGCCCATTACCCCTATCCCAAGTGGGACTCGGGGTTATGAGTATGTTGTATGCTCCTACTAGGTCTGCGTTGAATACCTTGTTTAGCTTCATGCATTTGAATAGTCCACGCTTGACTCTATTACCGCACTTCTCGCCATGAATTGGGCACTTAGATGAAGTGTGTGCCTCGTCTACGTAGACCACTATTATTCCGTGCTCCTCTGCAACCTCATAGATTCTCCTCAGTAGGTAGTTGTATGTCCATACGTGGACGTTGTTGAAGTTTCCGTTCTCCTGGGCAATATATTTGGGATAGCCGACCTTGATAACTGAGACTCCAGCACTGTATAGCCATTCAATTGCTTGTCTAACCCTTGAGTCAATACAGCTTTTGACTTGCCTCCTCCACTTAGCGTACAATAGCCTGAGCCTCTTAGAGGTCTTCAACCCATATCTATTTAGTGTAGACTGGTATTCCGCGATTTTCATCCTCCAGTAGTGGGATAAGGCTTTAAGTGGCCTTCCATTAACAAGCTTTGCCAAACCACTCTCAACGTGTATAGCCATTAAGTTGTTGATTCCAATATCAATGCCCGCTACCAGATTCCCTCTTGGATTCCTCGGAATGCTAGTCCACATCCCTCTAACAGCTTTTTCGCTTACCTCGAATGATATGTGGGCATACCACCTCCTCCTGTCTTGGTCGTAGCATATCTCCAGCCTGCCCTGCCTTCCATTTAAGTGTATCAAGCCCTTGTACCTCAACGCCATCCTTCCAATAGCTCCCAATCCCTTGAGAACTATTTTATCGCCCTCTATCCTGTACTGGTCTTTCCTTAGAATAGTCCACAGAATCCTCCTATTGTTTTTCTTCTTGTACCTAGGCGGATTGACTCCTGTGATGAATGGTGGTAGCTTATTCTCTTTCTTAAGCTTTAGCATTTTGAAGAAGCTCTTCCAAGCCTCATTGCTCTTGTTTAGGATTTGCTGTGCTGTGGCAGAACCTATGAGTGCCTTGTACTTCTCGTAGTACTCCCTGTACGTCGCTTTGAGGTCTACACCCCTCTTTTCGAAGAAAGCTCTCCTCCTAGCGTAGTTGACTTCATTCCACAGCTTGGACGACAGGGCACACAGTAGTTTTAGCTTTTCCTTGGAGCTTTCGTCCACCACAAGCTCCACTACGCTAGTCCTCCTCATCTCTCCCTCCTCCACTGCTCCTCGACGTACCTCTTGATGATGCCTGCTGTCACGTTTCCGACCGTTACCACGAAGTAGCTCCTACTCCACAGCTTCCCACAGGTAGCTCTAGCCTTCAGCTCTGGAAACCTCTGCAGTATCTTCCTAGCGCTCTTGCCCTTAAGGTAGTTCACGACATAGGCTGGGGAGTGCCTTGGAGGGCATAGAGCAAAAACATGGACATGGTCAGGTACAACCTCCAAGGCTAATGGCTCGCATTCCAGCTCTCTAAGTATTTCACTCAAGACCTCTCTAGTGTACTCAGCAACATCTCCCACGAGAACATCCCTACGGTACTTGGGAATCCATACAAAGTGATATCCACACCAGTACCTAGCGTGCCTAGTGCTCCTAAGCCTCATCCACTCTAGAGGTTCGTCCTCCAAGGCACTCCTTAGAATACACTAGAGAGTACACACCTTATAGCTTTTTCTAGTCATCCCCGCCCTGAAGGGCGAGACTTTCAGTTGTAAACTCTCTTGGCACCTGCGTTGCACAGTGCTTCATGGCACTTTTCGATCGCTCTAAACAGTTCCCACAAGTTCTTGGCCTCGACAACGGTCCCCGTGGGAGTCACCATGACTTTGAGGCCCGAGGCTTTAAGAGCCCTCACAGCTTCGGCTACAAACCCACTAATGCTGGTCGACTCGGTCCCAATAGGTATTGTGGATATTTGGGCTACGATCATCCTCTCCCCCAAAATAATTTTAATTCCTATACTTGAGGGTGAATAAGGTTGTGGAGAATTTATGTGGCAGGGGACCATCAAGTACGTGAAGCTTGAAGAGTGCCTCAAAGCTATTGAGCTACATGTTAGACAGTCGTTGCCAGTAGAGGAAGTCGAAATCTCTAACGCTTATGGTCGCTTTCTGGCTGAAGATGTTATTTCAAACATTGACGTCCCTCCATGTGACATAGCTCATTTCGATGGATACGCCTTGAGAAGCAACGACGTTGCGCAGGCTTCGCCTACAAACCCCGTCAAACTGAAGATCAAAGCTCGACTTTATCCTTCGACGAAAGAGCTCATTAGTTTAGGGCCAAGAGAAGCCGCTTATGTAGCGACTGGGGCCCCCATGCCCTTAGGGGCAGACGGAGTTTTGCCGGTAGAGGCCTCGGTGGTCAAAGGCGAGTACCTTGAGGTGAGGTATGGGGTTAGGCCTGGGGACCATGTAATCAAAGCCGGAAGCGACGTGAGGAGGGGCGAAGTTGTGTTGAGAAGGGGGCATAGGCTTAGGGGACAGGATGTAGCCCTGCTCGCACTAATGGGCTTCACGAAGGTCAAGGTCTTTTCGAGGCCTAGAGTGTGCATCGTACCCGTAGGTGACGAGCTAGCTGACGAAGGTAATGTGTTGAAGTTGGGAGAAGTGCCCTGTAGCCACGCTTTAATGATTGGGGGCTTTGTCTTGAGAGACGGCGGCATCCCTATGCGCCTTGCGAAAGTCCCCGACGACCCTTCATTGATCTCTGAGGCTATACTTAAAGCCACTAGCTTCTCGGATCTCGTGCTGACAATAGGCGGCGCGTCAAGGGGCGAGAAGGACCTAGTCCCTACAGCCATATCGAGGGTTGATGGGGCAAGGATCATCTTCCATGGGATGATGACGAGACCGGGGAGGCAGACAGGGGTCGCCGTGGTGAATGGAAAGCCCCTGGTCATGTTGCCAGGCTTGGTACAATCGACTATAGTCGGCTACCAATTGATAGCCAGAAACATCATGTTTAAGCTGATGGGCTTGGAGGTTAACGACTTAACCATCAAGGCCAGAATAGCCCATGACTTAGAGCTTCCCCAGCCCAAGGGATTTAAGAGGATCGTCTTCGTCCAGCTCGAGAGAGGTGACGACTGCTACAGGGCTTGGCCTCTGAGGGGAGAATCCGCAATTTTAAGCGTACCCGTTAGGGCTCACGGATACGTCCTTTTTGACGAGGGCTTAGACTACGTAGAGAAGGACAGCATGGTGGATGTCCACTTACTTAATTAATTTACTCGTGGATTTGCATTAGATTTGGTGAAACCGAAATGGCCGAAGGGCAGGACGTTCTGTCCTTGCTACGAGACATGGGGTTCACGGAATATGAAGGAAGAGTCTACGTGGCCCTCATAAGCTTGGGCAGAGCTAGGGCTAAGGAGATAAGCGAGATAACGTCCATAGCGTACCCCAAAGTCTATGACGTCCTGGCAAGTTTAAAGCAGAAAGGCTTTATCGAAGAAGAGCTGGGAAGACCCAAAGTCTTCAGGCCCGTCGATCCCTCTAAGGCTATTAAGAACTACGTCGAGGAGAAGGTCTCTCTACTAAAGAGCAAGGCCGAGCAATTAATTGACGTCTTAGCAACAAAGTTTAGGGTGTCGAGTAGCGGCAAGAGCGAGGCCCTCGTCATACAGAGCAAGAGGGGTGTCCTGGATAAGTTAAGGGATTTAATACTCAAGGCGAGGAGAGAGATCTTAATCTCGGTGCCAAACTTTGACGTCTTGGGTATCAAAACGCTGTTCTTGGACTTAAATGCGGCAAAAAAGAGGGGCATTGACGTCAAAATACTGACCTCACCCCTAGCTCTGGGAGCTGATGTTGAGAGGGCCTTAGAGGTAGCGGACGTCAGGGTTAAAGAAGGACTCGAAGGCTACTACGTAATAACGGACGCCGGTTCTTTATTGATATCGGGCAAGATCGACGACCTCAAAGCCATATTTGTGGCTGACGACCTCAGCGTCAAGCCGATGCGTGAGCACTTCAACTACGTGTGGTTCGAGGCGAGCCCAGCGTCGCTCTACTTTAAACTGAGGCCCTCTCAGAGAGGCGTCATAGTTCTAGCCGGAGGCGCCAGCAAGCGCATGGGTAAAGACAAGACGCTCCTTCAAGTCAAGGGGGTCCCCATGATTAAGAGGGTCATAGACGCCGCATCAAAGGTCTCTAACGAGGTCATTGTCGTGACTGGTAATAAGAGAATGTCAAAGCGGATAAGCAAGATCGCCGGAGGAGACGTCACGATAGTCGAGGATGAGGAGAGGGGTTGGGGGCCTTTAATGGGAATACTCACTGGTTGCAAGAGGGCTCGCGCGGAATACGTGGCCGTAGTCCCTTGCGATGCCCCATTTCTAAACCCGAAGATTCTAGTGGAGCTCTTCAAGAGGGCTGAGGGGCACGATGCTGCTATTCCTCGTTGGCCCAACGGTTATCTAGAACCCCTTCATTCCATTTATAGAAGACAAGCGGTAATAGATGTCGCCCAAGAACTGATGAGAAGGGGTTCTAGATCCATACTTCGCCTAATAGAGAGTCTGAGAGATGTGGTTTACGTTTCCATTGAAGAGCTTAAGCTCATAGACGAGAGGCTCTTGACATTCTTCAACGTGAACACGCCCAGGGATTTATTGATGGCCGAGGCTATGGAAAGCCCATAAAGGCTTCCACCGCCTCAATCAATTTCCCCCTGTCACGAGGTAAAACGAGGAACTCCAAGTTGCGATGCTCTTGTTGCGCCAAGTCCTTGCTAAAAGTGCAGAGTGCTATTATGGGTTGCTCCGTCCCTTTGAGCCTCTCCTCAAGGTCTGCAAGGTCTTTAAACGTTATTATCTTGCCCACGTCGGACCTTTTGGCGATAAGCCTGTGAAATCCCTCGATTACTATAAGGTCCACGTTCAAGGGGCCTATAAGCATCAACGTCTCTTCGATGCTTTTGGGTTCCTCATTTACTCTTACCATTACGCCGGCCTCTGACGGAGAGAAGTAAGCAACAAGCCTTGCTCCAGCACGTCTATGCCTCCACGTATCACTACCTTCGCGATCGATCGTGAAATCGACGTGGTGTATGTGCTTTATCGCTCCAATCGATAGACCACGCTCGGCAAAATGGCTTATAACGATTTCAGCAACACTAGTCTTGCCTGATTTCTTACTTCCGATTATGGCTATTTTTTTCGTAGTCCATCACCTACCTCGTGCTCGAGTCGGGCTAGTAGGAGAGGTTATGCCCCTTCTCGATCTGAGAAGCCCATTAAATGATCCATCGACCTCACGTGCGCTTAAGTTTGTTCTATTCAGTGCTGTTGAGGCAATCGTATGGGGCGCGATTTCCATGTCCTTTCACCCTATTCGCTTAAGTCCTTTTTATCAAACAGGCATCGAACGATTTGATACGACCCACGATCCCACGTACTCACGGCTTAGTTAATCATCCTGACTTAATAGACAGCATCATCACTAATTTTGAGGGCTTATAAGCATTTCTATGAGTTCCACCTTTAAGCGGAGGTTTTAGCCACGCTTTAGGCTTTTGGGAAAAACCTAAAACGTTAGAAAGATATTTAAGGCCCTAGGGCGCATCTCTCAAGCGCTCCATTGTTGGTGGGCCTATTGGTTGTTGATAGATATGGTAGGCCCGTGACAGGTCTTAGGATCACAGTAACTCACAAATGCAACTATAAGTGCTTCTATTGTCACATGGAAGGAGAAGGAGAAGGAGGCGAAGAGCTTACTGCAGACGACATTGCAAGACTCGTGAAGGTTAGCAAGAGGTTGGGCATAAGCAAGGTGAAGCTAACAGGAGGAGAGCCCCTACTCCGCCGTGATATAGTCGACATAGTCAAGGCTATAAGCGATGTAGGCGTAGCAGACTTGGCCATGACTACTAATGGATCGCTTCTCAAAGGTTGTGTAGCAGAGCTCGTCAAAGCTGGCCTAAGAAGGGTAAACGTCAGTTTACCCTCTCTTAAGAAAGGGGTCTTTGAGAAGATAACCGGAGTCGATATGCTCGATGATGTCGTAGAGGGCCTCCTAAAGGCCAAGGACTTCGATTTGAGACCAATAAAGCTCAATACCGTGCTTCTGAGGGGGCTCAATGACGGCGAAGTTTGGAGTCTAATGGAGTTTGCTGGAAAGCATGACTTCATACTTCAATTAATAGAACTAGAGCCCCTTGGCGGTACCAACGAACTCTACAATAAGTACCACGTATCTCTAGACGTGATTGAGAACTGGCTTGAGAGAAGAGCATTCAAGATCGAGGAAAGGAGGGACTTGCACAAGAGGAGGCAGTACGACTTGGGATACGTGAAGGTCGAGTTGGTGAAGGCCGTCAACAACCCCGAGTTTTGCATGCACTGCACCAGGCTAAGGGTTACAGCTGATGGCAAGCTGAAGCCCTGCCTCATGAGGAACGACAATTTGGTCGACGTCTTAAGTGCTTTAAGGAGGGGGGCTGACGAGGAGCTTTCCCAGCTTTTCATAGAAGCCATTAAGGCTCGAGAGCCCTACTTCAAAGGAGTTTGTGGGGCGGAAAGGGCTAAAATATGTTGATGGTAATAGAATGGATGAAGAGGTGTGATGCGTACGCGTCAAAGTACGCATAATATCGCCTTTGCGCCCTTTTCCATTTCAACCCTTCATATGAACATACTGTTTAGGTGAAGTCTATGTCATGTAAGGCCGTGAGGGAAGACTGGAGGAGAGTCTTGAAGTTAACCTCAGTAGAGGAGGCCGTCGAAAAACTACTAAAGGCAATTCGCTTAGAACCGAGAGTCGAAGAGGTGGAGGTGGTCAATAGTCTTGGCAGAGTTCTTGCCGAAGACGTCGTAGCAAGCCAAGACATACCGCCATACAATTGTGCTTGTTTCGAGGGCTATGCCGTCAGGTCAAGGGATACCAAAGGAGCGACAAAGAGCGACCCAGTTAAGCTAAGGGTCTTGGGAAAGGTCCTCCCCGACACGAAGGAGCTTCCAGTAGTCCGAGAAGGAGAGGCCGTCCTCCTAGTCACTGGCGCACCCATGCCCCCTGGCGCCGACGCCATCGTCAAGGTGGAGGAAGTGAAGCTGGAGGGCGATCACGTAATCGTGTTCAGGGAGGTAAGGGAGTTAGAGAACGTCGCGCTTAGGGGCGAGGACGTCAAAGCTGGAGAATTAATACTTAGGACTGGCCACATGATAAGACCCATCGACGTCGGCTTGTTGATGGGGTTGGGCTATTCCAAGATCAAGGTCTATGCTAAGGCTAAGTTCGCGATTCTCTCCGTAGGGAAAGAGCTATACTTAAAGAGCTTGGAGAAGAGATGGCCGCCGCCCAACAACTACGCCTACGTGATTAAGGGGCTCATCGAGGAGCTCGGCGGATCGGCCGATGTACTGGGCATACTTCCCGACGACGTCGAAATCGTTAAGGAGAACATCTTGAAGGTGATCGACGAGTACGACGTTGTGGTGACCATGGGCAGCTGCAGCATAGGAGTAAACGACGCAGTACCCGATGCCGTAAGCGAGCTAGGTGCTTCGACGATCGTCCACGGGCTTGCTCTCAATCCTGGGAAGCCTGCAGGCTTCGCCGTGTTTAAAGGGAAGCCGATAATAATGTTGCCCGGCCACATAGTCTCAGCTGTGGCGGCATTTTACGTCCTGTGCCTACCACTATTGGCACACATGACTGAGAGGCCTATCGATAAGGTCCTGCCTCACGTCTACGCCAAGCTAGCGACGGACGAAGAGACCTTAGGGGCCCATAGGTTCCTGAGGGTCATGGTTGAAGAGGTAAACGGTGAGTTGATGGCGAGGCCTATGCATGGCGGCGCTAACGTCATCTCGACGCTACTCAAATCGAATTACTTCACGGTATTACCACCAAATACTGTGGTCAAAAAAGGCGATAAGCTCAAGTTCACGGCCTTAAGTCCATCGAGCATGATACCTTGCTGAGCGGTTACCGTACAATCAAAGCCGTCAGTACCTCGGCAAAGTGCTCTAAGTGCTTCGTGCTCTGCACTCTTGATGTCAAGCTGAGATTTAAGGGTGTCAGGGATACGTATCCCGATCTCACGGCCTCCACATCCGTGTCCTCAGAGTCCTCGGGATATAGCGTTAAGTCCCACCGCGCTATGGCGTATCCTCCCTCGCGTACTACGTGTATATCAGGGTAGCCCTTCTTCGATGGGCGCGTTACCCTTACTCCTCTTATTCCGTTCCGATAGTCAGGGACGTTTATCGAGATTACGTCGACGTCTTCGGGCATGCCCTCCTCGATTATCATTCTCGCCAAGGTCCTTGCCATCCTCGCCGCCAGCCTCAGCCCAGGGTCGTTGAGCGCCTGAAGCGCTACGTCATCGTCAAATTCCCTAGCTATGCAATAGGATACTGCTATGGAGGGTATGCCGTGTATCGCGGCCTCCATCGCAGCGCCTAAGGTCCCTGAGTTTAAGATGTCGTCGATACCTAAGTTAGGCCCTAGATTTATGCCGGCCACGACTATGTCTGGCTTGTCGTCTAGTAGCTTGTGCAACGCCAAGAGGACCGCGTCAGCTGGCGTGCCGCTTATCGAATAGGCCTCGCCATGACGGGTCGTCAGCACCTCGACCCTGATGACCTCGCCCACCGTAAGCGCCTTTCCTATTCCGCTCCTCTCCCTGTTAGGGGCAACCACAAAGCACTTGAAGTCTTCGCTAAGTTCCCCTCTCAATGCTGCTATGCCTGCCGAGTGAACGCCGTCGTCATTCACCAAGAGGGCTACGGGCTTCTTCATTACTAAACATCCTCGGTAAACGGCTCATCAAGATACCTTGGCAATTTAACGATACCGACTTAGCCTCTTGGACTTCATTTTTGAGGCCCTATAAATAGGCTTCGTGATAATGGGTCTCAGGAGGTTCATGAGGAGGAAGGGGATAGCCTCTTCGCTCGCCCTCCTAGCATCAGTGATCATATTGACTGTTCAAATATGCATTAACATGGCGTTCCTGGAGGTCATGAGCGAGGAGATGATGAGAAAGGCTAAGGAGGTCGTCGAGGGCAAGGACTACGGCCAGTTGATATTAATCGCAGTCAACGAGACGTCGCTTGCAGCGATTAATAGGAGGAGTGAAGACTTCTTGGTAAGTAGCATATCGCTATGCTATCTCAATGGTAGCACGATGGACGCTGAGGTCAAATGGCGAATCCCGAGGACGTCCATGAGCATATGTCAAGTGCCTCGAGGTCTAGAGAGGTGTGTGGCTGTGGTGCTGAGGACCGAGGAAGGACGCGAAGTGGTATTGCCTCTTTACAGAGCCGCTGTCGGGTAACATCACTTGTCAACATTTCAACATTTTTAAACAGCTCAAGTTCGTGGACTACAGGACGGTCGAGCTTGGAGGGGTCGTAACCCAGAGGAACGTGGTGGCGTTACTCCGCTAACGGTACTTAATGGTATCTGTAAATACTTGTAAGACCGTTAGCGGAGTTGCACCTCCGTGCGGGATCACCAGCATCGCCCGCACGTCATGAGTGCCGGTCGAGGCCAACGCCACGGGCCTCCCATCTGAGTTCAGATATTTCAATCCGATGTTTATCGCCCCAACCACGTCCCTCTCAACGACTCTACCACAAACTCTCGCCACCCTCAGAGTCGTCTTTACCACCCTCACCCTCTTGAGCCCCCTCACCGCAGCGCGGATCACCAAGGGCTCGTAGTCCCTAATAAGAAAGCCGGTGAATGGGTCTCTGGAAGAAGTACCATTTTCAGGGACCTTCTCGATGCGTATCGGCTTCTCGTCGAGTAGCTTCATCAGCGTTGAAACGCTCCACTGGTGAATCCTGTGCCGCAACTTACTGTTAGCGCTTCCCTCCATCCTCTCCTTCGCCCTTCCGTTTACGTTGCCGACCACGACGACCGCCCTCTTCTCGATGGCGAGTCGCTCTATGAGCTTGGCGGTCTTCCTCAATACGTCGAGCTTCCTCTCCCCTTCTCTGAGCTTCTTCAGCCTCTTCCTAACCTCTCTAGTCTTAGTTGAGTTACCACTCGTGATACGCTTTCTCCTCTCGGCGTATGCTACGACGATTTTCCCGAGGGCCATCTCCACCCTATAGATCTCGCTCAAAACGCCATAATTGAACACGGCTATCGTGGCGTTGTTCTCGTTCACGTCTACGGCGACGACGTTCTGAGGCTCGTAGGCGACCTCGAAGCCTTTGGTGAAGGTTAAGTAGGCGAGGATCTTCTTCCCAGCGATCCTCAGCTTCAGCTCGCTAGCGAGCCTCCAACCACCGTAGACGTATCTGCGCAGTTGCTTGTGGGCCTTGTAGCACAGCTCGACCCAGCCCTCGTGAGTCCTCAACTTTATGACTCCATCCTCCAATCTCCAGTCCTGAGAGTCCGAGTATGTTATGGTTACCCTCTTCACCTCAGGCTTTTCACTATACGTCCTCCCCCTCTTCTTGAGCTCCCTGAAGGACTTGGCCCTCCTGACGGCGTCCCTGTAAGCTCCCTTGACAACCCTCGTGGGAAGCCAAGGAAAGCGCTCCCTGAACCTCTCGTAGAAGACCTTGTGTAGAGTGCTCTGTGAAGCGCCATGCTCTAAGGCATACTCCAACATCTCTCTAAGCATCTCTCTGTAGGCGTCCTCGATTTCCCTGAGCGCCTTCCTAGCCCTCTTGCCCGCGTAGCAATCTACTACGACTGTCCTCCTAACCTCCTTTGACGAGCTCCTCAATAAAAGACACCACCTCCTTATACTTCCTGGACCTCTTCCCGTAGATCCTGGCCGCGAATGAGGTCGCTATCTCAACGAAGTCCTCCACGAGCTCCTGCCTATAATCCTTTGGCTCCTCCTCAAATGCGACGAAGAGCTCTACTCCCAAGACGTTGAACAACGTCTTCAAGTACTCGAAGCCGAACCTCGCCAGCCTATCCTCGTGCGCCACGACTACGGCGTCTATTTCCCTCCTCGCCATCTCGATGAGCTTTCTCAAGCCACTCCTGTCCTCGTTCAGTCCGCTGGCCACGTCAGTTACGACCACGTACTCAGCTTGGGGGGAAGTTCTTGGCGGCCCATAACTTCAATGCCTCTACTTGCCCCTCCAAGTCGTCCTTTTGAGTGTTCGAGGAGACCCTAGCGTATATCGCTAGGCGCCTTATCCTCTGAACTCCCTTTAGAACCTTCTCGACCTCGCTGTAGGGAATCCTCCACCTACCGTGGACGTTGTAGGCGACTATCTTTCCCTTCTTAATCCACTTGATTACAGCGATTCTAGAGACTCCGAGTAACTCTGCAAATTCTCTAGTGCCTAGGTAACACTGGTTCATCTTCTTCAAGTACTTACAAGTATTTGTAAGTATTTCAATGTATTGCTATCCTTGTAATTGCCTCCTGGAACATAGCGTTGAGAGCGCGAGAGAAGTTGAGGTAGGAGCGGGTGAAGGGCAGAGGACGTGCGAGGGGCTTTCGGTTGCGTGGAGCCCTGATGGCCTTGCACGTGAGGGAGTGAAGGGCTGACCCGATGCGAAGAAACTCTCGGTGCGATTAAGTTGTTTATGAACGTTTAAAAACTGCGAGCTGATCAGAGTGATTGCCTCGGGGAAACCTTGATAATTTTGGAATAGCTCGACTACGATGCTATCGGAATCTTAAGTCTCCTTATGAGCTCCTTGTACCTGTTCCTAACAGTAACCTCGGTCACCTGAGCTGCCCTCGCTATCTCCTTCTGGGTCTTCCTCTCGCCTGTCAGAAGGGAAGCGATGTACACCGCGGCAGCCGCGAGACCCGCTGGGTCCTTGCCTGCGGTCAGGCCAGCCCTTCTGGCTTGCTGGACTATCTCTATTGCCTTCCTCTGTAGCACTCCGCTTAAGCCCAGAGAGCTAACTATCCTGGGCACGAAGTCCATCGGGTCGGCGATTGGTATAGCCAACCTAACGTGCCTTAGCAGTAGCCTGTAGCACCTAGCGACATCCTTCCTCCCGGCCTTCGTGCAGTCAGCTATCTCATCCAGAGTCCTAGGGGCTTTGAGGATTCTGCACGCAGCGTATATCGAGGCAGCCATGACCGACTCGATGGAGCGTCCCCTCACCAAGCCTACCTTGACGGCCGCTCTGTATATCTTCAAGGCCTCCTCCTTGACGTTCTGGGGGAGGTTTAGCTTAAAGGCTATGCGCTCGAGGTGATTGGTCGCCTGCTGGATGTTCCTGTCTTGAGAGGTCTGGATCCTGCTCCTTATCTGCCAGCGCCTCCACCTCGCGACCTCGAACACCTTCTGGGGCGTCAGCTTGTGGCCGGTCGCGTCCCTAGTAGGCCACTGTATTACGGTGGGGGAGATGCCCTCGACCGATGTCGTCGAGATGGGCGGGCCCACCCTATCTCTCTTCTCCCTTTCCTCGGGGGTGAAAGCCCTCCACTCGGGGCCTTGATCTATTAGCTTCTCGTCTATGACCAAGCCGCAATTCATGCAAGTGAGCTCTCCACGATCATAACTCTTAACGATATTAGTGCTACCACATTCTGGACAGCGCTCAACGTTCTTCGCCTCCACATCAACTGCCTTCGCGCTCATTCTCCTCACCTCGAGGATGGTCCGATTTTAGGGCTAAACCACCCCAAACCAAGTCACGTGCCAGATTTACGACCCCTTATATACAAAAGGGCCTAGTAAAGCAGAGTAGGCCATATGACGGCTATATAAATTTTTCTCTCTAGTAGAGAGGGAGAAAGAAGGCGATATAAACTTTTCTCAGAGCCGTTGCCAGATTAACATCACCTCCCATCACCTCTAAACAGCTTTAGACGCTTCGAACACGCGCCCGCACACACAACACTCATTAGCCCGCCCAACCAGCCAAACCATAGCTGAGTGTTTCGGGTATCCCGCATATGAGGGGCTTTCGGGTTGCGTGGAGCCCTGATGGCCTCGCATGTGAGGGGGTGAAGGACCCGATCCGATGCGGGGAACTCCGAGGCAATCAAAACCGTTCACAGATATTTAGAGCTAGGTTGCCTCAGGGGAAACCCTACCAAAAGTGGGCTTAAATACGATGAGCTATTTTGAAGGTATTGAGCTGTCGAATGATGTTGCGTGTAGCATTAAGGTTTTAAAGGCCTGTCCCCCATAAGAAAGTGGGCCCGTGGCGCAGCCCGGATAGCGCGGCGACAACCGCTAGGTTGCCGCAAGCCTCCTAAGCCGTTGGTCGGGGGTTCAAATCCCCCCGGGCCCGCCACTCGCGCTGATTGATGATGGTTTCGCTACGCAGTGAGGCAAATGCACGGAGGTTTCTGGTCTGTAGCTGACCTCCTCCCCGCCCTAAAGGGCGGGGCTTTCAGTTGTAAGAGGCCTGATCACAAGTGACGCCAAGGGATATCTGATTGCTTTTGCTGAAAAATTTTATAAAATAAGTTCTTACCCATGAAAAGAGGTAGGCCTTGGGCTGGTGTCGAAGGTTGGAGGGGGAGCCCCTAGTCTACATAGACGGAGAACTTGTGCCCAAGAGCCAAGCCAAGATATCGGTCTTCGACCACGGCTTCCTCTACGGCGACGGGGTCTTCGAGAGCATCCTGGTGACCAACGGCGTGGCCTTTAAGTTGAAGGAGCATGTCGACAGGCTCTACGACTCGGCGAAGGCGATATGCCTCGACATACCCATGAGCAAGGAGGAGATGATAAAGACTGTGGTCGACGTGGTCCGCGCCAACGGATTGAGAGACGCCTACGTAAGGCTCGTGGTTACCAGGGGGGTCGGCGACCTGGGCCTAGACCCTAGGAAGTGCCAGAAGCCTACGGTGGTCATAATCGTGGACAAGATCAAGCTGTACGGAGAGGAGGCCTTGAGCAAGGGGCTCACTGCCATAATATCCTCTGTGAGGAGGGATCGCGTCGACGCGACGACGCACGAGGTGAAGTCTATGAACTACTTGAACAACATATTGGCCAAGCTCGAGGCGAACGCCGTGGGCGCCGACGAGGCTATAATGCTGGACGACAGGGGCTTCGTGTGCGAGGGGACCGCCGACAACGTCTTCATAGTTAAGAACGGCGTGATATACACACCGCCGAGGACCAGCGGTGCGCTCCCCGGAATCACGAGAGCCAGGGTCATGAAGTTGGCCGAGGAGCTTGGTTACAAGGTCGTCGAGAAAGACATAACGCCAGCCGAGCTCTTGACCGCGGACGAGGTGTTCCTGACGGGCACGGCGGCCGGCATAGTCCCTGTGACTAAGGTAGCGGGAAGGGTCATAGGGGACGGTAGGCCGGGGCCCATAACTAAGAAGTTGATGGAGAGCTTCAAGCAACTCTTGGGAGATCCCTCGGAGGGCGTCAAGATATTTTAAGCGCGAGGGATTAAGGTAGCAAGAGAACGAGAGAAAGAGAGGGAGTTTATATGTAGATCTCGCTGCGCTGGTAGAACGGCTGTACCGTCGTCACGACCTCTATCGGGAAGGGGTGCTCCGCCTTCAGGTTCTGGACGCCCTCTTCGCCCACGCTCACTAAGGCGAAGACGCCTGCCACGTTGGCCTTCACCTTCTTCACTATGTTCACGAGGGCTTGGACCGTGTTCCCGGTCCTTATTATGTCGTCGACTATCAGCACGTCGTCCCTGCTTGTTATGGCGTTCTTGGGCACGTACAAGGAGACCATGTACGGGCCAGCCGGATAGGACTCTTCTATGTAGTCCTTCACCCCCATCTCCTTGTTCCTCTTAGCTATGACGAGGGGGACTTCGAGCAAGAGGGCGATGGACGTGGCCAAGGGCACGCCGTTGACAGCCGGGGTCAAGATCTTCGTTATCCTCTTGCCGGCGAACTTCATCATCACGTGATGGGAGGCCCTCATCAATATCAGCGGGTCGTTGACCGCGTTCGATGTGTCGACGTAGCCGTAAGGATCCACATATATTTTCTCATATATGACTTGGCTAAGCTGCTCGATCTTATCTAACGAATCCCACAGCTTCTTCGCAGTATCGTCTCCCGGGAGGACGTCGCCCTTGACGTACCTGCACAGTACGGTCTCGGGGATTCCAGTCCTCCTAGTGAGCTCACTATAAGAGTAGAACTTTTTAAGGAGCCTTAATCGTTCAACGACCATGAATCTAAATCGAAGACTTGCTTCGCGCCTTCTCGTAATTATTTCCCCCCGACCTACTCCACGCTATTTCGCGCTATGATATTATACGATTAAGAGTTTTGGCTTCAAATGCTTTTATTTTTTTATTCTGCTAACATATTCCTACACAGTCAAGGACTAAGGCTTATGATCTTTGCATCGACTGATAACTAAGCGTACTACCACTCCCTGCCAACCTTTTAGAGGGGCCTGTAAAGGTCCATGGCCGTCCCTCAGCAGATGGCGGTTCACTTCCCTTCATCGTCGATTTGGGTGCCGCTTCTCGGTAGATGGCGGTTGATCGTCTTTCACGTTCGCTGATCTCGAGCTCACGCCATCTGCCTCTTGACGGCCTCCCCAAGCCCCTTAGCCGCAGAGGCTCAAAGCAGTCGCCCACCCATCATCGCCCTACGGACCTCAGGAGCCGGAGGTCGTTGATAGGCCTTCAAGCCCTAGGACCGTGAGCTGCCCCGTCCTTAAGGGCGAGGGTCCTGTGCCCATCGGAGCCGTCCACCATCGATCGGGGATCGGGTCCCCTTCACAGCACGGCGTGACTTCTCAGGCCCAAGCCCTGCCAGCGCCGGGGAGGCCAGTGCTCATAGCCTGATGAGCTCGCATCGCCCAACTCCGCAAGACGTGGGGTTGAAAGCAATGAATGACCATGAAAGCTTAAAACAGCCCCGTTAAACCTCCTATGCAAACCTTTAAGTAATAGAAAGGTGATAGGTTGCCAAGCCCTCTAACGCGTAGGACTCATATAGATTCCTTAAAAATGGGCAGGGGATGAGCGATGGGAGGAAGGCAAAGAACAACGCTGCTTGAGATGTTCGAGGAGAAGAAGAGCAAGAAAGAGGAGAAGAAGAGCAAGAGATGACCGCTTAGTCCTCGGGTTTTGATAACAGAAAATTGCGAAGAGCATCTCTGTCCTATAATTAGGTTCACGACGCTGCCCGATTAGGTACACGTCCGAAGCTGATGAGATGGACTTAACTTGGTATCTTGGGCTTTGAGCGATACCCTCCGGACTCCTTGCCCTTCTTCAGCTCCCGCTCGCGTTGCTTCTTCCTCCACTTCTGCGCATGCGTCCCCTTGAGACCTCGCGACCTCCTCAAGCCCCTCATCTTCTTGCCAGCTGACGTCAATGCCCTGAAGGCCCTCCCCCTGTTCGCAGGTTTGCATATCCAGTTGACGTCTGGGTCGCTCTGCACGACCGGGTGATTGGGGTCCACCATTATGACCTCGAACCACTTGTAGCGCCCGTCTTCTCCGACGTAGTAGCTGTTCAGCACCTCTAGGTTCGGGAACTTCCGAGCTGCCCTCTCCTCGGCTATCAGCCTCAGGCTCTTCCAAGTCGCGTAACCGTAGACCCCCATCCGCTTGGGCCTCCTGCCGGAGTCGGGCCTCGGCTTCCTCTGGCCTCCCTTCCTCACCCTCACCCTCACGACGACGAAGCCCTGCTTGGCCTTGTAGCCCAAGGCCCTCGCCCTGTCGAGCCTCGTGGGCTTCTCGACCCTTACGACCGTTGGCTCCCTCCTCCACTCTATGAGACGTTGCCTCATCGTCTCCTTCATCGCCCCGTCGTACGGCCTCTTCCAGAGCTCTGCGATGTAGTGGTACATAGACTTCAACTTCGCGGCACCTCTCGTTGTAGGGTTATGTGCCCCCTTAAATGTTTCGCCCTCTTCTAAGAGTCCCGTCGAACAGTTAATTACTCCTTTCGCGCTAGTACTATGGGGTTCGAGGTGTTCGAGGCCTTCCTACTGAGGCCCGATGCCGTGAGCGTCTGGAGGAACCCCGAGGTCAGGAAGAGGCTTAGCTGGTACTACGAAGTCATGACCGACGCCAAGCCAGCTAAGTACAGGATCTGCAAGAAGGTGGAGGTCGACGTCGACTTGTCTGCCAGTGACGAAGAGTTATGGAGCGCCCATAGGGAGGTAGCTCGAAGATTTGAAGACCTTTGGAGGAAGGTTATGTCGGGCGAGCTCAGGCTAGAGGAGCTTGAGACACCAGAGGTGAGCTTCTTGGATTTGAAGGTGGAGATCGTGAAGAGGATGCTGAGGTCCTGCGTGTTCTGTGAGAGGAGATGCAAGGTCAATAGAGAAGGGGGCGAGAAGGGGTTCTGCGGGCTCGACGCCACGGCTAGGGTCTCGAGCTTCTTCCACCACTACGGCGAGGAGGCCCCTCTCGTCCCTAGTGGGACCATCTTCTTCACGAGCTGTAGCTTCAAGTGCGTCTTCTGCCAGAACTGGGACATATCGACCGATCCCTGCAACGGGGTCGAGGTGACGCCTAAGCAGCTTGCCGCCATAGCCACTAGGCTTAGGAGGGAGGGTTGCAGGAACATAAATTACGTGGGAGGCAACCCCGACCAGTCCATGCACGTCATAGTGGAGTCGCTGAAGTACATGGACGTGAACGTCCCGATATTGTGGAATAGCAACGCTTACGCAAGCTTAGAAGTCATGGAGATCCTCAAGGACCTCATCGACATATGGCTCCCCGACTTCAAGTACGGCAACGACGAGTGCGCCAAGAGGCTCTCGATGGTTCCTAGGTACTTCGAGGTCGTGACTAGGAACTTGAAGATCATGCACGACAGCGGGGACATGATCGTGAGGCACCTAGTCCTCCCAAACCACGTGGAGTGCTGCACCAAGCCAGTCCTGAGGTGGCTCGCGGAGAACTGCCCAAGGTGTCTTGTGAACATAATGGAGCAGTACAGGCCGGAACACGAAGTGGCCCGGAGGCCCCACATGTATCCCGACATAAGCAGGAGGCCCACTTTAAGCGAGATGAGAGCGGCTTACAGCCTAGCGGAGGAGCTCGGGATAGTCTACGAGCCCGTCTCTTGAGTCGATCACGTAGCTCTCCACAGGACCTTCAAAAGCTTCTCGGTTATCGTGTTCGGGAGCTCGTCCCTGTTCGAGAACGTCAGCTCGACGACTTCGAAGTCCCTCCGGCCCCTTATGTAGTCTAGGAGGGGATGCCTGAGCCTGTAGTGGAGGGTGGCCAGGAGTGGTTTGTCAGAGGACAGAGCCCTCCTCACTGCGTCGGCGAACTTCTGAGACTTGAGCTCCATGGGGCCTATTTCATCTATCACCACAAGATCGCATCGCTCCAAGGCCCTATCTATGGAACCGACCGCGAAGGTGTCGAGGTTCTCGACGTGCACCAAGTACTTACCGACCCTAGGCCCGGCCTTCGAGCTGACAGAGGCCAGCTGCGCCTCGGCGCCGCTCTCCAAGTCGACTATCTTGAAGCCAGCCCTAACCCCTCCGCTCCTAACCTCAAGGGTTACGATGCCCCCGACCTTGACCCCTCTCTCCTTCAAGCTATTGGACACCTTGAACACGAGCGTCGTCTTGCCTACGCCCGGCCTGCCCGTCACGAAGATCTTGCCCGACAAGAGCTGCTCACCGAAAATTCCACTAACACTCTAGTCCTCTGGAGTTTTAACGCTAGTCTTTAACGTTAGTCCGAGTGCAAAACTACGCCCTCGACATTAAATAGAGGGTAGGGCTGTTAATGGGACAGGGTCTATTGCCTGTTTGTGCATCAAGAAATATTAGCTAAAATCCGCGAAGAGCTGCGAGACTATGAGTGTTTACGGTTTTAAGTTTAAGATCCCTGCTATAGCCCATTTCAGCTCTTCGGTAAATATTGCCGGGTATAACCCTAGCGCGATCGAGATTAAAGCCAATACCATCAGTGGTGCGAGGAGCCCGGGGGAAGCTTCTTTAACTCCATTAAGTTGTGACGGGAGCTGGCCGAATAGCATCCTCCTTATGGACCAGAGGGCGTAGGCGAATGTCAGCGCCGTTGCTATGATCGCCACGATCATGATCAGTATCTTAAGGGCATCGGAGAGGAGCGCCGCCGAGCCTATGGCGCTTGTGAATATCGTCCACTCGCTTATGAAGCCGCTTGTGAAGGGCACACCCATGAGGGTGAAGAAGCCTATGAACATCGCCACTGAGGTATAGGGCATTTTGCCCGCTAAGCCCCCCATACGACTTATGCTCGTAATGCCCACTTGGAGGGCGAAGACCCCGACCAGAAGAAAGAGCACAGCTTTGCCCATCGCATGGGCAATGTAGTGAAACATGGAGCCCATGGCTCCTACAGCCGCTAAATTAGCGGCAGAATCGCTCTTCCCTATGGTTATCGCTAAGGCCGCGGCCCCAAGTCCCAATAGTATGTAGCCCATCTGGCTTATGCTGGAGTACGCCAAGAGCCTCTTGAAGTCGTCTTGGGTGAGGGCATTGAGGGCTCCGTATATCATGGTCACGATCGCAAGGACTATCATCGCCATGGCCACGTAATGGAGGGCGGGCGCGTATAGGAAGACTATTCTGACTATGGCGTAAGCAGCCAAGCCGCTCATGGCGGCTGAGAGCAGAGCCGTTATCGGCGTAGGGGCGGCGACGTACGTATCGGGAAGCCAGCTGTGTAGCGGGAATATCGCCATCTTGACGAAGAAACCTATCAGCATAGCCGAGACTATCGCGACTAAGATGCCCGGGTTCGCCCCCATTATCTTCTCGGGGATCTCATATATTTCGAGGGTCCCGAGGTAGCCGTAAGTGGCGACTACCCCGGCCAAGAAGCAGAGGGCTCCTGCTTCTGTGAACAAGAAGTATTTCAAGGCTATCTTCTCCTTCTCTCCTGAGCCCCACTCGTTTATTAGGGCCCACGAGGCCACGACTGCTATCTCAAAGAATATGAAGAACTCCATCAGATTGGTCGAAAGCGTTAGCCCTACCATCCCTACGAAGAATAGTTGGTAGAGGCTGAAGAATACCCCCATGTTCGGAGAATCTCTCAAGCCTCTTATGGTATAGAGGGCTATGAGGGCTGCCACAAGAGCTATGGTCAAGGCTATCGGTGAGCTCAGGCCGTCGGCCCTGAAACCGAAGTTCAATCGTACGACATCCGTTATCACCCATTCATAGACCTTTTGGTAAGGTTCAGCAAACGAGAGGGTAGGATTGACGAAGAATTTGTAAGTCGACAACCCAAAGACTCCTATCGACAAGAGCGAAGTCAAGAAAGCTATTAAGCCATTCCACCTCCCTACGGGCTTGTTCAGGCCCAACGTCACGAGCGACGCTACTGCGGGAACTATCACGGTATAAGGTAGCAACTCCTCAAGCATTTACCACAACCCCCCTAGCCCAAGTATTATTAGGGCAACCAGTAGTAACCCGATGAGCATGCCGATTATGTTGTAGTTGAGGAAGCCCGTCTGCAACCTCCTAAACCTCTGAGAGAAGCCAGCGACGCCCGATGCGAAGCCGCTAATGCCCCTCTCGAAACCTCCCAGCTCTGCCCACCTGTACAGCCCTCGTGACACTGCTATCAGCGGGTAGACGAAGACCTTGTAGTAGAACCTGTTTATGTACCACCTCTTGAAGAAGAAGGTATGAATGGCGCGGAGCGACGGGCTTCTGGCCAAGATGGCCGATGGATCGTACCTCCTGCTTATGTACATGAAGTAAGCCGGGACAGCACCTACGACCAACATTAACAACGATAGAGACATTATTAGCACTTGAGGACCAGTGCCCTCGCCCCCGGGGAAGGCTGGAGGATGCAGAATCGCGGAAGAGGCTACGCCCGAAAACGTCTCTTTGAACGATTCCTCAAACGTCTTCTCGATCCACCCTTCGAACACCCACCCCACGAGACCTATGCAAAGCGATGCAATCGCCATTATCCCGAACGGCACGTACATTATCGGGCTCGCCTCCTCGATTTTGCGGCCTTCGGCTTCAAGCTCGGCTAACCTATGGCTCCTATCTCCATGGAATGTCAAGCCTATCATCCTAAACGTGTAGAAGGCCGTTAATGCTGCGGTTATCACTGCTAAGGCAAATGGGCCAACAAGGCCTGCCCCCCAAGCGACGGACAAGACTGCCTCCTTGCTCCAGAAGCCGCTGAAGAAGGGCACTCCTGCCAGTGAGAAAGCGGCTAAGAGCATCATCATGTAGCTTACGGGCATGTACCTCCTGAGGCCGCCCATGTGATACATGAACCTCGATTCTACTGCGTGTATCACAGCGCCGGCCACGAGGAAGAGAGCGGCCTTAAAGAGGGCATGGCTCATCAAGTGGAACATTCCAGCGGTCAATCCTTCAACTATTCCACCAACCATTAGGCCTCCAGCACCTAGAGCTAAAAACATGTAGCCTATTTGGCTGACGGTCGAGTACGCAAGCACCTTCTTTATCTCTCGAGAGACCATGGCCTGCGTAGCGGCGAGGAAGGCCGTGAAGGCGCCTATCCAAGCGATCAGCGTGAAGAAGACGGAGAGCTCTCTTGCTCCTACCTCTATGTAAGCGAGCCAGAATATCGGGAGAGCCCTCGCTATCAAGTAGACGCCCGCTTTAACCATCGTGGCCGCGTGTATGAGAGCACTAACGGTGGTGGGGCCTGCCATAGCGTCTGGGAGCCATTCGTGGAGCGGGAACTGCGCTGACTTGCCCACAGGACCCATGAAGAACAGTACTGCCGCTGGCAGAAGTAGGCCAGCCCTGCTTAAGTCTGAGGCCCACTTGTCTACCTTGTTTAAGAGCTCTGAGTAGCTAAGAACCCCCGCATAGGCGTAAATGATGAATATTGAGGCCAAGAGGCACACATCGCCTATCCTAGTAGTTATGAAAGCCTTCATGCCCGCGTGGGAGGGCGGGTATGCCTCGTCCTCCTCCCCGACCCAGCACTTCAGCCAGTCCTCCTTAGCGTCTCGATACCAGAAGCCTATGAGCGCGTAGCTACAGACGCCGACGCCTTCCCAGCCGAAGAACATGAGGAGGAGGTTGTCGGCCATCACCAACAGGAGCATGCTCCCGATGAAGAAGTTCATAAAGAACCAATATCTCGTGAGGCCGGGCTCGCCGTGCATGTACCTCAACGAATAGACCATTATCAAAAAGCTTATCCACGCAACGACGTTGGCCATTATTATGCTCAAGGGGTCGACTATTACCCCCATCTTAACTCCAAGCGAGGGAATCCAGTCGTAACTTCTTGAGTTAAAGAAAGGTACGTGACCTGACCACAAGAGGGGAACCATGAAAGACGCAAAGACCGCGGCGAGGAAGGAGGAAAGCACCGCCGCGTAGTCCCTGACTCGCGGGCCGAGTTTCGCGAAGGCAGGGGTCAGAGCGGCACCGACCATCGGTATTATCCAGCAGAGCCAAGCACCGGCGTAGCCAATGCTCTCCGACATCAAGCGCGTCACCCGCGACGCCCTTCTGGTTTTTGGGGAGTGTATTTAACGCTTACTCGCGCACCTCGATTTAGGCCATGTTCTACGCCAAGTCGGATTAGCACGCAACGTTGAAGGTCAATGCCTTGCTCAACCGTTTCACAACACTACGCTGGCTCGCTCAATAGTTGAAGCGAGCTGCCAATACGGGCTCTTTCATTTGAGGTAGTCGACGATGCTTGTCTGGCCCTTGCGGTCAACGGGCTCGGCTCGCTCTTCTTCATCAAGTATCAATCTCCCATAAACCCCGTCGTAGCCCGGCCTCACGATCACGCGTCCTTCCCTGACCCTTACTATTGCCTCTGCCACTCTGCTTGGGACTACGGCCTCGAGCTCTTCGAGGCTCGCGCCCAGCAACACGTTCAGCTCGTTTCCGAACCTGTTGACCAGCTTCATGTACAGCTCCCAAACCTGCCCTGAGTACAGCCTCGCCTCCCCCCTTATCTTCAAGCACTCAGCTATTATCTCGGCCAACGGCAGGAGCCTCTTGAAGTCGATGGCGCCGGGGGGCCTAAACCCCTTGGGCCTGTCCGCCAGCTCCTCGACCCTCTGCTCGACCCCCTTCGTCAATTGCCTCCCGCAGACCGGGCACTTGTTGCCCCTCTTCATGGCCTCTTCAGGAGGCATCGACACTCCGCACCTTCTGTGGCCGGTCCAGTGGTACTTCCCGTAGGCCGGGTCGACCTCTATAGTCATCAAGAACTTCGAGGGGTCCTTGCTCGCTATGGCGTTTATGAGCTCCTGATAAGTGGGCTTCTTTAAGTTGAAGACGTTAGCCTCCCTGCCGAGCCTGTGGGGGTACGGGCTATGGCTGTCGCTGTTACTCAGAAGGGCCAGCCTGTCGAGCGCGGACACGCGCCAGTTCATCTCTGGGTCGGAGCTGAGCCCCGTCTCGAGGGCCCTTATCTTGTGGCTCTTGTCTCCGTAGCACTCCTCTAAGCTGTCGACGCCGCCTATCGACCCAAAAATTGACCACCAAGGGGTCCAAGCGTGGGCTGGGAAGATGAACACGTCGTCGTCCACCTGCAAGAGGGTTTCGACTAGCTCCGCGGGCTCTATGTTGAACACCGGCCGCCCGTCAGCTTTAAGATCGCCGAGCTTGCCGAGAACGTCAGCGACCTGCTCCGCCACCTCTAGGCTCGGCATCAAGACGACGTGGTGTATCCTCCTCGCCTTCCCCTTAACCTCGTGTATCGTCCCCACCTCCGTCTGGACCACCAAGAATAGGTCTACCGAAGAGCCCTTGACTTTGTAGAGGCCAGTCCCTGGGACCTCTTCGAGGGTCTCTTTCAGCTCTTTGAGCCACAGGGGGTGGAGCGCATCGCCAGTCCCCAAGAGGTTTATCCCCTTGAGGGGCGCGTATGTCAGGAGCTCCCTTATGTCCATCCTCTCCGACGTAGCCCCACTGTACTTCGAGTGCACGTGAAGATCGGCACAGATAATCACGAGTGGCTACCTGCCTAAAACCAGGCTTACTCTTACGTGTTAAAAGGGATTTTCTCCTCACGGTTGGAGCAAGGCTGAAGCCGCGCTTCGGGCAATGTCCAACAAAGGCCATGGATAGCAACCAATTACTATGAGCAGTATCATCAAGATCACTAATGGCGCTACTATCACCGGCGAGGCCTCCCTCAGCTCTTTAACGCCCTCTCCCCTAGGCCTAATAACGCATATCTGCAGGAGTCTCAAGTAATACGCGGCGGCGAACACGCTATTTACCAACATTAATGATGTCGCCACGTTCATGAATGCATTGCCCACGCTATAACCGGCCATCAGTAAGAAGAACTTGCTCACGAAGCCCGCTAGAGGAGGAGCTCCGCTAAGCGACAATAGTCCTACCGAAAAGGCAACGCCGGTCCATGGCATCGCCCTACCCGCTCCTTGGAGCTCGTAGATGTTCCTAGTCTTCGCCCTCGTGATGAAGGAGCCAGCAGCAAGGAATAGAAGCCCTTTGCCTATCGCGTGAGAGAGTATATGCATGAGCGCCCCCACTAACCCCAGAATACCTGCGATGGCAACTCCTAAATGTGAGGCATAAGCTGCAGTACCCAAGCCGAACAATATGAAGCCTATGTTGACTGTGCTTGAAAAGGCTAAAAGCCTCTTCACGTCCCTCTGGAGCAAAGCCATTATGTTCGCGACGGTCGTGGTTATGACGGCGAAAACCACAAAGAGCGTGCCGTAGTCGAAAGCCGTTGGTTTGAATATCATGAAGGAGCCCCTTGCAATGGCGTAGACGCCAGCCTTGATCACGAGCCCCGATAGCATCGCGCTTATGGAACTCGGAGCGGCTGGGTGAGCGTCTGGCAACCAGGTGTGGAAGGGCACTATCGAAGCCGTGACGCCGAAGCCCACAAATATCAACATCAATATCACGTAACCATAGAGTCTGAGGGTGCCATCCGGCCTAGCAAAGGCCTCTGAGAGTAGCACGAAGTTCAAGGTCCCAGCATAGTAGTAGAGCAATGAAATGCCGAGCAGTGCCACGAGAGAGCCCAGAGTACTCATCACGAGGTACTTGAAGCCAGCCTCTATGGGCTCCCACCTGTACTTCCTAAAGGAGACCAAGGAGTACGACGATATGCTCATGAGCTCCCAGAAGACGAAGAGCGTGAAGAAATCACCTGCAATGGCGACTCCTACCATGCCAGCTACTAGGAGCAAGAGCATCGCATAGTACCTGTCTAAGCCCGTGTCGTGCTCCATGTACTTTATGGAGTATATGGATATTAGAAGGCCGAGGCCGATGAACAACAAAGCCATAAAGGTGCTGAAGACGTCTACTCTAATTTCAACTCCTAGAGGGGGACCGAAGTCAGGGAACAACGGCGACGTGAGGGCGACTCCCTTGGCTAGTGGGCTCCAGAACCTCCAGAGGAAGTACGCTAAGTAAATTAGTGCGAAAGAGAAGCCTACGGACGCCGCGACTCCCGTTAGGTACTTGTATTTAAGCTTCCCCTCGATGTAGCCTAATATCGGCATCGAGGCCGAAAAAACTATTAATGCTATCACAGGTCCCATAACTTCGGCGATGCCTACCCCTGTCGCCATCATTCACCACCTCAATCTCCTAAGCTTCTTCAAGTCCAACGTCTTATAGTGACGATAAGCATTAACTACCAATGACAAAGCGAGCGCGGCTATGGCTCCTCCAATCACTATTGATATTATGACGAGGGCTTCAGCTAGAGGCTCCACCGTTGCTCCTGTAATATGTGAGATGGTCGCTACCCTCGCCCAGCTTAACGATAGCAAGGCAGTGTTGACCGCGATAGTCGTTATCTCGATCCCTATGACCGTCTTTATCATGTTCCTTTTGGAGACTAAACAGTAGACACCTATCGCGAGGAGGATAATCGAGAAGGCAATATATGCCTGTGGAGAGGTGAGCTCCATTCTACTACACCTCCTCCGCGGTCTCTTCCACTTCTTCTAAGGGGGCCTCGATGACTGCTTGCTCCTCTTCTGCGACCTCCTTTGGAGGTTCTATTCTGAAAAGCGCAGTGACGCCGCAGGCAGCGCCTAATATCAGTAAGGCTTGAGTCAGCATGTCTATAGCTCTATAGCCCCAAAGCATTTCGCCTAACTTTTTGTCGAGTATAGTGGTACCCACGGGCAATAGCATGCCATAGGAGACATAGGAGAGCGAAATTAAAAGTAATGCTAAAGTCGCTATTGCTAAAATCGCACCAACTATCGTGAGGCCCTTCATGCAGTTCGCCTCCTCCTAATGGTGTGGACAGTTACTATTAGTAAGACCGAGACCGCGCCCGCGTAGATCAAGAGCTGAAACACAGAAGCGTAGATCGCGCCCATGGCGTAGTAGATGATCGCCACAAAGATGCACATGATTAGGAAGGCCATTATGCTCCTTATGAGGTCCTTGGCCTCGACAGCGAGTATGGCGGCGAGCGCCGTCAAGAATATCAGCGCGAGGTCCCACACGGCTCGACGACCTCCGCCTTCCTGTTGTAAGTGGCTAACTCGTAAATTTGAGTCGACTTAATAGCGTTTCGGGGACAGGATTCAACGCACTGCGCGCAGAACGTGCACCTAGCCACGTAGTACCTGGGCTTCTTCTTACCGTCCGGCAACGTCACGAGCTCGAGGGCTTGCGAGGGACACTCCTTGACGCATAAGCCGCAACCGACGCACAGGTCGTAGTTTATCTCGATCCTGCCCCTGTAGTCCAGTGGCACGTCCCTTTTCTCGAACGGGTAGAGTAAGGTAGCCCTCTTCTTAGGGGCTGTCCTCAGCACTTCGCGGAATATTGGCATCCGCTCCACCACCTCAGGGGGTTAATAGATGTATCATCAGGGGGGCCACCACGACTGCCAAGAGCAACTGGAATATGGAGAGGGGCACCAAGTACTTCCAAGCGAAGTTCACCATCTGATCGATCCTTAACCTTGACATGGCTGCTCTTATCACCGTCAGCAGTAGGAGCACAACGATAGACTTTATGACGAAGATAATCGTTGAGACTATCGCTCCTCCAAGGCCTGGTACTAAGGGGCCTGGCCAAGGACCTCCCAAGAAGAGCGTGGCCCCTAAGCCGCATAGAAAGGCCAGCTCCACGTCTCTCGCAAGTCTTAGGAGGGCAAGCTTCTTGCCCGAGTACTCGGTGGTCCAGCCAGCGACTATCTCCGTCTCTGCTTCAGGTATGTCGAATGGCACCCTCTCCAGCTCGGCTTGTGCTGCTAATAGAAAGATGGCAAAGCCCAACGCTTGAAAGCCCATGATGCTCCACCAATCTCTCTGAGCGTTTACGATGCCCTCGATGGACAGCGAGCCTCCCAGTCCAACGGTCATGGCGGTTGCTCCTAAGATCGAGGCCACGAGGGGTATCTCGTAGCCCAAGAGCTGTAGTACCGACCTCTCGGCCCCCACTTCCGGGTACCTGCTTGCGGGAGAAAGACCTCCTAAAAAGACGAGGATCACGAGAAGGGTCAATACGACCGCTAAGACTATCACGTCCCCGGGGAACGAGACTATCCCCTGAGGACCGCATACTGGCAAGAACAGCACCGCGAATAAGCTCAGGGCGAGAGCGAAGACCGGGACCGAGGAGAAGATGGGCTTGATTGCGCCCTCCGGCACTATGTCCTCCTTGGCCATAAGCTTGACGAAGTCTGCGAAGGGTTGTAGCAAGCCCCAAGGGCCTGTGTAGAGGGGGCCCACTCTGTTCTGGAGCTTCGCGTAGAACTTCCTGTCTATCCACTCGAAGAAGAGACCTAGGATTGCGAAGAAGAGGAAGCCTGGGAAGAGCAACGTCCTGAGGACGTCTATAAGCTCTTGGGTCACGGCCTCTCCCTCCAACACGACTTGTCCTTCCAGTACATGCGTTTTATCTGGCTGAAGGTCCAGACCCAGCTCTTGCCGCTTGAGACGTCGACGAACTTCACAGCTCTGTCTGTGCAGCTCAGGCAAGGGTCTATGCTGGCAAACGTTATGGGAACGTCCGCTATGTAGACCACGTAGTCGCCCTTTGAGGTCAGCATCACCGGGATTGAGAGGAGGTTAGCGAGCGTGGGCGCCCTCACCTTCCACCTAAACGGCCTGTCGGTCCCGTTAGACCTGACGTAGTGGATCACCTCACCCCTGGGGGCCTCAGTCCTCCCAACGCCCTCTCCGACTGGAACGGCCCTCGGCAACCTAGCCCTTATCGGCCCCGAGGGCATCTTCTTTATCGCCTCCCTGACTATATTTATCGACTCGAGGGTCTCGTCGATCCTGACCAAGATCCTCGCCGTCACATCGCAAGTGTCGTAGGTAACGACCTTAAACGGTATCTCGTCGTATGCGGCGTGGGGGTCGTCGGCCCTGACGTCGAAGGGCACCCCCGACGCTCTAGTCGTGGGACCCACGGCGCATAAAGCTATGGCGTCCTCCTTCCTGAGCACGCCGACGCCGTCGCATCGCATCCTTATTGTCTTCTCGTTTAAGCACATCTCCTTGTATTTCTTCACGGTCTCCTCCAATGCGTCCATAACCCTCAACATCTTCTCCGCCTTCTCCTGCGGCAGATCTCTCCTCACGCCCCCTATGGTCACCAAGGCATACGTGACCCTGTTGCCGGTAAAATCCTCTATCACGTCCATAACGACCTCCCTGTCCCTCCAGACGTACATGAACAGCGTGTCGAAGCCTATCTCGTGGGCTGCGACCCCGAGCCAGAGCAGGTGGCTGTGTATCCTGTTGAGCTCCAAGCCTATCGTCCTCAAGTAGTCAGCTCTTCGGGGGATTTCCTTGCCTATTATATGCTCAGTCGCTTGGGCTAAGTCAAAGGCATGGACTATGCCGCAAATGCCGCAAATCCTCTCAGCTATGTAGAGGTTCTGAATGAAGGTTTGGTACTCGCCCGCCTTCTCGATGCCCCTGTGATTGTAGCCTATCCTGAGCTTGGCTCCGACGACCTGCTCTCCATCGACGTAGCAGGTTATGTTGATGGGCTCCTTTAATGCGGGGTGCTGAGGGCCTACCGGGACGTCAACTATGCTACTCATTCATCAATCCCTCTCCTTGGTTATCCTCTTAAACAGCTCCTCGAGCTTCACGTCCTTCCTAAGCGGGTACAGGCCCTCGGGCCAGTCGTCCGGGAGCTCCAAGTGTGTGAGGTCGGGGTGGCCCTTGATGTCGATCCCAAACATCTCATGGACCTCCTTCTCGTAGAAGAGGGCTCCCGGGATCACGTCGGTTATCGTGTCTATTTCGGGCTTGTCCTTAGGGACTATAGCTCTAACTGATACGACTATGCCCTTGTACGAGAGGTGAGGTATAACTTCGAAGTGGTCTATGGCGTCCACCCCCGAAATGGTCGACACGTGCGTCACTCCCACGTCATTTCTCAAAAACCTGATGACGTCTTTATAGGCCGACCTATCGACCGTTACGAATATCCTCCTCGCCCTCTGGACCTTGGCCTCGAGAATTCTATCTCCAAATCTTTCCTTGAGCTTGCTCACGAGCTCCTCTTCGAGTGTCAAGATGCTCCACCCTTGAGCTTCTTTAGCTTCTCGAGTAACTTCACGACCCCGTTTATTATGGCCTCAGGCTTGGGGGGGCAGCCCATGACGTACACGTCGACTGGTATCACGTTGTCTAACCCAGGGTAGACGTTGTAGCAGTTCCTGAACGCGCCGCTACTGGCACAACAGTTCCCCACGGCCATCACGAACTTGGGCTCTGGCATCTGCTCGTAGACCCTCTTCAACCTCTTCTCGACCTGTTTGGTCACGGGGCCTGTGACTATCAATATGTCGGCGTGCCTAGGCGAGCCAACGAGCCTGATGCCGAACCTCTCGACGTCGTATCTGGGCGTCAGCGCTGCCACGACCTCTATGTCGCAACCATTACAAGCGCCTGTGTTGAAGTGCAACACCCAAGGGCTTCGGAGCCTAGCCCAGTCGACCAACCCCATTCTACCACCTCCTCCTCGCGAGGAGGAGTATGGCCTCTAGGGCTATGATGGCGTATATAGCGATTAAGAAGTGCGAAGTAAGTAATATTTCGGGTGACAATATGGCGAATGCTATCACCATAGCCACCATATCGAATACCAAGAAAACGATTGCGAAGTTTATGAGGTGGATGGTGAATGGGACAACTTCTGCGGGGACTTCTTCGCCGCAAGCGTAGGGCTTGACCTTATCGGGGCTTGGCTTGGGTTTGGGGGCTACCTTAGCGCCCCACGCATAGGTCAAAAGAGATACCGCGAGGGCGATGATGAAGGAGACCACGGGTATCGTGATCACAGAGCTCACAGCGCATCCCCGTCCGACGTGGCGCCAGTTCTCTGCTCAGGGGTTTAAAATATAAATCCTTCGCCCGGCCTCACTTAGGGGCAAAGTACCCGGGTGTCTAGGGTGGCGGTGCCGCGCAACAAGAAGCACGAGAACTTCAGCGAGTGGTTTGAGCAGGTGACCCTCCACACCATGGTCTACGACTACAGGTTCCCGGTCAAGGGCTGCGGCGTGTGGCCTGCATATGGATTCAAGCTCAGGAAGAACGTGCTCGACGTCATGAGGAGGTTGCTGGACGAGAGCGGCCACGAGGAGTGCCTCTTCCCGACCCTCATCCCCCAAAGCCTCTTGGGGAAAGAGGCGGAGCACATAAGGAGCTTTGAAGGTGAGGTCTTCTGGGTCACGAGAGGGGGCTTCACCGAGCTCGGGGAGAGGCTAGCCCTGAGGCCCACAAGCGAGACCGCGATAATGCCCATGTTGAAGTTGTGGATCAAGGACTACAAGGACCTCCCGGTCAAGCTGTACCAAGTGGTGAGCGTGTTCAGGTGCGAGACGAAGGCGACCCACCCGATGATAAGGGTCAGGGAAGTCACGACGTTCAAGGAGGGGCACTCTGCCCATGCCACCTACGAGGACGCTGAGAGCCACGTCTGGAGCATGGTAGAGCTCTATAAGAGGTTCTTCGACGAGCTCTGCATACCGTACTTGATATCGAGGAGGCCGGACTGGGACAAGTTCGCTGGCGCGGTCTACAGCATCGCGTTCGACACAGTCATGCCCGATGGGAGGGCGCTCCAGATAGGGACCGTGCATCACTTGGGGCAGAACTTCTCGAAGGCGTTTGACGTCAAGTATCTGAAGCCAGATGGAAGCCACGAGTACGTCTGGACGACCAGCTACGGCATATCCGAGCGGGTGGTAGCCGCCTTGATATCGATACATGGAGACGACCACGGCTTGGTGTTACCGCCGAACGTGGCCCCGATACAGGTAGTAGTCATACCGATACCCTACAAGGGCAGGGAGGCGGAGGTCTACGGCGAGGCCCGGAGGGCCTATGGCGAGCTCAAGGCGGCGGGCTTCAGGGTGGTGATAGACGACAGACAAGACGCGACCCCGGGCTCCAAGTTCTACGAGTGGGAGCTCAAGGGGGTTCCCATAAGGGTCGAGATAGGGCCTCGCGACGTCGAGAGGGGGACGGCGACCCTCGTCAGGAGAGATTGTCTGACTAGGACGACGTGCCCTTGGAGGGAGCTCGTAAGCTATGTGAAGCAACTGGCAGAGAGGATCACGGTCGACCTGCGAGAGGCTGCGTGGAGGTACCTGAGGGAGAGAACCTTCAGAGTCAAGAGCCTCGAGGAGGTCGCGGAGCTCGTAAAGGCCAGAAGGGGGATAGTTGAGGTGCCGTGGTGCGGTCGCGGCGAGTGCGGGCTGACCCTCGAAGAGGGCTTGGAGGCTAAGATCCTGGGGACCGCCGTCGAGCCCGTGATGGTTGAGGGTCGGTGTGTCAATTGCGACCGAGAGGCCACGAAGCTGTTGAGGACTGCCAAGACCTACTAAAGTCGATGCAAAACCCTTATAAGATAACGTCGTCCTTGCTCTAATAGCCGGAGCAAAGGGTTGATGCGTGTGCCCAAGAAGAGGAAGAACAGGGGGAGGGCCAAGGGGGACAAGGGAAGGGACTCAATGGTCATGTGCGACGGCTGCGGGAGGCCCATCCCGAGGGGAAAGGCTATAAAGGTCACGAAGTACGTCAGCTTCGTTGACCCTCAATTAAGGAAGGAGCTCGAGAACAAGGGCGTCCAGATAAGCAAGACCCTCGTGACCAAGTATTTGTGCGTGAGCTGCGCGATATTCCAAGGGATTAGGAAAGTGAGGGCCGAGGAGGAGAGGAAAGTGCTTCCAAGACAGGCCAAGACCAAGATAATCAGAGGCGTGGGGTGGAAGGGCCAGCAATAGTCCTTAGAAAGATGTGCCCCTAGAGGGCCTCTCTAAGTTCTATGTTGTCAAGATCACCCGTATGGTCGTCTACGATCTTGTAGCCATAGGCAACCCGGTGTACGATATCATAGAGACGCCATTTGTTAAGAGCATCGGCAGGGTCCTATCAGGCTGTAGCTTCAATGTAGCCTTTACCGCAAAGAGGTTGGGGATGAAGGAGGTCGCTTTGGTCGGTAGCATTGGAGGGGACTTCGAGGAGCGATTCCTCAAAACTCTGAGGAGGATTGGCCTACACTTTATAAAGGCCGGGGACGCGGAGGAGACTGCTGGCTTCAGGCTCAGGTACCTCAGCTACGGGGACAGAGAGCTGGAGGTCCTAGGCTTCGGCGGAGAGGTCTCGATGAAAAGGGTCCCTCAAGAGGTATTCAACGCGAGTGCTGTCGTCGTGGGCCCAGTCCTAGGCGAAGTGGGGATCGAGGTCCCATCGACCTTCAGGAAGAGGGGATCGGTCGTCTTCCTCGACCCACAGGGCTATCTTCGCAGAGTGAGGGGGAGGGTCGTCGAGTACCACAGCAACCCCGAGGCCCTCGAGGCCTGCCGCGAGAGCTACTTGGTGAAGCCCAACGAGCTTGAGGCGAGGCTCCTCTCCGGGTTCGACGAGCCCCTGAAGGCCGCCGTGTCGATACATCAGAAGGCCGGGGCCGTAACGGCCCTAACGCTGGCCGAAAGGGGGTCAGTGATAGTCAACGGCAGGAGGGCGATCCTAGTCCCGGCTTACCCAACGCACATCGTGGACCCTACCGGGGCTGGCGACGTGTACTTGGGCGCCCTAGCCTATTACATACGCAATGGGCTGAGCCTAGAAGACGCGGCCTCGTACGCCTCGGCGATAGCGTCCCTGAAGGTCGAGGGCATCGCCGCCTACTTCAACCTCGACTTGGAAAAGGTCGTCAGGCGAGCTCGATGGATAAGGAGCAGGGTCAAGGTCAAGAGGTTGAAGTGATTCTCACATCAGAGGCCACTCGTGGCCGCACCTAGGGCACCTAGCGTACTGACAGCCTATCGCCGAGGAGGGGCAACCCCCGCAGGCGAAGGTCCTGGCATATGATAAGTCGAACTCGTAGCCGCACTTAGGGCACCTAATGATCCTCGTGGAGGCCCTCATCTTCATCTTGATATCTCCTCCTCTAGACAGTGCTAGAAGCCCTTTAAAAACGGTTCTACGGAAGATAGTTTAGGTGGGCCTTGAGCTTGCTCAGCTCAGTAGCCCTCGCCAAGGTAATCCTCTGCGCCGCGGCCCTCGGGCTGGCGTCCGTTCAGGACTGGAGGACCAGAGAGGTCGGCGACACCATTTGGCTGATGATGGGTTGCTGTGGGGCGGCGTTGAGCGCTCTAGAGCTCTTGATCAACTTTTCCTACTTCCGCCTCGCGGCCTTGGCCCTGTCGGCGGCGCTCTGCTTCGCACTCGGCCTCGGGCTGTACTACTTGGGCTTCTTCGGGGGCGCGGACGCGAAGTGCCTGTGGTGCTTAGGGGCTACCTTGCCGTCCAACCCGCTGGAGAAGCTGGGGCTCAGCCCCCTAGGCCCCCAGAACCCGATATTCTCGATATCGATATTTAACAACTCCGTTTTGACTGCTGCCCTCCTAGCCTTGGGCATCGCGCTCTTGAACGCCACCAGGAGAGCTAAGGGCCCGCTCTTCACCAATGAGGAGAGGAGCTTCTGGAAGCGCCTCGTCGCGGTTGTGACGGGTTACAAGGTTAGTGTCTCTAAGATCCTTGAGAGGAGGGACTTCTACTTCCCCTTGGAGGAGTTCGCCATCAAGGGAGGAGAGGTCGAAAGGAGGTTCAAGCTCTCGACTAAGGTCACGGACAGCGACCCCTACGCGGTGCTGGAGAAGCTGGTGAAGGAGGGATTAATGAGAGGAGATGAGGAGATCTGGGCCTCGCCAGCGATACCGCTCATCGTGAATATAACCTTGGGCTTCTTTGTATCCCTGCTCTACGGCGACCTAGTGCTGGCCATAATAGAGAGTCTCTTGGCCCCCACGCTATAGCTGGGAGTAGGTTTCTCCAAAGCAATTCCTTGCAGGTAATTATGAATACCTACAAGGACGCCCTAGGGGTCCCTCACGTTGGGTCAGACCCTCATTCCCTTGCCCGCAAGGCCATCAAGACTCCACGTAACCCGAAAGCCCCTCATCTGCTCTCTGCCTTTCTTTTTTGTTCGGGCAAACCGTCATGATGACGGTTGCGTGCTCCTCATCGTTTCTCGTGGGCTCTCACAGGTTCGTGGTTTAAATGATAGATGGGTTATAGGTGTTGTGGAAGCCGACTTCTTCCCCACCTTGAAAGGCGAGGCTTTCAGTTGTAAAAGCGAGTTACTACGTCTTTGCAGTTATTTATCGGGGCGGTTCGGCGTTTTATCTGAAACTCGTAAGGGCCTCCCTCGCGCGCCTAGCAACCTCTCGAGCGACGTCCACGGTCTTGGCCGTGCCGCCCATGTCCGGTGTCAGCACCCTGCCCTCCGCTATTAGCTCGTCGACGGCCACCTCTATCGCTCTTGCCCTCTTGGCGTCCCCCAAGTAGCTCAGCATCATCGCCGCCGAGAGTATGGAGGCTATGGGGTTAGCAACGCCCTTACCAGCTATGTCGGGAGCGGTCCCGTGAACTGGCTCGAACATCGCGTAGCCGTCGCCTATGTTCGCCGAAGGGGCGAGCCCTAGGCTCCCCACGACCCCCGCCGCGACGTCCGAGAGTATGTCGCCGAACATGTTCGGCGTCACGAGGACGTCTAGGGTCTCGGGGGCCACCACTATCCTGTAGGCAGCTGAGTCGACGACGATCTCCTCGGCTTGGATCTCGGGGTAGAGCTTTGCGACCTCGAAGAAGGCGGAGCGAAAGAGGCCGCACGACTCCTTCATCACGTTGGCCTTGTGGACGACCGCGACCTTCCTCCTGCCTTCCCTCTTGGCCAACTCGAAGGCGAATCTCGCTATCCTCTTGGAGGCCCTCTCGCTCACGACCCTGAGGGTTATGGCCGTGGAGCCCAGCCTGTACTCTATGCCAGAGTACAGGTCCTCGGTGTTCTCCCTCACTATGACCATGTCGATCTTCTTGGATGCTTTGCCGAAGCTCTTGAACGGCCTGACGTTGGCGTAGAGGTCCAGCGTCTGCCTCAGCATCACCGTGACCGACCTGTAGGAGTCGGTGCCTGGGGGCGTCATCAGCGGTCCCTTGAGCACGCACCTACAGCTCCTTATGACGTCTAGGGCGCCGTCCTCCATCGGCTTGCCAGTCCTCCTCCAGTACTCGTAGCCAGCCTTTACCTCCACGTACTCAGCATCGAAGCCCAGCGCCTCGAGGACCTCGAGAGCCGCCTTTATGACCTCGGGACCTACACCGTCGCCGTAGATGAGAGCTATCTTAAAGCTCAATAGCGAGGACCTCCGATAAGGCTTAGAAGTAGGTGCTCGCACGTGAAATTTAAGGATTTATGCGAAGAGCTCGACAAGGTCTTGAAGCTCGACGTCGGCTTCAGAGGGATAGTCGACAAGCTTTACTACGCGGCCAGATCTCTAGTCGGCTCGCCTCTCGTCGAGGCTGCGGCTAGGTTGATCAGTGAAGTAGAGCGCGAGCAAGTGATGATAGTCACGGGGTTTAAGGTCTTGCCGAGAATGGTTCAAGAGACTGACGGCCCTCCCGGAGTGCTAGTCTTGGCCAAGACCCTCGCCGATCTGGGACTTGAAGTCTCCCTTGCCATAGAGGAGGACTCCGTAGAGGTCTTGAAGGCTGGCGCTGAGATCATCGATTTAGAGTGTCGGATCATCTCTTTGCCGATAAATCGCCCATTGACTGACTACTCCCGTGAGCTATTCGAGCTGCGCAAGCCCGCGCTACTCGTCTTCGTCGAGAAGGCAGGTGCAAACGACGTAGGAGTCTATCACACCATGTTGGGCGTTGACATCAGTAAGTACCACTCTAGGGCGGAGAACCTCTTAGAAGAAGCGCGTAAGATCGGCGCTAAGACGATAGCCATAGGCGACGGCGGCAATGAGGTGGGGTTCGGCGCAATAAAGGATGCCGTGAAGGCGTTCGTCCCTCGAGGGAGGGACTGCGGGTGCCCCTGTCGAGGAGGAATCGCGGCGTCCTCTAAAGCCGACATAATCGTCGCCTCATCGATATCCAATGTCGGTTGCTATGCAGTCTCCTGCGCGCTCTCCGCGCTCCATCGCCTCAAATGGCATCACAACCGCAACACAGAGCTCAAGCTCCTGAGGGCGATGATTGATGCTGGCGCGGTCGACGGGTTCAGCGGCGAGGGCATCATGAGGGTCGACGGCGTGCCCGTCGAGGTCTCCGCGTCGCTAGTGGATCTAATGTCCCACATGACCGCCGAGCACTTGAAGAGGGCGGAGGGCCAAGGATATCGGGACGAGGCCTAGAGAGATGTACACCTCCTCCACTGACTTCAAGCACTCGTCGACTTCCTCGAAGGGCATAAGCGCCAAATGCGATCGACACGTACAGTCGCTACACCCAAACCCTTCAACAGGTTCGGCGATGGAGTTGATGGCCGACGCGATTACGCATTCGAGCGCCTTCTCCGCTTGAGAGGCTACAACCCCAACCACCATTGAAGAGTCTGACGAAGTGAGGTAGTCTATGTGCCACCTCAGCTTCTTGCGCCTGCCGAGGTGCCTCGAGACCCTACCTCTTAGGCTCAGGGCGCCTCGACCCAGGCCGGAGCCCGTGTAGGCGTAGAGGCCCCTCTTCATACTCACAGAGCCCAGCGAGCCCACATCTATAACCTCATCCTCCACGAGAAGGATCACTACTGTGTAGACGCCTCTCTCCGGCAGTAGGCCGAGGGAGGGCTCGTCTAGCCTGTCTACATCACCCGCGGAGTCAGAACCCGAGTTACAAGTCATTGCCCCGACTTGTCTAGGGCTTCAGAGGGCGAATTAACCTTTTGCGCAACAATATAAGGCCGAGGCGCTAGAGCTCTGCCGAGGGCTGTGATCGAGGGTTCAAAGCGCTGAGGACTGATGAAGCCGACTACACCGTGAGCCCTCGAAACCTTTAAGGTTAAGCGCCTGAGGTGCTTATTTGAGGCTGGTTGGTCGAGGAGGAAACTTGATGTCCAAATCCAAGGGCCAGAAGAGGCAAGAGGCTGGCGACGAGAAGTCCATACTCATACACTCAGAGAGAGGCAATATCAAGAGGGTCGTGGAGATCGAGGGCCCTCTCCACGAGGCTGTCAAGAAGGCCGCTTTCGAGGCCCTACAGTTGTGGAACCCCGAGACCTCGGACTTCGTGGTGATGAAGGACAGCTACACCAAGACCCTCAAGCTACCGCTGTCGAAGGAGGAGTACGAGTTCTACTCGAGGTTCGAGCTACGGAGGAGCTCTAAGGAGGCCGAGGCCATCATACCCATATACATAGCATCCTTCAACAATGAGTGGAGGGAGACAGACTACTACGACAACGAGATATTCATAATAGCCCCGAAGTTGCCTCCTGAGGACCTAGAGGAGCTCAAGAGGAGAGCGATGATAGCCACCTCAGAGGAGCAGCTCGAGGTAAGCGACTTAGGCGGGCTAGAGGAGGACCTAGAGGAGCTCGAAGAGAAAGAGGAGGAAGAGTAGTCACCTGTTGAAGAACGAGGTTATGCTCCTCACCCCAAGTATTTCATCGAAGTCCAAGCCTAGGGCCGTGAGCACCTGCTCGAACGTGGTCCTCATGTGCTCGACGTACTTGTCGACGTCTACCTCGTCTATTCTGGCCAGTTGAACAGGCTTTACGCCCGGCTCGCCCTTCACCTTCACGTACCTTATTATCGAGCCAGCGTCCACGTTCTTCTTGTAGGCCATTAAGAGCTTGGCAGCCTTCACGTGCTGGGAGGCCACGGCATACTCTGATGGGTGCTTCGAGAGCATGACGGTGAAGGCAAGCTCGTCCAAGCTGTACCTCCTCTCCCTCAGCTTGTCGTAGACCTTCTTCGCCAAGTCCCTGAGCAAGACCTTCGACTTCTCGAAGTCCTCGGGGGTATCGACCTTGCTCAGTATGCCGACGAAGTTCAAGAAGGCCTCCTTCAAGAAGGGTGGCGTGTTCCTCTTCTTGCCCACGAGACCCTTTATGTCGACCTCTCCGTTGACGAGGACCCCCACGTAGTTCTTCTTGAGCCCCGAAAAGGCGACGAATTTATAGCGTTTGTCGTAGTCTAGGTCGACCTTGAGCTCCTCCTCGGCCCACTCCATGAGCTCCCCTATCTTCGACTCATCGGGGTTGTGTATGAAGATACTGTCCGTGTCGCCATAGAGGACCCTAAGCCCCAAGCTCTCGGCCTTCTCTATGGTCTTGGTTATTATGTACCTGCCTATCGCTGTGGTGCTCTCGGCCACGGGCGGGCAGTACAGCGAGAAGTTGGAGGACCCCATCACACCGTAGGACGCGTTGAGTATGACCTTCAGGCTCTTCTCCACGACCTCGTAGAGGCTCTTCTTGACTTGGTCCTTGACCTTCTTCGACATGGGCTTGAACCACAAAGCCCTTATGTCCCTCAACATGCCTATGAGGATCGATGTCAGCCCCTGCCTCTTGGTGCATACCCAGTGGGGTGTCGAGGGTATGACGTTGGACCTGCACTCCGGGTGGTCGCAGTTTATGACCTCGTAGGACAAGTTCCTTGTCTTGACTATGCTCGGGTACAGTGATGTGAAGTCGAGGACGGCCACGTCGAAGTACACGCCAGCCGGGGGCTTCAGCACTATGGCCCCCATGTATTTCTTGCCCTTTATCTTGGCTTCCGTGACCGCCTGCCCCTTCACGGCTATTATCTCGTCCTTCCTAGGTATCAGGTAGTTTCTCTTGCGATGCTCGAAGTAGAGCATGTTCCTTATCCAGTTCGATATCCCCTGCCTCGTCACGTCCTCCATGCTCATCTTCGATATGCGCATGAAGAGTATTATGAGCTTCATGACTAGGTTGTCATTGAACTTCGTGAACTGCATTGTTATCTCAGCGTCCCTCAAGCAGTAAGCGGCCAGCTGGGCATAGCTCAGCTGCGAGACAGGGGCCATGAGCTGGATCTTTCTAATCGAGAGGAGAGCCTCAGCTATGGCATCCAAGGTAACGTCCCTGTACTTGCTACCGAAGGCGTAGCCTTGGATCGACCTGTTGTGGAAGAACTTGTAGAGGTCCACGTGGACCGTTGCCGTCAATAGAGCAGCTGGGTGCTCGCCAGCGGTCATGGATATGGGGATCTTGTCCCTCGAGAAGCCGAGCTTGAGCGCCCTGTGGAGTATGTAGTTCAGGTCGAAGTTGTCCCCGTTGAACGTGAGGACCACGGGGTACTCGTTGAGGAGCTTGAATATCTCCTCCAGCATCTTGTACTCGTCGTAGAAGAACCTCACCTCGATGTCATCGGGGAGCTCATCGGATTGGCTTGTCTCGACGCTGTCCCTCCTCAGCAGGAAGACGAGCCTCCTACCGTCAGAGTCCACGAGGGCGAACGCTATTATTGGGTAGAGGGCCTCTCTCGGGTTCGGGAGCTTGTCGGGGTCGGGGGAGTAGACCTCTATGTCTATCGCGGCCCTCCTTATGTCCGGGACGGGGGCTAGGAAGAGTGGGAGCCAGTCCTTGAGAAGCTCCTTGGCGGCCTCCTGCCCCTCAAATATCTTCAAGACCTCTTGGGCCTCCTCTCCGCTGAGCTCCACGTCCACCCTGACCAGCCTCCCGTCCTCGACTTTGTAGAGCATCCCGGGCACGAGCTGCCTGTCGAAGATGTAGCAGTTGTGGTACTTGATGTCCGCCTCCCAAGCCCTCGGCAACAGGTCCCTTATGGCCCCCTTCTTCCCGCCTATCGCTAGGGGGTCGGAGGCTATGATCTTCGTCATCTCGATCTCCCTCCCCCTCAGCACGTCGAACTTCTTGACCCTCTCGAAGCCCAAGAAGCCGGGGTGGGAGACCACCTTGCTCCTCTTGAGCTCCTCGACGCTCATGTCGGTCAAGCAGTAGGGCCTGTGCCCGGTGTCGTCGTACCAGAAATGCATCACCCTCTTCTCCAAGTCGTAGAGCTTCAGGAGGGCCCTTCCGGCCTCTCCACTGTACGACACCGAGAGCAGGATGCAGGTCCCAGTGTTCCTAGAGGGCTTGAGCTCCGGCTTGCCAGCTATGTAAAGCTCCTCCTCGTACTCCGCCTCGTACTCCGCTTCAGCCTCCTCGAGGTACTCCTCTAGGTTGCTCACCATCTCAGCCTCTCCAGCTCGCGGACCTCCTCGCTCCTCTTCTTGTACTCCTTGTAGTGTCTCTTGCACAAGTACACTCTGCCCCGGGCTTCGGCCTCCACCTCGAAGTACTTCGAGGCCTCAGAGGCGGAGAGCGACCTGACGGCTGGCTCAGAGCAAAGAGAGCACTTCTCTCCCTTGGACACCTTGCCCAACACCCGTTACCTCCAATCCTAGTGTGCGGCGGTCGATTTTAAGCTGTTGCAAAGGAAGCTTGGCGACAACAAAATATCTAGGAGGGCCGGAGTAGTGAAGAGGGCCCGTCGTCTAGCTTGGACAGGACGCCAGCCTGCGGATGGCCAGTAGAGAGCTGGAGGTCCGGGGTTCAAGTCCCCGCGGGCCCGCCACTAACTTGCAAGGATCGATGACATGTGAGGTCTAGGCCCTAGCCATCCAATTCTCACAAACCTGTCGTTCCTAAAGCATCAGCCCAACAGCGATCTCGCCAAGCACTTCGGAACCCTGCGTGAAAAACGGATTTCCTCGGGGCTACTCCTTTGCAAGGAATTGCCTTAGGGTTTTCCGACTCCATTCAGAGCCTTCATCGACTACTTCGTGACCTCCACGGGCGACTCAAGGGCCTCGAGATCCTATGTCTTTGTCAGGTACTTCTCCGTGGCGCAGACCCTCGCTAAGCTCGTCGGCGCTATCATTACCAGCCCGCTCGCCCTATGCGGACCTGAGGGCGAAATTTTAATTATGGCAGTGGGCCTACTTATCTTGATGAGCGAGTCGGGGAAGAAAGAGAGCAAGTGCGCCCACGACAAGCTAGAGTACTTGGGGGATCAAAAAGGCGAGAGAGGTGTCAACAAGTATTACAGATGCATGAGGTGTGGAAGCGTGCTAATACTGTCTGAGGACGGCACTTGGTACGAGGTGCCAGCGTCGAAGCAACAATAGTGACGTCGTTGGAATTCCTCGATCACTTCGTCAAATGGCGCTTCACGAGCCGCTACCTTGTTCCAAGAGCGTCTGGGAACCGCACCCCCGCTAGCGTTTTTCCCGACTAACGGTACTTGGTGGTATCTTTGGATATCTGCAGGCCGTCAGCGAGGGCCTAGGCGAGGTCATCAACATCACCCGCATCTCATGGGCGTTGGTCGAGGCCGAACGCCACGGGCTCCCGATCGCCTCTCCTTCATCCCCTCATCGCGTCGCAACAAAGAGAATCTGAGCTTTTCTATGAATAGATGCACTACCATCACAGCTAGCCTTGTTCTTGCATCTACATTCTCTGGGCCAGCTTGAAGTTAAGAGCCCTTGCGCAACTTTCCATGACTATCTTGAGCGAGTAGACCAGCATCAGCCTAGCCCTACGGGCCTCTTCGTCTCTCTCCCTTATCACGTTCACCTTTTCGTAGTAGGAGTTGAAGACCTCGCTTATCTGGTTCAAGAAGCCCGTAAGCACCTCGGGCCTAAGCCCGTCGGCCGCCTCGACGAAGAGCTTGGGGTACTTGGCCATTTGGATGACCAGCTCCCGCTCGTACTCGTGGACCAACTTGGTCGTGTCCACGTCGGCCGTGGGCTCGAAATCGCTCTTCCTCAGAATCCCAAGGGCCCTCACGTAGGTGTAGTTTATGAAGGGGAAGCTGTTCCTCTCGAAGTTGACTACCTGCTCCCAGTCGAAGGTTATGGGCTTGCTGGCTGTGACGTTTAAGAGCGCATACCTGACAGCCCCAACGCCCACGACCTCGGCTATCTCCTCCTTCTCCTCCTCGCTCAGCCTCCAGCCCCTCTTCTCGACCTCCAGCTTCACCCTGCCGACCGCTTCGTTGAGTAAGTCGTCGAGTGCGACGTACCTGCCTCTCCTGCTCGACATCTTGGCCCCCGGGAGCTTCACCAGCTCGTAGGCGTAGTGCAGATAGCGGGACTCGACGTCCTTGACCCCTAGGAGGGCGAGCACAACCCTCAGCTGCAACTGAGCCATGCTCTGCTCTGCTCCTATGACATTTATGACCTTGTCAGCCTTCCTGAGCTTCCAGAGCGCGTAGGCTATGTCCCTCGTTGTGTAGAGGGTCGTCCCGTCGGCCCTCTTCAGCGTGAGCTTCGGTATCTCCTTATTGGCTAGGCCCCACTTCTCCTTAAGGCCGAGGGCCGAGGCCACCGCATCGACGTCGAGCACAAGGGCCCCTTGAGAGGTGTCTAGGGCCCAGGGGGCTAGGTCCCTTATCCTCTCTATCGCCTCCTCCGTCGCCCCGCTCCATACAGTCAGCTCGCTCTCCCAGTCCCACTCGTCGAACTCGATCCTCATTCGGGATAGAGTCTGCCTGAAGCCCTCTATGACGGCACCGCAAAGCTCCCTCACCGCCTTCACGGCCTCCCTCGCCCCCTCCTCGTAGTCCCTGTTGAGCTTAGATATCGCCGCCCTGGGGTCCCCGTCCTCCTTCATCCTGTCCAAGAGGTAGTCGAAGAGCTCGGGGTCCCTGCTCCTCAGCTCGTAGGCTATCCCCACCCACTCGTCGAGCTCCTTCATCAGCTCGCGCCTCGCCTCGTCGTCTTGAGTGCTCTCGATTCTCTTCCTGAGCTCCGATATCTCCACTATGGCATTGGTCATCGGGTACACGAGCCCCACCACGTGGTCTGGCTTCCCCCTCCCTCCCTCGAGCCTGTCCCTGACCTTGGAGTAGCCGTAGGCCGCTATCATGACCTGGAGGCCGACGTCGTTCACGTAGAAGTGGGTCTTGACAACATGGCCCCGAGCCCTAAGGAGCGAGGCTAGGCTGTCGCCTATGACCGCGTTCCTCGCGGTCCCTATCGTCAGGGGGTGGACGGGGTTGCCGCTCGTGTGCTCCACTATTATCTTGAGGGGCCTGTCGACCTTCACGAGCCCGTAGTCCGGCCCCAGCTCGACCACGGCCTTGAAGAGCTCTCGGGCCAGCTCGAAGTGGTTGGCGTAGAAGTTCACGTAGCCCGAGCCCGCGGGCTCCACTCTGCCCACGTACTTCCTGTCCACGGAGGTCATCTTGGCGGCCAGCTCGTCTGCCAGATCCTTGGGCCTCCTGCCCACGGCCCTCGCGAGCTCGAAGCAGGGAAAGGCGAGCTCGCCCATCTCCTTTGAAGGAGGGACCTCCAGCCCCTTGGTCAAAGTTCTCTCGACTACTTCTCTCACCTCTTCTGCCAGCTCGCCGAGCGAGGCCCTGAGCAGTCTAAAGCATTCCTCTTCGAACAGCCGGAAGGGCACGGGGTTCGCCATACCCATCAACGTTGAGAGCCTCGTACTGCCCTAGCGTGCTCTCGCTAGGTATTAACCTTGTCCTTGAAAGGCGATGGACGAGAGCCTCGAGCCCCTAGCCCAAGAGCTTCTCCGGTATGCTCTTGGAGGCGACGAGTGTCGGGATTCCAGCGACCTGCGCTGTCACTAGTATGGTCTCAATCATCTCATCTTTCGTCGCGCCAGCCTCGAGGGCCCCAGCTAAGACCTTGCGCGCCTGCCCCTCCTCGACTCCTTGGCAGATGCTAAGGGCCAGCGCTATCAAGTGCTTGTACTTGAGGGCAGAGCTCCATCCCTCCATATCGTGGAGTAGAGGGACTTGATGGCCTCCCGGAGCTGAGGGTCGACCTTGCCAGCAACCTCAAGAGCCTCAATGGGCTCCTTACAATCTCTAGCTCGATTCATACACGTTCTCCTACAGGTTTTTGGTTATCGTCGTACTAAATTAAACTTGCCACTGGATGTACGAAATCGAAGGTCATAACGTTAGGCTTGTCACGCTACAGCGAGATACTTGGGTTGCCGGAAATCCTGAAGAGTACTCGACGCTTCGGGGTCGGCCACTTAGCCGTCCATGGCGCTGGACTTTACGTGCGCAGGAGCTCCTTGGCTGCCTTATACGCCTTAGCTCCGTAGGCCAGCGACGGCCCACCACCCATGGCCACCGCCACCTCTATCACCTCGACCACCTCGTCGATGCTCGCCCCAGCCTTTGCTGCTTCGCTCAGATGCCTCATGATACAGGGCTCGCACCTTATGGCTATCGATATCCCGAGGGCGAGGAGCTCCTTGAACTTCCTGTCCAAGACCTTGGACTCCTTGGCCTTCTCCGAGTACTCCCCGAATATTCGTAGCTCGGGAGCTCTCAAGAAAAGCTCCTTCAAGTTCTCGTCGAGCTCCTCAAGAATCTTCTTGGCCTCGCCCATACCTCGCTGCCGCTAGCCATGTGCTCAGCCTTCTATTAAGGCTTTTCTTGAGGTACATAATGCTCGAACGCCGAAGGAACTGGAGCGCTTTGAGGGCTCTTCTCAAGACTCGGGCTTCACATGCACCTCACTCTACATGGTAAGCCATTGCTCTTTCGAGTGTCCATCAGACTTCGACTTGGGTTCCTAGAAAAGCTCACAAATACGCCTTGCTCGCTAAAAGCGTCCTCGAGACTTCCAAGGCCAACAGATAATGGTGTTATCTACGTTGGGAAGACTTATTAAAGCGCGGTAACATAGGGTCAGAGGACTGTAACACGAGGTGGCCTATGTGGTTGACTCGTCCCTCGTCGAGAGGGCAAGGGAGTTCCACGGCCACATATGCCCCTTTCTAGTCTTAGGCCTGAGGGCCTCGGAGATAGCCATGAAGAGGCTGGGTATCGAGAAAGCGGGCGAGGCGGAGACCGTGGGCGAGGAGATCCTGGCCATAGTCGAGTGCAACAACTGCTTCGCCGATGGGGTGCAAGTCGCGACGGGCTGCACGCTCGGGAACAACAGCTTGATATACTTGGACTTGGGCAAGAACGCCGTCACCTTGGTCAGGAGGGGCGACTGGAAGGGGGTCAGGGTCTACGTGGACTCCGACAGGCTAAGGAGCCTCTACTTCAGCGAAGATGCCTTGAGGCTCTTCGAGAAGGTAGTCGTGAAGAGAGAGGGGACGAGAGAGGACCAAGAGAAACTCAGAGAGCTTTGGACCGAGATCGGCCTATCGCTCGCGAGCACACCCGAGGACCTCTTTAAGGTAGAGGAGGTGAGGGTCGCTGAAATCGAGAGGGCTCCGATATTCGAGAGCGTGAAGTGCGAGGGTTGCGGAGAGCTCGCCATGGCTACGAGGGTTCGTGAGGTCGACGGCAAGAGGCTCTGCCTAGGTTGCGTGGGCGAGTGCGAGGCAGTAGTCGGGAGAGGTATAGTCTCGGGCTTCAAGGTCCCGCTCTCGAGGGGTGGAAGGCCGTGAAGAGGGGCTTGACGAAGGTACAAGCAGTCGCGTTGGTAGCGATCGCAGTAATAGCGGTCGCGATAGCTTATCTATCGCTCAGCTACCTCGGACCGTCTCAGCAGAAGCAAGCTCCTGCGAGCCCTGTAGTCGTGACCGACATCCTAGGGCGCAACATCACGTTACCCAGCAAGGTCCAGAGGGTCGTCGCAATAGGGCCAGGGATGCTCAGGCTCGTGTGCTACTTGAATGCCACGGAGCTACTCGTAGGGGTCGAGGAGAGCGAGACGAGGTGGGGCTTTACTGGCCGAGACTACGCCATGGCCTACGGCGAGCTCTTCAAGGGCCTGCCAGTGATAGGACCTGGCGGCCCTGGCAAACCTCCAGTGCCCGAGCTCATAATACCCGTCAAGCCCGACGTGGTCATAATGCACAGGGGTTACTGCGAGTTCTACGACCCAGATAGGCTCCAGAAAGAGGTCAACGCGACCGTCATAGTCATGGACTACGGCCCCGCGGGGTACCTCGACGTCGAGGCCATCTCCAAGGCCTTAACGACCCTAGGGAAGGTCCTGAACCGCGAGGAGAGGGCCAAGCAACTAGTCGGCTTCATTAAGAGCGTGTGCGAGGACCTAGACGAAAGGACCAAGGACGTGAGCTCGAGGCCTAAGGTCTACGTGGGGGCGGTGTCGTACAGAGGACCTCAACCGTTCACGTCGACTCAATCGCCCTTCCCGCCTCTAGCCCTGTTGAACACACCGTCTATAGCCGACAAGTACGCTAAGCCCAGCGGCTTCGTCGGCTTGGACTTCGAGGTGATAATAGCGGAGCAACCCAAGGTGATATTCATAGACCAAGGCAACCTACAGACCGTGAAGATGGACTTCGACAAAGATCCCAATAAGTACTTGCGGCTAGAGGCCTTTAAGGAGGGCAGGGTCTACGGCACACTACCATACAATTACTACCACACCAACATCGCGGTCGCTCTGGCCGACGCATACTACATAGGCAAGGTACTGTACCCAGACAAGTTCAAGGACGTGGACCCCGAGAAGAAGGCCGACGAGATATTTCAAGTGTTCCTCGGAAAGCCCCTCTATCGTGCTTATGCTGAAGCGTACGGAGGCTTCAGGTGCTTAGCGGACTTCTTCGGGGTACCTAGATGAGGGGCTCGGCCCGTAGAAAACGGACAATACTGACCGCCCTAATCTTCCTCACCTTCTTTTTGGTCCCGCTGTCAGTCTGGCTGGGCTACTACAAGGCTTCGATGACCGACATCCTCCGCGTGCTCTTCACACCCGACAACAGCCCCTTGTCGACTGTAGTGTGGGACTTGAGGCTCAGGAGGATCTTGGCGGCCATAGTAATAGGTGCCGTCTTGGGAGGAGCTGGCACTGCCATTCAAGCTGTAATGCGCAACCCCTTGGCCTCGCCGTTCACCTTTGGCCTCTCATTCGCCGCCTCTCTCGGGGTGGCCGTCGCTCTCTTGATATTGCAGGGAGGGGTTCTTCAGCGCTACCAGATCTATGTCTACAATCCGTTTATGGTCTCGATGTGCGCGTTCGCCTTCTCGCTTGTCCAAGTATTGGTAGTCCTCTTGCTGGCGTACAAGGCTGGGCTGAGCGCTCGCTCTCTGGTACTATCGGCTATAGCCACTTCATTCGCCTACCAAGCCGTGCTGTACCTTCTGCAGTACTTCTACCTCAACGAAGTATTGGTCTCAACCGTGGTTTTCTGGACGTTCGGGGACTTGGGGAGGATATCTTGGGAGGAGCTCAGGCTCGTCGCAACGGTCTCGGCCCTCTTAGTCATCCCCTACTTCATCTATAGGGGCTTGGACTACGACCTGATCTTGGGGGGAGACGAGCTGGCCAAGTCCTCTGGCGTAAGCCCTGAGAGGTTGAGAGTGGAGACAACGGTCCTCGCGGCCTTAGGGACTGCGTTGGCAACGTCGTTCGTTGGGGTCATAGGCTTCGTCTGCCTTCTAGCCCCTCACGCCGCTAGGTTACTCGTCGGCGGTGGGCATAGGTACTTGATGCCGACGTCCATGGTCATGGGCTCCCTCATACTTTTGCTCTCCGACACGCTCGGCCGGACGATAATCTCGCCCACAGTCATTCCGGTGGGGATAATGACCTCCCTGCTCGGCGTCCCGCTCTTGGTCTACCTGTTAATCAGAGGGGGCGGACATGGTTATAGAGATTGAAGTGAAGGGCGTGAAAGTGTGCTACAAGAGCGTGAGGGCGCTCGACGGCGTATCCTTAAGCGTGAGGAAGGGCGAAGTCCTATCGATAATAGGGCCCAACGGAGCTGGCAAGAGCACCCTCCTGAGGGTGATAAACGGAGTCTTGAAACCCCACGTGGGGACAGTCCTCATAGACAAGAAGCCCCTTCACGACCTGCGGCGGAGGGACGTAGCTAGGAAGGTAGGATACGTGCCGCAGAGGTTGTGGGCCACGGGCATGCTGACTGTCTACGACTTCGTCATGACCGGTAGGAGGCCCTACGTGAACTTCGCACCAACCAAGGAGGACGAGGAGAAGGTCTACGAAGCGCTTAAGGTTGTTGGGCTTTCCGACCTCGCCGACAGAGCTCTGGAGGAGCTGAGCGGAGGAGAGCTCCAGAGAGCCGTGATAGCTAGGGCCCTAGCGGGGGAGCCAGAGGTAGTGCTCTTAGACGAGCCCACAAGCAACTTAGACCTTAAGTACCAGCTGGAGGTCTTGAGCCTCGTGAGGTCTCTCAGCAATAGGGGCTTGATAGTCATAATGGCAGTGCACGACCTCACTCAGGCCTACAGGGCTTCTGACAAAATCTTGTTGTTGAACAGTGGCAAGGTCGTCGCTGCTGGAAATCCCGACGAAGTCCTCCGGCCAGATCTGATATCGAAGGTCTACGGAGTCTCGGTGATAGTCATCAAGGAGCACAAAGTAGTTGTGCCATTGTTCTAGGAGCTGACGACGCCGAAGGAGTTATCAACTCGCTGAGGATTAATTAGTGGGACGGAGAAAAATCATACGTGGGTTCTTAGCCCTTTGCGTAGGCGGGACCATGAATGTCCTAAGGGTTAGGAGGGCCGACGCGAAAGGCAGGGTTTACCTCTCGAAGGAGTTGAAGGGTTTGGAGCTCTACATGGCTGAACTTGATGGCGTAATCCTCCTCTCCACCTCAAGGGAACGCATCTTGTCGGCCGTCGAGCAACTGGCACCTCGCAATGCCCTGAGGGAGTATCTCGCAATCTTAGAGAAGCTTGAAGAACCTGCTCCAAAGGAGGTCGAGGTTCTTGCGAGGTCGAGAGCGTGGAGGAGTGTTGAGGAGCGATAGTTGACGCGTGCGTCTTGGCATCTAAAAACTTAAGACTCTAAGAGCGCTGAACGTAAAGCTATACGTCACTCCCGTCGTCCTACTCGAGTACTTCAACTGGGCGCTGGAATCAAGAAACCTCAGGTTAGCAAGAGGAGATGTCGAGAGGGCTAAAGGTTATGAGTGCTTAATCGAGCTACTACCTTCGGTGTTAGCGGAGCTCGGGATGGAAATCTTAGAGCAGAAATTTACGATCGCAGAGCTCAGAGAAGTCGCTAACTTAATCTTACAACGAAGCGTGGACCCTGGAGATGCGCTCAACGCGATCACAGCCAAGAAGGAGAACATGAGCATCGTGACGCTTGACGAGGACTGGCAACGTCTCTCGGATTACGTGACCGCCGTGATCACCCTCTGAGTCGCTACACCATCGAGAAGGTCTCGTGAAGTCTGGAGGTTAAAACAATTTTGCTGGTAATTTTTAGCGTTAGAGGTTATGGCTGTGCTACGATCTGTTCCATTCGTTATGCGGTGATGAGCACATAGTTAATGCTTAAAAATAGAAAAGCAGTGAGCATTTTCATCGCACGGCAGGTTTTTCATAATAAAAAGGCGTTGTCTACCATATTAACCTTGACCCTTCTCAGCAGCTCGAGAAAAATAGTTAAAGAGGTCGAAAGAGAATCAGCTCGGCGCTTGAGATTGAGCTTCGAGGAGGCCGAAAAGCTGAGGAAAAGAGCTGAGGGTTTCCTCAGGAACGCCATGCGCTTAATTGATGAGGGAGAGGCCGACTTGGCCATCTTTAACCTAGAACAGTACTGCCAGCTCATGCTCAAGTACAGGTTGCTGATCACAAAGGGAACGTACTTGCGGACGCGCTCGCTCAGGAGGCTGATAAAGGAGCTCGGAGAGGTGGACCCAAGGGTCTTGACGTTGATCAGCGACTTAAGGAACTTGCACTACGTCGCGCGCCTCGAGGAGTCCTACATAGCCTCGAGGTACCTCCCCATCGAGTACACGATAGAGGAGGTCAAGGACGTTGCCAAGTTTGTCTTGGAGGTGTTCAAGCCGCTTGTCGAGTCAGCGCAGGCCTGACCTCTACTACCTCAGGAACTACTTAGAGATCGCCAAGAGGGTGAAGGACGTAGTACACTCGATAGACCCCAACGCGAGGGTCTACGTCTTCGGCTCCGTTGTGCGAGGGGACTACACGGCCTCGAGCGACATAGACCTGCTTGTCGTGACCCTCAACACGAAGCTGAAGTACGACATCATGGTCGCGGTGTATAAAGAGGTCGAAGCGCCTGTGGAGTTACATGTAACAACACCGGATGTCTTTGAGAGGTGGTATAAGAGGTTCATAAAGCCGGAAGAAATGAAAGAGGTTGCGTAGAGTTGATGGCCCGGCCGGGATTTGAACCCGGGTCTCCAGCTCGAAAGGCCTCAATGCTTAGGGCTCTTGAAGAACGAAAACTGTGGAGAAAGGCCAAGAACTTGAGGCTTGGGCTAAGCTCTGTCCCTTGTTATCGTTACAAGGCTTCAAAGAGTGCGTAGGCGAGAAGTGCGCATTATTCCAAGAGCGTTTAGGCGAGTGCTCTTTTAAGGCGCTGACAAGGTTACTAGTGGTCGAGGCCTTCGGCAGGTGATGAAAATAGCATGTATTATAAGTAAGCAAGCGCAAGGACGAGCAAAAGGGTTTTGCGCTCACAAGGCCTTGTGAGCGTAAGTCATAAAAGTGAAGTACTTTGATGCCAGTCAGTAGGTGACTTAAGTGGTTTTGGTTGCCAATAGCTTTCTTAAACTTCGATTCCTATGCCCATTGGTTTACTTGGGCCTTAGCTTCGTGTGCATACAGTAGAGGCTGAAAAGCCATGGATTATGTGAAATGGTGTGCTAACTGTAACGTTCCAATCGTTGGAAGTGAGTGTGAAATATGTGGTGCCCAAGGTCGTAAATGTGCAAGGGATCTTAAACCGATCTTTGGCCATGAACGTGCGTTACTTGAAAGACTATTGGGCGTAAGACTTCCTTCCTTCGCCTTTATACATAGGAATAGGATAGTCTATAGGGGAAGGACTTACCTCACCTTCAAGCTTGACACAGCTAATGGGGAGCTAAGGCCTCTCTATCGCTGGGACCTTGAGAATTGTGTAGATGAAATGGACTTTGAAGAAGGGATGAAGCTTGCAGTCAAGGCGAATCTAAAGTACTTAGAGGAGAAGGAGAAAGAAGCCATAAACTTTATCAAATCGACTTTTCATGATTGCTCACAAGCCTTCGTCCTTTTTGGAGGTGGGAAAGATAGTGCAGTCGTAGCTTCGTTGGCAAAGAAAGCTTTGAGTAACGTCGCACTCCTCTTTATTGATACGACATTAGAGTTTCCTGAGACGTACCAATTCGTAGAGGATTTCTCAAAGCTCTACAACTTACCCTTAATTAAAGATTTTCGGGGAAAGTACTATAGAGCTGAACATGATTTCTTTCAACTTTGTGAAAGATTAGGACCTCCAAGCATCTATCATCGTTGGTGTTGCCACATCTTCAAAGAGCAACCTGTAAGACGCTTCATTAATGACTACTTAAAAGATGAAGATTCCACGAACATTATGTTTCTCACGGGGATAAGAAGGAAGGAGTCCAAAAGAAGGAGCGACTACACTTTTATTGAACTTGGGAAGAGAGTTGCCAGACAAGTTCTTGTCCAACCAATTAATGATTGGAGTAATTTAGAGGTATGGCTTTACACCTTTTGGAGGGGAATTAAATCAAACACACTATATGAACTAGGCCATGCAAGGGTCGGTTGCTGGCCTTGTCCATGTACTCCACCACTTATGGACTTTATCAGACGACTAACCCATGCCCAGTTATGGAAGAGGTTTGAAAAAGTTCTCTTTGATTATGCTAATAAAAACAACAGGCCTGAAAGATGGGTAAAGGAAGGGCTTTGGAGATTGAGAAAACCAAAGCGCCAAAAAATTTTAATAGATCCGATTCATGTTGAGGAAAAGGATGATGAGATTTTATTTAAATACGTTATCCCGACCCCTCACAGGATAAATCTAGTTGAGCTCCTTAAGGTTCTTGGAGATCGAAGAGCTGATGGTAAGGAACCCTTTAGCCCCAAAACAAAGCATGATCTTAGACTAAGCTACAGGGTTCAAGGAGCCAAAACCGAAATAGTGGTCAGTTGCACTAAGTCAAGTTATGTAGTCGCTAAGGGATTTGTTGAAGAGGTCCTTTTCAGGCTCTTGAATTGTATAGGATGTGGTGCTTGTTCTAGTAGATGCCCTAAAGGAGCGCTTCAAGTAATTGAAGGAGGAATAGCAATTGATCCTAGAAAGTGTAATAAATGCATGTCATGCCTTAAAAGTCCTTGTATCGTTAGAGATTCTGAGAAAATGTACGTAGCAAGACTTGATGTCTTTTCATTAGCTCCTTGTGAAAAAGGTTTGCCATTAAAGCATGTGACATTCTTGAGCGAGGAAATCGGCAGAAAGGTCGCAAAGAAACTCGAAATGAAGGGAGTGAACGTTGAAATTCATGATGGGGGGAAGGTCATTTGTGTTAATGAAGAGGTATCTGTAGAGGAAATAGAACAACTGGCACTCTCTTGATTTTCCCCACTTTACAAAGGTGTCGAGAAGGTCTCTGGAAGTTCTAAAGTAAGACTTTTTTGAGAGAAGCGGGAAACTTTATTATTTGTGAGCTTCACAACCTTTTAAGGTCCTTCAAGGGCAAAACTTTTGTTATCCAAACAGGTCACACGGAAGGGGGTTTGTTAAATCGTAGACTCGTCTTATGCCCAATACAATAACACGACGAAAACCATACCACCAGAAGCACGAAGTTTGATTTTGGAGATGCTCAAGGCCTTTATAAGAGACATGGATTTAGGAAAAAGCGTGGACAGCGCAGGATGGCTTATTTTAGGCGAAGAGGACTTAAGACATCTTCAAGGGATGAGTTTCTGTGAGATAGACCGCGAGAATATGAAAGGACGCATTAATCCTTCCAGCAAGCTACCTAGAGACCTCCTTTTAGAGGAAGAAGGTCGCGTTTTCTCTCAGTATGCTAAGTCATTAGACATCATTAGAGAAATTCGTGAAAAATGCGAGAATGAAGAGAAATACCATAACGCAATAGTGGAAGGCTTAAGACTCATGTTCCAAAGAGCTAGGTATATTTTTTGGGAGGATGAGGGGGGAGTTGTACCTAATGAAATTCGTTCCTTGGTCTTGAGTCCACGATGGGTTGAGGCCTCTCGGAACCTTGCTAACTTGCTGGTAAAAGATCTGCTACTAGCAATATACGGAAACAAGGGAGAATATAGAGGACTTAATGCCTATGAGGCCTCCGCTCAAGAAAGCTATGGTTATGACCTTTTAAAAGTTTTTAACAACCTAAAAAGTCAGTGGAAAAAGATAGTTGATTATCTTCGTGAACATGTTGAGCTTGTAGAGTTCCTTGGATTAATTTGGTTTGCTTTTAAGAGAGCCGCTGAGAGCGAGATTGACTATGTAGGGACCAGAGTCCTCATCTTTGAAGAAATTCTTAAAGTGGTGGCAAATAAGAGGAGTATAACCGAAGACGTCCTTCGTCGTAAGCTTAAGATAATGGGTGAAGAGCTTGATAACTGTATTGAAGGAGATTCGTGGGGATTAAGGTGGGACTATGTGTTCACAATACCTTGGTAGACAGTTAAGACAGTTTCTTCCGAGATGGAGGTGGCCCAAGGAAAAACACCTTCGCGAGGAGGTCTATAGGCACGGAGAACCGCCGTTTGACCCGTTCCCAAGCGTACAAGACGTCATTGATGCGACTTTATGCCCATTTGCGATCTTCCATAAAATATACCATGGTCAAAGAGGCGCTCTTGTGGGTTTAAAAGAGCAGGAAGGTGGAATTCAGACTGGAAATCATTTTCATCGTTTCATAGCTTATCTTAAGACTGAGATAGCAAGAGGGAAAGCAGATTCTAATAGTGTTGGGAGACTATTTGACAAGTATTGCCATCGCGAAATGATAGATAGTGAAACAAGAAGGAGCCTCGATGGATACTTACGCCATTGGTTAAGTAGGAAGAAAGATGAGCTACGAGAGATAGAAGATCAAAAGCCACGGGTATTCTTCGAGGTCCATGTAGCTAGTATTAATGTAAGGTTTAAGAGAGGCGTACGCTTTCCACTTGAAGGGATTATAGATGAGATAGATGTGGCTAATCGAAGAATTATCGAGAGAACCTTAAGGGGACGAGAAGATGATGACACACCACCTTTCCTCGAAGATTTCCAGCTATGGCTTTTATGGAAGACCATAAGCTCTATTAATAAAAGCATTCTTTATAAAGTCTTAGGTGATAAAAACCTCGAAGATTATGAGCTTATTGTTGAAACTCCTTATAGGGACTTTCGTGTAAATAAAGATAATCCGAAATTCGAGAACTGGGCAGAGGACGCGTTTGCTTGGATTGAGGACCTCACGATAGGAGGACCTGTTGTGATTAGCGAGGCTTGGCGAAACAAGGGACACCATGATAAACCTTGTACGTACGGAAGTAAAATGGAAGAGTGCGCAATGAGCTACTTTGCTTGCTATTACCGTGCGAGGAAGTATCCCACGAAGAGAGGCGCCCTTAGAGAGGTTCTTAGACCACTTTATCGTGCCCTCTTTTACGAGCAGATTTGGAAACATGACCTGACACTTTATCAACTTGCATACATGGAGCAATATGATGATAAGACTCTTAGGAATGAGCTCAGCAAGTTGTTAATAGGGAGAAACGTCTTTCCTGCTAAGGTCATTGAATCGCTCAGCGATAGAGAGCTCAAGCTTGAAGTTAGCAAGGACCTCATAACCCCCCTACTAGAGGTTACTTGGGATAAGACCTTCAACTTTGACATCATTTTCGGATCATTCTCCGTTGGCTTAAGAAGAAAAGCGTACTTGGACTTTGATGACCCTCGCTCTAATATAAAAAACGGCCAAATAATTGTTCGTATCGAGGGACCAACTAACATCGAAAGTTTAGATGCCTTATTGATTGAGAGTGGGTTACTATTTAGGGAAGAGCCTTGGTTCCTTAAACGCATAATTCAACGAGCCCTTTTCGATCTAGAAAGATGGGGGCTCGATAAGGATGATAAAGCAAAGGAGCATGTAACAATCCAGCTCATCGATACGCTCTTTGGACCAGGTCGCTTCAGAGCTCAGGTTGAAAAGTAATGAGCTTTAGCGATTGTGACCGGGTTAGGATGAGAGTGGAAATATTAGAGAAAAAATTAGATGAAAGACAGAAGAAAGCAGCAGACTCTATTTTAGAGAACCCCATACAAGATGATGGCTTTTTACTTCCAATAGTAGACGGCCCGCCTGGAACTGGTAAAACAACCGTGGGCGCCTATGCTTGCACCCGCGGAATTCTTGAGCGTATATTCCGAGGGGTCATTTACGTTGCTCCGACAAATTTTGCTGCACAACAAGCAAAAGAAGCCTTTGAGAAATTAGGCGTAGCCCCTAAAGATGCTATCTGGCTACATCATAGCGTGAAGATTAAAGACTGGGATAAAGGATCTGTTGGAATTCCGTGGGACTTAGGCGATTTAAGTCCTAATGATATAAGGCGATTGAGGAGCGTGCCTATAATTATTTGTACCCCCTACATGTTGGGACGCATTAAAAGAGGAGCTCTTAGATCTTCTGACATAAAGGTCGTGATTGATGAATTTAGTCAAGTTGACCCGGCTCTCTTCTTCATGATACTAAGTAGGACAGGTGCTAACGTGGATAAATACACAAAAAAAGGTTATGCCTTGCTTGGCGATCCCTTACAATTACCAGTAGTGACGACTCAAGAGGAGTTATTGGAAAACGTCGTCGAGTTTTTGACGTCTTATCGTTCAATCGATGGAGGATTGGCCACGCTTACGGTACAACGTCGAATGCATGAAGAGATATGTAATGCTGTGAACAGAATGAGGCGGAAGCTTTCTCCTTGGTCTAATTTTGCGTTACTCGAGCCTAGTGATGATGTAAAGTACAGAGATCTAGAGCGCCTTGGCTATAAGTACATGGAGGAGAAAGTACCGAAGAGTTCACGTCTAAGCTCCGAGGCACTCAAGAAAATTTTAGATCCATCGTACACTTTTGTAGTTATAAATTCGGATAAGCTCCCTGGAGCTAAAGATGAGGAGAAGACAAGATCTGGGTCAATACTCAACATAGCAGAGGCAGAGGCAACCGTTGACATAGCCGTTGCTGCATATAAATCTTACCAAGGCCCTAACGGACCACTCATCCCCACCATAATTTCGCCTTATAATGCTCAAGTAAGTGAGATACTGAAAATATTCGAGGAAAGACACCCTGATTGTCGTAGTTCTTTTAAAGACCATGTAATAACTGCTTATAGGTCGCAGGGGAGAGAATATCCAATGGTTATAGTGTCACTAGTAAGAAAGAATCCCCGGAGGCACATAGGCTTCCTTGAAGATGAGAAGTTAAGGGCCCAAGTGTACGTTGCTTGTTCTAGAGCAAAGGCGAAGTTAATCGTGTTAATGTCAAAGGACACCTTTGGAGGGAAGCCTCTATATGAGGAGCTCGTAAACGTCAAAGGTTCTCGACATGCATTAATCTGGGAATGGGACTAAACATGCCTCTTCCAAAGAACTTCGCCATCCTAACCCGACCTAGGGTCGAGAGTGAAAATGTTATGGACGTAACAGAATTTAGACTAAATGTGTTAATGGAATTCCCTGGAGCTTGGAAGGCCATCGATGAGAAGTGGCTAGGACCTCCAGGAAGGCTTAAGGATGGGGGACTTAGGCTAATATCTGAGAATGAAGGGTACGCGCACTATAGAGTTTGGTTCACTTACTTAAGGAAAGGAATCGCGGCGAGAGAGTACCGTGAGGAAGAAGCAGAATTTGAGATTTGGCAACATAGAAACGGCTTTTCGCTAGCAGTAAATGCACCAAGAGAGCTAGCAGAGCTAGCTGCTACCTTTCTTTCGGTGGTCAGATACAAGGATCCATTTGCGATGAGACTTCGCAGGCTTAGCAAAGAGGACTTCCTTGCGTTAATTAGGCACACGAGATTGCTTGGAGGAAGGATAACGATCCTTCACCTTAGACACGTCAAGACAGAGGACATGGGCGAGCTATCAATTCTGAAGATAAGCGGCAAAGACATGAAAGAGGGTAATGTCGATGAGTTATTAGCAGCTGCGAAGAAGATTACACGTTTAGGCTTTCACATACCTAACCTCGGAGGAGAAGAGTTTAAGTTCTGGATAGGTCATTGGGGAGGCGGAACTATCTATTCTCCCTCTATGTCAGAACCTCATCATGCTTGGCGCTTAATTGAATTCTTTGAAGGTTCGTTTCAACAATAATGATTTACCTCGTAGGCCAAGTTTGATATGAATATGCGATGTGAGAAGGGATATTAGAGAGAAGAGTAAGAACAAATAAGACCAACATATCGTCTGCATATACGTATGGAGAAGCCTCACGACCTTAGTCCTATTAAGAGTTTTAATAACCCCAATTTTCTAATTTCCTCAAAAGTACTTCTATGATATGCATTATTATGAATGTGTTTCTATAAAAAGTTTCAAAGAGATCAATTTATATGATTTCTTTAGCCTCAACAAGTTTTCTTAATTGCTCAAGGTACTTTGGATAGTACTCATCAGCCTCCGCCAATAGGTCCTCGTACCCAGCCTCAGACACCTTCAGCTCTCCAAACCTAGACTGCACGAACCTTGCGACCTCCTTAGGCATCGCCCTTATCATTAGCCTCTAGGCGACCTTCCTCACGTACTTCGGGAGCAGAAGGCCGTGCTTCTTGGCAAATCTGCAGACAAGTCTCCTAGCGACTCTCCTCCCCAGCGTGTATCTCTAGAAGCCTCAAAGTCTCAATCGAGAAGTAGGCCCACTTGCAGGGCTTCACGACCTCCTTCAGCCCGACGTAGTACCTGCAGAAGCCCAAGTCGTCGAAGCGCACAAGCCTAGGAGTGTCCACCTCTAGGCCGTTGATCTCGACGATTTCGTTGGGCTTGAAGGACTCTATGAGCGTTAGAGCATGTGAGAGCCTAAGACTGCCTTCGAGCATGAGCCTGTAGACTAGGTAATAGAGCTCATGGTTCTCCTTCAAGTAGGCCATAGTCTTGACCAGGTTGTCCATGTTGATTGGATAGGGTCTCACGTCCACCTTGTAGCTTCTGCTGGGGACTGCCTCTATCAGCCAGCCATATGCATCATGAGATATGGTCCCCTTATGGTAGAGGTATTGGACGTAGTGTCGGAAGACGTTGCGAAGCCACTTGTTCTTGTGATTCACGACGTAGTCCACGAGTTCTCGAGTAAGCACTTTCCCCTTCAAGTACTTCTTGAAGAGGTTTCTGTAGTAGGCTAAGGTCTCAGGGTTCAAGACCTTCCTCCTCTTCTTCTTAGCCACTAAGAACTCCTCGAAGCCCCTCTCCCAAGTCAGCTTCACGGTCGAGGGTAGCAGGCCGAGCATCTTCTTCAGGTCTTCCCTGAAGTTCTCGACGCAGAACCTCAGTATGGCCTGCTTCAAGTACTCGTCTCCAGTAGCGAGCGCTATTGCCTGGAGGATTAGTGGGTAGTCTATCGAGCCGTCCTCTCTGACGGCCCCTACGGCCCTGAGCCTGTCAACCCCCTTGACTACCTCTCGGAACTCCCCCTCCTCCAAGTGGCGTAGTGCTCTCGAGACCACCTCGTCGGGGACTTTCCTCAGGCCGTGGAGGTAGTTGTGGAGGGCCCCCTTCGATATTTCTAAGGCCTTCACGGCCTCGTTGAAGCCCGGCTTCGCCTTGACCTTCTCCAAGATAGCTCTCCTCACATCGTCGCTCAACCCCTTTACATCGACTATCTCAAACCAGCGAGGGCCCGCGGGCTCGCTCGTGAGTTCACAGCACCCAAGTAAGGGTGAACCTAAGTAGCTGGGAAAAAGGTTTCGGATGAAGAAGTGATGTGGAGGTGATGGCCCGGCCGGGATTTGAACCCGGGTCTCCGGCTCGAAAGGCCGGGATACTTGACCTGGCTCTACGGCCCACGCAGGCCTCTATACGACCGGGCCCTTTGTCTACGATTTTAGCGCG
>Ga0080004_1118241_pt1 | contig 60670 bp, 65 predicted proteins | sample WasSprMetagenome_FD_69207 | JGI IMG/M metagenome (GOLD analysis project Ga0080004, IMG submission 69207) | Sulfidic aquatic microbial communities from Washburn Spring, Yellowstone National Park, USA - WS (SPADES assembly) (version 2) | ecosystem: Environmental > Aquatic > Thermal springs > Hot...
GGCTTATGGTGTCCAGCAAATCTTTGATGTAGTTCTTGACTTCTTCCCAACGCTCAAAAAGCGCTTTCACGAAAGTGGCGGCGGCAATGCTGTCGGTGGACGGAAATTCGATTGAGATGCGCAACTCTTTGGCGAAGAATTTGGCAGCGAAGCGCTTGATGGTGCAGATGGCGCAAAGGCGTTCGCTTCCATCACTGTCCACATCGCCGACAAACTTTTCCGCCACTTTGCTCCAAAACTCCTTCTCACGCTTCCACCAGTCTCGCGCCACCTGCCCATCCAAATCGCTTAACGCTTGCCGTTCGCCGCAAAGGGAACATTTGCCCGCAGGTTCGCTGCGGTCGCAGAAATCCCGCAGTGCCTTCCGAGCACCGAGCACCCGTTCGGTCAACTCATAACAGGCAGCGTAAACCGAACCCTGATTGTGCTCGTAAGCGCCTTTCGTGGCTTCAAGCCACTTGACAAATCGTTCACTACCTGTCAGTTGCCGAAAAAGTTCGGCGATCTTTTGTGGCGTCTCATCCCACTCGTAAATCGCCCAGTAAACTTCGGGAAACTGCGCCAACTGCCGATCCCAGATGGGCTTTGCCTTTGCAAACTCGGGGACTTGTTGGCAAATTCCCTGCCAAACGATTTCCGCCAGCCGATGCCATTCCTTCCTCACAGCATCTTTTGCCTGCACTGCCAACTCTTCTGCCTGCTCAGCAGGGACGACGGCAAAGAAGCGGTTGGGCAATGTCGCTAAACGCAATTGGTCGGACGATGGCATTTGAGACAAAACACCGCTCTCATGCAGCCAAAAGTCAACGAGTGGTTGACCGAGCAGTGATGGGAAGAGCACATGGTCGGGACCAAGTCGCTCGGCGATGACCTTGATGGCGTGCCATGTCAGGTAGGAGAGCAGGAAACTGCCCATCCACAAGTCACGGGTCTTACGGGCAGCGGCGATGAAACCCTGAACGGGTCCGATGGTGAAAAGCAATGTCGCTGGATTGGGCAAGCAGTTGGCGAAAGCGCTGGCGACACGGGCATGCTGCAACAACGGATGGTCGGGGATACGGGTGTCGGCTGGAAGCAAACTCCAAGGGATATTTGGTTCGCGTTTGGCAAGTTCGTCCTCAAGGCATCGCCAAAGGAGCAGGAAGCGCTTTTGCGGGTCGTCAGTGCGTCGGCTCAAATCGCCGATCACATCCGCTTGCACTCCCGATGACCTTTGTGGGTCGGCAGTGGGCAAGGGCATCGCTTGACCAGAAAGCGGGTGAAGGACGCAATCGCTGGGCGCGCGAAGCCCTTCGGGGAAGTTCAATCGGTCGGCAGCAGACGCAACGGTGTCAGATTTGTTGGCGGCATCAACCCATGCTGCGCCTGGAACGCCTGTTGTTGGGACATCGGGCAACCCGCGCAATGCCGTTTGCATGAGCGCACTTGCCCGGTCCTTGTGGGTCGGGATGTCCAGCACCTTGTCAGGCGGGTCATGAAGCAAAGCAACTATCTTCCGCTGCCACCAAGCCAATTCTCTGGCACCTCCTTGAAACCGAAAATCACTTCGTCGCCAAAAGAGTTCAGAAACTCAGCAAGTTTCTTTCTGTCGGCGCGTTCCGAAAGTTTGGGATTCAATTGCGAGAGCGTCGTCGTCAGGACAATGGCATATTTGCCCGTTGACAGCCTCGTCACATGGACATGCACGGGTGATGCTTGACGGGGGTTGGCAAAGCCTAAGGCAGGGTTTTTGTGCTTATGCGCTTTATCCATGACGAACTTGATGGCTTTTCTCCAACCTTCCAACTCTGAGTCGCTGTCAAACTCTTGCATGTAGACTTTGATTTGCGCCCAATTGGGATGCAAGATTGGGAAGCGCGGGACATCTGACAACTCAGCAAACGATGAGGGTAAGATGGAGTTGAGTTGCTGCTTTAAGGCATTCGCCAATTCTTCTACGCTCGTCGCCGTCAATGCTAATTTGCCCTCAGTGATTTGCAAACTCCCAAACCCCCGACGGCTGCGTCGCCCCAGGCCACCAAGATAGCAAAGCAACTGCAAAGCCTTTTGGGCTTGTTGCAAGGCATCTTTATCGCGGCTTAAAAGGCAAATATCAAATCGCTGACCCGGCTTGAAGCCGTTGAAGCGAAAATTTACTTGTTTATGTGGCAGTGGATTGAAACCATCGCTCCCGAGGTTATGCGGTTTCAATCGCACCACAACGGGCGAGGCGTGGTCGGTGCTGCCGAAGACTTGGCTTTCGCGCTCAAAGATTTCGGCTGGTCGGTCGCCTAAGACGCCACCCAAGAGAGCCCGAAGCCAAAAACGCAATGCACCCCGAAAGGATGCTGCCCTAAGTTCGGGTTCACCCCTTGGGTCTGAGCCTCCAAGGAATAGCGGAGTTAAAAGTTCAACTTTTACTTCTAACTTCTGCCCTCCCATGGCGCTTTATCCTTTAAACCGCCCGAATTTTTACGGCAAAGCCCCTAATAGACATGGCAGAACCATAACCTCACCAAAGCTTACCATGAAGCCTTTTGCCTTTAAGCGCTTGCTTCCTCCCCAGGCAAAATACGCTAACCTAACGTTTGAAAATTTTGAGGGCTTTTGTGTATATTATAGCCGAATTTTTGTGGCAGGCAAAAATTAGAAGGCCCCACTGCCTCTGGCAGCGGGGCCTTTCGCGGAGGGGGCGGGTTACCTTGCTCCCAGTTCCTTGAGGACCGCAGGGATTATATCCTTAACCTCCCCCACAAGGCCAAGGTCGGCTACTTTGAAGATGGGGGCTGTGGGGTCAGGGTTTATGGCTACAATGCAGCGGGCATTGCGGATTCCATAGTAGTGCTGAATGGCACCAGATATCCCACAGGCTACGTAGAGCTTGGGTTCAATCTGGTGACCCGACATGCCAACTTGCCTATCAGGCCCTATCAGGCCTTCGTCTACAGCCCCTCGGGAGCCGGCAAGCTCGGCATTTAAGGCTTGCGCCAGTTTCTTGACCAGTTCCATCTCTTCCTGGCCCTTAACCCCACGCCCAACCGAAACTACTACCTTGGCTTTGTCTAAGCCTTTGGGGACGGTGAAGTCCACAGGCCCCTTGGTCTTCACCCTTGAAGGCACCGGTTCCACTGAGATGGTCTGAACTTCCCCAGTGCGGTAGGCATCGTAATAAGCAGGACGGAAGTAGCCAGGAAGGAGGGTGACTATCTGGGGCTTGAGGCCTGGATTGGCTAAGAGCCGGAAGTATTCACCCCCATACATCGGATGGGCACCTATGACGGTGCGGGTGGCTTCGTCCAGAGAGATTTCGGTGCAATTGGCTATAAGGCCCGCACCAAGCTTTTGGGCAAGGTACGGCGCCAGTTCCCTCGCCGGAGCAATCGCCGGGAAGAGGACTATCTCCGGTTTGTGCTCTTGGATGAATTCACCCAGGGCTTTGGCGTAAATTTCCAGGTCATATTGAGAAAGGGCAGGGCCTTGTAGGATGTACACATAGTCGGCACCGTAGCCTGTGAGTTTGCGCGCCTCCTCTTCTCCAGCGGCGAAGGTCACGGCCTTGACGTAAGCACCGAGGGAATCGGCAAGCTCACGCGCTTTGCCCAGGGCTTCCAAAGTAGCGGGAACAGGTTCGCCCTTTTCCAACCAGGCCACTACAAGGATGTCCCGGTAAGCGGTTTCCTCTAAGGCTTCGCCCATCATGATTTCAAAATATTCCATGGCTCAAACCTCCTTTCTGTCCTTTGAGCCTGGGAAAGGGCGCCCCTTTAGATAAGGTGCCTTTCCCTCAAGAAGCTGACAAGTTCCCTGGCTAAGTCTTCAGGACTGCCACGGCTCACTCGGCCCCTCACTCTCTCCGGAGGGAAGGAGAGCCCGCGTTCTTCCACTCCTGGCCTCAGGTCCTCTTCACTCAGGCCAAGGTCCGAGGCTTTCCATACCGGCATTTCCCACTGGTAGGAGTTCATGATGCGGGCACCATGAGGGAGACGAGGGACATTGGCTCCAGGGGCAATGCACAGGACGGCCGGAAGCTCAACTTCTACTTCCAGGAATTTCTCATCCCAGCCCCTTATCACCCTCGCCTTCCCTCCCGAAACTTCCAGGATGCGGTAGACATCGTTCACGCATGGTATATCTAAAGCGGCAGCAAGCCTCGGCCCCAGTTGCCCCTGGCAGGTGTCGGCAGCCATAGCGCCGGCGATTATGAGGTCAAAATCCCCGAGTTTTTGAATCGCTTTGGCCAAAGCTAAGGCTGCCCCGCGGAAATCGGCCTTGGCCAGAAGTTCGTCCGAAAGTAGGATGCCCTCGTCGGCACCACAGGCCCAGGCTTCCCTTATGGAGTCTTCCACCTCCGGGCCTCCTATGGAGATGACTGTAACCTTTGCCCCAAGCTTGTCTTTGAGGACGAGGGCCTCTTCTAAGGCGTTCCGGTCGGTTGGATTTATGACAAGTTCAGCTTCCTCAAGTGTTACTTGCTGCCGCCTCGGGTCTGCTTTTACCCCTCTGGGGTCTCTTATCTGCTTGATAGGGACAATCACCCTCATAGGCTCCACTCCTTTTACGGTCTTATCCTTACGCCAAAGTCACGGAAGAGGTTTTCGGCGATGACGATGCGCTGGATTTCGTTTGTCCCTTCGTAGATTTCGGCAATCTTGGCATCGCGGTACATCAGCTCTACCACGAAGTCGCGGGAGTAGCCCATCGCACCGTAAATCTGGAGGGCGATGTTTACGGCTTTGGAGGCCACTTCGGAGCCGTACATCTTGCACATGGCGGCGTAGCGGGTAAAGGGTTGCCTTGTGTCTACAAGCCAAGCGGTCCTATAGACCAGGCTCCTCAGGGCTTCTATTTCCGTGGCCAGCTCGGCTATCATCCATTGTATGGATTGCTTATGGGCTATGGGTTCGCCGAACTGTTCCCTCATAGCCGCCCATTCCATGGCCATCCTGAGAGCAGTCTGGGCTCCGCCAAGGCAAGCTGCACCCAGGGTGAGCCGGCCCATGTCCAAGCTCTGCATGAAGACTATGAACCCTGCCCCGAATGGCCCCAGGATGTTTTCTTTGGGGACCCGGACGTCTTCCAGGATGATTTCGGCGGTGCTGGACCCGCGGATGCCCATCTTGTCCTCAAGTTTGCCGATTCTGACGCCCGGGTATTCCCTTTCCACGATGAAAGCTGTTATTCCTCCCCTGGGGCCAAGCGAGGGGTCTGTCACGGCCATCACGGTTATGATATCGGCTATGTCGCCGTTGGTGATGAATTGTTTGGTGCCGTTGAGGATGAAGTAATTGCCATCCCTTACGGCTCTGGTTTTGATGGCTGCAGCGTCGGAGCCCGCTCCGGCTTCAGTCAGGGCGAAGGCGGCAATCTTTTCCCCACGGGCGAGGGGGGTAAGGTATTTCTTCTTTTGCTCCTCGTTCCCCCCAAGGTATATGGCCATCGCCCCTATGCCGATGTGGGCTCCTATGATTGTAGCGAAGGAGGAAGAGACCTTGCCCAGCTCTTCGGCGACGATGCAGTAACCTATTTCTCCTGCCCCCATTCCTCCGTATTTCTGGGGGAAAGGAACTCCCAGGAGGCCAAGCTCGGCGGCCTTCTTTACTACGTCCATCGGGACTCGGTGTTCTTCGTCAATGGCTTTGGCGATGGGGAGGACCTCTCTTTCGGCGAACTCCCGAGCCATCCTTCTAAGCATTTGATGTTCTTTGCTGAAGGAGAAATCCATAGCCACCTCCCCTTTAAGGCTTAATCTTGAGGCCATAGCCAGAGAATATATCGGAGGCTACGATGAAGCGCTGGATTTCGGTCGTGCCTTCAATTATGGGAAGGGCACGAGCATCGCGGTAAATCCTCTCAATGGTGTATTCTCTCATGTAGCCGTAGCCTCCATGGACTTGAAGCATCCTATCGGCTACCCAACGGACTATTTCTCCTCCGAAGGCTTTGGCCATGGCCGCTTCTTTGGTGAACCTTTCGCCCTTGTCGGCAAGCCAAGCGGTGTATTCCACCAGGTGACGGAGGGCTTCTATCTTGATGGCCGATTCGGCCACGTAGTTTTGGATGGCTTGCTTGAGGGCAATGGGGCCGCCAAATTGGGAGCGTTCGGTGGCGTAGCGGGAGCCTTCCCTAAGGGCAGCCTCGGCTAAGCCCAGGCACATGGCTGCCGTTCCCAGGCGGGCGTAGTCCAGTGCCCTCATAGCAATCTTGAACCCTTCCCCTTCCTGGCCCAGGAGGTTTTCGGCCGGAACTCGGCATTCCTCAAGGTAGATGGGATTGCAAACCACGCCCCTTAAGCCGAGGAGGCGCTCCCTCCGCCCTACTTTGAAGCCTGGGAAGCTTTTCTCCACTATGAAGGCGCTTATCCCCCTCGCCCCAGCTTGGGGGTCGGTCTTGGCGAAGACTATGAAGATATCGGCTATGCCGGCATTGGTGACCCAGAGCTTGTTTCCGGTGAGGATGTATTCGTCCCCTTTCTTCACAGCTACGGTCCTTATGGCTGCTGCATCGCTCCCGGCTTCGGGTTCAGTGAGGGCGAAGGCTCCAAGCTTTGTGCCCTCGGCCATGTCCGGAAGGTATTTCTCCTTCTGGGCTTCTGTCCCTTCCCTCAGGATTGTGTTTCCGGCAAGGCCGAGGTGGACGTGTAAGGTGAGGGCAGTGGACATGCAGGCCCCGGCCATTTCTTCCATCAGGAAGCAGTAGCCGAGGTTGTCAAGCTCTGAGCCGCCGTACTTTTCGGGGAAGGTTGCGCCCAAGAAGCCCTGCTCGGCCATCTTCTTGAGTATTTCCAAGGGGGGCTTCTCCTCATGGTCAGTGGTCTGGGCCAGAGGGGCCACTTCTTTCTGGGCGAAATCCCGGAACATGCTTCGGAACATCTGGTGTTCTTCGCTAAGGGTGAAGTCCATACCTCCCTCCTCTCTTCAAGGGTTGGGGGTGAAGGCTTAAGGGTGTTGAAAGCGGCAGTGTGCCTTCACCCCCCACAAGAAGGTTATCGGTCCTTGAATTGGGGCTGGCGCTTCTCAAGGAAAGCCCGCACTCCTTCTCGCATGTCCTCGGTCTCGCAGAGCCGAGCAAAGCGGTCGGCTTCGTAGAGGAGGCCGTCCTTGAGGCTCATCTCCATGCCCTTGTTGACGGCATCAATTATGGCTTCAATGGCGAGCTTTCCTTTAGAAGCAATCTTCTTGGCCAGGTCCTTGGCCGCCTTGAGCACCTCACCGGCGGGGACGACCTTGTTCACAAGGCCGATTCGGTAAGCTTCCTGGGCAGTAATCATGTCGCCGGTGAGGAGGAGTTCAAAGGCCTTGCCTTTGCCCAAGAGCCTCGGGAGGCGCTGAGTTCCGCCCCAGCCAGGCATTATTCCGAGGTTGATTTCGGGCTGGCCGAAGCGGGCCCTATCGGAGGCGATGCGGATGTGGCAGGCCATGGCCAGCTCGTTACCGCCTCCCAGGCAGACCCCGTTTATGGCGGCGATTACCGGCTTAGGGGAGTTTTCAATTATGTTGAAAAGTTCCTGGCCCTTGAGGACTACTTCCTTGGCATCCTCGTACCCCTTGAGCTTGTTTATTTCGTTGATATCGGCTCCGGCCACGAAAGCGAATTGCCCTGCTCCAGTGATTATGATTACTTTGACCTCATCGTTCTGGAGGGCTTCGTTGAATGCCTGGTAGAGCTCGGTAACGGTCTGGGTGTCAAAAGCGTTGGCCGGAGGGTGGTCAATGGTGAGGATAGCGATTCGGTCCTCAATTGAGACATGGATATTCTGGTACTCTCCCATGGTTCATTCCTCCTAAGGTTTTATAGGGGCGGGGAGCCGGGGTCAATCCCCGACCCCCCTTCTATCCATACCCCCTGCACCGGCTATGCATACTCCATGAAGCCCTTGCCCACCTTCTTGCCCAAGTGGCCGGCCTTGACCTTCAGTTTGAGGAGGCGGGCTGGGCGGAAGCGCTCACCATACTTGGCATGGAATTCCTGAAGCTTCTCCAGGACGTAGTCAAGCCCCAAGGTATCGGCCAGCTGGAGAGGCCCCATCCTCTCGCCCTTGTAGGTCATGCCTGTCCCGGCCATCATGGCCAAGTCAATATCGTTAACGGCAGCGATGTTCTCCATAAGGCAGAGGACGGCTTCGTTAATCATGGGCATTATGAGGCGCTCCCAGCTGAACTCAGTCCCGGTGGGGACTTTGCCTTCCTTCTGCAGCCTCCTTATGGCCTCCTTCACAGGCTCATCGGTCTGGTCACCGTAGCCATAGAAGCCGGCCCCGGTTTTCTCGCCGTAGCGGCCCATCTTGTAGATTTCCTCAAAGAGTGGGCAAGGTTGCATCCTATCCCCATACTCGCTGTAGAGGTAAGCCCCTACGTGGTAGCAGACATCAAGCCCGAGCATGTCCATGAGGGTGAAGGGCCCCATCGGCCAGCCAAATTCAGTCATGGCCTTGTCAATTTCGGCGGCAGTGGCGGCTCCCTCGGCCAGGGCCCAGGTGGCCTCGTTCAGGTAGGGCATAAGGAGCCTGTTGACCAGGAAGCCAGGGCATTCCTTGACCACAACCGGTATCTTGCGCAGGGTTTCGGCGAACATGACCACGCTGTCAATGGTCTCCTGGTCCGTATCCAGGCCAGGGATTACCTCTACCAGTTTCATTATGTGGGCGGGGTTGAAGAAGTGCATCCCAATCATCTTGTTGGGCCGCTTCGTAGCCGCCCCCATTTCGGTGATGGAGAGAGCGGAAGTGTTGGAGGCGAAGATGGTGTTGGAAGGGCAAACTTCGTCCAGCTCTTTGAACACCCTCTTCTTAAGCTCAATGTTCTCAGGGACGGCTTCTATGACTATGTCCACATCCTCAAAGCCGTCATAGGTGAGGGTAGTGGTGACGAGGGCCAACTTGGACTCCACATCGCCTGGGGTCATCCTGCCCTTCTCTACCTGGCGCTGGTAGATGGAGCGGATTCTCTCCATGGCTCTGTCCAGGACTTTCTGGTCAATGTCCTTCACTACTACCGGGAGTCCAGCATAGGTTATCACTTGAGCTATATCGGCGCCCATAGTTCCGGCGCCAACTACTCCAGCTTTAAAGATGTACATGGCTTACCCTCCTTTTTGGGATTACCAAACCCTTATGGCCATAGCCACATCTGTTCCGATGCGGGCAAAATACAGCTGCTTGTTTAGGTACTTTTCCCGGGCTTTATCGTTGGCCTCAAGCAGGGTATCCCCGACGAAGTATTCGCCCGAGTCCACGTCAATGGCCACGATTTTGCCGTTGTGGGTCGGCTCAAGCTGGTCTTTGATTTTGAGGTAGATTTCCTTGCCTTTGGCCAATACGCTTTCATCAACCCATTGGGTTATCATGGCTCATCCCCTCCTTCATTTTCTCTCCAGGACGAGTGCGCCTCCCTGGCCGCCACCGACGCACATTGTGACGAGGCCGAACTGGGCGTTGCGGCGCTTCATCTCGTGGATTATGGTGACGGTAAGTTTGGCTCCAGTGCACCCTACCGGGTGACCAAGGGCGATGGCTCCGCCGTTGACGTTGACTTTATCCCAATCCCAGCCGTACTTTTCCATTTCCCTGCCCACGGCCAGGACCTGAGCGGCAAAGGCTTCGTTGAGCTCAATGAGGTCAATGTCTTTGATGGTGAGGCCTGCCTTCTTGAGGGCCAATGGGATTGCCCTTGCCGGCCCAATTCCCATTATCTCCGGAGGAACGGCAGCATAGGCGTAGCTGCGGATGTAGGCCATGGGTTCGTAGCCCAAGGCTTTGGCCTTCTCCGCAGTCATGACCAAGAGGGCAGCGGCGCCATCGCTTATGGGGCAGGCATTGGCCGGGGTTACAGTCCCGCCTTTCATGAAGACCGGTGGGTAGAGGGCAGCCCTTTCCACCGTAAGGCTGGGGTTGATTGTCTCATCCTCACTGACGATTTCCGGGGCCACCTCTTGGCCGGCTGCTTTCTTGCTTACTACTACTGGGACTATTTCTTCCTTGAACTTGCCCATCCTGGTAGCCATGAATGCCTTGCGGTGGCTCTGGACGGCATACTTATCCTGCTCTTCTCTGGTGATGCCGTAGAGCATGGCCAAGTTCTCGGCGGTGCGGCCCATTATCTGGCCACAGAGGGGGTCGGTGAGGCCTTCCCATAGGGTATCAATGAACTCGGTGCTGCGGAGCCTGAGGCCCCAGCGCGCCCCTCTTACGCAGTAAGGAGCAGTGCTCATGCTCTCAGTCCCGCCTACGATGAAGATTTCGCCATCCCCAGCTTGGATGGCTTGATAGGCACAGGTTATGGGCTGGATTCCAGAGGCGCAGTTGCGCTGGACGGTATAGGCGGGGACATGGACCGGGACCCCAGCCATTAGGGCGGCGACACGGGCAACGTTGGGGGCATCGGAGTACTGGCCTATGCAGCCGAAAATCACCTCGTCTATCAGGTTGGGGTCTATCTGAGTGCGCTTGAGTAGTTCTTCAATCACCACAGCCGCCAGGTGTTGGGCCGGCAGGTCCCTGAAAGCCCCTCCATGCTTGCCCACAGGGGTCCTAACTCCGGCTACAATTACTACCTCTTTCATGTTCCCTCCTTTTGTGCGGAATTTTCAAGGCCTTTTAAAAGCAGCAACGATGTGGCTTCGGCCATTTGCTCCAGGGAGAATCCTAAGAGCTCTCTCCTAAAGGGTATGGACATGAGGACGATGACGCCGTGGATAGATGCCCACAAAGCTGCGGCGGTAAGCCAGGGGTCACAAGGGCGAAATACACCCTTCTTGATGCCATCGTTAACCGCCCTTGCCACCCACTGGAGAGCCTCCTGATTCTTAGCCTTTATCTCCTCCCCAAGCTCGGGTGGAATCTTCTCATGGAGGCGGCCGCGGTCAAAGGCCACCATTAAGCGGAAGTAGAAGGGGTTTTCTTTGAAGAAGTTCAAGTAAGCTGCAGTTAGGCGACCAAGCCTTTCCGTTGGGGCCAAATCCTGGGACGGGGCATAAGCTTCAGTAAGCTTTCCCAAGAGGATGTCAAATCCTTCCAAAAGGAGGTGGGCGAGGATTTCCTCTTTGCTGGAAAAATAGAGGTAAATAGTGCCTTTGCCAAGCTCAGCGGCTGCCGCTACATCCTCAACAGTAGCTTCGGCGATTCCCTTAGTGGAGAAAACCTCGCGGGCTGCTTCCAAAATTTCAAGCCTTCTCTGTTCCTTTTCCCTGGCCCTTCTCTCGCTTGTTGCCATAAGCCCGCCCTCGGGACTGACCATCGGTCATTTACTGACCGGTAGTCAGTATACCACAAATTTTCTTGCTTGTCAAATCAAGGGATGCATCCCCGTTTTCACGCCGACCCTCACGCCCCGAGTGGGACCCAAAATGATGGCAAATCCTCAGCCAACGAGGGTGGGCAAATTGGGGGGTCCAGGGAGCGGAGCCCCCATGGCGGGGGGTTGTGGGGGGCTTTCCCGTAACTTCCCGCAAAGGAGATAAGGGGGGTATTGCCCTCCGTTAGAGGACAACATTGATAACGTAATAATAAACTCCTACCACTGCGAACAAGAGGCTATCAACTCTATCCAGCATCCCTCCATGGCCTGGGAAGAGGCTGCCTGAGTCCTTAACCCCAACTTGCCTCTTTACCATTGAAATGGCCAAATCGCCAAAGGGAGTAATAGTAGCTACGATGACTCCTAAAGCCAAGCTGTGGGGTAAAGCCACCCCACCTATAGTGCCCAAAATTATCGCCGCCAGCATCCCGGCTAACCACCCACCTATGGTCCCTTCCCAAGTCTTCTTAGGGCTTAAGCGAGGCCAAAATGGCCGCTTACCCCACTTTAGCCCAGCAAAATATGCTCCTGAATCCCCAGCCCAAGTTATGAGGAAAGTTAGCATAACCCAGGTGTAACCCTGAGGAAGCAAACGCAGGGAAATGAAGTGGCTGATAAGCCAACCGATGTAAAACCCACCGGCCAAAGTCAAAGCCCAATCAACAACGGGGTATGGGGTCCGCCGGAAGAGCTGCCAAGTGGTGGTGATAATTAGCCAGGCGCTAAGGGCAAGCGGAAGGAGACGGAGATGGGGCAGAAAGGCGTTTAAAATGAGGAGAAACGTAAGGACAAGGCCCATAGGCCAAAGGGGCCTAAAACCCCCTTTTTCCATCAGCCGGAAAAATTCCCAGGTGGCAAGGAGAGCTGCTACACCTACGACTAAAGCGAAAACAATCCCCCCAATCCAGGTTATCACGATAATGGTAGGGATGAGCAAGGCTGCAACCAGCACACGGCTCCGGAATTGAGATTGGTCTAATTTGGCCATGAAGGTAAGCCCTTCACCCTTCTTTGACGAGCCCAAACCTTCTTTCACGGCGGCTAAAGTCTAAAAGGGCTTTGTAAAGCTCTTCCTCATCAAAATCGGGCCAATAGACAGGGGTTGAATAATACTCAGCGTAAGCACTTTGCCAAAGGAGGAAATTGGAAAGCCTCATCTCCCCAGCCGTCCGGATTATTAGGTCAGGGTCGGGAATGCCGGCGGTGTAGAGGTGAGAGGAGATAAGGTCCTCATCAACTTCCTCGGGCTTGTAGCCCTTGGCTATAATCTTACGAACTGCATCTACAATTTCGGCTCTTCCACCGTAGTTAAAAGCCACGCAAAGTATCAAGCGCTCGTTCCCTTTGGTAGCTTCCACGGCTTGGCGTATTTTCTCCTGAAGCCTTTCCGGCACTCCGTCCATTCGGCCTATGTGCCTGACCTGCACACCCTCTTTCACCAATTCGGGCAGTTCCTTGTCTATGTATTGGTCCAGGAGGTTGAGGAGGCCTTCAACTTCTTCTTTCGGTCTCCCCCAGTTTTCAGTGGAGAAGGCATAAATGGTTACGTATTTTATCCCCCATTCCCCGCAGGCTCGCAGGACACGGCGGAGGTTTTCGGCTCCGGCTCTGTGGCCTGCCAACCTGGGCAAGCCTCTCTGCTTGGCCCAGCGCCCGTTTCCATCCATTATGAAGCCGATGTGCCTTGGCAGGTTCTCAATCTTCCCCTTCAAACTTCCATTATCTCCTTCTTCTTGGCTTCCCCAATCTCGTCTATCTTCTCAATCATCTCTTCGGTTAGCTCATCCAGCTTCTCCCTGGCCCGGAAGAACTCGTCTTCCGAGATTAGTTTCTCGTCTTGGAGTTCTTTCAATTGCTCCAGGCCATCGCGCCGGCAATTGCGGACGGCTATTTTGGCCTCCTCAAGCCTCTTGGAGAGAACTTTGACCAGCTCTTTGCGCCTTTCCTCGGTAAGGCGTGGGATGTTTATCCTTATGACTTTGCCGTCGTTCATGGGCGTAAGGCCAAGGTCCGAATTGAGGATTGCTTTTTCTATGGCCGCTAAAGCTGAGGCATCCCATGGCCTTACCACCAGCAACCTCGGCTCCGGCGCGGTGATGGAAGCAAGCTGATTGAGTGGGACGAGAGTCCCATAGTATTCCACCTTGACCTTCTCCAAAAGGGCAGGAGATGCCCTACCGGTCCTGAGGGCCTTTAGGTCCTCCCGCAGGATTTCCAAAGCCTTTTCCATCCGGGACCGTACGTCTTTAAAGACCTCTTCTACCATCGTTCTACCTCCTTCTCAACATATTACGGTCCCAACTGGTTCGCCCAATACAACTTTTTCCAGGGCCTTCTCCTCCCAAAGGTTGACCACATAGATTGGGAGGTTATGCTCCATGCACAGCGATATAGCGGTGCTGTCAATCACCCCAACTCTCATTTTCAAGGCTTCCATGTAGGATAGGCGGTCAAAGCGCACGGCATTTGGGTTGATTTTGGGGTCATCGGAGTAAACCCCGTCCACTTTTGTGGCTTTTATCAAGGCTTCGGCGTGGATTTCCATAGCTCTGAGGGCGGCGGCGGTATCAGTTGTAAAGTATGGCTGGCCTGTTCCGGCGGCCATTATGACCACCCTGCCTTTCTCAAGATGGCGGATAGCCCTAAGGCGGATGTAAGGTTCGGCGACGGCGCGCATCTCTATTGCCGTCTGGACCCTGGTGGTTACGCCGAGTTTTTCCAAGGCATCTTGAAGGGCGAGGGCATTCATGACTGTGGCCAGCATGCCCATGTGGTCGGCTGTGGCCTGGTCCATGCCGTGTTCAAGGCCATCGCGGCCCCGCCAGATGTTCCCCGCCCCTATAACGAGGGCTATTTCGGTTCCCAGGTCCTTTACCGCCTTAATCTTGCGGGCTACTTCTCTGGCCTTTTCGGGGTCAATTCCGAAGCCTTTGGGGCCGGCCAAGGCCTCTCCCCCAATCTTTATCATCACCCTTCGGTATTTAAGCTCCATAGTGACACCTCATTCTAAGGGCTCACCGAGCTCAAAGCGCACGAATCTCCTTACTACTACGTTTTCCCCAAGCTTAGCAATGGCCTGGGTGATGACCTCCTCCACTGTGGAATTTTCGTCCTTGAGGAAGGGCTGGCGCAGGAGGCACACCTCCCGATAGTATTCTTCAAGCCTCTTTTCCACTATCTTTTCCAATTCCTCCGGGGATTTGCCAGAACCTTTGTATTCGGAGAGGATTTCGGCCTTCTTAGCTTCAATGACCTCGGGGGGGATGTCCTCCGGCTTTATGTATAATGGGTTAAAGGCCACCACCTGCATCGCTATATCGTGGGCCAGGTTTCTGAACAGGTCAGTCCTGGCCACAAAGTCAGTCTCGCAATTTAGTTCAACCATTGCTCCGACCTTGCTGCCGGTGTGGATGTAGGCTTCAATGATTCCTTCCCGTGCTTGGCGGGTCATCTTTTTGGCAGCTATTGCCACCCCCCTTTCCCTGAGGTACTGTTTGGCTTTCTCTATGTCGCCGCCGCTTTCCTCCAGGGCTTTCTTGCATTCCAAGATACCCGCACCAGTTATTTCCCTGAGTTCTTTGATGAGCTTCGGGTCTACAGTCACTGGCCACCTCCTTTATTCTTCTTCGGTTTCTTCTTCCTCAGGCTTTTCCCATTCTTCTTTCTCTTCTTCCAGAAGGTCCAAGGCTTCTTTGTCCATAACCTTGAGTTTCTCCAAGACAGAAGGCCCAAGGTAGTGTTCAATGGGCAGTTCTTCTTCAACAGCCAAGGCGATTTCCTCTTCCTCGCCGGCTTCGGCCTTGATGGTTTCGTAGAGCTGGCGTCCTTCCAAGACGGCACTGGCTATCTCGGAAGTTATGACTTTTATAGCCCTTATGGCATCGTCATTAGCCGGGATGCAATAGGTTACCAGTTCAGGGTCAGCGTTGGTATCAACTACTCCTACTACTGGTATGCCGAGGCGGTTAGCTTCTTTCACGGCCAGCTCTTCTTTGACCACGTCCACGACATAGAGCATGTCGGGGAGCCTATTGAGGCCTCTCAGGCCTCCAATCTTGCGGCGGAGGCGTTCAAGTTCCCTTTCTTTCTGGAGAGCTTCTTTCTTGGGCAGACGGTCAAATTCCCCCATTTCTTTCTGACGTTCCATCATCTCCAAGTATTCAATCCGCTTTTTAATGGTGGAGAAGTTGGTAAGGGTTCCCCCAAGCCAGCGGACGTTGACATAGGGCATGCCGCAGCGCTTGGCTTCGGCCTCAATGGTCTCTTGGGCTTGGCGTTTAGTACCCACAAAGAGGATTATTCCGCCTTTGCTGGCCGTTTCTTTTACTGCCTCGCAGGCTTTTTCCAAGGCAACAATTGTCTGCTGCAGATCCAGGATATGGATTCCGTTGCGTTCGGCGAAGATATACGGCTTCATCTTGGGATTCCACCGCTGCTTTTTATGGCCGAAGTGCACCCCGGCCTCCAACAGAGTCTTCATGCTTACTGCCACTTTCTCACCTCCTTATCCTAAGAATTTTGGGCATTTTAAAACCCCCCTTAGGGGGTTTGTAGCCAGTATAGCACAACAAATGGCTTCATGCAAACTGTTCGCCCAACCGGCTAACGGAGCAATATCGCAAGGCTTATGTAATGGTCTTCAACCCGGCTTCCGAGCCAGGCCCCTCTTTGCTCAACAGCCACCTCGGCCATGCCCTCACCCAGAACGGCTAATTTAAGTTTAGCATATTTGCACTGTGGTTTCAAGTTCAGCTGGCTATTTGGGTGTTTCCCCACCCCCGTTGGCTTTGGGTTTGCCGGGGTTTTGCCCCTCTCCGAGGCGGAGAAAGGAAAGCCTCATTAAATTTTCCCGCTCCGCTCTACTGGACCCCCTTACCAAGTGGGCAAGGGTTATTGAAGTTTAGGCGGATTAAAGTTGAAATTGACCCAGAAGGCGGTATGGATGAGAGAGGCCAAAACCAGGAGGAGGCCGTTTTCCTTCAATTCTTCTTTACTCCAGGCCCTTGCAGCTGTAAAAGCAGCCAACAGGTTCAATGGTATGCCAACGCAAGCAAATAAGTCCCAATCCTTACGCCCCCCATAATCCGGGTTCCAAGTCCAAATGAAAAGAAGGTAAAAAGCGGAGGCCAAGGTCAGGAAGATGAAGGGCTTCTTATCTTCCTGGCCCGCTTTCTGGAAGCCTTCTTTCCATAAGAGGATTGCTAAGATTAATCCGAAAGGAGCTACAAGCAATTGCTCATTCACGATGTCTACTAAATGGCCAAGTGAAAACATGGTGTAATGTTCCCATTCTGTTCCGGCGTGGCGCAAGGGGACAAACCAGTGCCTATCAGCTCCACCTGGGAAATCAACCCCGAGGAGGGCATCTATCCCATGCTTGCCAGATTCCATTAGGGCAATTACCCCAAGAGCCACAACTATCGGAATTGCTAAAAACTTGAGCCACTCCTTCCGAGGCCGCCCCTTCACTAGAAGAAAAGCCGAAGGCCAGAGGACAATGGTGGATGGATGGAAGGCATTGGTGAGGGAAAGGCAAAGAATCGGCCAGAAAAGGCTGGTTTGGCCTTTGATTGAGCGAATCCCAAGCCAAAGGTAAGCCAGGATGCCGGTGGGGATTATGGTATAGCTCTCAATGTAGCCGAAGAAAAGTTGGATGAAGCCTCCGGTGGCGGTCAAGGCCCACAGGAAGAGCTTTTCAGAGCGATTTCGGCCCAGCTCTTCTGCCACATTTACTAAAAGCTGAAGGAATAGAACGCCCGAGAGGACACTTATAACCCCGTAGACAGTAGCAACATCCCACCCCCATAGCTTGTGTGCTAATTCCCAAATTTTAGAGTGGATGAAAACATCCAACGGGGCTTGCCAGTTATAAGTTAGGCGGAAATCGGGGTGGGGGATAGCTTCCACAAAGATTTTGGCATCGCCCCAATAAAGGTGCCTTATCCGAAAGAGCCAGAACAAACTTCCGCTTATCAAGGCCAGGGTTAAGCGGAATAAAAATTTCCTGTTCCGGAAAAAGTCCATAGCTGCGGAAACAGGGCCTTCTATTTTGCTCAGAAAGAGGGCTGTCACAGGGGGAACGGCCAAGGCTAAGTAAAGCGCGCTTATCAAAAGGCCTGGGAGATAGTCGGGGTGGGCAAAGAAAGAGAGCCCCCAAGCCAAATTAGGAGGCAAGACAGTTGATAAAACGTGCAAAAGGATAAAGGCAATTGCCAGCACCCTAATCATGGCTTTTTATTGGGGGGAATTTTACCACGGAAGTCGGCGTTAAGCCAATACTACGGTCTTGCCGAGCATGGTTAGGAATTGTTGTAGGCGAGGCCAACCTTGGGGGCACATCCCCCAAACCCCCTGCCAGGGGGCTTGCGCCCCCTGGACCCCTTTCCCCACCCTCGTAGGCTTAGGGTTTGCCAGCGTTTTGGGCCCCACTCGTGGCCGGGTTGCAAGGGTGGGCAACTCGCCCCTTATTTTAATGTTCTTGGGGGCACATCCCCCAAACCCCCTGGGAGGGGGCTTGCGCCCCCTGGACCACCCTTCCCCACCCTCGTTGGCTTTGGGTTCGCCAACGTTTTGCTTCCCTCCGAGGCAGAAAGGGGAGAGCCCCCTCAAATTTTCCCCCTTCCCTCGCAGGGAAGGGGGTCAGGGGGTTAGGTCGGAAAGGCACATCCCCCACACCCCGCCATAGGAACTCCGCCCCCTTCTCCTGGCCCAAAGTTAGAAGTTTGCTTCTAAAATGCATTGGTGCTATAATTGAGCCAACTTTTCCGAGCTGTGCCATAAGGAGGTGGCATTATGAATCCCAAAACCCGCACTGAGCAAATAATACAGCGGCTGAAAGAGCTTCAGGCTACTACCCCTGATATTGAAGCCTCAGCTGTAGTAAGCATAGACGGGCTCGTGATTGCTTCCGCTCTTCCCCCCGATGTAGAAGAAGACAGGGTTTCCGCTATGTCCGCAGCCATGCTCTCCCTGGGCGAAAGGATTGCCGGAGAGCTTGGCCGAGGCAGCCTTGACCAGGTTTATATAAAAGGCGATAACGGCTACGTAGTCCTAATGTCGGTAGGGGAAGAGGCAGTCCTCACGGTCTTAGCCCGTAAAGAAGCCAAGCTCGGCCTTCTATTCTTGGACATGAAGAGGGCAGCCGAAGACCTCGCCAAACTTATCTAAGGGGGTAAAAATGGCTGAGGGAACCAAGTCCAATCTCTTTTACCCCAATAAAATCGTCCGAATTTACCTGGAGACCTTGGAAGAAGTGATGGGCAAGAACGGCATAAATGCCCTTCTCAATATGGCCAAACTTTCGCACCTCATAGACAATTACCCCCCAAACAATTTGGAGAAGGCCTTCCCCTTTGAAGATTTTGCCGCGCTGAATCAAGCCCTTGAAGATATGTACGGCCCCAGAGGCGGCCGAGGCCTTGCGTTGAGGGCAGCCAGGGCTTCCTTTGATAAAGGGCTTAAAGAATTCGGGGCCATAGCCGGGGTCGCCGATGCTGCTTTCAAGCTCCTTCCGGTCAGAATGAGGCTGAGTATAGGCCTAAAAGCCATGGCCGATGTGTTCAACCGCTTCAGCGACCAGGTGACGAGGGTAGAAGAGAAAGAAGACCACTTTGTCTACACCATTGAAGTTTGTCCTGTCTGTTATGGTCGGCATTCCGATAGGCCGGTATGCTATGCCGCTTTGGGCCTCCTTATGGAAGGGCTAAAATGGGCTATTGGGAAAGAGTTTGATGTGCGGGAGACAAAATGCATAGCTGCCGGTGACCCCGTCTGCGAGTTCATAATCCCTAAGCAACCTAAGGAAGAGTAATGCCTGAAGGGAGAATCCTCATAGTAGAGGATGACACTGAGCTGGCCGAGAGGCTGAGGGATTTCTTTGAAGCGAGGGGCTACGAAGTTAAAACCGCAGCCTTGGGCCAGGAAGCTATAACCTTGTGCCGCCGTTGGATTCCAGACATAGTAATCCAGGACATACGCCTCCCCGATATGGATGGCTTTGAGGTAGCTCGTAATTTGGCTCAGAGCCCTCGCACTAAATCCACAGGTATCTTCTTCCTCACTCAGCTTGACAATAGGGAAAGCAAGCTTCAAGGGCTTAGCCTTGGAGCCATTGATTACGTGGCTAAGCCTTTTGATTTAGAAGAGCTGGAATTAAAGGTGAGGAATGCTGTAAAGGCACTTCGGAGGCCCCGGCCCCAGAACCCCATCACCGGGCTACTTAACCGGGAAACTTTGGCTCTTGAGATGGCCCCAATGCTCCGAAAGGGAAGCTGGACGGCTTTCCGCATCTCGTTGGAGGGGATTGAAGAGTTCAGGGATGTCTACGGTTTCCTGGCAGCCGATGATTTGCTAAGGGCAGTGGCACTCTTGCTTAAGAATTTGCTGGCCCAAATCGGGGGGGAAGGCATCCTTGGCCACCTCCGAGAGAATGAGTTCTTGCTTTTATCCCAGGCAGAGAAGGTGGAAGAGGTTGAAAATAGGCTTAGAGAGGCTGTGATTCGCACGATTGAAGCATTTTACCCTGCCCAGGAAATAAGCGGAAAGCACACAGAGCTCTTGAGTGTAAAGTTTGGCAAGGCCTTTATTGAGGGGAGGGAAGGCCTTTCAATTGAGGATTTGGAAAAAGCTACCGAACCTCTGGTAAGCTTTGGCCCTGCTTAGGCCGCTGAGGCGTTGGCCGAAGGGTGCGGAAGTCCTAAACTTGGGGGTAAAACATGTTTCCCCGTTGGTTGCAGTTTGCCCTTATCTTAGCCCTCCTCTGGCTTTTCCTCGTATTAGCTTTCTACTACATACCACATAAGCCCTTCAGGCTTACTAACCTATTGGCACTTGGCAGAGCCATTTTAGCTATAGCCGGGGGTATGGCAGTAGCTCTCCTGGGTACAGGGTTGGGCCTTTTCGCCTTCAGGATGGCCTCAGTTGAGCCTCCAGCTAAGCTTGTTTGGTCTGCAGCGTTAGGGCTGGGGGTATTATCTATGGTCGGGCTTGGCCTTGGGGCTTTGGGTCTCCTTAGGCCTTTGGTTCTATGGCCCCTTACGGTGATAGGTCTACTGGCTTTAGGACCGGAGCTTAGCCAGGCTTTCCACAGAGCGAAGTTTCCGAAGCCTCAAGGCCGTTTTGAAACTTTCCTGGCTTTTTACCTTGCCTTTTCCCTTGCCCTCGCCCTTCTCAATGCACTTACCCCGCCCACCGCCTGGGATTCCCTCGTCTACCACCTCACAGGCCCAAAGTTCTACTTGAGAAGCGGCAAAGTTTATTACCCCTTGGACTTGCCTTACCTTGGTTTCCCCCAATTGGTGGAAATGCTTTTCACCTGGGGGATGGCCCTGGCGGGTGAGAGAGCCGCTACCGTAGTCCACTGGTTCTACGGCCTCTTAGCTGCTTCCATCGGGCTGGGGTTCTCGGAGAGCCCTTATCTTGTGGGGGCACTAATCTTTTCGGCTCCAACGGTTTTTGTTCTGGCCGGCTGGCCTTATGTGGACATCGCCCTCTTGGTCTATGTGACTTTAGCCTTCCAGGCCTTGGAGTTCTACCGGGAGACAGGCTCACTAAAATGGCTTATCTTAAGCGGGGTGATGGCCGGCTTTGCCCTCTCGGTTAAATACACCGCAGTGATAGTGCCAATAGCCGGCTTCTTCGTGATACTAATCGGCTCTCGCCAGAAGAAGTATGCTGCCCTTTTGCCCTTAGTTGCTTCCATCGTGTTTGCACCTTGGCTCATCAAGAACTTTGCCCTTACCGGTAACCCGGTCTATCCTTTCTTTCTGGAAGGGGTTTACTGGGATGACTGGCGGAAGTGGTGGTTTGGTAGGCCTTGGACAGGTTTTGCCCGAACTAATCCTCTGAAGCTTGTAACTGCCTTCTGGGATGCCACTATTTGGGGGATTGAAGGAGCTAAAGGCTATTCGGCTTCCCTTGGTCCCCTCTTTTTAGGGCTTTTGCCCTTTCTCCTGGCCTGGAAATTCATGCCCAAAAGAGAGCAATTGCGGGTCCGTGACGCCTTGATTTTCTTCTCTTTCCCCTATGCCTTTTGGCTTTTCGGGTTAGCTTGGAGTTACATGTTGCTTCAGGGCCGTTTGCTTTTGCCGGCTTTCGGCGTTTTAGCCTTGGCCATTTCGGCAGGGGTCAAAGCATTGGAGAACATCCCTCCACGGCCAATCAACTTGAGCTGGGTAGTCCGGGTTGCCATTACTCTGGTCCTGGTCTTAAACCTAATTGAGTTTTCCGTGGACTTCTTGGCGCTTTCCCCGCTTAAAGTCATCGCTGGCCTGGAGAGCGAGGGCGAATTTTTGTCTCGCCGTCTCGGATGGTACATCAAGGCTGTGGAGTTCATAAACCAAGAGTTGCCCGAAGACGCCGTCGTCCTTTTCCTTTGGGAGCCGAGGAGTTACCATTGCCTAAAGGCTTGCCTTCCCGATTCGCTCCTGGACCATTTCCTCCATTCCCTCCACCTTTACGGTTACGATGCCAAAGCTTTGATTTCCGCTTGGAGGAGGGAGGGAGCAACTCATCTTCTCCTTTACCGAACAGGCCTTGATTACCTTGTGGAAGAAGGTTTTGACCCCATCGGGCCGAAGGAGTTGGAAGCGTTAAGGGAGGTCTTGGCTCTTTGCCATAAGGTGAAGGATTTTGGCAAAGCCTACCAGCTTTATGAGCTTCCCGCCCAACCTTAGGGTAGTCCCCTCCCCTTCCCCACCCTCGTTGGCCGAGGGTTTGCCAGCGTTTTGGTCCCACTCGTGGCGGGGTTGCTAATTGGGGCAACTCGCCCCCTATTTTCTGTTTCTGGGGGCACATCCCCCAGACCCCTTGCCAGGGGGCTTGCGCCCCCTGGACCCCCGTTTTACCCACCCCCGTGGGCTTAGGGTCTGCCAGCGTTTTGAGTCCCACTCGTGGCGGGGTTGCTAATGCGGGCTACTCGCCCCCTCTTTTAAAATTCTGGGGGCACATCCCCCAGACCCCCCGCCATGGGGGCTACGCCCCCTGGACCCCCCTTTGCCCACCCCCGTGGGCTGAGGGTTCGCCGGCGTTTTAGGCCCCACTCGTGGTGGGTGTGCTAATGGGGGCAACTCGCCCCCTCTTTTGGTTTTGCGGGGGGACACCCCCCACAACCCCCCGCCATGGGGGCTCCGCCCCCCTGGATCCCCGTTTTGCCCACCCCCGTGGGCTTAGGGTTTGCCAGCGTTCTGAGTCCCACCCGTGGCGGGGTTGTTAATGCGGGCTACTCGCTCCATCTTTTGGTTTTGTGGGGGGACACCCCCCACAGCCCACGCCAGGGGGCTTCGCCCCCCTGGACCCCCGTTTTGCCCACCCCCGTGGGCTTAGGGTCTGCCAGCGTTTTGAGTCCCACCCGTGGCGGGGTTGTTAATGCGGGCTACTCGCTCCATCTTTTGGTTTTGTGGGGGGACACCCCCCACAGCCCCCGCCAGGGGGCTTGCGCCCCTTGGACCCCCGTTTTGCCCACCATCGTGGGCTTAGGGTTGCCAGCGTTCTGAGTCCCACTCGTGGCGGGGTTACTAATGGGGGCTACTCGCTCCATCTTTTGGTTTTGTGGGGGGACACCCCCACAGCCCCCGCCAGGGGGCTTCGCCCCCCTGGACCCCCATCTGCCCACCATCGTGGGCTTAGGGTTTGCCAGCGTTTTGCCCCTCTCCGAGGCGGAGAGGGGAAAGCGCCGCCAAATTTTCCCCTTCTCTGCGAGGGAAGGGGGTCAGGTGGTTAGGTCGGAAGGGCACATCACCCATGCCCCCTGGGAGAGGGCGCAGTCCCCTCCACCCTCAGTTTAAATGCTGAAGAGCCATGCCATCAGTCTCTTCGGGTTTTAGACTGTGGAATGAACGAGGGCGCTTCCACCGCCCTTCGCATTTTAGCCAGGTCGTTTACGGCCTGGCATCCTCATTAGCCTATGAAGCTAAGGTGTGCTATAATTTCCTTGAAAGGAGAGGCTTAAATGCCAAAAGCGACTCCTCTTTTCCGAACGGAAAAGAAAATTCCCCTGGCCGCCAGGATGAGGCCTCGCACTTTGGATGAGTTCGTGGGCCAGGAGCATATAACCGGCCCAGGGAAGGTTTCGCGCCAGGCCATTGAAAGCCTCATCCTCTGGGGACCAGCAGGAACAGGCCAAAATTCCTTGGTCATTGCTAAGAGCCACTTCCAGAGCCTTAGCGCCGTCCTGGCCGGAGTGAAAGACCTACAGCGCATCATTGAAGGGGCGAAAGCTCGCCACACTGCCTTCGGACAGCGCACTATCCTCCTTGTGAAGGCCCAACAAGATGCCCTCTTGCCCCACGTTGAAGATGGAAGGTTACGAAAAAGCAATGCTGAAAAGATGAGGAGGCTAAAATGTTCCGAGCAAAAATAGCCCTTTGCTTTGCGATTGCCCTCCTTTTAGTCCCCCTTTTGGCCGAAGCATCCCCATCCCCTTGGGTTTGGACTGGCCTTTATTTCAATAACCCCAACCTTTCCGGCAGTCCGACCCTTGTCCGCCAAGATTCCGAGATAAACTTTGACTGGGGGACAGGCTCGCCAGACCCCTCCATCCCAACCGATAATTTCTCCGCCCGCTGGTTCGCCGTAGCCAGCCTTGATGCCGGAAGGTATCGCTTCACCATAACCGTAGATGATGGGGTCCGCTTCTGGGTTGATGGCGACTTATTGATTGATAGCTGGAAGGACCAGCCCGCCACAACTTATACTGCCGAAAAGGAACTCTATGCCGGGAACCACGTCTTTGTCCTTGAATACTACGAGCATGCCGGCTTTGCCGTAATCAAGCTATCCTGGGAAAAAGTTACAGCTCCTACCCCAGGGGTCTGGCTTGGGGAATACTTTAACAATAAAGACTTGGCCGGCTCACCGACCTTTACCCGCCAGGACCAGGCCATAAACTTTGATTGGGGGACTGGCTCTCCTGACCCCCGCCTCCCCGCCGATGGCTTCTCCGTCCGCTGGACTGCCGACATCTACTTCAATCAAGCCGGGAATTATACCTTCTATGCCCGCACCGATGATGGCGTAAGGGTATGGCTGGATTCAACCCCTCTCATTGATGCCTGGTGGGACCAGCCAGCCACAACTTATTCTGTGACCCGCTACGTAAGCCGCGGCACCCACAGGATTGAGGTCCGGTACTACGAGAATACTGGGTTTGCCACCATAAAATTCTGGTGGACCCCTGGCCCCACTCCGCCTGGTGTTGCCATAATTGTGGACGAGCTTGACCCCGGCTTCACTTGGGGAGGGCCGTTGAGGGGACGCCACAGCGCTTCCGTAGGCTATGGGGGGCACATGTTCTGGACTCGCAATGCCACTTACAACTTGGAAAACTACGGTATTTGGAAGCCTTCATTGCCCAAGCCCGGCTACTACGAGGTTTTTGCCTTCATCCCAAGGCTAAACGCTAACACTACCAGAGCCCGTTACCGCATCTTCCACAACGGCCAGCGCCACGATAAAATCGTCAACCAAGCCCTCTATGCCGATAAGTGGGTAAGCCTTGGGACCTACTACTTCAACGCCCAGGGCAACGAATTCGTCTTCTTAGGAGATAACACTGGCGAGCCTTACCTCAGCCGTTTGATAGGCTTTGATGCCATAAAATTCGTGCCCAAATGAGGAGGAAAGGCCATGAGAAAGCTCAAGTGGTGGGATTACATCACCATTAACATTTACTGGCTTGGCCTGAACATCGCCTCCGGAAGCCTAACCCCGATAATCCTGCCTTTCCTGGTGGCCAAATTTGTCCCGCCTGAAGTGAAGGGAACTTACTTGGCCTACGTGAGAGTAGCGGGCCTGGCTGTGGCCATGATGATTCAGCCTATGGCTGGCCTCCTGAGCGACCGGAATACTTCCCGTTGGGGCAAAAGGAGGCCTTTCATCTTCGTAGGAACGGTGCTGGATTTGGTTTTCCTGACCATCATAGCGCTGGCCAAGGATTACTGGACCCTCTTTGCTGGCATTCTCCTGCTGCAATTTTCCTCCAACATTGCCCACGGTGCCCTCCAAGGCCTAATCCCTGACCTTGTCCCGGAGGACCAGAGGGGTAGGGCATCCGGGGTTAAGGCCATAATGGAGCTCCTGCCCATCCTCATCGTCACCTTTGTTGGGCCTTTGGTGGAGAAAGGTTACCTCTGGGGCGCCATAGGCTTCATAATGTTCTCCTTCGCGGTGACCATGGCCATAACCGTGGCCTTTGTGCAAGAAGAGCCCCTTCGGGAAAAGCCAACCGAACCCTTGGCTGAGCCCCTCCTCAGACTCGTAGCCCTGACCGTTATCTTCGTAACGATAACTCAAATCTCCCTGTTATTCGTGCAATTTTCTCGTCGATTTGTGCCATTATTCCAACAATTGTTTGTGCAAATTTCCCACCGTCTTGCACAACTTCCCCCAAATTGGTTTATACAAATTTCCCAACAATTTGTAGAGTGGGTTGGCAATAACTTTGGCATCCTTATCGTAGGGTTGGCCGGGCTTTTAGCCATGGCTGGCTCAATAATCATAGGCGTCTACTTTGCGGCAAGGGTTGGCCTGGGGCGGGAGGCCCTCTTCCACTCCGGCTTCATCTGGTGGGTGATAAACCGCCTCCTATTCTTGGCGGCGCTTGGCTCCATCCAGGGTTTCGCCCAGTACTTCTTGGCCGATGTCCTCAAAGTCAAGAACCCAGCCACTCTCACGGCCATCCTTATGGCCGTTGTAGCCATCTTCCTCCTGCCTTCTGCCCTGGTAAGTGGATGGCTATCGGATAGGATGGGAAGGTTCAAGCTTGTGTTAGCTTCCTGCTTAATAGGCGCCTTAGGAACTTTCATCCTGCTCTTCTCCCCTAATGTCCCCATGGTGATGGTAAGCGGATGCATAATAGGCATAGGGGCTGGGATATTCATGGCCACCAACTGGGCCCTCGGGACCGATATCGTGCCTCCGGATAAAGCAGGGCTTTTCCTGGGCATCTCCAACTTAGCCGGAGCCGGTGCGGGGATAGTAGGGGCAGGCATAGGTGGCCCCATGGCTGACTTCTTCAACTTGGCAAAGCCTGGGCTTGGGTGGCTCGTAATCTATGCCCTGTATGGCGCCCTCCTAATCCTGGCCGCCTTCACCCTTTACCGAGTCCGACCCCCGCAAGCCGGGAGGTGAGCTAAGGTTGAGCTTTCCAGTTGGTCAAAAGGTCTTACAAGTTCACATGAGCGAGGCGGAGCGGCGTAAGGCATTAGGGGCCGTGACTACGCCCCCGGAGCTGGTGGATTTCATGGTTTCCTTGGCCACACCGCAGCGCGCTCGTGTGCGGGTATTGGAGCCGGCCTGTGGCGATGCCCCTTTCCTTGCCGCTTTTGCCCAGCGGTATGGCTCCCATCACGAGCTGGTGGGGGTAGACATAGACCCGGCAGCGGTGGAGCAAGCTCGGAGGCTCCTGCCTTTGGCCGCGATTCTGGAAGCGGATTTCCTTCTCTGGCAGCCTTCTGAGCCCTTTGATATCGTAATCGGCAATCCCCCCTACGGGATTATTGGCGAGGCTTCTCATTATCCCATTCATATCCTGAAGGAGCGGAAGCACATATATAAGCAGCGCTTCCAGACCTGGCGGGGCAAGTTTAACATCTACGGGGCCTTCATAGAGCACGCCGTACGCCTGCTCCGTCCCGATGGTAAACTTGTCTTCGTCGTTCCGGCGAGCTGGATGCTTTTGGATGATTTTGCGCGGCTTAGGAAGTTCCTTTCCCGCGAAGGGCACATCGATGTTTACTATGTAGGCCGCCCCTTCCGGGACCGAAACGTCGTCACCGTTGTTTTGGTTCTGGAGAGGGGGAAAGAGGGGTTAAATCTTTACGACCAGGGAAGCAAAGAGCCGGTTATCAGGAAGGAAGTCTATCGGGGGGAACTCATACGGTTTGAGACGCCTGAGGCTCTTGCCTTTGAGCGTGAAGGAATTCCACTTGGAGAGCTTATGGAAATTTATTTCGCTGCCCGTAGCCCGGAAATCCGCCGCCATCCTTCGGTTGTCAAAGAGCCCAAAGAGGGCTTAGTGCCGATTTTGACCGGCCGTAACCTAAAGCCTGGTTGGATTGATTATGAGACTTGTCACTCTGGCCTGTGGATGCCGCGGGAGGAGGCGCCGTCACTACGCTTCTTCTATGCTTTTCCTCACATTGTCGTCGGTCACACCAAGGGCGCACGCGTAGTGGCCGCTTTAGATGAGCGATGCTACCCTTGGCGGGAAGAATTCCACCTAGTGCCGAAAATACCAGGCCTGGATGAAAGGAAGCTGGTTCAGCACTTGAACAGCGAACCTGTCCAATGGTATGTCCGCACCCTCTACCGTGACTTAGTACCACATCTTACAATGACCCAACTCCGCTTAGTGCCGGTTCCACCGAAATTGGTGCCTATTAAATTCCGTGCTCGGCAGCTTCGTTTGTGGGAGGGAGAAGGTGGATAAAGAAACTCAAACTTTGTTGGCGTTTGAACGATTTTTGGAATCAATCCCATTGGACCGATACCGTCAAGAGCTGATGCCGGTTAAAACAGTTGAGCAAGATTTGCCTCCGGAGTTGAATCCGCTGCCTGATATTTACAAAGCCTTCTGGGTAGAAGAACCAGCTCAGTTCCCGGACTATGAGGGATTTTTTGAAGATTGGTGGAACAGCCACTTGGCACCCCTGGATACGTTCATCCGCAAATACTTTTGGGGTTGTTCTTACGAGTTTGTCTTCTTGGGCCTAAAAGCTCGCCTGTATCGCACACTGGTTTCTGTGTTAACCCAGTTTCACTTCGGCTACTTGTGGCGGGCGCACTGTTCTCTCCCTTTTGAGGCATCTGCTGAGTTAGATATGAGAGGTATTGACAGCCTTGTCCGTCACAGGCAAGTAACAGTGGCTCTGCAAGTTAAAAAGGAAACCTATAGGCCGGAGGCCCGTGAGGGTAGGCGGTTTGCACGACGTTATAAGTATGCACACTGGGTGGTGGAAGTGCCTTATACAATTGCCTTGCCTGAGGAAATTCGCATGAGTATAGAGCGAGCAAGGACGTCGGAAGCCAAGGCTTGGCATACTATCCGCTTGTTCCTGGCTGAAACATTGCAGCGGAGGCTGCCAAATGGCTTCGTGGTCTTTCAACCTAATTACCCGCGTCTGGTAGAGCAGTTAATTCTGAGGCAAATTGAGAGGGAAGAGGAGCGGAGCTTCCGTTGGGATGAGACATTGGCCGCGTTGCGTGAGATGATGTAAAGCTCTTAAGGGAGGTGGAGGTAGGATATGCAAAAGCAATGGATTGTATCAAATCCGAAGGTGATGATGGGAAAGCCTGTCATTGCCGGGACACGCATTACCGTTGAGCTTGTCCTGGAAAAACTGGCAGCGGGTGAAACGATAGAGCAGATACTTGAGGCTCACCCATAATTGACCCGCGAAGCCATCTTAGCTGCATTGGCTTTTGCCAAAGAGGCTCTGCGCGCTGATGTGGTTTACCCCTTGGCCGAGGAATCTGAATGAACTTTGTAGCTGACGAAGACGTTGACCTTTGCACCTCCGCGTCTGTGGAGCAGTATTATCCATTGCCGTGAAGCGGAGAAGACTGGAAGTCGGCAAAGGCGACCGCTGACCAAAAGCTTAAGGAGGATGGCTTAAGCCAGCGCAATGCGAGCAGCAATTAGTTCCTTTCTCCTTTTGGGTGGACTTTACCTCTTCATCACTGGCCTCTGGGCTGATGCTTTGGACTTGAACCGATCGGTGTACCACCGGTACGGAGGCTTGATTGTAAGCATCATCGCTGCCGTCCACGTCTGGCTCAACCGGAAGGCTCTCCTCTCCTACTTCCGAAGCTTATCCTTCGGTTTCCCGAAGCCTCGGCCAACAGCTCCTTCGGAAAGGCTCTCTCGCCGGGCTTTCTTAGCCGCTTCGGCTGCAGCAATTGGGGGGTTTATCCTTGGCCGGCTTTGGCCCCGAAGAACCCCCGAGCTCGGCCCCTACACTGATGTCGGCGAATTTTACCACCAGTGGAGTAAGCCCGGCTTCCCAAGCCTGGTAGGCTACCTCGTCCAGTGGGGAGGGCCTCCTCCACCTTTCAAGGAATACCCCCAGGCTCTTACCATAACCTTGCCGAAACCCAAGCCCGTGGGGAAAATGAGCTTGGAGGAGGCTCTGCAGAGGAGGCGCTCAATCAGGGATTATTCCCAAGCCCCTTTATCCCTGGAGGAGCTTTCCCTGCTCCTCTATTTGGCCGACGGGATAACCCTCTGGCAATATGGCATAGGCTTCAGGACCGCTCCATCGGCCGGGGCGCTTTACCCAATTGAGATTTACCCCGTAGTGAATAGGGTGGAGGGGCTTAAGCCGGGAGTTTACCATTACAATGTTCGCCTCCATGCCCTTGAGCTTCTCAAAGAGGGGGAATTTGGGCCAGAAATGGTCCAACACTGCCTGGGGCAAGAGATGCCAGGGGCGGCAGCCTTGACCCTTATCCTTACTGCTGTATTTCAGAGGACTCGGTGGAAGTACCGGGAGAGGGCCTACCGATACGTACTTCTGGAAGGGGGCCACATAGGGCAAAACATCTACCTTGCAGCCACAGCTATGGGCATGGGGGCTTGTGCCATCGGTGCTTTCCTGGATGACCAGGTGAACCGCTTGATCGGGGTGGATGGGAAAGAAGAAGCGGTAATCTACATTTTAACCGTGGGGAAAATTTTGGGCACTTGACAATCTATTCCCGAAGACTGGAGATTGCTTCGCCGCCTCTTGCGGCTCGCAATGACACTCGGGGAAGGTTGGCCCAGGGGGGCGAAGCCCCTTGGCAGGTGAGGTGCCTTTCCGCCCTAACCCCCTGACCCCCTTCCCTCGCAGGGAAGGGGGAAAATTTCCGCCTCGGATAGGGACCGGGGTAGCGGTTAACCCCCAAAACCCTGGCGAACTCTAAGCCTACGAGGGTGGGCAAAGGGAGTGGAGGGGGCTGCGCCCCCTCCCAGGGGACATGGGGGATGTGCCCCCAAAATTTTCACAGAAGGGGAAAGCAACTAACTTTTACCACCCCGCTACGAGTGGGACCCAAAGTGCTGGCGAACCCTCAGCCAACGGGGGTGGGCAAAATGGGGGTCCAGGGGGCGCAAGCCCCTTGGCAGGGGGTCTGGGGGATGTGCCCCCACAAAACCATAAAAGGGGGCGAGTAGCCCACCTTAGCAACCCCACCACGAGTGGGACCCAAAACGCCGGCGAACCATCAGCCCACGGGGGTGGGCAAAACGGGGGTCCAGGGAGGCGGAGCCCCCATGGCGGGGGGTTGTGGGGGGTGTCCCCCCACAAAACCAAAAGAGGGAGCGAGTTGCCCGCATTAACAACCCCGCTACGAGTGGGGCCCAAAACGTTGGCGAACCCTAAGCCTACGAGGGTGGGAAAATCCTTGAGCACACCCCGATAGCTGGGAGATAGCTTCGCCTTCGGCTCGCAATGACACGGGGCTAACGGATAAGCTCAAGTTTTGCCACCCTTACCAAGAGGCGCTTCAAACCTTTCCCCGGGAAAGCTACAGTTACTTCTTCTTCCCCATCCTTGATTGCGCTTTCCACTACAACCCCTTCCCCGAAAATCGGATGGCGAACTTTGTCGCCCAGCCGAAAGGAGGGGGAAGCAGGCGGCGTAGAAGGCACCTCTTTCCTTTCCTCTAACTCCAAATCGTCACTGTAATAGCGCAGGAGGTGGGAAGGAATCTCCTTTATGAAGCGGGAAGGCTCAGAAGGGGAGAAACTGCGGTAAGGGGAGCGACGGAATGTGTAAACCAGGTAAACCCTATCCTTAGCCCTCGTTATCCCTACGTAGCACAGCCTCCGCTCTTCCATCATCTCCTCCAGGTCCGTGTAGGAGCGAATGTGGGGGAAGAGCCCTTCTTCCATCCCGATTATGAAGACCACCGGAAACTCAAGGCCTTTGGCCATGTGCAAAGTTAGCAGGACCGGAACTTCCGTCTTCTCCTCCAGGTTGTCTACATCTGAAACGAGCGTTACCCCTTCAAGGAAAGCTGCCAGTCCCTCACGTGGAGGGAAAGTAGCATATTCCTCCGCTGCCTTGCGCAGCTCCTGGACGTTCTCCCACCGCTCCTGCCCTTCCGGAGTCCCATCCTGAAGGTAATCCCTGTACCCAGTCCTTTCCAGGACGTAGTCCAGCAGGCTGATGATATCCTTTTCATCGGCTGCTTTGGATAAATCCTCCAAAAGGTTTAAGAAAGCCAAGAGGGAATTGGAAACCTGGCGGGAAAAGCCCAGATGCTTGGGGTCATCCCGGACAAGCTTAAGGACTTGGTAGAGCGAGGAGGCCCTGGAGAAGGCGATGTTCTGGAGGGTCTTAAGCGTTTGGGGGCCAATTCCCCTCGGAGGAACGTTTATTATCCTCTGCAAGCTTATGTCGTCCATTGGGTTGAGGATGAGGCGCAGGTAGGCCAGTATGTCCTTTATCTCCTTCCTTTCATAGAAGCGAATCGCTCCCACGAGCTTGTAGGGCATGTTGTGACGGACAAAAGCTTCTTCCACAACCCTGGACTGAGCATTGGTCCGGTACATAACGGCGAAGTCACCGGGGTTATAGAGCTTTTTGGCGATGAGGCGCTTTATTTCCCGGACCACAAATTCGCCCTCGTCGGCTTCATCGTAGGCTTCGTAGAGTATTAAGGGTAGGCCGCGTCCCCTTTCGGTGTAAAGCATCTTTGGGGTACGGTGGGGGTTGTGGGAAATTATGCTCCGGGCAGCATCAAGGATGTTCTGAGTTGAACGGTAATTTTTCTCCAGAAGGATTATCTTGGCATCGGGGAAGTCCTCCCGGAAGCGCAGGACGTTGCGCCAATCGGCTCCACGGAAGCGGTAGATAGACTGGTCCTCATCCCCTACGGCGAAGAGGTTGCGGTGCACTCTGGCCAGTTCTCTCAGGATTTCGTACTGGGGCATGTTGGTATCTTGGAACTCATCCACCATGATTTGGAGGAACCGGCGCCGGTATTTCTCCAGAACTTGCGGCGCTTCCCTCCAGAGCCTAACTACGGCCAGGAGCAGGTCATCAAAGTCCAAGGCATTGTGGTTCTTGAGGATTTCCTGGTAACGTTCGTAGACCCGACGCATCACTTCTTCCCAGTAAGTGGAGGGGTTGAAGTCGGAGGGCAAAATCAGTTCGGCCTTGAGGCGGGATATCGCCTGTAGGAGTGCAGGGGGGCGGTAGAGCTTTTCGTTCAAGTTCAGTTCCCGAACGGCTTGGCGGACGGCACTGAGCTGGTCCTCTTCATCGTAGATTACGAAGGAGGAAGGTATTCCTATGGCCGGACCTTCCCGGCGTAGGATGCGTGCGCAGATGGCATGGAAAGTCCCGACGGTTAGCTCTTCAACCCTATCCCCGAGGAGTTTATAGAGGCGTTCCTTCATCTCTCGGGCTGCTTTGTTGGTGAAGGTTACGGCCATGATGGAGTAAGGGGGTAGGCCGCAAACTTTTATGAGGTAAGCGGCGCGATGGACCAAGACTTTGGTTTTACCGCTTCCTGGCCCTGCGAGGACCAGGACTGGCCCTTCTATCGCTTCTACTGCTTCTCTTTGTGCTTCGTTCAGGCCTTCTAAGATGTCCATCTTGCCCTCTCAGGGTATAGGATACCATTTCTGGAGCCATCGGGCAAGTTAAGGGAAAAGGTTGGGAGTATCTCTGTTTCCCCGCCCTCGTTGGCTTAGGGTTCGCCAACGTTTTGGGTCCCATTCGTGGCGGGGTTGCCGGGGTTGGCTACTCGTCCCCTTTTAAGGTTTTGTGGGGGAACACCCCCCACAACCCCCCGCCAGGGGGCTCCGCCCCCTGGACCCCCATTTGCCCACCCCCGTAGGCTGAGGGTTTGCCAACGCTTTGGGTCCCACTCGTGGTGGGGTTGCTAATGGGGGCTACTCGCCCCCTTTTATGGTTTTGTGGGGGCACATCCCCCATGCCCCCTGGGAGGGGGCTGCGCCCCCTCCACCCCCAGTTCCCCACCCCCGTGGGCTTAGGGTTTGCCAACGTTCTGGTCCCACTCGTGGCAGGGTTACCAAGGGGGGGATGCTCGCCCCCTTTTAAGGTTTTGTGGGGGGACACCCCCACAACCCCCCGCCAGGGGGCTCCGCCCCCTGAACCCCCATTTGCCCACCCCCGTGGGCTGAGGGTTTGCCAACGCTTTGGGTCCCACTCGTGGCAGGGTTACCAAGGGTGGGCTGCTCGCCCCCTTTTAAGGTTTCGTGGGGGGACACCCCCCACAACTCCCCGCCAGGGGGCTTCGCCCCCTGCCCCCTTTTCCCACCCCCGTGGGCTGAAGGTTCGCCGGCGTTTTTGCCCTTCCAGAGCGGAGAGGGGAGAGCCCTGCCAAATTTTCCCTGAAAGGTCAGGGGGTTAGACCGGAAGGGCACATCCCCCAAACCCTCGGAGAAGGGGCTTGCGCACTTTCCACCACCCTCAGGGGTTGGATATTTTCTCCGCGGCCTTCTTACCCAGTTCTACCGAGTAGTTTGTCCCCCGGTCCCACGGATATACATGGTGCATTGAAGCCCAATAGAGGCCAGGTAGAGGGGTCTCAATAGTGGGGACAAGCTTGGATTGATTGACTACAGGAACAGGCTGGGCATAAGGTTCCCGGAAGAGCCAGGTCTTGCGTATCCACTCCGGTTTGAAAGCGGGGTTGAAACGGGATAGGTGAGGGATAAAAAGCTCCTCCAGCTTTTCCTTGCCCAGCCGAAAATATTCGTGGGTAGTGGGCACATAATCGCCAAGGTATACTATGTGGTCCCCGCCGTAGTGCTCAGGGGAGATGTAATTCGTGTGCTCTACTAAGGCCAGGAAGGGAAATTCGCCCTTGGGAAGGTTTATCCAATAATGCCCCGAAGTGAGGGGATGCTTTAGGGCTAATATGAGCACAACTGCTCCGAGGAAGCGGAGCTTGGCCAAGTATTCCACGTAGTCCTCAGGTAAACCTCTCACGATTGCGGCTAACATCTTAGGAGAGCAGGTGGCGAGAACGGCATCAAACTTTTTGACCCCAGCCGTGCTTACTAATTCCAGGCGTCCATCTTCTTCCCGCTTTATCTGCTTAACCGGGCTTTTAAGGTGGATTATGCCACCCATTTCTTCAACTTTTGAAGCCAAAGCATCGGCAAAGGTTTGGAACCCGCCTTCAAAGTAGCCCAAGCGGGGGCTACGTTTGTGGAGGCGAGCCCAGAACCAGGCCATGTTCACTTCTTGATAGATTGGGCCAAATTTCCCCTCAAGGAGAGGCTTCCAAAGGACCGAATAGGCTTCATAGCCCATCCGGCGGGAGAGCCAATCGTGGGCAGTATGCTTCTCCAGCGGCTCCCATTTAGTGGTCAACCGGAGGTATAGGCCTACGAGGCCAAACCGGATTTTACCCTGGAGCGAGAGGTGCGGGAATTTCAGAACTGCCAGGGGGGAATCAAAGGGGTAAGCTTCTCCCTTGTACCAAATAGAAGTTATAGGCCTGGGGAAGAAAGCTTTGTCTTTAAGGCCAAGTTCTTTTAAAAGGGCAAGGACGGCGTGGTCCGAGGCAAACCAATGGTGGTAGAAGCGTTCCAGGGGCCATTCCCAGGCTTCGTCTTTGAAGCCTGAAGCCAGCCCGCCTACTTTCTCGGAAGCTTCAAATACCTCCACAAAGTGGCCTTTTTTAGCCAACTCGTAAGCTGCAGTTAGGCCTGTTATCCCCGCCCCTACGATACCTACCTTCATCCTTCGCCCTCAGGGCAGTAAGTAACCCAGGCATCAGGCGATTCCCATACTTGGACTTTGCTTATCCTTACCCCTGGCAAAGCCTTCTTCAGCTCTTGGTATATGAAGGTGGCGATGTTCTCGGCGCTTGGGTTCACGGTGTCAAAGGGTGGGATATCGTTGAGGTAGCTGTGGTCAAGGCGAGCGATTATTTTTTCATCCAAGATGCGCTTGAGCTCGGTGAAATCAAAGGCCAAGCCTATCTCATCAAGGCTTTCCGAGCGGACTGAAACGGCCACTTGGTAGCGGTGGCCGTGGAGTTTTTCGCATTTACCCCCGTAGAGGCGGAGGCTGTGGGCAGCATCAAAGTGCCTAAGGACCGTGACTTCGTACATCTTGCCCTCCTGGGGTGAACTCTCCGATGAGGATTTTCCCCTCAAGTTCTTCCGGGGGTAAGGTGGAAGCTCTTTCAATGGTAATGCATTTTTCCTTCCAGAACTTGAGCATTTCGGAAGGGCCGCCGAGTTTGTTCTGCCTCCCATAATGGGTTGGGCAAGAGCTTAGGACTTCTACGAAGGAGAAGCCTGGGTGCATGAGGGCCTTTTTTAGAGCTTTTATAAGCTGGTGGATGTGGAAAACGGAATAGCGGGCTACGTAAGTAGCGCCAGCCCCCACCATGAGCTTGCAAAGGTCAAAAGGCCTTTCCGGGTTACCTTTTGGAGTGGTGACAGTAAAAGCGCCAGTAGGGGTCGTGGGGGTAACCTGGCCTCCGGTCATTCCATAAATCATGTTGTTGGCACAGATTACGGTCATTTCAATATTACGGCGTGCGGCGTGGATAAGGTGGTTTCCTCCAATGGAAGCCAGGTCCCCATCGCCTCCTATGACCACAACTTTGAGTGAAGGGTTAGCCAGTTTTACCCCCGTGGCACAGGCCACTGCCCGGCCGTGAAGTGTATGGAGTGTGTCAGCAGCGAAGTATGGGCTGGGTATCCAGCCGGCGCACCCTATCCCAGAGACAAAGACCATCCGGCTGAAGTCCAGGCCAAGTTCATCTATGGCCCTCAATATGGCTCCCATAAGGATGCCATGGCCACAGCCTGGACAAAAAGCGGTTGGTAAAGCCTCGGAACGAAGGTAACGCCGGATGGAGGGGTTGGTCCCGGGCTTACCATTCTTCTTCAAGTTCATCAAGCCCTTCCTCTTCCCAGTCGGAGAAGAAATCCTCTTCCTCTTCTTCCTCTTCCAGCTTGAAGGTCAGGCATCCTTCATCGGGGTCAATCTCTATCTCTTTTGCTTGGCATATCCCTTTTTTCCAGAACATGCAGTCCTCAATGTAGCAGCGCACCCTCGTCATTTTTGCTCTCCTTCTCCAAGGTCTATTTTTATGGAAATGAAACGGCCTATCCCGCCCTGGAGGGCGGAGACCATCCCTTTAACTGTTTTGGCTACGATTTGCCGGGTAAAATCTTTGAATATGGGCACACCCTTTCCGTCCACCACGATTGAGACCAACGGGAATTCTCGCCGCTTGAGGAACTTCTCTTCAATGAGGTCAGCCAAGGCCCCTATTTCTTCAAAGGAGAACTGGGGGACGGGCATGTTGAGAGGTTCATCGGTAACCAAAGCCAGCAGTTCTTGGGGTGAGCAAAGGAGTTCTCCGCCCACGACCTTGCGGTGTACCTCTATCTTGGGCTTATCTGCCCTTTTGTAGCCTTCGGTTAGGATTATGTCCACATCGGTTATGTAAGAGGCCACTTCGTCCAAGGTAAGCTCGCTTTCCAGCCTTTTAATCAATGCCAGTTTTTGGGGCGATGCTATGGCTACCACATCGCTTCCGGCCTGGGCATGGCGCCAGGAATCTTTGCCGGGGTGGTCTATTTCAAAGCCGTGGGTATCGTGCTTTATAGTTCCCACCCGGTAGCCACGCCTTTTCAATTCAGCTATCAATCTCTCCAGCAAAGTGGTTTTGCCTGAATCCGATTTCCCTACCACCGATATTATGGGTATTCCGGACATTCCTAAGCCTCAGCGCACTATTATAGAGAGTATCAGCATGAAGGCAAGCATGGCCAAAGCTGTTAGCCCCGCCCTCTTCAGGTCGCTGTAGACGTAGGGGTATTCCTTACGGAAGTCAACCTTTGGGGCTGCTTGGCGTTCGGGTGCCTTTATAGGCTTAGGAGCTTGCTTGCGAGCCTGGGCCTTCTTTTTCTTCTTGGCCATGTCCCCTCCTTTCCTCAGTTTGGAAAACATTGTAGGCACAAAAGGGATTTTGTCAAGCCTGAAGTGGCGTTGAGGTGTATCCCAGAATTGCGGGTGAGCCATTATTTTTCCCACCCCCGCGGGCTGGGGGTTTGCCAGCGTTTTGGGCCCCACTCGTGGCGGATTGGCAAATGGGGCAACTCGCCCCCTCTTTTTGTTCTGGGGGCACATCCCCCAGACCCCCTGCCAGGGGGCTCCGCCCCCTGGACCCCTTTGCCCACCCCCGTGGGCTTTGGGTTCGCCAGCGTTTTGGGGCCCACTCGTGGCGGGGTTGGCAAGGGTGGGCTACTCGCCCCCTCTTTTGGTTTTGTGGGGGGGCGCCCCCCACAACCCCCCGCCAGGGGGCTTCGTCCCCCTGGACCCCCGTTTGCCCGCCCTCGTGGGCTTTGGGTTCGCCGGCGTCTTGGGTCCCACTCGTGGCTGGTTAACCTCTCCCCCGGCCCCTCCCCGAAGCGGGAAGGGGAGAACCCCGCCAAATTTTCCCCCTTCCCTCGCAGGGAAAGGGGTCAGGGGGTTAGGTCGGAAAGGGGGACACCCCCTACGCCCCCCGCCATGGGGGCTTCGCCCCCTGGACCCCCTTTTGCCCACCCTCGTAGGCTTTGGGTTTGCCAGGGTTTTGTCCCTCTCCGAGGCGGAGAAAGAAAAGCTTCATCAAATTTCCCCCTTCCCTCGCAAGGAAGGGGGTCAGAGGGTTAGGTCAGAAAGGCACATCCCCTACATCCCATGCCAGGGGGCAAAGCCCCCTCTACCCCCGTTGTAATGTAGGGGCATAGCGGCGCTACGCTCTACTTGGCTGCAAAGCTTTGGCCAATTGTGCTGCTACTTTGGCGTTGTTTAGAAGCAAGGCTTTGTTGGCTTCCAAAGCCTTGCCTCCGCTCAGTTCCACCAAGCGCTTGAGGAGAAAAGGGGTCAATCCTTTGCCTTTTATGTCCTTCTCTTCGGCTTCCTTCTGAGCCTTCTCAACCATCTCTTCAACTTCTGCTCTGTCCATCCCCTTCCCTTCAGGGACAGGGACGGCTACAATGGCCCCGCAACCGGGGCGCATGGCCCAGTGGGCTTTCAAAAGCATGGCCGCTTCTTCCACCGAGGAAACGGAGTATTCCAATGGCAGGCCCGAGCCGGCAGTGTAAAAAGCTGGAAATTCCTCTGTCCCAAGCCCTATCACCGGAACTCCCCAGGTCTCAAGCCACTCCAAAGTCGCTTCCAAATCCAGGATGGATTTAGCCCCAGAGCAGACCACGACCACTGGAGTCTCAGCTATGGTGGGGAGGTCGGCAGAGATATCAAAAGCATAACCCCGGTGAACACCGCCAATCCCACCGGTGGCGACAACCTTTACGCCAATTTTCTCGGCCAAGAACACCGTCCCAGAGACGGTAGTGGCTCCACTTCGCCCCAAGGCTGCCACAAGGGGGATTTCGCGCCTTGAAACTTTCCAAATCCCCTTAGCTTGTGCCAGGAATTCTATCTCCTCCTCGCTCAGCCCAGCCTTAACCTTACCGCCGATTACGGCCATCGTAAGGGGAATGGCCCCTTCTTTCCGTACAGCCTCTTCCATCCCCAAAGCTACCTCTAAGTTGTGGGGGTATGGCAAACCAAAGGCAATCACTACCGATTCCAGAGCTACCTTGGGCAAAGGGCTTGCTGCTGCCTCTGGGGAAATCAGGACCTCAAATGATGAGGCCTTCATAAACTTTCTCCAAGGAGATATCGGGGCAAACGGTCTCCTCGCAGCGGAGGGTGAGTGTGGCCGCCGCTACCCCTATACGTATAGCCTCATCAATGGGGAAATCGCTCAGAAGCCCGAAGGCCGTCCCGGCGGTGAGAGCATCACCAGCACCTGTAAAGTCTACAACATCTACCTTTATCGCCGGAACATGCCCACTGGCCGAAGCGGTCGCATAGCTTACACCCATCTCAGCCATGGTTATGACGGCGATTTTTACCCCGCGTGCTACCAGCTCCTTGGCCGCCAAAATGGCACTTTCCCTCCCCTCCACCCTCTTACCTGATAGGATTTCCGCCTCCGCCTCGTTAGGCGTTACAAGGTACAAATCGCTGAGGAAAGGAATCAGCCTCCCCGCCAAATCCGAGGAAGTGGGGTCGGCGCAAACAGGAATGGAATGTTTTGAAGTTATGGCGATGATTTCCTCTATGCTTTCTGGAGGGACATTGGCATCAATTATGACCATATCGGCTTTGGCTATGAGGCGACGGTTCCTCCGGATGTATTGGGGTGTGAGATGCTCCATTATCTTCATGTCGTAAACCGAAGCCAGAGGTGCTCCGTCTTGGTCCAGGATAGCCATGTAGGAAGCGGTGCGCTCCCCCTTGATTATTTCCACGCGGGAAATATCAATCCCGCTCTCCTTGGCTTGCTCTACAATCTGCTTTCCGGCGTGGTCGCTACCTATTACGGTGAGCAAGATTGAGTGGACTCCAAGGCGAGCGAGGTTCTCAGCTATGTTCCTGGCTACTCCGCCGGGGCTTACCTTTATCTTTCCGGGGACGGCTATCCCATAGATTGGGGTTGAGCTGGCCATCCCCTTAGTATCTAAAGCTGCTGCCCCGACCACTACTACTGTGGGATTGTCCCTCATTTCTCACTCTATGGCGCGAACCTGAACATTAGCCGTGGGTATAAATTCAAGCCCAAAAGGCCTTTCAAGCCACCGAGCAAGCTTTCCAAAAGTCCCGGAATAGCCCGGTAGCGTATCAGGCGGGGCTGACCTTTAATCCCTCCCAGTTCGCCGGCAAGCTTGAGGGCATCATCAAAGTTCCCCAATTCATCCACAAGCCCCAGCCTGAAGGCTTCTTCCCCCAAGAAAACTCGGCCATCGGCTATGGATTTCACCTTTTCCTCAGGGAGGCCACGCTCCTTGGCCACAACTTCTACGAACATCTGATGCACTTTTTCCACAAGTGCTTGCCAGTAAGCTTTCTCCTCCTCGGTAAGGCCGCGGTAGAAACTGCCTTCATCCTTGTGAGGCCCACTCTTTATCACCACCATTTCCACCCCGAGCTTATCCATCAGCTTCTGGGCATTAGGCATCTCCACAATTACCCCTATGGAGCCGGTCAGAGAGGCAGGGTGAGCTACAATTTTATCAGCTCCGCAGGCAATGTAATAAGCTCCTGAGGCCGCTATTTCCCCAAGGTAAGCGACGACGGGTTTTTCAAGGCTTTTAAGAGCCTTGTAGACCTCATCGCTGGCTACCACGTCTCCGCCGGGGCTGTCAATGTAGAGCAAGATAGCCCTAACTTGCGGGTCCTTATCCGCCCGACGCAAGGTTTCTATCAAGGCTTGGCCGGTAAGGGCCAAAGGGTAAGACTGCGGATTGGAAGCTATCACTCCATTTATCTCTACCAAGGCCACCCCGTCTGAAGGGAAAGCTGAGGCCTTCACCGTATCCATCCGGCCGCCTGTGAGCACTACCAAGGTCCCCAAGCAGCATAGCAGGACCAGCACGGAAAGCCCCAGGAGCAAAAAGAGCCACAAAATTCCGGAGCGCTTCATTAAACGTTCTCCCTAATCAAGCTCACCTTGCTATGGTCCCCCAACATCATCCGGTAAGCTTTGGGTTTAGCGGCAGTGGCCTTTATTTCCACATGCCTTCCGATGAGGCTGTCTTCCAGCCGGAAGGGTATGTCTTCTATCTTAGTCCCTTCCATCACGATGCAATGCTCAATTTCGCAGTTACGGATAAGGCAGTCGTGGTAGATGGAGGTATAGGGGCCGATGTAAGCATTTTCAATGCGGGTGTTTTTGCCGATAGCCACAGGCCCCCTTATGGTGCTGTTCACGATTTCGGCTCCGCTTTCAATCACTACCCTTCCGGTGACCGAGGAATCCCCGTCTATTTTCCCTTCCACAGAGGTGTTAATCTCGTCCAAGAGCAATCGGTTGGCCTCTAAAAGGTCCTCCATCTTGCCGGTGTCTATCCACCAGCCTCTGTGGATGTAGGGGTAGACCTTGTAGCCCTTCTCTATCAAGTACTGGATAGCATCGGTTATTTCCAGCTCGCCCCGCCAGGATGGCTTTATAGCTTCTACGGCCTCAAATATGTGGTGGTCAAACATGTATATGCCGACGAGGGCCAGGTTTGAAAGGGGTTCTTTAGGCTTCTCCACGAGCCTTATGACCCTCCCGTCTTTGAGCTCGGCCACGCCGAACTGGGAAGGGTCATCAACTTCTTTAAGGACTATCTGGGCGTTCCAATCGCCCCGGCTGAATTCTTCCACCAGGTGCTTTATCCCCCCTTGAATCACATTATCTCCCAAGAACATGACGAAGGGACTATCGCCCAGATAGTCCTTGGAGATTTTGACCGCATGAGCCAGCCCAAGCGGAGCTTCTTGCCTTATGTAAGTGATATTCGCCCCCCAAGCTGAGCCGTCCCCTACGGCTTTCATTACCTCCTCAGCCGTATCCCCCACGACTATGCCTATGTCCCTGATGCCGGCAGCAGTTATCGTATCCAGGACCCGGAACAAGACAGGGCGATTGGCCACCGGCACCAGCTGCTTAGCACTGGTGTAAGTTATGGGGCGGAGCCTTGTCCCTTTACCTCCGCTTAGGACGAGGGCTTTCATCGCTTTATCCTCCTATCTTCTGCATTCGGCGCTGCCAGCGGGTCTTCTTCAGGCGCTTCTTATACTTGTGGCGAGCTATCTTGCGTCGGCGCCACTTCAAGACGGACCCCATACCTCTCTCACCTCCTTTCCTTCAAGTATGGCTTTAGGGTTGTGGGAGGCCATTGCTAAGGCCTTCTCCCAACCGACGATTTGGGCTGCCTCTTCAACGGCCTCCCGCATTGCCGGCTTCCTCCATTTTGCAGAGTGGGCATCGGTAGCGATTATGTGAACTAACCCTTCCTGGAGGAGGTGGCGGGAGAATTCCCTGGCCTTACCTCCAAGCCCCCCTGTTATGCTTCCGGAGGTCACTTGGAGCAATAGGCCGCTTTCTACCAAGGGTTTGAGTAGCTCAGGACGATTTTGGAAGTAAACGTAGCGCTCAGGGTGTGCCAGGATAGGCCTATAGCCCCGCTCCATAAGCTTGAAAAGGACGTATTCCGAGTATACGGGGTAGAAGGTGTAAGGCAATTCCACCAGGATGTATTTGCTTCCGTTGAGGGTAAAGGCCTTCCCCTCTTCCAGGAAAAGGAAAACTTCCGGCATGATCATTACTTCTATGCCATGGAAAACTTCCAGCTCTATCCCCTCTCTTCGGAGCCTGGCCCTAAGCTCCTCTACCAGGGAAAGGACAAGGTTCTGGTTTACTTCTCGGCCGAAGCCGATGTTGTGAGGGGTAGCAGCTACCGCGATAATCCCCTCCTCCTGAGCCACCTTAGCCATTCGGATTGATTCTTCCCAATCTTGAGGGCCATCGTCAATTCCGGGCAATATGTGGTTGTGAAGGTCCACAAACCCCTCACGAGCCATAATATCTCTGAAGCCTCATATCCAGTTGAGCATCGGTGAGGACGCTGCCCAAGATACGGGCGTTCACTTTTTCCAAAAGCTCCTTGGCCCTTAGGGCCATTTCTTTCCTTGTGCGGCCGGCCCTTATCACCAAAATTACTCCATCCGATTTGGAGGCCAGGATAAGGGCATCGGTGACAGAAACCACGGGAGGAGCATCCAGAAGGACCATGTCGGCTTCAGAAGATAGCCGCTTGAGCACTTCTCCCATCCGGCGGGAGGCTAAGACTTCGGCCGGGTTAGGGGGGAGGGGACCACTTGGCAATAGCCAGAGGTTTTCCACTCCGGTTTCCAGGAGTGGAGGCTTCTTCAGTGCTTCCTCATCCACAATCATGTTGGTGAGGCCTATGTTTCCCGGAAGGCCGAATAGTTCGTGGAGGGATGGGCGACGCAAGTCGCAATCGGCCAGGATTACTTTTTTCCCAGCCTGAGCTATGACTACACCGAGGTTGGCTAAGACTGTGCTTTTGCCTTCCTCGGCTCCAGGGGAGGTCACCAAGAGGAGGCGCAAAGGCCTGTCAAGGCTGGAAAATTCTAAGTTGGTCCTTAATATTCGGTAGGCTTCGGCTATTGGTGAACGGGGGTGATGGATTGTGACAAGGTCGGGCGAAATGTTCTTCTTCATTTCCTTTCACCTTCGCAATTTTATCTTCCAAAAGGAGGGGCTGGCTTCTGTGGAGTATGTGGGGATAGTTCCCAGAACGGGCAAACCGAGGCGTCTTTCCACATCTTCCCCAGCCCAGAGGATATCGGCCTCCAACCATTCCAGGAGGAATATGATGAGCACACCCAGCAAGGCTCCGAAAACAGCGCCAGCCAAGACGTTCATCTTAGTTTGCGGCCTATAGAGGGAATAGCGGGCACTATTTAGGATGAAGGCTTCTACTCGGTCCTGCTTGTCCTGGCGCTGGTTCCATTCAGTCTGGTCTTCCACGAAGATTTCGGCCATGGTTTGGGCTATGCGTTGGGCGAGGGGGCCATCGTAATCTCTTACTTCAAGCCTCAAGGTGAAATCGGCCTCATCGGCTTTGGTAGCGATTTTGCTCAAGAGCTGCTGAGGGGTGTAGTCCAGATTAAGCCTTTCAATAGTTCTCTGGGCCGTTTTTTCATTGGCGATAAAGTTGCGGTAGCTTGGTAGGAGGGTTTTAGCGGCATTGGTTAAGCCCCAGTCGGCCCTTGCTGCCCTGAATTGGATGGTGACGTAGCCTTTGTATTCTGGGATTTGCCATTTGCTGAAGGCGAAGGCGCTTATAGAGGTAAGGAGCATAAGGACCAGGATTATCCACCCTCGCCTCCTTATGACCCTTATGTAATCCCTAAGTTCCATCCTCTCCTCCGGCTTTTTCCTTTGGGGGTAATTATAACATAGGAGGGCGAGAAAGAGCAAAAGGCACCGCCGAGGGGCTTCGCCCCCTGGACCCCCCGTTTGCCCACCCCCGTTGGCTTAGGGTTTGCCGGCGTATTGGGTCCCACTCGTGGCGGGGTTGTTAATGGAGGCAACTCGCCCCCTCTTTTGGTTTCGTGGGGGGACACCCCCCAACCCCCCCGCCAGGGGGCTCCGCCCCCTGGCCCCCCCGTTTTGGCCCACCCCCGTTGGCCAAGGGTTTGCCAGTGTTTTGCCCCCTCCGAGGCGAAAAGGGGAGAACCCCGCCAAATTTTCCCCCTTCCCTGCGAGGGAAGGGGGTCAGGGGGTTAGGTCAGAAGGGCACAAGCCCCCTCCACCCCCGCTTTAATCAAGGTCGGTGCAGGCCGACCTTTTTCAAAGAGGCTGACTTCAGTCGGCGTGAAAAAGCTTCCTCCGCAAATTGCTTTATTCCCCCTTTCCCCGTATAATTGCTTTGGCCAAACACACTGAGGAGGAAAACTATGTACGCTTTCCCTCCCGGTTTCCTTTGGGGAACTGCTACAAGTGCCCATCAAGTTGAAGGGTTCAACGAGAACAACGATTGGTGGGAGTGGGAGAAAGTCCCAGGACACATAAAAGATGGCTCCACTTCCGGCGCTGCCTGCGATTGGTGGAACAGGGCAGAGGAGGACCTTGCTACGGCCGCTAAGATGGGCCAAAATGCCCACCGCCTCTCGGTGGAATGGAGCCGCATAGAACCTCAGGAAGGGGTTTGGAATGAAAAGGCCCTCGCACGCTACCGCCAAATCCTGGAATTTATGCGCCAGAACGGCCTCAAACCTATGGTTACCCTCCACCACTTCACTAACCCCCGCTGGCTGGTAGCCAAAGGCGGATGGGAAAACCGCCAGGTAATCCCCTTGTTTGAACGGTTCGTCACCAAAGTCGTGGAGGCCCTCGGAGATTTGTGCGACTTGTGGTGCACTATCAATGAACCCAATGTCTACGCTTACGAAGGCTATATGGTTGCCCTCTGGCCCCCTCAGAAGAAAGACTTCGCCTTAGCCTTCAAAGTCCTCAGGAACATGGCCGAGGCCCACGCCGCCGCCTACCATGCCATCCACCGCCTCCAGCCCGAAGCCTCCGTCGGCCTGGCTTACAACATGCGCATATTTGACCCCGCTCGCCCCTCTTTCCCACTTGACAGGCTCTTGGCTAAGCTCCTGGACTTTCTCTTCAACCGGGCCTTCCTCAAAGCCGTGACCGAGGGGAAACTGGCTTTCCCCCTGGGAAGAGGAGAAGTGATTGATAAGCTTGCCGATACCGTTGATTACTCGGGGATAAATTACTACGTTCGGGACCTGGTGGCCTTTGACTTAAGCAGGCCTGGGGAGCTATTTGCCAAACGCTTCCCTTCCCCCGGTGGGGAGAAGGGTCCGCCGGATTGGGGAGAATATTACCCGGAAGGCCTGTATCGCCTCGTTAAGGAGCTGGCTCTGCTAAAGAAGCCAATCTACGTCACAGAAAACGGCTGCCCCGATAACACCGATGAAGTCCGGCCACGCTTCCTCCTCAAGCACCTCCTGGCTCTGTGGAAAGCAATCCAAGAAGGGGCACCGGTGAAGGGCTACTTCTTCTGGACACTGGTGGACAACTTTGAGTGGGCAGAGGGTTGGAGCCGGCGCTTCGGCCTAATAGCGTTGGATGAGAAGACTCAGGAGAGGAAGGTCAGGCCCAGCGGCGAGCTCTACGCCCGCATCTGCAAGGCCAACGCCATAACCCCGGATATGCTGAAGGAGTGGGGGATAGAATGGATTGGGGAGAAATCGTAGAGGAGAAGATCCGGGAGGCCATGGCCAGAGGGGAGTTTGATAACCTCCCAGGCAAGGGGAAGCCTGTGGTCCTTGAAGATTACCCCTTTACCCCTCCCGAATGGCGCCTCGCCTTCAAAATCCTGGCCGATGCTGGCTTCGTCCCGGATTGGATAGCCTTGGATAATGAGATTCGGGAGAGGATTGAAAGGTGGTACCAGGTGGCGAACTCGGTGGGAGAAAGGAAAAGCCAGTGGCTGGAGGAGGAAGTTAAGGGAATAAACAAGCTCATAGAGCTTTTCAACTTAAAAGTCCCGATAAAGTGGCTTCAGCGCCGCAAATTTTGCCCAGAAAAACCTTAGTTTAAGGAGGCAGCCATGGAAATGAGGGAAGAGGCGATAAAGCACCTTCAGGAGCTAATCCGCATAAAGACCGTGAACCCTCCGGGGAACGAGACCCCCGCCGCCGAATACGTGGCCGAAGTCCTCAGCCAAGAGGGGATTGAAGTCAAGGTAGTAGAATCGGCCCCGGGGAGGGGAAACGTGATTGCCCGCCTTAGAGGCCAGGATGATGGAGGCCCCTTGCTCCTGTTATCCCACTTGGATGTGGTCCCGGTGGAAGAAGCCCACTGGGAGCGCAACCCGTTCGGCGGTGAGCTCGTGGATGGCTACATCTGGGGCAGGGGAGCTGTGGACACAAAGCAGTTGACAGTCATGGAGATGCTGTGCCTAATCCAGGCCAAAAGGGAAGGCCTGAAGCTAAAGAGAGACATCATCTTAGCTGCCACTGCCGATGAGGAGATGGGTGGGAAAATGGGGGTTAAGTGGCTCCTTGATAACCACCCGGAGCTCTTGGCCTGCGAATACGCCATAAACGAAGGTGGAGGATACGGAATGGAGTTCGCCGGCCACCGCTACTACGTGTGCGATACCGCCGAAAAGAGCCCGTGCTGGATAAAAGTCCGGACGAAAGGCAGGCCAGGTCATGCCTCCACCCCCAGAGGCGATAATGCCGTCCTCAAACTGGCCGAAGCCCTGGTACGATTGGGGAAAGCTCGCCTCCCCATGCACCGAACTGCCACCGTTGAACGCTTCATAAGGACCATAGCTGCGGACCAGAAGTTCCCAATCTCCTGGCTCCTGCCCTTGATTCTGAACCCCTTCTTTGAGCCGTTCATCCTTAAACGCCTGCCCGACCAAGAAAGGGTTGCCCCCATATTCAGGGCCATCCTCCACAACACGGCCACCCCAACGGTCCTGAGGGCCGGCCAGAAGACCAACGTTATCCCCTCCGAAGCCGAGGCTGAGATAGATTGCCGTGTCCTTCCGGGCCAGACCAAAGAAAGCCTCCTGGCCGAAATCCGCCCATACCTCGGCCCCGATGTGGAGATAGAGGTGCTCATGGAGCCTGAGCCATTTGAGACCCACTACGAAACCGAGCTCTTCCGCATCTTCCAAGAGGTCATAGCCGAGGAGGACCCCCAGGGCAAGGTCATCCCTTACATGCTCCCCGCCACAACCGACAGCCGCTTCTTGGCCAAGAGAGGGGTCAAAGTCTACGGCTTTGCCCCCATGAAGTACGACCCCAACTGCAACTTCATGGAGCTGGCCCACGCTCACAACGAACGCATTTCCGTAGAAAGCCTGCTTTTCGGCGTTAGGGTCCTTTACAAAGTTGTGAAGCGATTCTGCGCATAAGGAGGGAGGAAATGGCCATCTACATAGATTCCGCTGAACCGGAAGAGGTGCGGGAAGCCCTTTCCCTGGGATTCGTCAAAGGAGTGACCACGAACCCTCTCCTCATCGCCCGCACAGGCCGAAAGCCCGAGGAAGTAGTTGCGGCCATATCCGAGCTCTGGCCCGATGAGTTTTTGTACCAGCCTTTCTCCCTTGAGCTTGAAAGGGCAAGGGAGGAGCTGGAGAGGATGCGGACGATTGCCGGGGCAATCCTCGTCCCCAAAATTCCGGCCACGTGGGAAGGATTCAAGCTCCTTGTGGACCTCGTCCGAGCCGATTGGCGTTGCGCCCTCACGGCCGTATACAGCCCCTCGCAAGCGTTGCTGGCCAAGGAAGCGGGCGCTTCCTACGTCATCCCTTATGTCAACAGAGCAATCCGGCAGGGGATTGATGGGCTGGAACTGGTAGCGCAAATCTCACGCACCCTCCAAGGCTCCGGGGTGCAGGTAATAGCGGCAAGCTTGAAATCGGCTGAGGAGGCTTTGGCCGCAGTGGCCAGCGGCGCCCAACACATAACCGTCCCCTGGCCTGTCCTCCGAGCCATGGCCGAGCATCCTCTTTCTTTGGAAGCAGTGGAAGAATTTGCGCGGGCAGCTCAATCCTACAAGGAGGGCCGATGAAGAAAGCCATCATCCCTTCCTTGCTCCTGGCCTTTACCGCAAGCGGATGCCTTTTCTCAGGGGGAAATTCGCCCCGGTTTGACCCCGGAGTTTTCGCCGGGTGCGTGACGCTCGTCCTGGCTTTGGCCTGGCTCATGGCCGGAGCTATTCTGCTCGCATCGGTCCTGGCCTTTTTCATAATCCATTTCACACGGAGAAAGCCATGAACTACGTCCAAGAAGTCCTTGAAAACCTGCGGAGATACGTTGAAGAAGCGCGGGAAGCACTGAGCGCCAAGAACGAAGTGCGTGAGAAAACCCTTGCCGATGCTCGTGAGCTCATCAAGCGTTGTGCCTTATCCATAAGGGCCTGTCACCGTGAGGAATGGGAAAATGCCTCTTCTCTACTGGAGGAAGCAAGCGAAATCGCCTCCCGCCTCAAAGCTTTAGCCGGCCTTTACCCCGACCTTTACTACAGCGGCTACACTCAGGATTCCCTCAAGGAATTTGTAGAAGCCTCGCTGGTGCGCAGCCTCCTCCTCAGGGAAGCCATCCCTGGCCCCAAAGAGTTAGGCGTTGAGCCCGATACTTACCTGCGGGGGCTTGGGGAAGCGATGGGCGAACTTCGCCGCCACATCCTGGACCTAATCCGCAAGGACGAATTTGCCAGGGCTGAAGAACTCCTAACGGTTATGGAAGAAGTCCATGCCCTTCTCATGACGATGGACTTCCCCGATGCTTTAACCGGAGGCCTTAGGCATACTGGGGACATGGTACGGGGGGTAGTGGAGAGGACGAGGAGCGACTTCACTGCGGCCTATGAGAATTACCTTTTGCGGAAGAGCTTGGAGAAAGCGGAAGATGAATGGCTCAAAAGAGCCAGTGATAAGGGCCAGTGAGGTAGGGGAATACGTCTTCTGTCCCAGAGCCTGGTGGCTGAGGAGAGTCAAGGGCTTAAAGCCCGAATCCTTGGATAGGCTTGAAGAAGGGCAGAACTTTCACATCCGACACCAGCAGCAAGTTTTTGCCCTCCGCCTCCTCTGGTACATAGGCCTCGCCCTCCTTTTAACCGGCCTCTGCCTCATTACTTGGGAATTTATCCGATAGAAAATTTGTGAACAACTTGCCCCCGTGGAAATCGGGGGTGGGCTTATTCTAATTACGACACACGGCTGTTGAGCTGGTAAAAGTTTAGAACCTATTGCTGGTCTTTCGGCTAAGCTTTGATTTTGACATTGAAGCGAACCGGTAATAAAATTAACTGTGGCCCCACAGGGTAGAGGTAAACAGCCGATGGGGAAGGAGATTCCGCAGCCAAGGTTTAGATAAGAGCAAAGGTAATTTTAGCAGCCTCGTCGCTGAGGCAGATTAAAATTACTAAAAGTGGCCTCAAGAACTTAAGGGGGGAAGTATGGAACTTCACCGGACAAAAGTCCGAAAAAATTCAGGGCCCATCCACAAGCTTGCTTATTATTTTTCCTCACAAGTTACCCCTTTTCAAATTGAGGAGAACATAGGCTTAGAAGAAGTTCCAGATTTGCTGGAACAAGTTCAGCAACAAGGAATTTATGTGGACAAGGTAGACTTATCCACATTAAGCGAAGAAGAACAATGGAAATTGTATAATGAAGCTGTCATTGCAGCAATGATAAGTAAATGTGCGATACGCCAAGTCTTTGGCTCCCGCAGGCGTAGTGGATGGCTCTTCGGCCATAAAGTGCCTGCCCTTTTAGTCTATCGGGCTATGCCGAATTACCCAGCTGAAGTCTATCCATGTCGCCGGAAAGGCCAAGTAGTGACCATCAGGGAGTTTCTTAAGAAGTTGCTGAGTTCCGGCGCATAAAGGGTGGGCCCGTAAGGAAAACCAGATTAAAAATAGAGGAACATGCCAGCAGGTCGTTTTCCTTAAAGGCCGGTATTACGATGCTCCAATAAAAAGTCCAGCAAAAAAACCACGGCTAACTATTTTTACTCTGGCTAAAAGGAGGCACTGGCTATGCGGGATGTATTGAAAATTGCATTGGGGATTGTAATTGGGTTCCTGGCCTTAGTGGGCCTGTGCTCGCTCTGTATAATAGGTGTTATGCTTTTCGCTGCAATTCGGCCTACCCCTACTCCTACCCTTACACCCACCCCTTCTGGAGTTATCCCTCCTGCTGGGACTATGGAACCTACTCCAACCACAGCAAGCGGAGCACTGGGACAGAGCTTCCGCTACGATAGCTTACTTATCACACCCCTGGAATACCAATTCGGAGGGGCTTATAAAACCAAATGGGGAAGCCCAGAAGCTCCACCAGAGGGAGCCAAGTTTTTGTGGATAAAGATAGCAGTTGAGAACGTTGGAGAGAATGCTGACTACTCGCCTCATTTCTCAAGCTTTAAGGTTCTGCACAAAGGAACGGAGATTTCAATACCGTGGTGGGAATTAACATCATTAGAATTACGTGAACCAGCAGATCGCCCCCTATATGAGGGTGGGAAGCAGATTTACCCTGGTGTGCGGAAGGAAGGGTGGCTCCGGTTCACAGTTCCTGAGCGAGCAAAGCCAGAGGACCTATTGCTGGTTTTTGAACCGACTTCTGATGTTAAAGTGACTTGGCGGTTGCAGCAGTAAAGGGGGCCTTGTTCACCCAAAACCTTTGGCTTTAACGGTTCAGTAACCCCTCCATATAGGAGGCAAGCTATGATTTACGGAGAGCGAGTCCGTTTGCGGGCTATAGAGCGGTCTGACCTCCCCAACTTCGTCCGCTGGTTCAATGACCCGGAGGTGCGTCGGTATTTGCTAATGCACATACCCATTTCGGCCGCGCAGGAAGAAAAATGGTTTGAGGACATGCTCCAGCGCATCCAGCGAAAGGAGGATTTCGTCTTCGCCGTGGACGCCAAAGTGGGAGATGAATGGTTGCATATCGGGAGCATTGGCCTACACCGAATTGACTGGCAAAACCGCTGTGCCCGCTTCGGCATCGCTTTGGGGGAAAAAGCCCACTGGGACCGGGGATACGGCACCGATGCTACCCGCACGATGCTTCGCTTCGCCTTTGATGAACTGAACCTCCACCGGGTGGAACTGGAAGTCTTTGAAGAGAACGTGCGGGCCCGCCGCTGCTACGAAAAGGCCGGCTTCCGCTACGAAGGAATACGCCGGCAAGCAGCCTTCTCTGAAGGCCGCTACCACGATTCCCACCTCATGGGCATCCTCCAAGAAGAATTCCGGTCAACCTTAACTGGCGGAGGAAAATGAAAGGCGCGATTGAAAAATGGCGAGCCAACGCCAAGCGGCTTAAATCCGAAATTTACGCACTTTACCTTGCTTATCGTGACCCGCGCACCCCTTGGTATGCCAAGCTTTTTGCCGCGTTAGTTTTAAGCTACGCTTTCAGCCCAATTGACCTGATACCGGATTTTATCCCGCTCTTGGGCCACTTAGACGATTTATTCCTTGTGCCAGTCGGGGTAGCCCTGGCCCTCCGCATGATACCACCGGAAGTGCTGCAAGAAGCCAGAGCACAATCCGCCGAAATCATGGCCACAGATGTACCCCCAAAACTAAAAACGGATGGCGAATAGCCCACTCTGACAACCCCGCCACAAGTAGGCCCCCAAACGCTGGCAACCTTTAAGCCTACGGGGGTGAGAATGGGTGGCCCAGGGGGCAAATCCCCATGGCGGGGGCGTGCCTTTCCGACCTAACCCCCTTGACCCCCCGGCGAACCCTCAGCCAACAATGGTGGGCAAGCGGGGGTCTGGGGGATGTGCCCCTTTCACGCCGACTGGAGTCAGCCTCTTTGAAAAAGGTCGGCCTTCGCCAAGTACGGGCGTAGCGTCGCTACTCCCCTACATTGAACCGGGGGTAAAGGGGGCTGCGCCCCCTCTACCCCCATTGCCCACCCTCGTTGGCTTTGGGTTCGCTGGCGTTTTGGGTCCCACTCGTGGCAAGGTTGCAGGGGTTGGCAACTTTCCCCATTTTTAAAAGAGGCTGACTTTAGTCGGCGGCCACCGTTTGACAAAAAGGCGCCGGCAAGTATAATTTTGAATGCAAGCTGCGGATGAAAGGGGGGACTATAAATGTACGCGGTGATTGAGAGCGGAGGCAAACAATATCAGGTTTCAGCCGGCACCGTAATTGAAGTGGAAAAGTTGCCGGTAGAACCAGGACAAGAAATTGAGATTGATAAAGTCCTAATGGTTGTGGACAACGGCAAAGTCCTCATCGGCAGGCCTTTTGTGGAAGGGGCCAAAGTTAAGGCTTTGGTCCAGGAGCACTTCAAGGAGCCTAAAATCATCGTCTTCAAGTATAGGCCTAAGAAGCGCTACCGCCGCAAAAAAGGCCACCGCCAGCTTTATACCCGCTTGCTCATCAAGGAGATAATAGCTTAAGGAAGGAGGTGAGGAGAAATGGCTCACAAGAAAGGCGGAGGTTCCAGCCGGAACGGTAGGGATAGCAACTCCAAGCGCCTTGGAGTAAAGCGCTATGGAGGTCAACTGGTAAGGGCCGGGACTATCTTGGTCCGCCAAAGAGGAACTAAGATTAAGCCTGGGAACAACGTGGGGGTAGGGAAAGATTATACCCTCTATGCCCTGGTGGATGGAATTGTAAAGTTTGAGAAGAAAGCCGGCCGAACTTGGGTGAGCGTCCTGCCGGTCTCGGCTTAGAAAGGAGGTTAGGCCGTTGTGTGCATGACCGAACTTACGTATCGGAGCGTGTGTGCAATATGTGCAATTGGAAGTGCAAAATGAAACGCCTACTGAGTATTGCAGGGAGTTTATTGGGTTTGCTGGCATTTGGAGTGCTGATTGTCGCCCTAGCTCTGACTTTTGGCGGACTGCATAGAGGCCCAGAGCCAGGGTCTTGGATGTCTCAATCGCCCATCGAGACGCCGACTCAGCCACCTTACCCACTACCGGAGACACCTACACGCCCCCTCATCCCAACTATTCCGCCAACGGTGACCCGACCACCCAAGCCATCGCCAATCCCCAGCCCAACCCCCACGGCTACCCCTATCCCAACACCTCTGCCCTTGCCGCCTTCTTCTTTCTATGCCTTGTGGGCCGAGAACTTCCCAGAGGGTCAAGGGAGTGTCCTATGGCTTGCTGACCCCAGGGATATTGGAAGCCGCCGGGAAGTCCTGCGCTTTGACCGGGATGCCATTATTGAGGCGACTTTGTCACCCAATGGCCGAAAGTTGGCTTTGGTTACAACCTATTGGAAAACTTCTACATTATGGGTGGCTAACGCAGATGGTACTGATCTCCGGCAATTTGACCAAAGCTTAAGCCCACCCCTTGAAATCAGAGGATTATCCTGGAGCCGTGACAGCCGTATGTTAACCTGCGTAGGGTTTGTTGCCGGAGAACAAACTATCATTGACAAGGCTGGGACGCCCGTTGTTGAACCTGCATTGCTGGACACTATAGAGTTGCTGGATGTCACTACTGGCCAGAAGCAGCACCTGGTGGAGGTTAACCCCAATGAAGCGCTATTCGTTATTGGTTGGTCAACCAATGGACGGGAGCTCTACTATGTAAGACGAGAAATAGGGTACGGATACGGGCTTTGGGTTATAGACCGAATTAGTAGAGAGGCCCATAAAATAATTTCTCTAGATAATGAACCAATTCTTCCCTTTCTTTCCCCAGATGGCTCAAAATTACTTATTGCTACCTATAAAGGACTGTCCTGGGTCTCAACAGATGGACGGGAGAAAGTAAACATACCAATCACACGACCGGAGCGAGGGTATCAAGCCATATGGTCCCCCAATTCCAGCGAGATAATCATAGGGCAAGCAGACGAACAGCGCCCAGTAGAGTATGTAAAGGCAATTAATGTTCATACCCTGGCTGTCCGAGAGATAGGCACATTCGAAGGCCGCAGGTGGCGATTTCTTAGCATATCTCCCGACTACCACTGGTTGGCTAGCTATCAATACTACACCGGCTTGCATTGGATATATCTCCCAACCGGGATGATGGTTCCTGTTCCCTGCCCACCAGATGGGTACTGCATCTTTGTGGCTTGGGTGCCAAGAATGAAAGCAGGCCAATAGGGGGAAGACAAAATGATTCACCATTTGTCTCACCTCAAGGCCATTGGGCTTTTCCTCCTACCCTCGGCCTTTCTCATCTTGATGGCAATGGCTCTGGCCTATTCGGACAGCTTGGAATTGGCGGCTGCTTCTCTTTTGGCGCAAGCAACACCGACCTGTCCTTCACCTCCTGTGGGTTGCCCTCAAGCTCGGATCTACGGCTACCAGCCCTGGCGCTACGATATGCGCCCTACCTTCAATGAAGCTGCCAGCAACGCTCTGGGGAACAAAGGGCCTACTTACGATAAAATCAATCGTGGCCTCCCCCCAAATATGACGCAGGAAATAGTCTCCTCTTTGCGGCCAATCCCCCATATTATTCTGAGGGGGATGGCCTGGCAGGAATCCCACTGGCTCCAGTCTGCCGAAGGAATGAATGATTCGGATGGCAAGTATGCTTGTACCCTGATTGGGTATTATACTCCTACTCAAAGCTGCGGCTATGGTTTGATGCAAATCACTTCTTGCATGAGTGATGGTTGTGGTTGGTTTGCACCCATTCGGGTTGCTGGCGAGTTGACCTACAATCTTGGCACAGGCACAAACTTCCTCATAAAGAAGTGGAATGAGGTGCCATTCATTGGCAACAATGACCATACGGTGGCCGAGCAGTGGTACTATGCTGTCGCGGCCTACAACAGTTGGAAAGAGGTTAACGATCCAAACAGCAGCGCTTTTGATCCCAACCGTCCTCCCTACGGTGAGGGAAAATATTCTACTTTTCGCTATCCTTATCAAGAGAAGGTTTGGGGGTGGATGGCTCATCCGGAAATCGCTCAGGCAGGCTGGCATTGGCTGTGGAGGCCCGCACGCATTGCCGCTATTCCGCGGGGAATCTTTGGCCTTCGTAGCAGCGGGGATTGGCGGCCTCCCTCCTATACGCCTAAACCAGTCTTCCACCTTCTTCCCAACATCCACGTTGCCAACGGCGTGGGGCCAACCATAGTGTTACGGAACACCACAAGCCAAACGTTGGCAGTGGATGTGGTGCTTTACAACGAAGACCACTCTTTCAACACTTGGTGGCTCGGCGCACCGGAGCCTCCTTATCCTTACCCCTATATTCGCTTATCCCCCTATGAGTCTCGTGCTTTGCGTGTAGCTAAAGCGTTTAACTCGGATGAGACCTTCAATGGTTACGCCTGCATCAGCGCCAGCGAAGGGGTAGAAGTTACTTTGCAACTGCCGCCTTATCCACACAAGGTCTTCCTGCCCCTCGCCCTCAAGAATTATGGCGGCAACTGCTACAATGAGGTCCAGAATGGAGGCTTTGAGGAGTTTGTGGACGGTAAGCCCCGTTATTGGACGGTGTCTTCTACCGATGGCTACCCATTGGCCGACGGCACTTGGTTTGCGAGCGGTCACTATGGGGCTTATCTGGGTGGGTACGACTATGCCAATGATGTTTTGAGGCAATACATCTACATTCCCAATGACGCATTATCAGCAAACTTGACCTTCTTCTGGTATATGCAGAGCCAGGAGCCAACCCACTACCCCGCTTACGATTTCCTCTACATACGGTTACGAGACTTAGGTGGTAATCTTGTAGCGACGCTCGACACACTCAGCAACCAGAGTACCAGAGGAATATGGCAAACAGCAATGTATGATCTGTCGCCTTATGCTGGTCAATCATTGCGATTATCCTTTGAAGCCGAGACTGATGTCTCGAATCCAACCAGCTTCTTTGTGGATGATGTAAGCCTTTGGATTTGCAAGCCATAGAAGGCTCTCCAGCCATATCATAAGGCAAGGACGGCCTAACATCTCGCTAGAGCCGACCGCCTTTCAGGCGGTAATTAAACTTATTGTTGATGGAGGGAGAAAATGAAGAAAGGAATCCATCCAGAATTCTACACCGATGCCCAAGTGATATGCGCTTGCGGCAATACTTTCATAACCGGCGCTACCAAGAAGGTTATCCGCACCGATGTTTGCTCTGCTTGCCACCCATTTTTCACCGGTGAGCAGCGCATAGTGGATACAGGTGGGCAGGTTGAACGCTTCCAGAAGAGGTTGAAGAAGACCGAGGAACTGGCAAGAAAAGAAGGGGAATAAGATGCACCCCCGCTATCCTTCCGGCTGGATTGAAGTGATATGCGGGCCAATGTTCTCCGGAAAGACCGAGGAGCTAATCCGGCGGGTTAAAAGGGCCCGCATAGCCCGGCAAAAGGTCCAGGTCTTCAAACACAGCATAGATAGACGCTACCACTCGGAAAAAGTGGTATCCCATAGCGGAGCCGATTTGGAAGCTATACCTGTCACCGAAGCTCGCCAAATCTTGGAGTACCTCGAGCCTGACGTAGAGGTGGTAGCCATTGACGAGGCCCAGTTCTTTGACTGGGAAATAGCTGAAGTCTGCAATGAGCTGGCCGACAGGGGCATAAGGGTTATAGTGGCGGGGCTTGATATGGACTTCAGGGGCGAGCCATTCGGCCCTGTGCCACTTTTAATGGCTCAGGCCGAGCAAGTTGATAAGCTTTCGGCTATTTGCGTGATATGCGGAGCCCCCGCTTCCAGGACCCAACGCCTGATAAACGGCCGCCCCGCTTCCTACGATGACCCAGTAATCTTAGTAGGAGCACAGGAAATATACGAGCCCCGCTGCCGCCGTTGCCATACGGTTCTAAAAGGAGAGAACAATGGCGACTTTCGTGATTCTGTCCAAAGTGTCGGAGGAAGGGATAAAGAGGCTTAAAGATTTGAGCAAAATGGATGAAGAGTTTGAGAAAGAACTTAAGAGGGTTTGCCCTGATGTGAAGCGCATTGCGAGTTATGCCCTCCTTGGGGCTTACGATTTCCTCCACATCATTGAAGCCCCGGATGCTCTCTCGGCAGCGAAGGCGGCCCTTATCCTTAACTCCTTCGGTGCCACTTCAACCCAAACCCTTACGGCTATCCCGTTCAAGGAATTTGCCAAGATTGTGGAAACTATAAAATGAGCTTCAGTCGGTGGGCTGTTGCTCCTCCACCACCTCCTTCCCTTCTCAAAGCTTTCCCAAATATCCCGCCCTTGGTCATAAAAATTCTCTACAACCGAGGGGCCCAGACCCCTTCGCAAATTGAGGCCTTCCTCAAGGGCGGAGAAGAGCCTTTTAACCCATTCAAGCTTAAGGATATGGATAAAGCCGTTACGCGCATCCGCAAGGCCATAAAGGGGCGGGAACCGATTGCTATCTACGGAGATTTTGACGTTGATGGAGTAGCGGCCACCGCTATCCTGCTGGAAACAATAAAAGCCTTGGGCGGAAACGCTATACCCTACATCCCCGATAGGCTTTACGAGGGCTACGGCCTCAACAAGCCTGCCCTCCGTTCCCTCGCCCGCAAAGGGATAAAGCTGGTCATAACCGCCGATTGCGGCATCCGCTCGGTGGAGGAAGCCCGCTTCGCCCGCCAAATCGGCCTTGACCTGATAATAACCGACCACCACTCATTAGGGCCGGAGATTCCCCCGGCCTTGGCCGTAATCAACCCCAAGAGGGAAGATTGCCCTTACCCATTTAAGGACTTGGCCGGTGTTGGAGTGGCTTTCAAGCTTTCCCAAGCCCTCTTCATGGCCAACCGCCGTGTCCCCATTGCTCCCGGCCTCAAAGAAGAGCCCAACTTTTACGACTTAGTGGCCCTGGGGACCATAGCCGATGTTGTGCCTTTGATAGGTGAGAACCGCACATTGGCCGTCCGAGGGCTTCAGCTTCTTAACTCTCCTGCAAGGCCAGGCCTAAAAGCCTTAATGCAAGTGGCAGGGATAACCCCCGGGACGGTTGACTCATATGCTATAAGCTTCATCTTGGGGCCACGCCTAAATGCCCCAGGCCGCCTCGCTACCGCTATGCTCAGCTTGGATTTGCTCACAAGCCGGGAAGAGGCTTTTGCTCTGGAGCTGGCCAGGGAGTTAGACCGCTGGAACAGGCAGCGCCAAAAGCTGATGAACGAGCATTTGGAGAAGGCCCGCCTAAAGGCCTTGGAAACCCTGGAGAAGAACTTGGTGATAATGGTAGGGGATGAAGGGTTCGCCCCAGGAGTGGTTGGGCTTGTCGCCAGCAAGCTTACGGAAGAATTCTACCGCCCAGCCATAGTCCTGGAGTTATCCCCCGAAAGGAGCCGGGGTTCGGCCAGAAGCATCCCCGAATTTGACATCACCAAGGCCTTGGACCAGTGCGCTGACCTCCTCCAGCGATACGGAGGACATGCTGCTGCAGCCGGCTTGACCCTTGAAACCCGCAACTTGCCTGCCCTCCAAGCCCGCTTGGAAGAGATAGCCCAAGAAAGCCTCAAGGATTTGGACCTAATCCCGACTTTAACCATTGACGCCGAGGCCCCCTTGGACCAAATCACCCCGGAGCTTTGCCGTTACATCTCCAAGCTTGAACCGTTCGGCTACGCTAACCCTGAACCCCTGTTTCTTACCCGCCGGGTTCAAGTGCGGGACTACCGGCTTGTGGGGGAAGATTCCAAACACCTGCGCTTAACCCTCTCTTGGGCTTCAAAAAATTGGGTAGCTATAGGCTTCAGGATGGGACCGAGGGCCGGAGAGATTAGAGAGTTTATGGACCTCGTCTATACTCCGAAGCTTGATTACTGGGGCAATCAAGAAAGCGTGCAACTACTTTTGAGGGATTTCCGGCCATCGCTCGGCGCTTGATTTAGGAGGTGGTGAAGGATGGAGGAAGGTTCATTATTGGCTTTAAGGCTTTCCCTTGTCTTTTTGTTCATTGCCCTGAATGCTTTCTTCTCCGGAGCCGAATTCGCCTTGGTTTCCACTAAAAGGGCTTCCGTGGAAATGAAGGCTTCCAAAGGGAGCCGCTCGGCAGCCGTAGCTTTGTATTTCCTCAACAACCCGGACCGCTACATAGCTGCCTCGCAAGTGGGTGTAACCATAGCAAGCCTTGCCTTGGGATGGGTTGGGGAAGAAACCGTGGCTTACATCCTGATGCCTTTTGCCCGCCAAGCTTTTGGCTGGGCTGGGGACTTAGTTGCTCATTCGGCCGGGGCAATCCTGGCCTTCGGCATAATCACTTACCTACACGTCCTCTTGGGCGAGCAGGTCCCCAAAAGCCTGACACTGCGCTGGGGCGAGAAAGTATTCCTGGCCTCTTCTATCCCCATGCAATGGTTCTACGTAACCTTTAAACCGTTCATCTGGCTCCTGGACCGCTCTGCAGCCCTCATCCTTAAGCCTTTGGGGATAGAAGTCGGAACCGCACTCAAGGCCGCCCATACGGTTGAAGAGCTCAAAGCCCTCATTAAGGGAAGTTACCAGGAGGGAATTCTGGAGGAGACGGAAGAAGAGCTCATCACCAAAGTCTTTGACTTCGGGGAAAGGGCGGTAAGGGAGGTGATGGTACCACGAACCGAAATTGTGGCCATAGAAGCTGATTCCACCTTGGCCGATTTTCTGGTGGAGTTCAAGCGCTCCCGGCATGCCCGCTACCCCGTTTACGAGGGCTCTCTGGACAACATCATAGGTTTCGTGGCTATAAAGGATGTGCTCCTCAACATAAGCCAGGAGCCGGAAAGCTTCTTGCGCAAAGTGCGGGAATTGGCTCGCCCAGCTTATTTCGTCCCCGAAAGCAAGCCAATTGATGAACTTATGAAGGAGATGAGGGCCAACCGTGTGCAGATGGCCGTAGTTATAGACGAATATGGAGGGACAGCCGGGCTTGTCACCCTTGAAGAGCTGCTTGAAGAGATAGTAGGCCGGGTTACCGATGAATCGGCTCTGGAAAAGCCAATCGTTGAAAAGGTCAAGGACAACGTCTTTTACCTTGATGCTGGCTTGAGGGTAGATGAAGTGAACGAAATCCTGAACCTGAGCCTGCCCGAGAGCGAAGACTATGAGACCTTAGCCGGGCTGATTTTTACTCGCCTCCAGCGGATTCCCAAGGAAGGCGATGAGTTGAAGTGTGATGGGATAACTTTGACCGTGGCCGAGATGAGGGGGCCACGGATTGTAAGGGTTAAGCTGACTAAAGCTTAGGCCAGGGGGCAAAGCCCCTGGCCCCCTCGTTTTCCCACCCTCGTGGGCTGAGAGTTTGCCGGCGTCTTGGGTCCCACTCGTGGCGGGGTTGCTAAGGTGGACTACTCGCTCCCTCTTTTGGTTTTGTGGGGGGACACCCCCCACAACCCCTTGCCAGGGGGGCTTTGCCCCCCTGGACCCCCCGTTTTGCCCACCCCCGTGGGCTTTGGGTTCGCCAGCGTTCTGGGTCCCACTCGTGGTGGGTGTGCTAATGCGGGCAACTCGCCCCCTCTTTTGGTTTTGTGGGGGGACACCCCCCACAACCCCCCGCCATGAGGGCTTTGCCCCATGGCCCCCCCCATTTTCCCACCCCCCTGGGCCGAGGGGTTGCCGGCGTTTTGGGTCCCACTCGTGGCGGGGGGGGGTCGG